>ENA-UOJC01000383-UOJC01000383.1-human-gut-metagenome-genome-assembly--contig:-C104-NODE-383-length-79770-cov-48.213699_pt1 | contig 79770 bp, 84 predicted proteins | sample MGYA00242339_ERZ723886 | MGnify/ENA metagenome assembly ERZ723886 | reverse complement strand
CCAGAGATTTCATTTCCGCATCGTCACGGACACCGAAAGGATGATCCTTGAACGGATGCAGGTCGGAAAGGTCAAGATAGACGATTTCCTCTTTTTCGTCTCTGGTAGCGTCACGGGGCGTAGGCGGCACTTCCGGGGCCGGGGGCGCTGCCTTTTCTTCGGGGGCCGCATGGGTCTTGCCAGCCTTGGGCGGCTTACCCTGCTCCGGGGCCGTTTTTTCCGCCTTGGGCGGACGGCCTCGGCGTGGCTTCTCCGCCTTTTCCTCTTTCTTGGCCCCCGGCTCTGTGGGCGCAGCTTTTTCGACTTTTGCAGTGCGGCCCCGTTTGGGCTTGGGCTTCTCCGGCTCCGGCATGGGCTTTTCCCATTCCCGCTTGCTGTACTCGGTGACGGAAACGGACGGGGCCTCCGTCTCCTTGGGGATGTCCGGCGGAGCGTCCTTTTCCGGCGTGGAACGCATCGCGGAAAGGTCAATCACCTTTGCGGACGGAGCGGGGCCGCCGCCCACATCAGGGATTTCGGCCTGCTCCATTTTTGGGGCCTTTCTTGGCATTTCAGGCGGAGCCTGTTCCTCCGTGGTAGGGGGATGCTTGTTTTCTTCTGCCATGACACGAATAACCTCCTTGACAAGAATTTAGGCCATGCCGCACGGCTGGCCCATATCGGCACACAGAGAAAACGCTGTCTGCATACAAAAACACCGCCTATGTCCTGTTAGGCGGTGCATTGTGTAAGGCTTGGCAGCTCGTTTTCAGTTGTTTTTCTCTGTGTGCCCTTGTCAAGCGATGTTTTCCTCGCACAAAAAAACAGAGATCTGAGCATCCTCTGCCGCAAATCTCTGTTCCAGTCTTTCTACTGTCCAGTCCTTTTTGAATTGCCCCAAAGGGTTATGGCCAAACTGTTCAATGGCTCGTTGATCCATCTCCCGCAGCTTTTGCCACAGTTCCGGATGATGGTGCCGCAGCTTACGCAGTTCACCTATTCTTTGGAGCGGGCAACACCAGCAGGAGCAGCGGTGGTATATCTCATAAAGGCCACCCCAATCATACCCACGGTCATAGCATATTTTCAAAGCCTCCGCTTCTGTAATGTCCCAATCCACCAGCGGGTATTGTTCATTTTTGATGCGCTTCGGCTCGTCTGCCGCGATACCGACATAGTGAAGCGCCTGATACGCACCCTTGAGCCGGTTGACCTCTTTGTTGATAAGATGCGTCTTGAGCTGACCGGTACACCATCGGACTTTGACCCCGGGCCAGCCGTTGCCGTAAAGCGAAACGCCCAGCTTTTCCCTATTCTCGATAGAAGATGGCTTTTGCTTTTTCTCCTCGAACATCAGGTATTCAAAGCCTTTGGGATGACGGAGCGTTGTCAGATGGATACCGCGCTCACGATAGAGATGCTCGTCCAGCTTTGCCAAATGTTCGTACATCTCCGGAAACTCCATGCCGGTATCCGCTGTCAGCACCATGTCGATGGGCACCCTCCGTTCCAGCATGAGCAGCAGCATGGCCGTACTGTCCTTGCCGCCCGAAAGGGATACCGCGTGAAATATCCGCTTGTCGAATCAACTCACCTCCGTCCTGTTTTTCTGCAAGCAGTTATACTTATCTTTCCGGCTCCGTCTGCCTTTTCGCCTGATGCCGGTCATTTTCTTGCCGTTCTCTGTGAGCCTTTTCAAACGGCTCCCGCTGGTAGCAGTAACAGTAGAACTGGTAATCACCCTTGACCGGCGTGCAGCGAAGCATATACACATACTGCTTCGTTTTTACCATGAAAGCGCATGACGGAAGCAGCGTCCCTTTGATGGCACAGCTTCTCCCGTAGCGGTCGCAGCAGCGCTTCATGGTGTCAAAATCCCGCAGCGGAGAATCTGGCTGCTCCCGCAGCCAGTTCACAGCACGGTCAATATCCGCCTTGAACGCCGGTGTGTTCAGCGCGTCATTTTGGTGAGGCCACCATGTCGTGAAAAACTGCTTCCCACCGCTGCCAAAATCGCCCCGCAGATGTCCAACGCAGCCCACGGCCTTGTCCTGCTCCTCGCCGCGTGAGAAATAGAGGTCGTGCAGAGTCTCATCATTGACGCTGTAAAAGTCGATGACATTCTTTTCGCTGATGGGGTATTTCTGCTGAAATTCTGCAAGTGTGCGGCAACCACCGTCCTGGAAGGAAAGGCTGTCGCTCGCCAGCGGAATCCAGCCCTCCACAGGAAGCTGGAACGGCTCACGGGTAAGAACAGTACCATAATAGTTGACCAAGATGCTCCGTGACAGTGTTATCGGTTCGCCCCAGTCCTCATCGGCATGGCGCATTTCATAACGGTACACGCCCTCCGGCACAGTTGTCCTGTCAATGCGGCACTCCGTAAACAGCGCAGGCTTTCCCAAAATTGTGACCTCCTGATAGGTCAACTTCTCCGCGTCATAGCTCACCTTTCTTCACCTCGTTCCTTTTTCGGTGCTGTACGGCTTTTCTCGCACTGCACCTGCCTCTCTTTTTGCTCCTGATACTCGCTGCCTGCCCGTTCACAGAAATCCTCGATCATCGCCGCACGGTCTGCCCCGTAATGTCCCCAGAAGAAGTTGGGCGGTCCATCTCCATCATTCTTGCAGTTGCGCTGCCATGTAACGAACGGGGCCGGTGCTTTCGGGTGTTCGCCCAAAACAAACTCAGAATTCCCAACACGCACCCGCGCCGTGATCTTATAGTCTGCGTTGATGATCTCACCAATGACATAGCTGCCGCTTTCCAGCTTCATGGTGTAGCTGCCGTTCTGAGCCTGCTGCGCCTTCACCGGCATGGCAGGTACACCGCAGACCAGACCCGGCTGCATGACAAACTGTGACCTTGCGCCCAGCAGCTCCCTCGGAAGCGCCGATACCGGCAGATATAGTTTTTCTTTCCCCATGACCTCATATCGCAGCAGAAAATCGTCCACCGGATAGTAGATACTCATAACAGGGTCTTTGATATGCCCCTTCGCCGTCGTCGCGTTCACATATCTGGCGTTGTCCAAATACCACTGCGGGTCTGCCCCCGGCAGGTTCCAGCCGAACATGGAACCTGCGCTCATGGCGGCCTCCTGTATGTCAGAAATGCCCCGCCGCCGATTATGCTCTCGAGCGATGTTCTGATTTTCCTCCCGATTCCCCGTATCCCAGTCGGAGGCGTAGTAGCCACGCTCACCCCTCTTGAGAACGATGAGCTGTCCTGTAGAGGGCAGCGTGGATAAGCAGAAATCGGGCAATTCATTCCTTCGCATAACCAACCTCCTCACCGTGCCTGTTCCTGCTGCCTGCGGCGATGCCAGCCCTCCAGCAGCTTGATGATGACCTCCTCCATCTGCTTGGGGGTATAGCTGGCAGGAAAATACTTTTGCAGGCGGTCGTTCCGCAGCGTCACCTTCCGCTCCAGCGGCTTTTCCTCCCGCATAATGAGGTCGATGATGTTGTTCTCCAGCTTCCCCTCCGCGCTGATCTGCTTGAGCCGCTGGGCCTGATCCACGGAGGGCGACACCTCGTCCCGCTCCATGAGGAACTGGAGATAGGTCTGTTCTTTCTCGGTCAGGTGGGAGATGTAGTCGGCTGCCGGTACGAATTTCAGCTTTCCGGTATCTACCGCCTCCATCAACGGCGGAATGAGATTCGTCAGACGGATATACCTCTGAACTTGCTTTCTGCTTTCCTCTGCCTGCTCTGCCAAAATGTCAACAGACGCACGGCCTTGGAACTTCTGGCCAAGTTGGCCAGAAGTTAAATCTGTCCGTTCTCCCTGACGTTTCATGGCGTCCAGCTTCAGCTTATACGCCTTTGCTTTCTCGCTGGGCAGCAGGTTTTCGCGGTTGATGTTATAGTCCACCACCAGAATATCCGCATCCTCGTCGCTGTAATTGCGCACGATGACCGGGCGGTTGTCCAGTCCCACCACCTTGGCGCAGTAATCGCGCCGGTGGCCGGAGATGATCTCATACCCGCCCTCGCTGCGGGGACGGACGATCAGCGGCTCGGCAATGCCGGTGCGCTCGATGCTGTCCATCAGCCGCACCAGATCGGCGCTGGGCCGGTCTACGGAGTACGGCTGCCGCGCATAGGGGAATACCTGCTCCGCCGATACGATCTGCACCCGCTCCTGATGGTCGGTCTCCCGCTCTGCGTCTGTTTTGAACAAGTCATCGTACCGGGTCAACTCTATGCCGTTTAATTTGCGGGCCAAGCTGCAACACCTCCTTCGTCAGCGCGGCATACGCCTGTGCCGCTTTCCCCTCCGGGTCATGCTCATAAATGCTGGTTCCTGTGACGCTGATCTCCGCCACGCGGATAGAACGGGGTATCTCGCTGGCGAATACCCGGCTGCCGTAGTTCCTGCGTAACTGCTCACTAATTTCCTTAGCCAGCGTGGTGCGGCTGTCCATTATGGTCAGCAGGATACCGTCCACCGTCAGGTGGGGATTGATCTGCCGTTTGACGCGGGCAATGGTACGCATAAGCTGTTCCAGCCCCTTGGCGGCCAGATACTGCCCCTGCACCGGAATGATAACGCTGTCCGCCGCTGTCAGTGCGTTGATGGTCAGCATCCCAAGCGAGGGCATACAGTCGATGATGGCGTAGTCATAGGCCGGTGCCGCCGTGGACAGATACTGCCGCAGCACCGTCTCCCGGCTCATGATGTTCACCAGTGTTACCTCCAGCCCCGACAGCTCAATGTTGGCGGGAACAAGATCAACCCCGGACGCATGGTGCAGGATACCCTCGCCGGGTGCGATGGGTTCCTCGTTGACGGTCTTGGTCATCAGGTCGGCAAGCGTGTGGGAAAGCTCGTCCGGCTGCCGCCAGCCCAGCATCTGCGTGAGATTGCCCTGGGCGTCGGCGTCCACCAACAGGACTTTCTTACCCTGCTGGGCAAGGCCGACACCCAAGCTGGCGGCTGTGGTGGTTTTCCCCACGCCGCCCTTCTGATTTGCCAGTGCGATGGTTTTCAAAAGCACACCTCCATTTCGTGCAACAAAAAAGAGCCTTCCGGCTCTTGTGCTTTACTGTCGTTCTATTTTTAAGTTGGAAAAAATCGCGTTTCTACATATTTTTCTTGACTTAACGTTTTACAAGAGCTAAACTGTCAATGAGGTGATCCACATGAAACGCAAAGTCGAAGCGCAGCTTATAGCGTGGAAAAACAAGTCCTCTGAGCGTCAGCCCTTATTGGTCAACGGGGCCAGACAGGTAGGCAAAACATATATCCTTCGCAAATTCGGCGAGGAACAATTCAAGAACGTGGTCTATGTCAACCTGGAGACGAATCTGACCATCGCCTCCTACTTCAACGATAATATTGCCCCTGAGCGTCTGCTGCGCTATTTGGAAGCCTCCACCGGCGAACGCATTATCGCAGGAGAAACGCTTATCTTCTTTGATGAGATTCAGTCCTGTGAACGTGCGCTGACATCACTGAAGTATTTTTGTGAGGAAACTCCGGAATTTCACATTGCAGCGGCGGGCAGCCTATTGGGTGTCGCCATCAACAGACAGCACTATTCTTTCCCTGTGGGAAAGGTCGAAACGATTACCATGTATCCTCTGGATTTTGAGGAATACCTATGGGCTCGTGGTAAGGAGTTCCTTGCTTCCGAAATACGTTCCGCCTTTGAAACGATGATCGCCCTGCCTGACGCGCTCCATGCGGAGGCGACTGAGCTGTATCGTGAGTATCTGCTGATTGGCGGTATGCCCGCCAGCATCAACGCCTTCCTCAGAAGCGGCAGCTTTTTGGATGTCTCCCTGGTGCAGAATGAAATATTGGACAACTACATCGCGGATATGGCCAAGTACGCCAGTAACGCCGACAGTGTGAAGATCCGCGCCTGCTACAATTCCATTCCAGCGCAGTTGGCAAAGGACAACCGCAAGTTCCAGTACAGGGTCGTACAAAAAGGCGGCAGCGCCTCCCTGTTCGGTGCATCCATCGAATGGCTGTATCTAGCGGGGGTCGTGCTGAAATGTCAGCGCATCAGTCAGGCATTTGAACCCATTTCTGTATATGCGGACTTGTCGGCTTTTAAGCTATACATGGGAGACGTGGGCCTTTTGACCGCAAAGTCCGGGCTTTCCCAGCAGACCGTTTTATCCGGCGAGGGGAACACTTTCATGGGCGCTGTCACGGAAAACTATGTGGCGCAGCAGTTGGCCGCAAATGGGCATGACCTCTACTATTGGGAAAGCAACAACACCGCCGAACTGGATTTCGTTCTGCAAAGTGGAAATCAAGTCATGGCCATTGAGGTCAAGAAGGGCGAACACGTCCGTTCCCGCAGTCTCAATCTGTTCATCGGCACCTATCATCCCTCCTGTGCGATACGCCTGTCCCTTAAGAACTTCGGGGAAAAGGATGGCCTGAAATCTGTCCCTCTGTACGCAGCCTTCTGCATTTGACGCTCATCCAAACCAAATCATTACGAAAATAGCTGTTCGGCAATTTGTGCCGGACAGCTACTTCTCTACCCGCTTCCGCCGCTGAGGTCATGGCCCACCATCAGTGCGTAGTGGTTATCCATGGTCAACGGCGCGTTATACAGCGCGGTCAGCAGATATGGCTTCACATGGCGCACGTCAGTGGTATTCTCTCTAACACGGTCCAACACATACAGCAAATGTGCGCCGGTCAGCTTCAGCAGACTTGAACGCACTACCTCCGCTGGCAGCTCCTCGCCCGCCACGCGAATAGAGGACTTGGTAGAGCACACGGTATCCAGCATCAGCCCCACCAGTTCGTCCAGACGTCCGCGATCTACCGCTGTATAGCCGACGAGATAATCGTAGTCCACATTGGTCATGATCTGCGCTCGATAGCTGTTCCTTCTCTCCAGCTCATCCTCCTGTGCAAACTTACGCTCTCGAAGGAATGAAGGGAAGGATTTTGTAAGATCCGTATTTAATTCTTCTTTACTTTGTCCTTCTATATTTAATTGCGCGGGATTTTCCTGTTCAGGTTTTCCCAGGACAGGTTTTACCCGTTCAGGAAAAGCCCGTTTAGGTGCGTCACCGGCATTTTCCACCTGAACGGGATTTTCCCGTTTAGGTGTTTCCGGCTCTCTAGGCTGCTCCAAAATGGTATATTCGATGCCACCCAGCGTACCGTCCGCGTGACGTTCCCTTTCCCGCACAATGTACCCCGCGCCCTCCAGCTCCCGTACCGTGGCACAGATGCTGTCCACACCGTCCTTACAGATGTAGGCCAGCCCCCTGGTGGTGTAGTCCCAGTCCTCCGGCAGCGACAGCATCAGGGACAGCAGCCCCTTCGCCTTCAGCGAAAGCGACTTATCCCGCAGATGGTGATTTGACATGACGGTGTAGTTCCGCGTTTTCTCCACCCTGAATACAGCCATGGGCGTTCCTCCTCCTTTATTTGTTTTTGTATAGGAAAAGAGACGGTTCACGCCGTCTCTTTTTGCCTTTCTATTCAGTCAGCTATATCACTTTCCCCGATTTCAGTTTCAAAGGATTCTGCCACCGGAGTAAAGTTCTTTCTATCGAATACTTTGGAATTGCAGGCTGCAATGTAGACTTCTTCCGTAATCAATTCCCGTTCCCACAAATGCTTCAATAAGACTAATGCAATGTCGCGATCAACTTCTGTCATAGGTGCTCTCCTTCAAAATTGGTAGTGCCTCGATTATAACATATCGTGCCTGATACGGACAACCTGTTTCCACTCACACGTTGATTTGCATTTTCTTGAATTCTTTTCAAATAAGATATATATCACAAGAGGAAACCAGCTCTCGCCGGTTTCCTCTTGCTTGTTGTCAAATTTCAGAGTTAAACTGTTCCAAAGCACCTTTGAATCGGCGGTCGTCGACCACGATTCTGTCTAATATTTGTCTAATAGCAACCCCGATTTTGGCACCAAATTTGCCAATATCAGGCAATACTGCCGGATACCCCGCAGCAGGCAGTTAGAGCAAAAAGCCTGTATTCATGCGGGTTTGCGGGCATTTTGAAGCACGGCGTACTACACGGCACGACCCGAATGTTATAACTCCTAAGCGGGATGTAGCGTGTTCGAGTCACGCCGGGGGTGCCACAATCCCTTACGCCACAGGCGTTTGCGGGTTTTGTGCTTGCTAATAAAAGTTGAACGGTTAGCAAGCATTTTGATTGGTCAAGCCCCTTTTCATTAGCAGGATTTTTGCTAATATTAGCAGAAATTTTTGCTTTTGGAGAGGGGCTTTTGCTAATACGATATTTCGACAGGCTGAAATCTTTGCTAATCGGCTCTTCTACGGATTAGCAGTTTTGGATGGACTTGGCGACTTTGATTAGCAACTCAGGATTGCTTTGCAGGATCGCCTTGAGGGCAGCTTCGGCCGCTTCGGGCGACACATGAGGATTGGCGGGTGATGCAGTGTTTTCCATACTGCTTCCGCCGAGGAAGTCATCCATCTTCTGCGCGACATTGAGTCGCTCATTGGCGAAAGAGTGATTTCCGTACCGACGTGTCAGCATCTCAAGATTTGCCCACCCACCAGCGTGACGAACAGAGTTGTAATCGCCTTGCGACAGGGCTAGCTTTGCCGCCGCGCTCGTATGTCGGAGACTATGAAACACGAAGTCTTTCGGGTCAATATCCGGATCATTCAAATCATCGAGGATAATCAGTCATGTGCATAACCTCCTGTGCGTCCATGTATGTGTCATTTACACTTAAAATTATGCACTCCACTGCGCATTTCCATGCACAGCACCTCGGCGGGATCACAGTCCAGAATATTCATCATTTGCACAAGCAGCTTTGTGCTGGGAATCGTCATGCCGGTTTCAATATGGCTGATATGTGTAGACCCCACATCAGTCATCGCAGCCAGCTGCTCCTGCGTCATGTTTTTCCGTATGCGCGCTTCCCTGAGCCGTGCGCCTATAAATGCGTAGTCTATCATACAAACAAGTCTCCTGCAGATGAAGTGTTCTTAACTTGTATTGTATGTGCATTTTGGGCATGTTTTAATATCCTAAATGTGCAACCGCCTATATACTTATAGTTGCGGGGAAATTTATGCCGTTTTTTGGTACATCAGTGTATTATGTGCCTAATTAAGTCAAATTTTTTCGTTGAAAGGTCAACAAATCTCAAAAAGCCGGCTCGCAGTACACTTATAGCGCACACGCCGACAAAAGTGAACCATCCTACCACGCCGCACGCTTCCCTGTTTCACCGCTGCCCCAGTTGCTCCGTCACGGTGAAGTGGTTTTTCTCATACCGGATCAGCCCGTCTCGCTGCATGAGGGACAGCTCGTTGCTCAGCGCGCTGCGCTCCACGTTCAGGTAGTCCGCCAGCTGCTGGCGGTTGTAGGGTATGTCGAATTCATAGCTGCCGGTGCGCTTGATGCACTCCGAGAAATAGGACAGCAGCCGCTTGCGGATGGACTTGGGCGAGGTGTGCAGCACCCGGCGGGAGAGCTGCAAATTCTTCCCGGCGGAGAGGGTCAGCAGGTTCCGCAGCAGCCGGAGATGGCGGGGACACACCTTGGCGCAGGGATCCAGCACCTGCCCAATGTGCAATAGCAGCACCTCCGTGTCCTCGGCGGCGGTGACATTGACCATGAGCGGCTCACCCGGCACGCAGGCATACGCCTCCGCAAAGATACCGCCCGCGCCCACGCTGCTGAGGACGCTGTTGTTGCCCCATACGTCCCCCATCTCGATGATGACACGGCCGGACAGCACCACGCCCAGCTGCTCCGTGGGCGTCCCCTCCGGCAGGATGACCGTGCCCTTTTTATAGGTGCGCTCTGCGGCGCGCAGGCAGCACAGCATTTCCTCGATGTCCGGCACCGTCATGCCGCGAAAAAGCGGGGTATTCCCCAAATTGATCCGCATATTTTTCTCCTTTTCGTTGGCATGCCAACAGACTTTCATAAATTATGATAGTAAAATGAAGCCACAAAGTCAAGAAGAACCGCAAGGAGGACAAAAATATGGTACGGAGAATCATTGAGATCGACAGGGACAAGTGCAACGGCTGCGGCGCCTGCGCCGAGGCGTGTCACGAGGGCGCCATCGCCATGGTGGACGGCAAGGCGCAGCTGATGCGGGACGACTACTGCGACGGGTTGGGGGACTGCCTGCCCACCTGTCCCACGGGTGCCATCACCTTCGTGGAGCGGGAGGCCACCGCCTACGATGAGAAAGCCGTCATGGAGAACAAGCAGCGGAAAATGCGGGAGCAGGGCATGACGCTGCCCTGCGGCTGCCCCGGCAGCCAGTCCCGGAACATTCAGCGCGAGGCCGCGCCCGCCGAGGAAGTACCCCGCGCTGAGCAGGCAAGCCGCCTGTCCCAGTGGCCGGTGCAGATCAAGCTGGTGCCGGTGAACGCGCCGTATTTTGACGGCGCACGGCTGCTGATCGCCGCCGACTGCACCGCCTACGCTTACGCCGCCTTCCACGAGCGGTTCATCAAGGGACACATCACCCTCGTGGGCTGTCCCAAGCTGGACAGCGTGGACTATGCCGAAAAGCTGACGGAGATCATCCGGAATAACGACATCAAGAGCGTCACCGTCGTGCGGATGGAGGTACCCTGCTGCGGCGGGCTGGAGCTGGCGGCGAAAAAGGCACTCCAGCAGAGCGGGAAGTTCATCCCGTGGCAGGTCGTCACCGTCACGGTGGACGGCCGGCTGGTGGAGGAGTAAAACACAGGAGAACACGAAAGGAGAAGTATTATGAAATACGTTTGCACCGTTTGCGGTTGGGAGTACGACGAGAGCGTGGGGTATCCCGAGGGCGGTATCGCGCCGGGAACGCCATGGAGCGAGGTACCGGAGGATTTTGAATGCCCCCTGTGCGGCGTGGGTAAGGACAGCTTTGAGGAGGCGTGAGCTTTCTGTAAAAGGATTAAAGACGATGAGCTATGAAAATTGGAAGGACAAAATCGGCACATTTGAAGTGCTGGACGTGCGGGGCAAAAAGCTGGACTTCTTCCCCGCATTGAAGGCAAAGACCGCCGCGCTGAAAAACGGCGAAGGACTGCATATCATCCAGACCTTCGAGCCTGTCCCCCTGTACCCGGTGCTGGCTCTTATGGGCTTTGAGCGTCACACGGAGAAGGTGAGCGGCAGCGAATACCACGTCTGGTTTTATCGAGTGAGGAAAGGAGAATAACCGCATGAGCTACGAAAACTGGAAGGACAAGGCGCAGGGGTTTCAGACCGTGGATGTGCGCCATATACAGGGCAGCTTCTTTGAAGGGCTGAAGAAACGAGCCGAAGCGTTGGAGGTGGGCGAAGGATTACACATCATCCAGACCTTTGAGCCGCATCCACTGTACGCTGTCATGGAGGGCTTGGGCTACGAGCACCACACCGAGCAGCGGAGTGAGGCGGAGTTCCATGTCTGGTTCTGCCGTGTGGAGAAGAAGGAAGGCGACAGCTCCGCTCCCTTCAAGCCGCTGGCTCTTTTGAACTATCCCATGATCGATGAAAAGCTGGGGCAGATCGCCGTGGATTTCTGGGAGACCACATGGCAGAGCGAGAAGCGCGTACTGCCCTACGAAACGCGGCTGCTGCTGTCCCTGACCAACGCTGTCGGTGCGGGTCGGATGCGGCAGGCGGCGCGGGAGCTGGTAAAGGCATATATCCACGGTGTGGAGAGCGCCGCGTTGGACGACGTGTTCGAGCTGCTGGCATGGAATCAGGGCATCGGCTTTTTCAGCAGCGAGATCGGCCCCTCGGCGCTGTTTCAGGCGTACAAGCTCATTAAAAACGGTGAGAAGCAGGGCAAGTCCCGGGAGAATATATGCAGTGCGCTGCGGGAGAAATTCGGGGAGAAGAACCCGGAGATGCAGGTCTTGCATTAAAAGCAGAGAACTTTACAAACAGCTGCGCGGCTGCGGGGAGAACGCTCTCCGCAGCCGCGCAGCTTTTAGGTTTGATTCTTTTTCGCAGGGGCTTTCTTCTTGCAGCCCCTGCCTTTTTCCAATCGCTTTATTTTCAGCAAATTTAAGATATATTTCCATTAAATCCCCGTTCTTAACAAAGATTTTAACCCATTCACTTTATTATGGTAATAGAATGCAGCGTGTCTGTCCCACCAGCGCCGCCCTCTTCCGCTGCGGCTGTGGAGACAGTAAAAATAAACAGTCCTTGCGGCAGAAACACCGCAGAAGAACGACGACAAAGATCACGGAGGAACGAATATGAACACGAAGAAACTAATGACATTGCTGTTGGCAGTCGTGCTGGTGCTCTCTCTGGCCGCCTGCGGCGCAAAGGGCGGCGATCACATGGACGGCATGGACAACGAGCCGAAGAACGCCGAGGAGGCAGCCGCCATGCACAAGGAACTGACAGCGCAGGAGGCTGCTATTCTGGCGGAGAACACAGCACTTTGGGAAAAAGTCTTTATGGCAGCGGACAAGGGTAAGATCATGATGGAGGACGGAAAAAACTACGGCGACTTCCTGTTGGAAACCATCAACGCCGCCAAGGATCAGTTTTCGGCAGACGAGCTGAAGCTGCTTCAGAGTGAGGCGGAGAAGATCCGCGACATCGGAAACAAGCTGGCCGCACTGGAGGAAAAGTATCCCGAGATCATGCAAAAATCTCTGGACAGCGATATGAATATGCCGGCGGACAAGGATATGGACACGATGCCCGACAGCGGCAGTAAGGACAATAAAACCGACGGCGGCAGCACGGGCAATAAGACCGATAGCGGCAGCACGGGCAGCAAGACGGATGACAGCAGCCTGCCGAAGTTCCCTGCCTTTGAGGGGAAGGATCTGGACGGGAATACGGTAAAGAGCAGTGATCTGTTCTCTGGCAATGCCGTCACCGTGGTGAATTTCTGGTTCACCACCTGCGGTCCCTGTGTGGGCGAGTTGGGCGATCTGGACGCGCTGAACAAGGATCTTTCCGGTAAGGGCGGTGCGCTGATCGGCATCAACGCCTTTACGCTGGACGGCAACGAGGCCGCCATCTCTGACGCCAAGGATGTACTGACCCAGAGCGGTGCCACCTATCAGAACGTGTACTTCGATTCCGGCAGCGAGGCGGGCAAGTTCGTGGAGAGCATCTACGCCTATCCCACCACCTACGTGGTCAACCGCAGCGGCCGCATCGTGGGTGATCCCATTGTGGGAGCTATCACCAGCAAGACGCAGGCCGATGCACTGCAAGCTCAGATCGACAAGGCACTGGCTGCCGATATGGGCTGATCCAATATCTTCAAAGGGAGGCTATTATGAAGAAAAAGAACTGTAAGCTGACGAGCATTCTGCGCGTCATTGCCCTGCCCCTGGTGGGTAGTGCCGGAGGGTGGCTGTACTACCGCTATGTGGGCTGCGTCACCGGCACCTGCGCCGTTACGTCCAGCCCGTGGCTCTCCACCGGCTTCGGCTGCGTCCTTGGGTCGCTGCTATATACCGTCCTGCGGCCCGGCCGCGGCAAGAGGCAGGACGGTAACGGGGCGGAGTGACCCTTGCTCCCCCTGAAAGGAGGAAACGCCATGTATCGAAGCGTATTGGCCCTTCTTTTCGCCTCGGTACTGCTGCTCAGTGGCTGTGCCGCAGGACGGCAGCGTGTACCGCGGGAAAAGGACACGCAGGGAACGGACATGGCCGGACAGCCCTCGGATATGTCCGGCGAGGAGGGTATGTATATGGACACTACGGAAAATGTCATCTATCTGGCAGGCGGCTGCTTCTGGGGCATGGAGCAGCTGATGCAATCCATCCCCGGCGTCATCGACGCCCAGAGCGGCTACGCCAACGGCACCTGCGAGGCGGACGCCGATTACAAGACCATCTGCAAGGGCGACACCGGCTTCCGGGAGACCGTTCGGGTGGAGTATGACCCTGAGCAGGTGAGCCTGGATGCCCTGCTGCTGGCGTACTTCTACGTCATCGACCCCACGGTGCAGAACCGGCAGGGCAACGACCGGGGCAGCCAGTATCAGACCGGCGTGTACTACACCAACGACAAGGTCAGGGAAACGGTGGAGCGCATCGCGGACATTGAGCGGGGCCGCAGCGAGAAATTCTTTGTGGAGATCGGCCCGCTGAAGAATTACTATCCCGCCGAGGAATATCACCAAAACTATCTGGAAAAGAACCCCAACGGCTACTGCCACATCCCCCGGGCGGAGATGGAGCTGTTCTCCAGGCTGCGCATCGATCCGGGCGACTACCGGAAGCCCGCGGCGGAGACCATCCGGGACACGCTGACGGCGGAGCAGTACCGCGTCACGCAGGAGAGCGGCACGGAGCGCGCCTTTACCGGCGAGCTCTGGGACAAGTTCGAAAAGGGCATCTATGTGGACATCGTCACCGGCGAGCCGCTGTTCTCCTCTACGGATAAGTTTGAAAGCGGCTGCGGCTGGCCTGCCTTTACAAAGCCCATCGAGAGTCCTGCTGTGGTGGAACGGGAGGACTTGAGCCACGGCATGCGCCGCACAGAGGTGCGCAGCCGCGCCGGTGACTCCCATCTGGGCCATGTGTTCACCGGCGATCCGGAGTCGCCCAACGGTGTGCGCTACTGCATCAACAGCGCCGCCCTGCGCTTCGTGCCTTACGCGAGGATGGAGTCCGAGGGCTACGGGTACCTCCTGAATTTGTTTGAGGGATAGGCCGGGCACGGATATGTTGACGCAGCAGAAAAGAAAACCTCCGCTCGACTGAGCAGACCACACAAGCCAACTGACCCTCCGTATGCTTCAGTACATACGGAGGGTCAGCTGCTGTTCGTAATGAAAGCCTTTTGCTCTGAAAGAGCTTTTGGGGTTTGATAAGTGTGAAGCATATCTTTTCAGGTTTTTCTACCGCTTTTTCACCTGGCATTTGCCGCTGCCTTTTCGCCGCCGAAAACGGAGCGCGGATCATTCAGCTCTGCCGCAGCCCATTTCAGCGGAGCGGGCGCTATCCGCGCTGACGGCTGATTTGCGACGAATTTGCATATTGACATCAGGGCGGCGTCATGTTATGCTAAATTGCAAATGAATTGCAAATTGGAGGCGGGGTGACTTGTCCAGTTACAGCACGCGGCAGAGGAAGGCTCTGCTTGCCTATTTGAGCCGGCACCCGGATGAGCTGCTGTCCGCACGGCAAATTGCGGACGCGCTGGCGGATGAAAAAATCAGCCTCAGCGCCGTGTATCGAAACCTTGCACAGTTAGAGGCGGAAGAAAAAGTGCGGCGCAGCAGCAAGAGCGGCACGCGGGAGGTCTACTATCAGTACCTTGACGCCGAAAGCTGCAAGGGTGCGCTGCACATGAGCTGTGTAAAATGCGGCAGGACCTTTCACATGGCAAGCGGCAACGCCGCCCTGTTTGCAAAGCATTTGGCGCAGAGTGAACAATTCACGCTGGACGCCGCCGACACAGTTCTCTATGGCACCTGCGCGGACTGCCGGGAAGAATAATATTTGGAAGGAGGACAGGCTATGACAAAGAAATTTCGTTTGATCACAGGCTTGCTGGCAGCCGTGCTGGCGGCTGTCATGCTGTCCTCCGCTGTCTACATTGCGGTCGAAGCCAACCACAACTGCTCCGGCGAGGACTGCGCCATCTGCCACCATCTGCAGGTCTGTGAAAATCTGCTCAAGAGCATTGGGTTTGCCGGTGCTGCCGCGGTTTTCGCCGCAGCGGTCAGATATACCCCGTACAGCGTCATTCCCTCCTGCGCGGAGCTTGTCCGCACGTTTACTCTGGTTTCACTCAAGGTCAAGCTCTCAGATTAAATAAGAACTACTTACGAGGGTGTAGTCTATCCGTTTTCGGATAGGCTTTCGCGGCGTTGCCGTCACCCTTGTATTTTTGCGCCCATTTTTACGTTCTTATCATAATCTGGAGGTACATATAGCCTATGAAAAAGATAACTGCGCTACTGCTTGCGCTAATGATGCTGGCCGGCGTCTTTGCCAGCTGCGGAAAGCCGAAGGATACCGGAAAAGCCGGCAAATTGAAGGTCGTCACGACCATCTTCCCCGCATACGATTGGGTCAGGGCGATCCTGGGCGACAAGGCGGAGAACGCCGAGATCACCATGCTGCTGGATAATGGCGTTGACCTGCATAGCTATCAACCCACCGCCGATGATATTGTCAAGATCTCCGATTGCGACCTCTTCGTCTATGTGGGCGGCGAGTCCGACGGCTGGGTGGAAAATGCTCTGAAAAACGCCGCCAACAGGAATATGAAGGTCATCAACCTGCTGGAGGTGCTGGGTGATTCCGTGAAAGCGGAGGAGACCGTTGAGGGTATGCAGGAGGACGGTCACGACCACGGTCACAGCCACGATGAACAGCTTACAGAGAATGACATCAGGGATCGCACCCTCTCGGATTTCGCCGGTGCGTGGAAGTCCCTGCACCCCTATCTGCTGAACGGCGACCTGGACAAATTCTGCCAACACAGGGCGGAGGAGGACGAGGACAGCTCTACCACAAAGGACACCTATTGGGAGAAATATAAGACCTCGTGGCAATGCGACGCCGAGAAGATCTCTATCAACGGGAACACGATCACCTTCACTTATGGAGACGGAAAAACCGTTTCCGCTGAATACACCTATGCCGGTTATCAGCCGAAGCGGAATGACGAGGGTAAGATCCGCAGCGTCCGTTATCAGTTCGAAACCACCAGTGCCGATGCGCCCAAATATGTGCAGTTCAACGACCACGGCCACGAGCCGGGCGAGGCGGAGCATTTCCATATCTACTTCGGCAACGACGGCTTCGATGCGCTGATGAGCGCCAAGACCAATCCGTTTTTTGTGAAGGACGCGCTTTCCGCAGAGGACATCCTTGACGAGCTGATGGGGCATGACCATGGGGAGGAAATGGACGAGCACGTCTGGCTGTCCCTGAAGAACGCCCAAGTACTCTGCGTGACGATCGCGGACGCGCTGTGTGCCATCGACCCGGACAACAAGAACACCTATATCGCCAACGCCGCGGCGTATAGGGACAAGCTGGCTGCTCTTGACGCAGACTATAAGGCAGCCGTGGACGGTGCGGCCCATAAGACCGTTTTGTTTGGCGACCGTTTCCCGTTCCGTTATCTGGTGGATGATTACGGCCTGCGCTACTACGCCGCCTTTGCGGGCTGCTCCGCCGAGACCGAGGCCAGCTTTGAAACCGTTTCGTTTCTTGCAAAGAAGGTGGACGACCTGGAACTTCCCTGCGTGCTGACCATCGAGGGCGCACAGCACAGGATCGCGGAAACCATCGTTCAGAACACCGCCGGGAAGAATCAGAAGGTGCTGACCATGGATTCCATGCAGTCCACCACCTCCAAGGACGTGGCAAACGGCGCCACCTACCTTTCCGTTATGGAGAAAAATCTCTCCGTGCTGAAGGAAGCATTGGGTTAAGGAGGTAGGTCTATGGCTCAGCTCACTTGTCAAATGCTCTGTGCCGGTTACGATGGACGGCCCGTTCTCCAAGACCTCAGCTTTGAGCTCCTTGCAGGCGACTATCTCTGCATCGTAGGGGAAAACGGCTCCGGCAAGAGTACCCTTATGAAAACGATCCTCGGCTTGCAGACACCCATCAGCGGCAGAATTTTGACGGGCGATGGGCTGAGGAAAAACGAGATCGGCTATCTGCCGCAGCAGACAGTGGTACAAAAGGACTTCCCGGCATCCGTGAGAGAGATCGTTCTCTCCGGGTGCCTGGGACGCTGCGGCAGCCGTCCTTTTTATAACAAAGAAGAAAAGAAACTTGCAGCGGAGGCTATGGATAAGATGCAGATCACTCGGCTCGCAAGGCGGTGCTATCGGGAGCTGTCCGGCGGGCAGCAGCAGCGGGTGCTGCTTGCCCGCGCGCTGTGCGCCACGCAAAAAATGCTGCTTCTTGATGAGCCTGTTTCCGGGCTTGACCCCAAGGTGACGGCTGAAATGTATGCGCTCATCGAAAAGCTCAACCGTGAGGACGGCATCACCGTGATCATGATCTCTCACGATGTGGCTGCCGCCGTCCGATACGCCAGCCATATTCTGCATATTGGCGACACCGTTTTCTTTGGGACAAGGGCGGACTATCTCCAAAGCCCGCAAGGGCGGCTGTTTGACGTGAAGAAAGGCGGTGACAGCCAATGACCGCTATCTTGGAAAAGCTGGCTCTCTATTGGGCATACCCCTTTGTCCGCTATGCCCTCATTGTCGGTGTACTGATCGCGCTTTGCTCTTCCCTGCTGGGCGTGACGCTGGTGCTGAAGCGGTTTTCCTTCATTGGTGACGGTCTGTCCCATGTGGCATTCGGCGCAATGGCGATTGCCGCCGTGCTGCAGATCACCAACAAAATGCCCCTTGTAATGGTCATTACCATCCTCAGCGCCGTGCTGCTCCTGCGCACCGGACAGAACACGAAAATCAAGGGCGACGCCGCCATCGCCATGATCTCGGTGGGAGCACTTGCTATTGGGTATCTTCTGATGAACATTTTTTCCACCTCGTCCAATCTTTCGGGCGATGTGTGCAGCACGCTGTTCGGCTCCACCTCCATTCTGACGCTGTCCCCCATAGAGGTGTGGCTGTGCGTGGGAATGTCGGTGCTGGTCGTGGCGGTGTTCATTCTGTTCTACAATAAGATCTTCGCCGTGACCTTTGACGAGAGCTTCGCAAGGGCGACCGGCACGAAGGCGGGGCTTTACAACCTGTTGATCGCCGTCGTCGTTGCGGTCATCATCGTGCTGGCGATGAACCTTGTGGGTTCCCTGCTGATCTCCGCACTGGTGATCTTCCCGGCACTGTCCGCCATGCGGATGTTCAAGAGCTTTCGCAGCGTGACCGTCTGCGCGGCAGCCCTTTCGGTTTTCTGTGCGCTGCTCGGCATTCTGGCGTCCATTCTCGCCGGTACGCCGGTAGGCTCCACCATCGTCGCCGTTCAGATCGGCGCTTTCGGTCTGTCGTGGCTGGCAGACACGGTATTGGGAGGTGTTCGCAGATGAAAAAACTATTTTGCTTGCTGTTGGCGGCTCTGCTGCTCTGCACTCTCGCCGCCTGCGGCCGTGAGGATACCGCGCAAAAGCCCGCTGCGGAGGATGCAGACGGCACCGCCGCGGTCGACATTGACCTGACCGCACTCAGCGGCATCATGGTCTATTCCGAGGTCAACAGCATCATATCCTTTCCGGATAACTACATCGGAAAAACCGTCAAAATGCAGGGACAGTTCACCATATACCAGGCCACCGACGAAAACGGTGCTTTTATCCCGGACAAAATGTTCTTTGCCTGCATGATTGCCGATGCCACCGCCTGCTGCGCACAGGGGCTGGAGTTTGCCCTCGCCGGAAAGCCTGTCTATCCCGATGATTATCCGGAGCTGGGGGCGGAGATCACCGTGGTGGGTACGTTTGAATGGTACGAGGAGGATGGCTGCCGGTACTACCGGCTGGGAAACGCATCGTTTGTAAACTGAGGCAGCGTGGGTCGTATCAACCGAAAATTCCGTGCCGCGCTTCGATTACGATAGTATAGCAACAGCAACACCGTTGCGGCAAGCAACGCAAAGTAACATTCGTGCATTTGCCCCGTTTTGGCTCAATGGCAAAAGGCATTCACTGTACCTCACTGGGCTTTGTGGCGACCTCCACAACGTTATCGCAGCAGCTCTCGATCAGCTCCCTGTCGTGGGTGATTACGAGAATGGTTCTGCCGCGCCGCGCTTCGCTTCTCAGCCTTTCCGCGACCAGGCGCATATTCTGTCCGTCAAGTCCGCTGGTGGGTTCATCAAGAATCAGTATCCTGCGGCCGGAAAAGATGGCGCAGGCAATGGCAAGCCGCTGCTTCTGCCCGCCGGACAGGGCGGACGGGTGCGCATCCCTGTACTCGTAAAGGCCAAATTCCTTCAGCAAGTGTCTGGCACGGTCTTTGTTTTCTTCCGTCAATTCGGTATTCAGCAGCAGCTCCTCCGCCACGCTTGCCGTAAAAAACTGCGTTGACGTGTCGTTGCCGCAGTAATAGATCTCCCTGCGCCGGACTGCCGCTCTTGCTTTTTTTCCGTCTATCAGGATATGTCCCCTTGTCTGCTTCGCCAGCCCGCAGAGGATCTGCGCAAGGGTGGTTTTCCCCGCGCCGTTTTGCCCCGTTATGGCGGTCACGCTGCCCTCTGGAACGGACAGCGAAATATCCTCAAAAATAACTTCTTTGCGTATTCTTTTCGAGAGCCCTGCTGTCTTCAAGACGGCAGGGCTTTCGTCCAATACGGAGGGAGCGGGAAGGCTCTTTCCCTCGTGCGGAGAGCGCAGGCCCATGCCCAAGATGTCTGCTTCCGGCAGAAGGAGCAAATCCTCCGGTGTATACTCGGCCTCTATTCTGCCGTCCCGCAGATATAAAAACCGGTCTGCGATCCCCATCAGCCAGTCGATCCGATGCTCCGCGATGAGCAGGGTAAAGCCTTGTTCCTTGAGCTGCCGAAGGGTCTGCGCAAGCTGCCTCGTCCCGGCGGCGTCGAGGTTGGCCGTCGGCTCGTCGCACACAAAAACCTTTGGCTTCATGGCATATACGGACGCAATGGCCGCCCGCTGCTTTTCTCCGCTTGAGAGGATGTCAACTGCCCTGTCTTTCAAATGGGACAGCTTCAACGCCTCTATGGCGGCGTCCGTCCTCTCCCGTATCTCCCGGGCGGACAGGCCGTAATTCTCGCAGGGAAAGGCGACCTCTCCGGCAAGCTCGGAGGAAAAGAACTGGCTTTTGGGGTCCTGAAAAACGCTTCCCACCAAACGCCCGATCTCCCATGTGGAAAGCCTTGATATGTCCTTGCCGTCTATCCTCACGCTCCCGCTGAAAACTCCGGGATAGTAGGACGGCGCAAGCCCGTTGACAAGCCTTGTCACGGTGGTCTTGCCGCAGCCGGAAAGCCCCGTCAGCACGACGCATTCGCCGCTTTTTACCGAAAGGGAAATGTCCTGCACGCCTCTGTCTGAGTTTTCGTATTGAAAAGAAGCGCGTGTAAGCTCGATCATGCCATGCTCCTTTCCAAAACCAAATAGGAAGCCGTGACTATCGCACATGCGGCTGCCGCGATGTGATCCCGCGCCCCGGCCCTTTTCTCATAATAGCTGCCGCGCACGCCCGGACGCTCCGCGCCTCTTGCAACGGCGGAAACGGAAAGCTGATCGGCAAGCTGCAACACCCGAAGAAGAAACGGAACCAGCACATACTCCATGCTCTGCACGGGATGTGCGAGCAGCTGCCCCGCCGCGGTCAGCCCTCGGTTTTTCATGGACCTGCCTACTCCCTTTAGCTCCGTCCGCATGGTGGGGAAGAAGCGAAAGACCACAAGAAGCCCGAGAATGAACGGGGTGGGCATACGGAGGCGGGATAAAAACGCGGAGAGCATCCCCGGCGGCGTGGTGATCAGATCCCATGACACCAGAAAGATCGGTGACAGATTCCAGAACATCAGAACATAAAACTCCGAAAAGACCGGCATGTGCAGCCCGTGGAAGCGGATGCCGTACAGCAGCAGCGCCAGCAGCAGATAAAAGCAGCCATAGGATGCGGCAAGGCGGAAGTTCCGCTGTAGGATGAGATAAAGAAGTGCACCGCCGGTCAGGATGCAGGTGAGCAGCACATTCCCGCCGATGGTTACTCCGGCAAAGACGCACAGCAGCGCCCACAGCTTGACCGGCACCGCAAAGGATGCGTCCGCTCTCATAGAACGCCGGCCTTCTGAAAATGCCTGCGGATCAGCCGACTGCCCACCATGCAGCCTAAAAAGCCCATCAGCGTCGTAAACAGCAGAATAAAGGCCAGCCAGCCGGGAGAGGTGTAGTAACGCACATAGGAATCGATGTAGCTCTGCTCCATACCGCTTGCCAGCGCAAAATCGTAGTAGGTGTCCCAGAAGAACCAGATGGGCAGCAGATTGACCCCGTTGTACAGCAGGCTCGCCGCCGTCCAGGCGGCGGTCAGCCGTTTCGGCTTTTGGCAGGAGCCTTCCTTCCAGAGAATCGCCTCGCAGAGGATTCCCACGAGAACATAATAAGGAAGCAAGAACCAGTTGCCCATCAGCAGGAAAATCACGCCGAGGATCGTCATATAGATCAGCGTCACAAAACGCTTTCCGATCCGGCTGACCATGAGCATATAGACCGGCGCGCAGAGGAACATGGTGATCCCCACCGACAGCACCATGCTGACATAGTCGTTGGCCATGCAGACCATATTGACGACGAGCTGGATCACGATCAGTACTGCCGAAAGCAGCACTGTGGTGATCACATCCCTGACAGACCATTTATTTGTTTCTTTCATAAACGCCTCCTTGTTTTCGATACTTTGTTTTCCAATATTGCACTGGGAATTCTGTTTATCCCGCAACTTTCTACGCCGTCCACTCCATGCTCTCGCTCTGGAGCTGCGCCATGTGGCGGAACAGGCCGTTCTTTTTCAGCAGCTCCGCGGGAGAACCCATCTCAACCACGCGGCCGCCGGAGAGCAGGACGATCTGATCGGCGTTCATGACGGTACGCATGCGGTGCGCGATGATGAGCACCGTCTTATCCTTGATCAATCCGGACAATGCCGCCTGCACCGCCGTTTCGTTTTCCACGTCCAGCGAGGCCGTTGCCTCGTCCAGCAAAATCACCGGCGCGTCCTTCAAGATGGCGCGGGCAATGGAGATGCGCTGCCGCTCACCGCCGGAGAGCCGGGAGCCGTTTTCCCCGATCAGGGTATGGTAGCCCTCCGGCAGCTTGGATACAAAGGCGTCGCACTGCGCCGCCTTCGCCGCCGCCAGCACCTCCTCGTCGGTGGCGTCCCGCTTGCCGAGGCGGATGTTTTCCATCACGGTATCCGCAAACAGCACCACATCCTGAAATACGATGGCGTAGTTTTTCAGCAGTGCCTCGCCGTCCACCGTGGACACATCCACGCCGCCCAGCCGCACCGTTCCCTCCGCCGGGTCCCAGAAGCGGGCTGCCAGCTTGGCTGCCGTGGATTTGCCGCCGCCGGAGGGGCCCACCAGCGCCGTCACCTGCCCCTGCTTCGCCGTAAAGGAGACGTCTCTTAGCACGTCCTCTTTTTCCCGGTAGGCAAAGGTCACATGCTCAAAGCGGATGTCGTAGCCGTCGGGATCATATTCGGTCATGCCGGTCATGCGCTTTTCGTTCTCGATCTCCTGCATACGCTCGATGCGCACCTCGCAGGCGAAAACCGCGGCCATGTTGGCAAACATGGAGCCGATGGGGTCATATACCCGGGTGGCGGCGATAAGGAACATCAGAAACGGGATCAGCGACAGGTCGCCGCGGCTCATGAGTGTCACCCCCGTGAGGACGGTGGTGGCGATGCCCAGCTTTAGGAAGGACTGTGCCGCCGTGACCACGGAGCCTGTGAACAGCTCGCCCCGGATGGTGTCCCGCTCCGCCTCGTCCAGCCTGCGGTTCAGGTCGGCGATATACCGCGCCTTCTGGTTGCACGCCTTGATCTCCGGCGCGCACTCCAGCACCTCCTGCATGGCGTCGGTGGCCGCGCGGCGGGTGACGAGACCCTTCGTTATATGCCGCTTTTCCATGCGCCGGGAGAGATAGACCATCAGCAGCGACGCAGGCACCACCCACAAAAGAGCCAGCGCCATCCGCCAGTCGTAAAGCAGCATGCCTGCGGAAATCAGCGCCGTGGAGATGAGCGCGCCGTGCATGGCGGGGTAAAAGTGGGAGAACGCCTTTTCCAGCGTCTCCGTATCCCCCATGATGGTGGTGGTCAGGTCGGTCAGGTCCCGGTTTCCGAAGAAGGACAGCGGAAGCTGGCGCAGCACCTCCGCCAGCCGGATGCGGCGGTTGGCACTCTCCCGGTAGGTGGCTTCGTATAGGGCTTTGTACTGGATCAGGAAGGTCACAAAGAGCGCGGCGAGGGCAAGGACGCCCGCGACCAGAAAGCGCGTAAGCCCCGCCCTTGGGTCGGTGCCGTTTGTCAGCGCCTCTACGATGCCGGAGAGTGCCGTGGCCAGCACGCCCACCGGCAGCATTTTGCTGATGTTGACCAGTACGGACCAGAACACGGCGGCCACATAGTCTTTTGCGCCCTTCTCCGTCATGGCGTATTTTTTGCGGATGCGTTCGATCATGCGGCACCTCCTACCTTCCACTGCGCGGCCTTTTGGTATTCCTCCCACATGGCGGCGTATACGCCGCCCTTTTCAAGAAGCTCGTCGTGCTTTCCTTCCTCGGCGATCTCGCCGTCCCGGATGACGAGGATGCGATCCATGTTCCGCACCGTGGACAGGCGGTGGGCGATCATCAGCACGGTCTTGCCCTTCATCAGCGCCTCGAAGGCCTTTTGTATCTTCGCCTCGTTCTCGGGGTCTGCAAAGGAGCTGGCCTCATCCAGCACCACGATGGGCGCGTCCTTTAAGATCGCCCGGGCCAGCGCGATGCGCTGCATCTCGCCGCCGGAGAGGTACACGCCCTTGGCGCCGATCACGGCGTCCAGCCCGCCCGGCGTCTTTTCCAGAATATCGCCGCACTGGGCAAGCTGCGCCGCGTGTAATATCTCCTCCTCCGTGGCGTCCGGCCGAGCGGTGCGGATGTTGTCGCGGATGCTTTTCTTAAACAGGCGCACCTCCTGAAAGACAAAGGATATCTGCTCCATCAGCTCCGCGGTGGGGATGCTTCGCACATCCCGTCCGCCCAGGAGCACCGCCCCTGCCTGCACATCGAAAAAGCGCGGGATCAGCCGGGCGATGGTGGTCTTGCCGCCGCCGGAGGGACCCACCAACGCCCACGCCTCCCCCTGCGGCAGATGGAAGCTCACATTCGTCAGCGCGGGCCTGTCCGCGCCGTCATAGGAAAAGGTGACATTCTCAAAGGAAATGCCGCTGTCCGCGGGCTTGCTTCCGCTGTCCGCCGCAGGCTCGGGAAGGGGCGACTCCTTCAATATCGCCTCCAGCTTGTTCACTGCCTCGGCGGCCTCCATCTGTGCGTTGACCGCGTACATCAGCCGCTCCATCATAAAGGCAAGCTGGGGCGCGAAGAAGATGTAAAACACCAGATCGGCCAGCACCGCCCAGCCGTCTGCCGCGCCGCCGATGAGAACCATTCCCAAGGGCATGAGAAGCAGGAACATGGCGTTCAGCACCACCGTAAGCAGGGTGTAGGGCATACGGCACATCATGGCGTAGCCGCTGGCAAGGTCGCGGTAGCTGAGGATGGCGGCATGAAAGCTCTTGAAGGAGTAAACCGTCTGCTGGAATACCTTCACCACCGGGATACCCCGGACATACTCTGTGGCCTCGGCGGAAATGCGCTCTCCTGCCCGCTGGTATTCCTCAAAGAACTTCATGCCCGTCCCGGTCATCATACTCATCAGGCAGACAAGCCCGATGACCATGGGGATCAGGCAGGCAAGCCCCATGCGCCAGTCAAAGACGAAGAGCAGTCCCACCGCCAGTATCGGCGTTACGATCCCGCCCACCGCGTCGGGGATGGTGTGGGCAAGGAGCGTTTCTGTCAGCGCCGCGTTGTCGTCAATCTGCTTGCGCAGCCGCCCCGTGAGGTTAGCGTTAAAGTACCCCAGCGGCAGGTCAATGAGATGAGCGACCGCCGCCTTTCGCATATTCGTCGCCACCCGGAAGGCCGCAAGGTGCGTACACATAAGTCCAGCGAAATAGATCGCCGCGCTCAGAAGTGCCGCCGCCAGCGCGTACCAGCCGTAGCGGGCAAGCCCCGCCGAAACGCCGCCTCCCGGCGTCAAAATGCCTCTGGCCGCGTACCAGACAAAGACGAACGGGAAAATACCGACCGCCGCCGAAACGCCGGACAGCCCGCAGCCCAAGACGGACAGCCACTTATGCCCTCCGGCATATTCCAGCAGCCTGCCCAGCACCGGCGGCTGCTTTTCTTTTTTCTGTTTGCTCATATTCCGTGTTCCTTTCTTAAAATATATAGGTTTGTTGGAGGATGCGCCGCATCGGTTAGAGACAACTAACCGACAGTTATTTTTTTAAGGCTCATTCGAGCCTTAAAAGTCCGCTCCAGCCGGAGTGGAAAAAGATAGCCAGTTCATCAACGTATTTCATGGCTTCCTCTCTCGGCATATCGTGGACGATGGTTTCACACACCGCCGTAAAGTAAGCCCTTGTGATCATGTGATGAAGCTGACGAGTCATGCTCCCGGAGAGCATACCGTTTTTTCTGAGGAGGGCGTAGTATTCTTCGGATCGATCGACCTCCAGATCCACCAGCACCTCGATGAAATCCGCATAGCCCGTTCCCTCCGCCCGGCAGAGGATCAGCTTGAATTCGTCGAAATGGTCGTACATGAACGCGACAAGCTCGTGCAGGTGTTGGGTGGAAAGCTCCAGACTGTCTTTTGCTCTCCCTTCCGGGACGAGGTCAAAATAATCATCCTGTGCCGCCTTGAAGCGGGTGAGCAGCTCGCTTGCGGTCTCGCCCACAAGGTCTTCAAACAGAGCGGTCTTATCCGGGTAGTAGCCGTAGAATGCACCCTTCGTGAAGCCTGCCTCCGCGACGATTTTATTCAGAGATGCGTCCTTAAATCCTTTTTCCAGAAATTCTTTTTTTCCAATCTCAAGGATCTTCTTTTGAGTTTCCGCTCGTTCCATCTCCTACGCCTCCTGATATACCGATGGTATATACCGCTGGTATATTATAACTGAGCATATTGAGTTTGTCAATGAGAGTGACACATTTTATACTAAACACATATACCTTTGCTTGGAGGATTCGCGATATTCTTTTGCGCATAGAAGGGAGTTCATACAGCCATATATGGAATCTCCAGCGAAATGCCTGCGGCACTTCGCTGGAAAAGCACTTAAAACAGCAGCTATGGCTGATTTTTTGACTTGCCCTTCATCTCACCCATTCTATCACCGCAAAATATCCTTTGCAACGCAAATGGTTCATCGGAGTGCCGCCTGCGCGAGGCAATCTCTGACCGCTTCACGAATGGCATCGCTGGTAAATGTTGCAGATGAAACGGCATCCACATCCCAGGTCTGCGCCTCCACGATCCGGGAAGGGAGTTCATCTATTGCGAGGTCTGAGATATTTACTGTTTCGCTGTGAGATAGGACATGTACAGACAATATGCTGCTCCCGTCAAACTCTACCGCTACGGTAACCGAACCAGAATAACCTTCAGCGGAAGCCGTATAAACGCCCGCCGTGTAGATGTCTCCCGATTTGCCGCATCCGGCGCACAGCAGCAGCGCACCCACCAACACTGAGAACACCACTGATTGCAGCCCTTTTTTCATGTGTTCGAACCTCCTGTTTTTTTGTTTTGTTCCGTTATCCTGAAGGGAAGGCATACCGGAACATTTAATACCGGATGTGTAATGACCTCCGCTTCTATATCAAAGATTTCCCGCAACGCCTGCTGGGTAATAACCTCTTGCGGCGTACCGGCGCTGTGTAGTATCCCGTCTTTGATCGCCACCAAATAGTCGGAAAACATGATGGCATGATTTAAATCATGAAGAACCATTACGATGGTAACACCATTTTCCCGGTTGAGGCGGCGCAGAAGGTACAATATATCCAGTTGGTGCGAGATGTCCAAATAGGTCGTGGGTTCATCCAGAAACAGCAATCCTGTTTTCTGCGCCAACGCCATGGCGATCCATGCCCGCTGTTGTTGACCTCCCGAAAGCCTCTCCATTTCTCTATGTTCAAGAGAACTCATGCCTGTACTGGCAAGAGCCCACTGGATGATCTCCCGATCCTTTTCGCCGAGACCGCTTAGCGCCGACCTGTAAGGAAAACGCCCGTATTCCACAAGGTCGCCGACTGTGATGCCGGCAGGGGCTTGTGCTCCCTGCGGCAGCAGCGCAAGTCTCTGGGCAACACGCTTTGTCGGCATTCTGTGGATCGCTTCGCCATCAAGGTATACTGCGCCGGAATCCGGGGAAATGATCCGGCACAGTGTCTTCAGTATGGTGGATTTTCCAGAGCCGTTGGAGCCTATCAAGGTGGTTATGCTGCCTTCCGTGATTTTTAAGTCAAGCCCCCTGAAGACGGCCTCCCCGTTATATCCGGCAGACAAACCCTTTGCCTGCATATGTGAAAGCATAGACATCCTCCCTTAAAAATACCTGCGGAGCAGGAACAGAAAATACGGAGCCGAAAGCACGGAGATCACGATACCAACCGGGATCTCCCTCGGCTGAAAGGCAGACCGTCCCAGCGTGTCTGCCAAAAGCAACAGCAGCGCCCCCAGCAGCATGGAGGTAGGCATAAGGGCGTGGTGTCTGCCTCCGATCAGCCTTCGTGCCATATGCGGCGCTACCAGTCCCACAAAACCGATCCCTCCACTGACGGCAACGCAGGCAGAGGTAAGAGCCACCGATGCAATCAGGAGCAGTCTTATCTCCCTCTCTACGGCTATCCCCAGAGAAATGGCCGTATTCTCTCCTAAGAGCAGAATATCCAGTATGTTCGACTTTGTAAGAAGAAAAGGAACCAGTATGAGCATATAGGGCAGCAGGGCAAGAACCTGATGCCAGCTCGTTCCCCAAATATTTCCTGCAAGCCATCTTGCCACGAGCTGATAGCTGCTGTTGTCCATGTTCGCGGCCATGATCAGCATAAAAGAAGAAAATAGGGACGCAAGACCGATGCCGCCCAACAGAAAATATATTGGGAGGAGTTTTCCGTTCCTCTTTGCAAAAAGATACAGCAGTCCCGTTGTGCAAAGCCCGCCCGCTATGGCAAATATCGGCTGGTATGCCATGGTACGTATATGCAGTGCAGGGAAAAATGTCAGGAACAGCATAACGGCAAATCCCGCACCTGCGTTTATGCCCAATATCCCCGGATCGGCCAGCGGATTCCCCGTGACAGTCTGCATAACGCATCCGGCAAGTGCCAGACCCATCCCACATAGAACGGCGAGGACGATTCTCGGAACGCGAAACTGCGCTACGACTACGGAGGTTCCCTCCATATGCGGTTGGAATATGCTGTGAACCGCAGTCGAGAAGGGAATTCTTGCGTAACCACTGTTAACGGATAAGATAGCCGCAGCCACAATCAGGAAAAGAAGACCGTTGAGGATAAGGAGCTGTCTGGTTTTCTTTTTCATAAGACCATGCCCTCCTTCCTGAACGTAAGCGCAAAAAAGACGGGCACGCCGAGGATGGATACCAGTGCGCCGACAGGCGTATCAAAAGGGGCGTTTATCATGCGCGCCGCAATATCCGACAGCACCAGCACAACGCCGCCCATGAGCGCAGACACGGGAACCAGCCTGCGGTAATCGCCGCCCACAAGAAGTCGGGATATATGCGGCACGATAAGGCCGATAAATGCGATGCCTCCCACGAGCGATACACTGGCTCCCGCAAGCAGCAACACAACAAGCATACCGAAAAGCCTGACTGTGCGGACATTTACACCCAAGCTGGCGGCACTATCTTCTCCCAGTGCCAGAGCTGATAGCCGGCTCGATAAAAGCAACCCAAGCGCACCGGCTGAGAGGATCACCGGGGATAGCATTTTCAAGCTTTGCCATGTCACACCGGACAAACTGCCCGCGCTCCAGAAAGAAAGGGATTTCGCGATTCCAAACGCCAGAGAAACCGCCTGACTCAACGCGGTAAGCAGGGCTGATACAGCAGCGCCTGCCAGAATGAACCGGAAAGATTCGAATCTATGTTTGCCGGCGCCGAAACCATAGACCATGAATACCGCAAGAGCGGCTCCAGCAAAGGCGGCGCATGTTTTCACGATGTCTGATGCGGCGGGAAACAGAATTGCGGACAGTGCAACAAAGAAGCCGGCTCCCGCATTGATCCCCAGAAGGCCGGCGTCCGACAGGGGGTTTCTGGTAATTCCCTGCATCACAGCGCCGGAGAGAGCGAAGGCCATTCCTGTCAGCCCGGCAGCCAGCGCCCTGGGCATACGCATTTCCAACATAATCATTCCAACATCAGAAGCCTTGGCGGGGTATATAACCGTTTCCGCAAAGACCTTGAAGCTACCGCCAGCAATGCCGGTGCAGACGGAGAGAACCATTGAGAACCCAAGCAGCAGCACCAATGCGGCAAGAATAATCAGAAAAGCCGGCGCGGAGCGTTTGTATCTCCCTTGTCTCTGCGATATTCCCGCAACCGCGCCTGTTTCCTTACTCAACGTTCCCATGGTTCAGAATCGCGTTTGCGAGTTTTTCCAAATAGAGTTCCTTTCCCATCGCCGTAAAAGCCATATTATACTGATCCTCATTGATACCAAAGTAAACGTTGCCGGCTTTGACAGCTTTCATATTCTTCCACACGGCAAGGTCCCCCGTGTCTCCAGCTCTGCCGTCGTCGCTAAAAAAGAAGATGTGATCTGCATCAATCAGGGAAAAGTATTCCGCATCGACCACTTCACCCCAGACATTCTCCGGTACGCCGGCTGATGGCGTGAGTTTCAGCTCATCGTAGACAAGCTCACCCGGCCCGCCGCTGCGATAGATGTAATAGGAACCAAAATGAACGGAATTGGCCTCCAATACAGCAAAGGTTTCGTCCCCAATCATATCCCTGATTCTTGCCGCAAGCTCCGCAGCTTTGGCGTCGTAGTCGGCAAGCCATTTTTCTACGGCTGCTTCTTTATCAAACCACTGCCCCAGTTGCTTAAATCTTCCGCGCCAGTTAACATAGCTTATGTCATCGTCGATCATGACCGTGGGAGCAATAGCCGCGAGTTGTTCATAAACCTTCTCGTGGCGAATATTCATAATGATCAGATCAGGCTTTAACTCCGCGATCTTTTCGAGGTTCAGGTCTCCGGTAGAAGAAGACCCGGAGTAATTGCCGACAACCTCAATACCTCTTTCGGCAAAAAGCGTTGCCAGATGTTTGGGGACAGACACCCCATCGAACATGCTGGTATTAGCCGAGGCAATTACCTTCATATCCAGAATAAGAAGTTCCTCTGTCAAGCCAGCTACATCAACGATGCGCTGTGGATTTGCCGGGATGGCAACCTCGCCCTTCATATCCGTTACCGTGACGGTATCCGAGACCGATCCCTGCGGCGTGGTATCCGTTCCAGCACAGGCTGCAAGAGCAAACACAAGCACAAGGCACAACATGAGCATTGCGAATTTTTTCATTCTGACGACCTCCTGAGTAATAAATCTTTAGTTAGAGTAGGCTAACCAACGGGCGCGCATAGCGAAATAACAGAACAGCTGAGTCTCTTAACCGTGTGCGGTTAGCCTTTTCCAACCACCTGCTATTATACAGTCGGCGAAAGGGAAAATCCCCCCGAAAACGCCATGTCTCTCCCCTAAAACGCCATGATGCACAGTGCAGTAATAGAATAATTCATAAAGCTATGCTATAATCAGAATGGTTACTCAATAGACAAACCGGAATTTATGGAGGTGTTTTTTTGCGAGTATACAATAGTAAAGAAGAACTCAAAACTGAAATCAATAAAACATTTGAGAAGTATATTTCGGAGTTTGATAGCATACCAGAAGCCTTAAAAGATAAGAGGGTTGATGAGGTTGACCGGACCCCGGCAGAAAACCTTGCCTATCAGGTGGGTTGGACAACATTGGTTCTTAAATGGGAGGAAGATGAAAGGAAGGGGCTTCAAGTAAAGACGCCGTCGGACGAATTCAAATGGAACCAACTTGGCGAGCTGTATCAGTGGTTCACGGATATCTACGCTCATTTGTCTCTTCAAGAGTTGAAAGCCGAACTGAACGAAAATGTCAAGTCTATCTGCGCAATGATTGATTCGCTCAGTGCGGATGAATTATTTAAGCCGCATATGAGAAAATGGGCTGATGATGCTACAAAAGCAGCTGTATGGGAAGTTTACAGGTTCATTCACGTTAATACTGTTGCTCCTTTCGGAACTTTTAGAACTAAGATCAGAAAATGGAAAAAGGCGGCGCTGTAACTTCCGGTTCATCAAGCCAATATGCCCTTAAAACACGAGCGGCGGGACAGCCTTTATCTGTCCCGCCGCAGCTCGTCGAAAAAGTCCAGCAAATGCTGGGCTTTTTCTCATGTATATACAGTGGCAGAATCCCTCAAAGTTCGGATCTGCAATTTGATCCTTAAACTCCTGGCACATACATTTGGTTGCCTCTGTGCGCTCCCTGCGGCAGGGACAGTATCCGCCGGTGCGCTTGAGTCCTTCCCGGATGGTGTTGACAATCTCCTGATCGGGATTGAGCTTGATTTTCATGTTCGCCACCTCTTTCTTGATTGTGGCTTTATCATACCGCAGGACAAAGCATTTTTCTGTGACGAGGTCACATTGATAAAAAAATCCGGTGCTCAAAAAGCACCGGATTTTAAGAAGGTGAATCACGCTTTCCACAGACTGTGGAGGTTGCAGTAGGCGTAGACCGCCTCGACTGCATCGCCCTCGCAGAGCGCGAAGCAGACCTCCGGCTTTTCGCCGGGATGCAGCTCCTTGCGCTGATTGCCCTGCTTGGTGTGGAGAGAGACCCACTCGATGTAGTGCTCCGGCAGCATGGGGTGCTCCACGGAGCCGACCTTGACATGGACGATGCCGTTTTCCACCGTCCAGACAGGGACGTGCTTCTCCACGGCGGCGTCGGTGGTGCCGGGGATGATCTCGCTCATCGGCTCACCGCAACAGATGACGGGAACGCCCGTGTCCTTGACCTTGGCAATGATGTTGCCGCAATGCTTGCAAATGTAAAACTTCTGCTCCATGATGATTCTCCTTTTCTTTCTTTAATAATTCTCCGCGTGGATCTCAAAATAGCTCTGGGGATGGTTGCAGGCAGGGCAAACCTCCGGGGCCTTCTCACCCACGACGATGTGACCGCAGTTGCGGCACTCCCACACCTTGACCTCGCTCTTGGCAAAGACCTCCGCCATCTCCACATTGTGCAGCAGGGCGCGGTAGCGCTCCTCATGGTGCTTTTCGATGGCGGCGACCAGACGGAAACGCTGGGCTAGCTCATGGAAACCTTCCTCATCGGCGGTTTTGGCAAAGCCGTCGTACATATCCGTCCACTCGTAGTTCTCGCCCTCAGCGGCGGAGAGAAGATTTTCGGCAGTGTCGCCGATGCCGTTCAGTTCTTTGAACCACAGCTTAGCATGTTCCTTCTCGTTATCGGCGGTTTTAAGGAACAGCGCCGCGATCTGCTCGTAGCCTTCCTTCTTGGCCTTGGATGCAAAATAGGTGTACTTGTTGCGTGCCTCGGACTCACCGGCAAAGGCAGCCATCAGATTTTTTTCGGTTTGAGTACCTGCGTATTTCGTTTCTTTCATGGTCGATGCTCCTTTCAGTTTTTCTGCTTTTATTGTACCAAATCTATGACGCAAATTGCAAGTGCAAGTTGGACACCTGCACGGTAGAACTCAGTGAACCAGAGCGTCGGTCAGGATGGAAGCCGCTGGCTTCCGTCCTGGGCGATGCTGCCGCAGCCTTCGGCTGCGTGAACAGAGTCGGGAACTTGTCAAACAATTCCTCCGGGGTGCGGTAGCCAAGCTTCTTGCGGGGCCGTCCGTTCAATTCATCAGCTGCAGCCAAAATATACTCAGCAGAGAAAGACTCAATGGACACGCCCTTCGGAACGAAAGCTCGAAACAGCCCGTTGTGACGTTCGTTTTGGGGACGTTCCCACGAGGTGTAGGGATGCGCAAAGTAGACTGCACAGCCCCAGTTCTCGACCTGACTAAACGCAGAGAACTCCGAGCCGCTGTCCACGGTAATGGTCTTGAAGACCTGTGAGAACTTTTCTCCGAATTCTTCCCTGAGTGACTGCATGGCGAACGGAGTCTGCGTCCTTGCCGGGAATCCGGATGGCAATATAGTCCTTACAACTGGAACGGCAGTACCGTTGCTGCAATTCTGGAACGGATGGAGTATTGCGGGCATACCGTGAACTTCAAAACGCACCGGCAGTCCTACAAAATCAAGAAGACCATCGAGAATCCACCGGAGCAATGGAAGATATTCCGCAACACCCACGAAGCCATTGTGGATGAGGACACCTTTCAGCGGGTACAGGAGCTGCGCCGCAACAAACGCAGACCGGCAAGAACTGGCAAGAGCAACCTCTTTTCCGGCGTTGCCTACTGTGCCGATTGCGGAGAAAAAATGTACTACTGCACCTCGCGGAACTTTGAAGAACGACAGGATCATTTCGTCTGCTCTACCTCTCGCAAGAAGGGAAAAGACGTGTGCGGGACGCACTTCATCCGCGCGGTTGTTCTGTAAAAGGACGTGCTGAAATTTCTGCAAATCCTGCTTTGGTATATCTCCGATTGTGAGGATCTGTTCCGCGATAAGCTGGGTGCAAAGCGTAGGGAGGATCTCAAGAAAGAACTCGCCGCAAAGCGCAGACAGCTCATGCAGGCACAGCGCAGGATGGAAGAGCTTGACCGTCTGTTCAAACGGCTCTATGAGGACAATATCTCCGGCAAAGTCAATGATAGCCGATTTGAAAAGCTGTCCGCCGACTATGAAAATGAGCAAGCAGAGCTGACGGAGAAAATGCAACTCTGGGGGCAGGAGATTGCCCGACAGGAGGAAGAAGCTAACAGTATTGAGCAATTTATTCTCAGGGTAAAGAAGTACCCGGATTTGAAGGAACTGACGCCCGCTGTGCTGCATGATCCTGTGAACAGGGTCTATGTTTCCGCGCCGGATAAGAGCAGCGGGCAGCGAGTGCAGGATGTGCATATCAGCCTTGCCTGCATTGGTTTCCTGCCGGAGAGCATCATTGCCGAAATGCTCACTCACGCATCAAAAAGCAGAACAGCGTGACTTCCGCCACGCTGTTCTCTCTAAACCTTATAAACCTGTCTTATGCGCCGCTACCCTGTGTCTTTGCTGTTATGTTTTAGAATGGTAAGCCCCGCTTATATTCGCTCGGAGTGCATCCAAACTTTTTTCGGAAGGCGTCGCTGAAATGGCTGATGTTGCTGTACCCCACCAACCCTGCTATGTCTTTCACCTGAGCATCGGGCGCAGACAACAGTTCGCAGGCGTGCTCCATGCGGCGATTTAACATATATTGATATATGGTGATTCCATAGTGCTTTCGAAATATCTCACGAAGTTTGGATTCACACATAAAGTGCTGTTTGGAGAGCTCCGCGATGGTCACGGGTTCCAGAAATCCCTCATCTATCTGTCGCCTGACCCGAAGTAACGTCTCGCTATCCGCCCGGCTCAATTCACCCTTCACAGCAACAGAATTCTGATCCATCATCTCGTTCGCAAAGGCTGCAACAAGTTCCAGTATCTTTCCTTCTTGATACAATGACTTTGCACAATCATTGTAGTTACACTGCAATATCTGGCGTATTGTAGCTTCTATGGTAGCGGTGATTCTATGTTTTGGCGGGTTTTTTCCCCCGTTAAAGGCGGTGCAAGCCTTTTTCTTCTGCAAGCCATCCATCACAGACCGAAACCGACAGGGATGCAGGTTCAGCCCGACGCCTATATATCTCTGTCCTGCCTCATAGATATTTTCCGCATCAAACAGACCACTGCCGTATAAGCAGCAATTTCCCTTTTCCAACAACGTTTTTTGGTTTCTGCCCGAAGCCTTCCACTCCAACGCATCGGAAAGAGAGAAAATGACGGAAAAAGAATCCTTGTACACTTGCTCCCGCAATACTGTGTCCCTGTAAAACATTACATCGCAGATATACATCTCGATATTGGGGCACGGTGAAATATAGCGGAAATATCCTTCTCCAATATCGCTTGGCAAAGCAACCTGATTGTCTTTCATAATACCACAAAGTTGCTGCATTGCGGGGGAGAAAAAGTCGCTGCGATCCGTTTGCCCATGAAGAAAATCATATTGTGCTTCTTGCATACCAGGCCACCTCCTCCGACACATGATTAGACACTTTTATGCAAATTGGTCCATTCCACCTTTCCAGTTCTGCGCACAGGTTAGCCTACTCTAACCAACGGATGAAAGAAAAGGCAGCCTGCCTGTACGCAGTTTGCCTCAAATCCGACGGCACAGCGCCTGTGAAAAATATTGTACCATAAGCGCGCAGGGATTTCAATGTAGAACACCAGGCATCCCTGCTTTTCCTGCGAATTTTCCGTTTGCCCAATGTCATCCGTGTGCCGAGAGGGAAGGCCTCAGTGCTTTCAGCAAAAGGGCCAGCCGATTCAAACATGTTTTCTTATTCCGCTTTACGGCTACTCAACACAGTGCCTCTCTGTTCACCTGTCTTGGATGCTTGAGCATATTCTTTTTCAATACTCGCCATACAGCGCAAGGCAGGAACACCGCAAGAGGTGTCCCTGCCTTTTCGGATAGGCTGTTTGGCAAACGCAACCCGCGCAATCTGCCGCTAAAGTTACCGTCAATGGCAGGCATCATTTTTCATTCCACCAATGCCTTGCCCAGAGCGCGGCAGGCTTCAAGCGCCGCGTCGTCGGGCGTCTCCGTGCAGATCACGCTCTCGCAAACGAGGTTCACCCCTGCGCTGTCGCAGTCACTCTCCCAAGTGCGCATCCACTCGCCGTCGCCCCAGCCGTAGGAGCCGAACAGCGCCACGCGTTTGCCGCCAAGGCTGCGCTTGCAGGCATCGAACATGGGCTGGAACTCCATTTCCTCCAGCACCTCGGCGCCCATGGCGGGGCAGCCGAAGGCGATGGCGGCGTAGGCGTTCAGATCGCCGGGTGCGACCTCGGCGGGCGTGAGCAGCACAGCCTCTGCGCCCGCGGCGGTCATGCCCTCGGCAACGGCACGCGCCATTGCCTCCGTATTGCCCGTACCGCTCCAGTAAATAACAGCAGTTTTCATGTTTGTAAGTTCCTTTCTAATGATTTTATATGATCAAACCGCGACGGCAAGCTGCTCCAGCTTCGAGCCGCTTTGCCAGAGTGCGCAGTAGATCTCCGTGCATTTTTTGTATTTTGCGAACAGCGAACGCGCCTTTTCCTCGTTGCCGTAGACCTTCCAAAGCCCCGCGCACTTAAAATCGTTCGCGCGGTGGTCGATGAAGCCCTTCACGTCCTCCGGCGGGTAGCTGAGAAACACCCCCACCTCGTGCGGAAACTCTCCGCTCTCGTCTCCTTTGAATGTTTGCTGGTTAGCATACTCTAACCATATAGCCCTTGAGAAGCCGCCCGAAGGCGGCTCTTTGGAGAGGATCACCGCCTGCCGCCGCGCCCCAATGCCATGGTTCTCAACCAAGTAAGCCTCGGATGCAGACCGGAATTGCTGATGTCATCGCCGCCTTACTTTCTTCCCACCAGCAATGTTGAGCCGCGAAGCATCAGGCGTTTGGCCTCCTTCGGTGTCATGAAGCTGCCGTCGGTCGTGTCGATCAGCTCCACACGCTCATAGCCCATGTCCCTGAGCTTTTGGGCAAACGCCAGCATATCGCCGTACCTACCAGACGACATCAGGTCGTGGATGGCAAACGTTCCGCCCTTTTTCAGAACCCGCAGCGTTTCCAGCAGAAGCGCCTGCTTGTCTGCCCCTGTGATATTGTGATAGACATAGTTGCTGGTCACCGCGTCGAAGCTCTCGTCGGGGAAATCCAGCTTCACGGCGTTTCCGCGCCGGAACGAAGCGTTTTTCACGCCCTCCGCAGCGGCGTTTTTTTCGCACAGCGGCAGGCTGAAGGAGGCGTATTCCTTGCCCCAGCGGTCAATGCCGACCATTTTTCCCTGCGGATTGCGCTTTGCGCAGGCAATGGTCAGCGCACCGCTGCCGCAGCCGATGTCCAGTCCCACGCCGCCCTCCGGCAGCGTGATATGCTCCGCCGTGCCGTCAATGATCTGCTTTGAGAGCTTGCGCTCGCCGTCATAGGAAAAGCTCCGATAGGCATACACACACCACTCGCTGTACTTTGCACAAACGACAAAGGCGATGCCGAATACCACGCCCAGCACGACGCGCAGCTTTCCGCTCACACCGAGGCCGAATACGCCGAAAACCAGCAGCAGCGCAAGCGACAGCACCGTTCCCGCGATGAGCGAAAACAGCATTCCCTTGGGGATCCAGTTTTTGTAGTCAGGCTTCATTCTTGGGACTCCTTTCTTTTCTAACGGTCTTCATGCAAAAATCTCAGCGGTCGTCGCTGTCGCAAAAGCAACGGCACAGCCGCGCCTATCCCAGCGCCACATCCAGCGTCATCATGACGCTAAAGCCAGCGGCAAAGAAAATCGTGCCGATGTTGGAGTGCTTTCCCTGCGACATTTCCGGAATCAACTCCTCTACCACCACATAGAGCATGGCGCCCGCCGCGAAGCTCAGAAAATACGGCAGCGCCGGGATCACCAGCTGCGCCGCAAGAATCGTCAGCACCGCGCCGATGGGCTCCACCACGCCGGAGAGCACGCCGCCGAGAAATGCCTTACCCTTGCTCTCGCCCTCCGCCCGCAGCGGCATAGAGATGATCGCTCCCTCGGGGAAATTCTGAATGGCGATGCCAAGGGACAGCACAAGTGCGCTTGCCGCCGTGATCTGCGCGTTCCCCGCAAGAAAGCCCGCGTACATCACACCAACCGCCATGCCCTCCGGAATGTTATGCAGGGTCACTGCCAACACCATCATGGTGGTGCGGCTCAGCCTGCTTTTCGGTCCCTCTGCCTGATTGCTGCCCATGTGAAGGTGGGGAATCACATGGTCAAGCAAAAGCAAAAACAGCACGCCGACCCAGAAGCCGATAAAGGCCGGAAGGAAGGACAGCTTCCTCATGCCCTCCGACTGCTCGATGGCGGGAATCAGCAGGCTCCATATGGACGCCGCTACCATCACCCCGGCGGCAAAGCCCGCAAGGGCACGCTGCACCAAATCGCCAAGGGATTTTTTCATAAAGAACACGCAGGCCGAGCCCAGTGTTGTACCCAAGAAAGGGATCATGATTCCAAAAAAGGTTTCCATTTGTCTCACCACCTTTGCGTGAATTGTTGCTTGTTTCGCCGAAATCCGGCTTCATCTCGGTATTCGGGGTGTTCCTTTAAGTATGGGTCCTTATCGCCGCAGATGGTATAGTCGCACCGGCAGCCGTCCACGCAGGTGGTCGTCCGCACCAGTCTTGCGTGGAGCATCTCCATGGACGCGTAGTCCACATTGCACAGGGCGGGCATAATATCCGTAAGACCGTGCCGGACGGCAAACTCCGCTGCCGGGCGCGCCGTAAATTCATAATAAATAGGCTTGTCGGTTTCATAAGGCGCAATCGACATCTCGTAATCGTGCCATTTGTCGCAGCCGCTTTTCGCACGAACAAACGCCTTGTACATCAGCTTCCTCCAGAACGGCTTGTTGCAGTCCACAAACCGCAGCCTGCGGAAGACCGGCAGGATCAGGTTTTCCTCCATCTCCTCGATCTCGCGGAAGGATGTAACGGCTTTGCAGACTGTGTAATAGCTCATAATGGCGATGCAGTCGTAGGTGCCGCCTACGCCGTTGTGGAAGTTCCGTTTGCCGCCCAAATCGGTGCGCCAGTCGGAGAGAAAGTCCGCATACTGCCGCTGTACCTGTTCCCAAACCGTCTCCCGCTCCGCTTCCGGGTAGTGCAGGGCGATCTTCGCCCGTATCTCCTTCTTGCAGGGCTTGGAATACAGCACATGGCATTTGCGGTCGAATAGGAGCTTCTTATCCTTCATCTGCCTGCTTCTCCCTCATTTCCGCGCCGTGATGCACAGCCAGCTTTTCTTTTTGTGTATCTGCACCTCGTGAAATCCCGCCTGCTCCAGATACGTCTTCAGCTCGGCGTCCTTGTAGATGGTCATGCCACCGATGATCTCCGTCCACTTCTCGTCCTTGTCTGTGTCGCCATTGCTTTCGTTGCAGATGAGTAATGTCCCGCTGGGCTTCAGCACCCGATAGACCTCCCGGAAGCACCGCGGCAGATCAGGCCAGAAATAGACGGTCTCAAAGGCCGTTACCGCATCAAACCAGTTATCAGCAAACATCATATCCGCCACGCTGCCTTGCAGAACGGTGCAGCGGCCCTCCGCTATGGCGGCCTCGTTGACCTTTTTGGATTTCTCCACACTGACGGGGGAATAGTCAATGCCCTTGACAATACCCTCCGGGCATTTTTTCAGAAGTCTCTTGATGTTCGCCCCTCCGCCGCAGCCGCAGTCCAGCACCTTGGCGTCCAGAGTAAGCTCCAAAAAGTGAAGTCCCCACCGTGCCACAGGACTGTGCCCCAGGTTCATCATGGCGACCATGATTTTCCCGCCAAGCCCCACAGGCTTTCTGGTGTTCTCAAAAAATGACATCTTATCACACCTCCGATTTCACACATTCCGCATAGGTCAGCGGGAAGGACGCCTTCAGAACAGCGCTTTTCCGCACCGTCCAGCCATTCTGACTTAGAAAGCGCAGGTATTCCGCGCTCGTCCACTTGCTGTGGAGGGGAAAGCCCGCTAGCTTCATGAAAAATGCCTTGACCTTGCCGGGAAACGAGTTTCCTGCATGGGTAAAGGTGGGCGCAATGAGCACGCCGTCGTCCTTCAGTACCCGTTTTATCTCTTGCAGGGCTTTCTCCGGCTGCGGCACGATATGCAGCGCGTTGGACACGATCACCACGTCGAAGGACTCCTCCGCATAGGGCAGGCGGAACATATCCTGCACGGAGAAGTGCAGCTTGGCAGAGCGGTTATCCCGCTTCGCCTCGGTGATCATCTCCGGGGAGGCGTCCGTCGCCTCGATGTGCGCCGCTGCGTTTACGATATGCTTTGCAATCAGCCCCGTGCCGGTGGCAAGCTCCAGCACCGCTTTTGCTTTCACGACCGGCCGGATCAGCGCATACATCTCGTCATACGCCGCCTGGTCCTTTCGCATAAAGCGGTCGTACCGACCGGCATTTTTGTCCCAGAAGGCCTTGTGTTCACTCATGGCTATCTATCTCCCCGTGCGGGCATCTGTCCCGCCGCTGTCTGGCGTATTCCAGCAGAGCATTGCACGCCGGACAAGGTACCCCGCCCCTTGTCCCATGCACGCTCCGGCAATACCGGCGCACCATGAGGGTAACGGTTTCGATCTCCTCTTCCTTGTTCAAGCTCCGATTTCCTTTCTGTTTTATATGCAGTTAGTCTCCTCTAACCGCCTACCAGAAGAAAAGGCAGGCCGCCTGTATGCGGTCTGCCTTTTGTCTGATGCGAAAGCCGCAGCCGCGCCCAGCTTACAGCACCAGGGAGGGCGCGGTGTAGACCCGTGCCTTCAGCTCGCTGTTGAGCATATACAGCCCCTTGCTGTCTCCGCCGAACAGCTCCATCTTGGTGATGAGGTCGGCGGCGTTCTTCTCCTCCTCGCCCTGCTCCTTAATGAACCAGTCCAGCATCTGCATGGCGCGGAAGTCCTTGGCCTCGTATGCGGCGGCGTAGATGGCGTCGATGCTGGCGGTGACCAGCTTCTCATGCTCCAGCGCTTTCTTCAGCGGTGTCATGTGGTCGCCTCGTTCCCACTCCGGCTTTGCGATAGCCTCAAAGTTGACACCCTCGCCGTTGTTCTGCAAATACTGATAGAACAGCATGGCGTGATCCCGCTCCTCCTGCGCCTGCACCCGGTACCAGTTCTCAAAGCCGTCTAAGCCCACGGCGGCGTAGTAGTTGGCAAAGTCCAGGTACAGATAGGCGGAGTAGAACTCCTTGTTGATCTGCTCGTTGAGCAGCTTAGATACGTTAGCGTTCATGATACTTCTCCTCCATAAGATTGTCTTTTTCCTGCTCCCTGCAAGCGGGGCAGATGTACCGTACCCAGGGCGATGCTGGGGTGCTCCCGTTTCATCTCCAGGAACACCTGCTCCGCCGTGGGATGCCGCTGAAGCTCCGTGACGGCGGCCAATATCTCCTCTGCGTATTTCGGCATATTGCCCCCTCCAAGAACAAGAACTATTCCTATTCTTGCTTTGCATTATACATATATTTACCCTGTTGTCAACAGCTATGGAGGGCTTACGTTGAAAAAATGGCCAAAAAAACTTGACAGATCAAACTGTATCTGTTATAGTTACAGTATAAACTGTATCAGAGGTAAACACAGTTACATTGGAGGTTGATTATGCGTCAGATATTACTTTTTGCGGCGCTTGCCGCCTCGCTTGCGCTGCTGAGCGGCTGCGCGCTGTCCAAAACAAAGGAGGACACGGCGGAAGATATGGCAGGCAAGGCGGCGTATCATAAGATCAGCGCCGAGGAAGCCTATGAGATGATGGCCTCGCAGGAGGTCGTGGTGGTGGACGTCCGCACCCGGGAGGAATACGACGGCGGGCATATTGAAAACGCCATCCTTGTCCCCAACGAGAGCATCGGCAGTGAAATGCCCGAGGCTCTGCCCGATAAGGAGGCGACGCTGCTGATCTACTGCCGCAGCGGCCGCCGCAGCAAGGATGCTGCACAAAAGCTGCTGGCGCTGGGGTATCAGAGCGTCTACGACTTCGGCGGCGTCATCGACTGGCCCTACGAGCTTGTGAAGGAGGGATAAAGGGTGGACAGTTCCTTTAATCTGGCCATTCACGCGCTGGTCTGCCTGAGCCACAGCGAACGCTCTCTCAGCAGCGAAGCGCTGGCGGAGAATATCTGCACCAACCCCACCCGCGTTCGCCGGGTGCTGGCGGGGCTAAAAAAGGCGGGAATGGTGGAGACCCGGGAGGGCTTGGACGGCGGCTACCGCCTGACGGCAGACCCCGCAACCCTTTCTCTCCGGCAGGTGGCGGAGGCGGTAAATACCCGCTTTGTGGACTGCGCGTGGCACAGCGGCGACATTGACCGGGACTGCGCCATCTGCTCCGGCATGGCGGGCGTGATGGACGCGCTGTACCGGAACATGAACGAGGAATGTGCCGCCTATCTCTCGCACATTACCATCACAGATATTGAAACACAGCTTTTTACACAGAAATAGGAGGATTTTATGATGCTCACCATTACGACCAACAGCTTCGAAAACGACGTTCTCCGCGCGGACAAGCCCGTGCTGGTGGACTTCTGGGCCCAGTGGTGCCCCTACTGCCGCCGCATTGCCCCGGCCTTTGACAAGGTGGGCGAGCAGTACGCCGACACGCTCATCACCGGCAAGATCAACTACGACGAGGAGCCGCAGCTGATTCAGCGCTTCGGCATCGACACCATCCCCACGCTGATGCTCTTTAAAAACGGTAAAGCGCTCGGCTCCATTGTCGCCCCCGGCTCCAAGGCGGCCATTGAGACATTTATCAAGGAAGCGCTTTCTCAGTAAGGAGACTGCCATGGAAAAAATCTACGATATGATCGTCATCGGCGGCGGCCCCGCCGGATACACCGCCGCTCTGTACGCCGCCCGTGCCGGGCTTTCCACGCTGGTGCTGGAAAAGCTCTCTGCCGGCGGGCAGATGGCGCTGACGGAGCAGATCGACAACTATCCCGGCTTCGAGGGCGGCATCGACGGCTTTACGCTGGGCGAAAAAATGCAGCAGAGCGCCGAGCGCTTCGGCGCGGTGACGGAGCTGGCGGAGGTGTACAAAGCATGCCTTTCCGGGAAAATCAAGACGCTGGACACCAGCGAGGGCGTCTTTCAGAGCCGCACGGTGGTCATCGCCACCGGCGCGTCGCCCCGCTCCCTAGGCGTTCCCGGCGAAGAATCGCTCACAGGAAAGGGCGTTCACTATTGCGCCGCCTGCGACGGCGCGCCCTATCGGGGCAAGACCGTGGCGGTGGTGGGCGGCGGCAACTCTGCCGCGGCGGACACCCTGACCCTGTCCCGTATTGCAAAAAAGGTCTACCTCATTCACCGCCGGGACAGCCTGCGGGCTACGAAGGTCTATCATGAGCCGTTGATGAACGCGCCCAACGTAGAATTTTGCTGGAACAGCACCGTTTCCGCGCTGCTGCACGACAGCCGCCTGACGGGGCTTCGGCTAAAAGATGTCAACACCGACGCGGAACATGACCTTGCCTGCGACGGCGTGTTCATCAGCGTGGGACGTGCCCCGGCGACGGAGCTGTTCCGACGCGAGCTGACGCTGGACAAATCCGGCTATATCGTGGCGGACGAATCCACCCGCACGAATCTTCCCGGCGTGTTCGCCGTGGGCGACGTGCGCACCAAGGCGCTGCGGCAGGTGGTCACCGCCGTATCGGACGGCGCGGTGGCTGTCCACTACGCGGAGGAATATCTGGCGGAGAACCGGTAAAGGAGACTGTCTTGAGAACATACAAGGATAAAGAGGATCTCAAAAACGAGATCCGCCAGAGCTTTAAAAAGTACAATTCCGAGTTTGATACGATCCCGGAAGCCCTGAAGGATAAAAGAGTACCCGGTGTGGACAGGACACCGGCAGAGAATCTTGCATATCAGGTGGGGCGGACGACACTGCTTTTAAGCTGGGAGGCTGATGAGCAGCACGGAGTGGAAGTGAAAACGCCATCGGAGCAGTTCAGATGGAACCAGCTGGGCGGCCTGTACCAATGCTTCACGGACACCTACGCCCATTTGTCCTTGGCGGAATTGAAGGGCAAATTATGTGAAAATATCGTCGCTATCCAGACCATGGTCGATTCCATGTGCGAGGAGGAGCTGTTCCAGCCACACATGAGACGGTGGGCGGATGGCGCCACCAAAACAGCGGTGTGGGAGGTTTACAAATTTATCCACGTCAATACCGTCGCGCCCTTCGGAACGTTTCGGACGAAGATCAGGAAATGGAAAAAGGCAGCGCTGTAAATTGCAAGGAAGTGCAGCAAAAAGCGCAGCCGCAGAGAACATCTGCGGCTGCGCTTTTATCCATTCTCAGGGCTTCAGCCTCACGCAGCACCATATTGCCGTCTAAATCAGCAACGCCGTTTCACTTTTGATGCATCGGGCGGCTGGACGAAGCCAGCCTCGGCGCGGGGATACCGTCCGGTCTCCCGCCGCTTACTCCGCGCAGAGCTCCGCCACCAGAGCATCCATCTGCGCCTCACTGGTTTGGTTCAGTGCGCCGCGCAGCGATACCTCCGTTTCACACAGTCGGAGTTCCTTCATCTTTTCCAACTCGGCGCGCATCAGCCGCGCGGCAGCAGGGGCCCATGAGCCGTTTTCCATGAGGCCGATCCGGCGGTTTCGGAATCCCTTTGTCTGTAAATGTTCCAAAAACTCCTTCATGGGCGGAAACAGTCCTCCGTCATAGGTGGAGCTGGCTAAAACCAACTTCCCGCAGTAGAACGCACTGGCAACAGCGTAGGAAAGATCTGTCACAGTGAGATCACATATGTTGACCTGTACGCCTTTTTTCTCTAATTTACCCTTGAGGGTCTTCGCCGCATGGGCAGTATTTCCATGGATGGATGCGTGAGCGATCAGGATGCCCTCCGGTTCTTCCGGTTTCCATTGTGACCAGAGATCATAGAGCCGCAGATACTCCCCCAAGTCTTCTGTGAGCATGGGGCCATGGAGCGGGCAGATCGTTTTGATCTCCAGCGCGGAGATTTTTTTCAGCAGCGCCTGCACCTGTGCGCCATACTTTCCGACGATGTTGTAATAATACCGCCGGGCCTGCGGCGCCCAGGGGGCACGGGCAGTCCGTTCCAGTGAACCGAAGCGGCCGAAGGCATCCGCCGAGAACAGGATCTTTTCCTCCTCTTCATACGCTGCCATCACCTCCGGCCAGTGTACCATCGGCGCCAGCAGAAAGCGCAGCCGGTGTGAGCCCAGAGAGATCGTGCTGCCCTCACCAACCTCCAGCATACGGTCTTCCGACAATGCACCTGTGCCGAAGAACTGCTTGATCAGGGTAAATGTTTTCGCGTTTCCCACGATCTTCATCTCCGGGTACTTTTGTGCCAGCCGCATGAGGCTGCCGGAATGATCCGGCTCCATGTGTGTGACCACAAGATAGTCGGGGCTGCGCCCCTCCAACACCTGCGCCACATTGGAAAGCCATTCCTCCGCCGCCCGTGCGTCCACGCTGTCCATCACAGCGATCTTCTCATCCAAAATGATATAGGAGTTGTAGCTCACCCCCATAGGCTGGACAGGGTACTGGTTTTCAAAGAGTGTCAATGTGTTGTCGTCCGCCCCTACATAGCGGATCGCATCCGTTACCGTTCGGATGTCCATCGGAAAAACACCTCCTGATTTTCTGTTTTGAACCGGCATTAGCCGGTTTTTCTATCTGCAGCAAATGCTCCCAATAGGGGCTGAAAGCAGCGCCTCTACACCCGGCACACGGCCGCCGCGCGATGCCCTGCAGGCAGGCCGTCCGGTGCATCCGGGGAAAGCTCCCAGCGCACCCTTCCCGCCCACTGGGAGGCGACGGCGGAGAAGTGGAGCAGCACGATGCCCAGATCCAGCGCGGCGTCGAGGTTGTCGGTGTAGGCGTCCTCCTGCTGCACCAGATAGATGCTGTGGCCACGGACAAGGAAGCCGTAGGGCTGGCGGTTGAGGTAGCTGGGGGACAGGGAGGCGGCGTAGAAGGCCTGCCAGAGCATATCGTCATAGAAGTCCATCATTTCATCAAGCCCGGACTTGTTGCTCCAGCTTTCCATGTGGACCAGCTCATGCACGCTCTTTTTGGGCGCGTAGTACTGCTGCTCGGCCTGCACATCGATCTGCGACATGCTCTGAATGTTCATCCGCAGCTTTTTCGCCGTCTTTTCCCCGTAGCCGAAGGCCACGATGGCCGCCACCTGCAGCGGGGTGGTAAGGGACAGAGCCTTTTTGATCTTGTCGCTGTCGGTAAAGGTCAGCCAGCAGGTGTCGATGTCCAGCTCCGTCAGCTTGAGGACAAGATCCTCCATCATGTACCCGGCGTTGACGCCCGCGTGAATGTGCCGGGCGGACATAAGGAGCAGATAGTGCGGCGCACCGATGAGGAACTGCTGGTAGCCCGCGGAGCTTTCCAGTGCCGGCTGCGCGTCCTTGTCCAGCACGATCAGCTCCGTGGCGATCTCCGGAACAAGGCGGGGGCAGGTCTTTTCATAGTAGGTGCGAAGCTGGGCGAGTGCCTCGTTCGGCACCTCCTTTCCGCGAAAGGCGCGAACGGACTTGCGGTTTTGGATCATAGCACTGTAATTCATAGTAGCATCTCCTTTCCGAAACTCGTTTTGTTACGTTCTGACTCGCTGTGCCTCTTTTGGAAAAAGGGCGGACAAGCGCGGGATCGTGCTTGTCCGCCCCATCTCGCGGAATACGGTCTCCCCGGCAGGGAGGCGGCAGAGCCTTCCGGCAGCCTATTTCTTTCTTCCGCTCCCCGCGCCGGTCACTGCACGGACTCCAAAATCGCGTCCGCCAGCGTTTCCAGCTCAACGGCCTTGTCCTCCCCCAGCGAGGAGGCGAGACTGAGCCGCTCGTTGAGCACCGTCATGTTCTTCAACTCGTCGTTGACGAATTTTTGCATGAGGTCGCCGGACTTCACCGCCCATGAGCCGTTTTCAATGAGGGCGAAGGTGCGGTTTTGCAGGTTCAGTGCCTTCATGTCCATAAGGAAGTCGTGCATGGCGGGGTAGATGCCCAGATTGTAGGTCACCGAGGCCAGCACGATGTGGCTGTACTTGAACGCCTCAGAGATCAGCTGGGACACGTGGGTGGAGGACACGTCGTACAGTGCCACACGGCTCATTCCCTTGTCGCAGAGCCTTGCCGCAAGTGCCTGCGCCGCGTTCTCCGTGTTGCCGTACATGGAGGCGTAGACGATCAGCACGCCCTTTTCCTCCGGCGCGTACCGGCTCCATGTGTCGTACTTCCCGATGAACCAGCCCAGATTCTCCCGCCACACCGGGCCGTGGAGGGGGCAGATATACTTGATCTGATCTAAGATCCCACCGGCCTTTTTCAGCAGAAGCTGAATGTGGGGGCCGTACTTGCCCACAATGTTGGTAAGATAGCGGCGGGCATCGTCCAGCCAGTCCCGCTCAAAGTCCACCTCATCGGCAAACAGCTTGCCGTCCAGCGCGCCGAAGGTGCCGAAGGCGTCGGCGGAGAACAGCACGCCGTCAGTGAGGTCGAAGGTCACCATGGCCTCCGGCCAATGCACCATGGGCGCGCCCACAAAGGTAACGGTGTGTCGGCCGAAGGAGAAGGTGTCCCCCTCCTTCACCTCGATGCACTCATGGTCGTCCACGTGGAAGCCGAACTGCCGCATGAGCATGAAGGCCTTTTCGTTGGAGATGACCTTCACCTTGGGGTGCCGCAGCAGAATCTCCTCGATGCAGGCGGCGTGATCCGGCTCCAGGTGGTTGATGAGCAGATAGTCCAGCTCCCGCCCTGCCAGGACGTGGTTCAGGTTCTCCAGCAGCTGGCGGCAGGCGGACCAGTCCACGGTGTCAAACAGCACCGTTTTCTCGTCCAGCAGACAGTAGGCGTTGTAGCTGACGCCGCGGGGAATGGGGAAGCAGTTTTCAAACAGGGCAAGGCGGTGGTCGTTGGCGCCCACCCAGTAGAGGTCGCTGGTCACATTACGCACACAATACATATCTCATACCCTCCCGGCTCAAGCCTTCACAAATTGATCCTTGCCCTCCGCGCACTCCGGGCATACCCAGTCGGCGGGGAGCTGCTCAAACAACGTACCCGGCGCGATCTCGCCGTCCTCGTCGCCCAGCTCCGGCACATATTCGTAGCCGCAGCCGCCGCACACATAGTTGTCGCCGATGGGCGTGGGCTTGGGCGGCGTGGGACGCTTCATCTTCACCATCGGCGGCGCGGGCTGCTTCTCGCCGCTGTCCAGCGCGGCGGTGAGCAGGGGCAAAATCTCCATCACGTCGCCCACGATGCCGTAGTCGCAGTTCTTAAAGATGGGCGCGTTGCCGTTTTTGTTGATAGCCACGATGGTGGAGGCGTCCTTAATGCCCTTGAGATGCTGGGTGGCGCCGGAGATGCCGCAGGCGATATAGAGGTTGCCGGTGAACTTCTGCCCGGACATACCCACATAGCGGTCAAGGGGCAGGTATTTCAGCGTCTCCGCCACGGGACGGGAGGAGCCGATCGCCGCGCCGGCGGCCTTGGCCAAGCCCTCCACCAGCTTCATGTTCTTCTTTTCGCCGATGCCCTTACCGGCGGAGACCACACGCTCTGCCTTGGGAATGGGCGTATCCATGGGGATACCCACAGAAAAGTCGTGGCCGTCCTTTTTCAGTGCCGCCACCAGATCGTTGACCTGCTGGGCGGCGTCGCCCTCCCGGAAGATGGTGCGCTTGCGGATACCGGTGATGGGCGCGGGCTTCTTGGCCGCCGAGCGGCTCTCGCCGCCGGAGCTCTTGCCCAGCCTGCCGATGAGATGGGAGGCGATGACCACCCGCTGGATCTCGTTGGTGCCCTCATAGATGGTGGTGATCTTGGCGTCGCGGTAGGCGCGCTCCACCTCCATACCCTTGAGGAAGCCGGTGCCGCCGTGGATCTGCATGGCGTCGTTGGTGACCTCCAGCGCGATGTCTGAGGCGTACATCTTCGCCATGGCGGACTCCATGCCGTAGGGGGCGTGCTGCTCCTTCAGCTCCGCCGCGGAGTAGACGAGGAAGCGGGCGCAGCGCAGCTTGGTGGCCATGTCCGCCAGCTTGAAGGAAACGGCCTGCTGTGCCGCGATGGGCTTTCCGAACTGGACGCGCTCCTTGGCGTAGGCCAGCGCGTGCTCAAAGGCCCCCTGGGCGATACCCAGTGCCTGCGCCGCGATACCGATGCGGCCGCCGTCCAGCGTGGACATGGCGATCTTGAAGCCGTCGCCCTCCTTGCCCAGCAGGTTCTCCTTGGGTACCTTCACGTCGTTGAAGATCAACTCCGCCGTGGAGGATGAGCGAATGCCCATCTTGTCGTAGTGGTCGCCGAATTCAAAGCCCTTCCAGCCCTTCTCCACGATAAAGGCGGAGATGCCCCGGGTACCGATGTCCGGCGTGGTGACGGCGAATACCACATAGGTGTCCGCCTTGGGCGCGTTGGTGATGAAAATCTTGCCGCCGTTGAGCAGGTAGTGGTCGCCCTTGTCCAGTGCAGTGGTCTCCGTCCCGCCGGCGTCCGACCCGGCGTTAGGCTCGGTAAGGCCGAAGGCGCCCAACTTCTCGCCTCTTGCCAGCGGCACGAGATACTTCTGCTTCTGCTCCTCCGTGCCGTAGGCGAAGATGGGCCACGCGCCCAGCGACACGTGGGCGGAGAGGATCACGCCCGCGCCGCCGTCCACACGGGCCAGCTCCTCCACGGCGATGGCATAGCTGAGAATGTCAAGCCCCGCGCCGCCGTACTCCTTGGGGAACGGCAGCCCCAGCCAGCCCAGCTGTGCCATCTTTTTGACAGGTTCGTCAGGGAACTCATTGTTCTGATCCAGCAGGAATGCAAGAGGCTTGATCTCCTCCTCCGCAAAGGCTCGGATCTTGGCGCGCAGCTCCTCGTGCGCGGGTGTGGTCTGAAACAGCATACGGTGTACCTCCTTATGTCACGTTTGTTGGGTCACTTCTTCTTTTTTAATTGCTTCGCCGGTCAGTAGCCGGTGCAGGCTCACGGCGCGGAACGCCTCGTCCTGCTTTCGCTGCAGCTCCGTTAGCTGGCAGTGGATGTCGCATTTCCCGTGTTCGCTTTGCCAGCGGCAGTCATACCCCGGCTCCATGCAGGCGCACAGGACGTCATGCTCTCCCATGACGGCCATGAGGTCGTAGAGGGAAACGCCACGCAGGTCACAGGACAGCCGGCAGCCGCCGGCTGCGCCCCGGCTCACCTGCACCAGCTCCCCAGCGGAGAGCTTTCGCAGGATCTGATAGGCAAACTGCATGGGGATCAGCTCCGTCTCCGCCATCTCGGCGGCGGAGTGCTTCTCTCCGTCCAGCAGCACCCGCAGCATCCGCAGTGCATAGTCTGTTTCCCTTGTGATGAGCATATCCCTGCATCTCCTTTTTGGTTATATATCCATTTTATCAATCTTGATAAATCTTGTCAAGATATTTTCGGAGAAATTATACCGTCATTCTGTCATATTCCGAAAAAACGCACCGCCTTAACATGTAAAATATTGGCAGAGACAGCCTCGGCGTGGAGAACCATTACGCACGAGAAAGACCATGCCCGCTGAAAATCAGGGCGGCGGGACAGTAAACTGTCCCGCCGCCCATGGTTCAAGCTTCTGTTAGACTGATAAATTGAAATGGATCAGGCTGCTTCGGCAATTCGTTTTCTTCACCCGGAGCAGCCTGCCCTTGCGCGGCGTCCGCTGTCGGCTTTGCGGGGCTCCGCGACCCATACCCGGCCTCAAAACGCTTATTCATTTTGCAAGGCTTGGGAAAGCGCTTCCCAAAATGTAAGACGGCTGCTGACAGATATGCTTATATCGGGCATATCGTCTACGGTGATCGCATAGCGATTCCGGCTGGTTAGATGCGTAAAGGTGCAGATTTTCTGTTTTTTGTCAAGGCGGGCCAACAGAATGTTCTCGCTCATATTTTCTGTATTCCAAAGACGAACCGTCACAGTCTCATCTAAGGGAGCGTCGGTTCTAATAATGATTCTCGTTGTATTGGTAAAAAAGCTGTAAGCGCCTATATCTTGGGCGGAACAGGAGAAATCGCCCTCAGAGAGATTTACCGCGCTTTCCAGGCTGCCAAGAGATACCTGTGAACCCTGCCCTCTCATTATCATGATCGCCTTGCCTACGAAGAAGAGAGAGATCATTGCAAACACAAAGAATATTACCGCAAACACCACAGCCGCCGCTTTGCGTTTCTTGATTCTTTTTGAAAGTGAACGCGCAATTTCCTCGGAGCGCATATCGGTCGTTTCATTTGCGATAGTGGGTAAATCACACTGCAAATGACGATACGTTTCCCTGCATTTTTCGCAGGTTTTCATATGTTCGACAACCGCCTGCTGGCTATCCTTAGAGCAGCAGCCGTCCATATAAAGAGGAAGCAGATCCTCTACAATACTGCAAGTGACATTATTCATATAGATTCCTCCCTCTTTTCTACTACTTTGATCTTTGCTCTGAAAAAAGTGACCTTCGCCCATGATTCAGACTTCCCAAAAATATGTGATATTTCCTTGAAGCTGAGTTCCCCTAAGACTCGAAGCAGAAAAACCTCTTTGTACGGCTCAGCCATGCTGTGAACTGTTTTGTATATGGAAATCGCCTGATCCCTATCCAGCAGGCGGTCAACCAAGTCTGTCTGTTCTGCGGCTCGGTCTATTTCTTCCGTAGCGGTTACCTTTTCTCTTCTTTTACAATCCTTACGATACTCATTTTTTGCGATTGCGCAGAGCCAAGTTTCAATTTTGCTCTCTCCCTTATATTTGTCGAAATTGATATACGCTCGATAAAAGGTTTCTGCTGTTAGTTCTTCAGCACTCAGAAAATCCACGCCAAGGGAAAGCAAATATCGAAAAACCAGAGGGCTGTATTTAGAATAGATGACCTCAAATCCGTCCACACAGTTCCCTCCCATCTCTTCAAATCTATATATTAGACTCCCAGCAAGCCAAAAAGTTACAAAGATCGAAGAATATTTCTTTCAACTATTTTTCCGTCTGAGGTTCGACGGCTCCCTTTTTGAAAAACCGTAGTCAGCGAAGCACCCTTTGCGTATACAACTGCAATTGTTCGACCTTGAGCGTATTCGTAAGCAAAAGCAGAAGCAAATGCAGCCCGCGAAAGGGCGTTATAGAAAATCCGTTCATTTCATACGCCGGAAGTCCTTTCCGGTCTTCTCCTCAAGAAATCGTTTGAATTCCTCCACCGTCCCGCCGGTAAGAGTACGCTTGTCCAGAGGCTGCGCATAGCGTTTTTTCATCAGAAAGATGATGTAGTCCTGCGACTCAGCCAGTGCGTCGATCAGCTCATAGCGGAACGTGGAGGTGGTGGCCGCCGTAACGACGGTATAAGAATCCTCGCCGAATGCGACATGATATTCCTTTGTGCCCGCCAGCGTGTTTTTGCGGGCGATCATGCCATTGAATCGGTCCTGAAACAGCAGAACGGACAGCAGCATCACCTCTACCAGCAGGGAAGTCACCGTTCTGACATCAAGCGCAAAAGGCTCTCCATCGAATGGTATCAGCAGCAATGCGTTGAATAAAAAGACGCTCCAGCCGAAGATAGCCCACATAATGCTTCTCTTTCGCCGCAGCACCCTGCGCATCGCGCGGGCGGCTATGGTCATAGATCGATTTGTGATATCACTGTGAATTTCAAAAGTCATGTGTATTCTCCGTTGTAAGTAATTCTGCACCCGCAGGGCGTTGGGGGCCTTGCAGCTGCCGCCGGGCAGCGCGGCTGGCGCTTGTTCATCGCATCAGCCGCATCTCATTCTCAAACTGCTCCATTGCCTCCTGCCGGCTGGGAACTTGTGCAAGCGTACAGGAAAACGGCTGGCCGAACAGGGGCTGGGACAGAGTCTCCGCCCAATGCGTCAGCACCTCCGGAGTGAGGGGGCGCTCCTCCCGGAGAAAGATCACCCCGTAATAGGGCGGTACAGACGGGGAAAGCAGCTGTGTCAGCGGGACGCCGCTCCGGACGGAGGCGTTGCAGAAATGCATCTCCGGTGAAAAAAGCGGATAGTACAGCGCCCCGACGAACCAGTCCTGTTCACCGCTTCTGAGCCGCCTTGCCTGCTCCAGAAAGTGCGGATGATCCGGGTTATCCGGCTCCACAAACTCACCGTCCAGAATGGTCTGGTGAAGGGCAGGGAGGTTATGGAAATCAAAGTGGAAAAAGGGTGCCTTTCCTGCCTCGTCCTCGGAAAGAGAAAACTCCGCCGCATGGAAAGGTTCCCAGTCCTTACAGCAGCGGTAATAGCCCCACCAGTAGTTCCAGTCATAAATATGCAGATATTTTTTTGCTTTGCAGTCCATAGATGTACTCCATTCTGACGATGTGGGCACAAGAGGAAATCACGGGAAACTCTCCGCCCGGCACCAGCAAAGATTCTTTCCAGGCCCGTCCTTTTTGCAAGAGGGACGCTCAAAGGCGGCGCGGTGATCTTCTTATCTGCTCACCGGAAAGGATATCTCGAAAACAGCGCCGGTGTCCCCGTTGTAAGCGCGGATCGTACCTTTATGCAGGTGAATGATCTCCTTCGTCAAGGCAAGGCCGATGCCGGATTTGCCGCTTTTCCCCATGTAGAAGCGCTCAAAGATGTGGGGCAGGTCTCCCTCGGCAATGCCATCTCCATCGTCCTGTATCCGGATTATCACATTCCGTTTGTCGGGCCGGCAGGTCAGGCACAGCTGGCTGTGGGCATACCGCAATCCGTTGGTCAGGATATTCGTGACCGCCCTGCGCATCTGCGTGTCATCGCATTTGACCATGACGGGTTCTTCAGGGAAGTCCGGCGTGATGGTGATACCGCTGGCGGCGGCTGCCGGCTCCACGGCGCGTATGCTGTCGTAGAGCAGTTCTCGAATATCCGTTTCGGAAAGGGTAAGCGGCTGCCGCCCCATATCGATTTTCGAGATGTCCAGAAGCTCGTCCACCAGCTCCGTCATGCGGTCGCTCTCCGTCAGAATCACCTCCGCCGCGCTGCCTGTGTCCATCACGCCCGCCTGTATCCCCTCCGCGTAGCCCTGTATCGCCATAAGCGGCGTTTTCAGCTCGTGGGAGGCATTCTGGAAGAAGGTCTGCTGCCGCTCCGCCTCCTTCTCAATATCCCTGCCGAACCGGAACCCCAGCAGGCACATGACGGAGGAGATCGCCAGCAGCACCGCAAAGAACGCCCAGTTCAGCGTCACGATATAGCGGGTGATGGGCCCGATATCTATGTACATGATATAGGAATACGGTTCTTCCGAATTGCCGTAGTTCTCCTGCACGGGCATGAAGATCAGGTGGTGCTTGTCTGCCTTGAAGTCGTGGCATCGATTGGGCGCAACAGACCGTTCACTGCAATACGCCAGCAGCTTTTTCTCCAGCCGATAGGTGTCCTGGCTCCATGTGTTGGGCTGGTAGCCGTTCTCCAGTTCAAGAAACACAATGCTGGGCGTGAAGAAATGCTCCTCCGCCCCGTCGTCCCAATCGTCATCATACACCTCGCCCTCATAGGTGTAAGGAATGGTGCGATTCTCATACTGCGCCTCGTTGCGCAGCGCCTTTTCCGCCTCGCTTACAAAGTGGGCGGGGATCACTACGTTCACCGCCAGCATGAAAAGGGCAAAGAGCAGCAGTGCCGCACCGAGGATCAGATACACGATCCGCAGCTTGATGTTCTTCATGTGCGCTCCGCCTCCTTTAGCTTATACCCAAAGCCCCATATGGTGCTTACGCTGACAGTGCTGCCCGCTTGCAGCAGCTTTTTCCGAATACGGCGCAGTGTTTCATCGGTCACGCGGGTCTCCACCTCCGAGTCGAAGCCCCATACTGCATTAAGTAACTCCTCGCGGGAATAGGCTTTCTCCGGCTGCTTCAGCATATAGCTGAGCAGCCGCAGCTCGGTTTGGGTCAGCGCAACAGGTGTATTCCCGCAAAGGACGGCATTTTCCGTGGCGGAATAGCGGAGATCTCCATAGCGCAATTCATCTACTGCCGCCGCTGTTTTCCCCCTGTCCATCTCCACCCGGCGCAGCAGGGCTCTCACCTTCATGAGCAGTATGGTGGGGCGAAAGGGCTTGGTGAGGTAATCGTCACTGCCCTGACTGATGCCCATGACGTAGTCCAGCTCGCTGTCCTTGGCCGTAAGCAGGATGATGGGAATATCGGAAACAGAGCGAAGCTCCCGGCACACGGTAAGGCCGTCCGTGCCGGGCATCATAATGTCCAGTATCACCAGTTCCGCAGGCTCCTGACGGAATGCCTCCAGCAGTGCGTCACCACTTTCAAAGGAGCGCACGGTATATCCGTCACTTGCCAAAAAGCTATGGAGCAGTTCCCGGATGCTCTTTTCATCGTCCGCCAAATAGATGGAATGTCCCATGGTGACCTCCTAGAAAGCAGCGCCAAATGCTGCGCACAGGCGCAGCATCGGCGTCGTATTTAGTTAATCATATCAGAAAAACTCTTTGCCGTCAAAAGGGGCAGATGCCGCTTTCGCAGCCGGTATTGCCCCAAATGGTATCGTACAGCTTGCACAGCTGGTTATCAAGCTCTACCAGACGGTTGTAGTCGGCGATCAGCGCGTCCTTTTCCGCGTCGGTCAGGAAGCTCAGGCTGCGGATGAAGGCGGCCTCATCGTAGTTGTCGAAGTCGTAGTCGTCCGGCAGGTTGAAGTAAGCCTCGTCCACCTTGTCCCACAGGTCGGCGTTCTTCTCGCAGAGGCGGTCATACTCCTGCTCCAGCGTGTCGATCTCGTCCAGCACCTTGGGATCGGCCTTTTCCAGTGCCTTCTCGTAAAGCGGCATATTGTCGCAGGCGGGCAGCTGTCCATACAGCTTCTCCATCTGGGCATCCAGCTCGTTCAGCTCCTTGATGTCATTCAAAAGGGTTTCCTTCTCCGCCTCCGTCAGCGTAGTCATGTTGCGGATGAACGCTGCCTCGTCAAAGTTCTCGAAATCGTAGTCATCAGGCAGGGCATTGCAGGCCTCGTCCACCTTGTCCCACAGTGCTTCATTTCTCTGGAATACGGCATCGCTTTTTTCCTCCAGTGCCTCGATCTGATCCCAGATGGCATCCTCGTTTTCGGTAGCGATGAGGGTCTGCGGCTCTGCCTGATTGGGCGCAGCGGCAAATGCCGCAGTTGATGCTCCGATGGCCGTTACCGTCATTGCCAGTGCCAGTAAAAGGCTCCAAACTGTTTTCTTTTTCATGGTATGTTACGCTCCTTCTTTGAAATATTCAGGTCGTGTATCAACCTTGTCTGTATCATATCAGAAGAAGGCTCTGACTTCCCCCGCAAAAGTGCGGGGAAAGTGTCACAAAACTGTCACAAAGTCGGTATGCCGCCACTTTTCAAGGCGATCTTGACACAGAGGAAGCCCGGTTTGTACAACAGAGGAAGTTCGGTTTGTACAAGACTGCTTGTGGATGCAAAGAAAATATGCTATACTTTGCCCTGTGTGATTGAATTCAGGAGGGACGCCATGTTTTATACGGATGAGGAAATATCTGTCATCACCGGCTTTCTCAACGGCTATCTTGTGCGTGACTGTGCCAGTGCCAAAGTAAGAGAATCGTATATCAGAATCAGTGCAGGGCTTCAAAGTCATACATTGACCAAGGACGATTATGTTTGGCTGGAGAATGCTCTGTTGTTTCTGCGCCCGTACTGGTGGAGTGACCGTGAGGATGGGAAAATGCTGATGGATGCGTTCCTGCATACGCAAGCATTAGCAAAAGAAGAATAGCAAAAAAGATGAAGGATGTACCATCTGATACACCCTTCATCTTTTTTTTATCGGTTTATTTGCGTTTCGCCCCTTCAAGATTTTGTCGGGGGTCATGGCCACGCTGATATGCTCCGCTGGACATGATCGCCCATCCCGTGCCTGCGCTGCTCCGGCCTCAATGCCTAATGACCTCAAGTACAAGGCCATTGTAGCGGAAAGCTGCCGGGGCGCACAGGTGGAAAACGCTTCTTCGCCGCGAGAACCGGCTTATCCATTCATATCATCGTATCCATGAGTGCTGCCAAAGCTGCTTGCTGCGCGGATGTCAAGCAATTCCATTTATCCAACATCTCACGCTGTGCGGGAGTCAGAGCCACACGAATGTCGTCCTGCGCAAAGAATTGCGACAATGTAACACCGAAAGCATCGCAGATCTTCTCAAGCGATGCAAACGATGGCGTCATAGATTTTTTATACCACGAGGAGATGGTAGACTGTGGCAGGCCAGAGCGTTCAGCAAGCTGATATTCCGACCATCCCCGTGCCTCACGATTCTGCTTAATGATTTCAAGAATGTCTGTCACAACTTCACCACCTTGGATTTTTCGTTTATTATACTTTGGAAAATCGTTGCATTTTAATAACTATTGTCGTATTATTTATTGCGACAATAATCTTGTGAAGGTGTGACTGCTTTGGAAGAATACCGACGTATATACCGTTGTGCAGTCATGGGACAGCACCCCATGCGCTTGCCGTGGGGGTTTGACGAGGAAGATGACCGCTGCCAAAAACTGAAAATGGAGTTGGCGCAGCAGATCATGGCGCTGCGCCAGCGCGGTGTGACACAGTTTCTGACCGCCTGCGACTGCGGCGTAGGTCTGTACGCAGCCGAGATCGTCAATGGTCTGCGGGAAACCACCGACCAAGACCTGATGCTTTTCTGCTACATACCACATGAGGAACAAGCCACAAAGTGGGCGCCGTATCTGCGGGAACGCTATTTTACTATGCTGGAAAAATGCACCCATATTTCTGTTGTGTGTCCCGTGGGTACGCCGGATGCACAACTGCAAGCCTATAGGAAGATCATCGGCCTTGCCGATGTGGTACTATATGTCCATGATGCGGATATGTCAGCAACGGACAGTGGGGAAAACAGAGCCTTTGCTTTTGCTGCGGAGAACCATACGTCCACGCTGGTCTTGCATCCGAAAGAGCTGACTGCGAAGTGGGTCGGCAAGCAGTTCTATCCCAGACGGTCTTGATAACCGGATGATTAGTCCCGGTCACGATGCGGCAAGCCAGATTGCGCCTTGCCTGCAAAACAAAAAAACGCAGGCGTCTGTGCCTACGGCTGCATGAGGAATGACGTGGCCGCCATGTTCGCAGGCTTGGGTCTGCCCATCGTTGCCATGCTGGTGCTGATCCTCGCCACTTGGACCACCAATACCGGCAACGCCTATATGTCCGGTCTGGCTGCCTGTAAGATGTTCTCCATCAAGGACAGCAAGCGTCCTCTGGTCACCATGATCTGCGGCGTACTGGGCGTCCTCATGGCGATTGCCGGTCTGGCGGATTTCCTGAACACCTATATCAGCATTCTGGGCGCGGTGGTGCCTCCCATCATGGGCGTCGTTATCTGCGACTACTGGGTCATCTGCAAGGCCAAGACGGAGAACTGGTCTCCTGTGCGCGGCATCAACTGGATCGGCATCATCGCGTGGGTCATCGGCGGCGGCTTCGCACTGCTGGAGACGCTGGGCGTGGTGACGGTGTTCTCTTCCGCACTGGACGGCGTGATCATCGCCTTCGTGGCCTACTGGATCCTCTATTCCCTGCTGAAGAATACCAAGTTGGCCGGCTCCGGCGATATGACTATCGAAGAAGCCTGCTCTGTCGCACAGTAAGGAGTGTTTGCTATGAGTAAAGACAAAGCGTTAGATATTGTATTGTCCGAATTTCTGGAGCTGGCAAAGGTTCCCCGCCCCTCCCATCACGAGGAGCGCGTCAGCGAGTACCTGTTCCAGTGGGCCAAGCGCCATGGTCTGGCCGTGGAAAAGGACAACATGAATGAGATCATCATTGACAAGCCCGCCTCCCCCGGCTGCGAGAATGTACCCCGTGTGATCTTTCAGGCACACATGGATATGGTCTGCGTATGCGAAGAGGGCGTCACCTACGATCCTATGAACGATCCCATCAAGGTCATCAACGATGGTGTGACCCTGACTGCAGACGGCACCAGCCTGGGTGCCGATGACGGTATCGGCGTGGCGATGTGCCTGTACCTGCTGCAGGACGACACCCTGCGTCACGGCCCCATCCGCGCCATCTTCACCACCAACGAAGAAGATGGTATGGACTCCATGGACATTGATCCCAAGTATCTGGATGGCGACTATCTGGTCAATTTGGATTGGGAAACGCTGGGCTCACTGTGCAATTCCTGTGCCGGCGGCGACTTCTTCAACTACAGCCACAAGGCCGAGTGGGAAAAGCCTATTGTGGGCTGCAAGACACTGACCATTTCCCTCAGTGGTCTGCTGGGCGGTCACTCCGGCGTGGGGATCAACAAGGGTCACGCCAATGCGCTGGTCAGCATCGCTACGTTGCTGGCTATGCTGCGGCAGGGCGGCGTCAGCTACCGCGTGGCCTCCTTCAGCGGCGGTCAGGCGAAGAACGCCATCCCCGCATTTGGCACCGCCACCATTGTTCTGTCTGCCACCGAGGAGGACAGGGCCAAGGCTATCATTGAAACCTTCCGCGCAGAGTTCGCAGAGGCTTTCGGCAACATCGAATCGGATATGGTGTTCACCACCACCTTCGGTGATACCGCGCCTGACCGCGTACTGACAGGGGAGGTTGGTTATGGTATGGTAGGGCTGATGACCACGGTTCCCAATAACGTACATACCATGAGTCCGTTCATTGACGGGCTGGTGGAGAGCTCCGCCAACTTGGGTGTGGTGTCCGTGGACGAGGATATGGTGCGCTTCACGGTGTTTGCCCGCAGCAGCGTTGCCTATCAGGCCACTCAGATCGGTGTGATCTGCAGCGCACTGGCCAATAGCTTCGGCTTTACCTTCGACAGCGAGGGTCATGTTCCCGGCTGGGCGGTCAATCCCAACAGCAAGCTGACCCATATCGCTTGCGAGGCCTACAAGCATCTGACCGGCACGGATATGATCGTGGAGCCGGTACACGCCGGCGTGGAGTGCGGCGCCTTTGCGGAGAAGAATCCCCACCTGGACATGATCTCCGTTGGTCCGACGCTTCTTGACGTGCATACGCCCAATGAAACCTGCAAGATCGAGGATGTCAAGATCACTACCGAGCTGCTGATTGAAATTCTGGAGCGTATCGCCAAATAAAAAGGCTTCATCTTACTTCCAATTTAGGCTACTTTCGACCATTGTCTCCTTACAGGTCAGGAGCCGGACTGCGCGTATCACGCAGTCCGGCTCCTGGCAATTTATGTATGCCAAAGTATGCTCTATATGATCACCTGCCGCTTTCACGGCTTCTGTATCGCGGCCAATGAGTCCATGAGCGAATGGAAGCCATCTTCTCCCAGCATGGCTGCGGCAGCGAACGGGCTGCCATAGCTGGAACGCCGCCGGGCATATCCTCGCCCACTGCGGGCGTGCCCTTGCTCAAAAGCGGCTTGTCGTGGGTTAACCTAATCTGCGCTGATTGGAATCAGAACTCTGAACTGTTTCCGAAACAGGCTCGCTCTCCTGAAGGGAACGCCACTCGATGTTCTTTTCGAGGATGTCTCCGGATACTGCATCGACCTTGTAGGAATACGCACACTTTTCCGTGTAGAACTCCAGAATGTAGCAAGGCTTGCCCTGATTGCGGCTCAGCTCCTCTCTGGTGAACACGATCTTCTGCGCTGCCTCATCCAGCCCTGCGTCCTCTAATGCGATCTGCTTTGCCTTTTCCAAGCCGATAAACTCCGGGGCAGGGGGAATGATCTTATCGCAGGTCTTATCCATGATCACGCCCAGAACGGCGTCAATTTTGTAAGTCCAGCGAGCGGAGTCGCTTTCAAAGGCGAAGTAATAGTAGGGCGACTTGATGCCGCCGGCAACCAGCGTTTCCTCGGTAAAGGTGACTTTTTCGCTGACCCCGGCATCGTCCAGTGCGATTTTCTTCGCGTCCGCCAGAAGAATGAAGTGGTAAGCCTCGATGATGCTGCCGTTCTTGGCGTCCACCTTGTAGGAATACTGCTTCTTCGCGGTGTAGAACTCCAGGATGTAGCAGGGCTTGCCTGAATTGCGGCTCAACTCCTCTCGGGTGAACACGATCTTTTGTGTAGCTTCATTAAGTCCGGCATCCTTCAAGGCGATCTCCTTCGCCTCCTCCAAAGAGATGAAGTCCGTTGTCACGATTTCTTTCTGTTGCTTCTCCAACACAGTGCCCAGCACCGCATCAATGCGGTATGTCCACTGTGTTTTTGCATCGGCAAAGACGAGCCGGTAGTAAGGCGTTTTGATGCCGCCGCTCACAAGGGTTTCCTCGGTAAAGCTGACTTTATCCTTGCATCCGGCATCATCCAGGGCGATTTTCTTCGCTTCGGAAAGAGTGATAAATTTCCCGGCGTAAATAATGCTGCCGCTCTTTGCGTCGATTTGGTAGAAATATTGATTCGTCCCGGTGTAGAACTCCAGCAGGTAGCAGGGCTTGCCCTGATTGCGGCTCAGCTCCTCTCGGGTGAACACGATCTTCTGCGTCAGTTCATCCAGTTTGGCGTCCTTCAGTGCAATCTTCTTTGCTTCCTCCAAGGAGATGAACTTCGATACGCAGACAGAAGAAATGCCGGAGACCTCTTGGAATTTAAGAAGCTCGTCCAACGACATGCGGGCAACCTCGTCCGTGGGCAGCCCGGTTTTGTTTGCTGCGGTAAGGATCCAGTCGGCGCGGCCAAGGGAAACATGGAATTCCTCGGCGATCTTCACCACCTCAGCGTTTTCCGTCAGTTCGGAGTGGAAAACCAGTGTGCCGACGGCATCGGTTTGCTCCAAGGCCTTCCGGATCTCCGCGGAGAGCGAGGCTTTTAGTTCGGCATTCGCATCAAGACGGGAATCAAAAGAGATCAGAACAGTCGCTTCGCCATTTTCCATATATCCGCAGGCCTCGTAGGCGGCGACCGTGCGCGTTAGAGCGGTCTCGACACTCTGCTTTCCCAGCGCAACATCGCTGAGCGCATTTTCCGCATCGCTGTTCAAGCAGCGGACATTCTTAACGATCCCGCTTTTGGCAATCGTATATTCCACGCTGGGGTTGACATCCATTGTGAAGGTACCTGCTGTCGCATTGCTTCGGATGGCATGTGTGGCGATGCCTGTACAGAGAACCAGTGCAAGGCAGGCAGCCATTGTTCCAAGCTTGGCCCAACCGGGCTTTCTTTTGGTATTTGCTTCGCTTTCCGCGTCAGCGATAAGCTCGTCATTGATCTTTCCGATCGAACGAAGAAGAACTTCGGTTTTCATAGCATAATTCCCTCCTTTTCAAGAAATCGTCTTAGTTCGTTTCTCATACGGAAAAGCAAAGACGTCACCTTGCTCTCGCTCATTCCGTATGCGTCCGCAATATCCCGTATTGCATAGAGATGATAGTATCTGCGGACAAAAATGTTACGGTTCAGCTTGGGCTTTGCATACAGGAAGCGGTCAATGGCGGCAGCCAACTCATTTTCTTCGATGGTCTGCTCCACAGTCGTTTCCGAAGGAACGCAGGCTTCCAACTCAGACAGCGCGAGGACTACTTGTCCGTGTCCGCGTTTTTCGGCAGTATACCGCTTATAACGGTTCAGAGCGAGGTTGCGCGTGATTTTCCCTAAGTAGATCGACAAGCGGTTCGGACGCTGCGGCGGGATCGAATTCCATGCGCCGAGGTATGTATCGTTGGCACATTCCTCCGCATCCTCTTTGTTACGCAGTATGTTATATGCAATCGTATGGCAGTAGTTCCCGTACTTTTCTGTGGTGGCGGTAATCGCGCTCTCGTTACGCGCCCAGTACAATTCTATGATCTCATGGTCTTTCATTGCGCCCTCCCTTCTTTCTGCGTAAAGGCCTTTCACTTATATAGACAACAAAAATAGCCATTCATTGCGTGGACAGGAAAACTTTTCTTCAAGCTATCATATCATGCGGGAGCGGCGATTTCTACCGGTCTGAACGTGCTGGCTTATCATGGTACAGAGGATTCTCGGTCACTTTGGGTTCTTGTGCAGTCTTTTTCATCGTTCGACCTCCTTATCCTTCTGACAGGGCGCATTGTAGTCGAGAATCGTGTTGTGACGCTGCCAGCCGCGAATCTTGAATTTGACCAGCTTACCATGTCCGAGAACAAGAAAACTGATAAGCCCTTTCTTTTGCAGTCCCTCCAAAGCGGCCAAGGTCTGGCGGCGGAAGCGTGTGCGGTAATACCGGGACAATTCCTCCACAGACATGATCCATTCGCCGGGGTAGATGGTGTAACTAATGCCATCAATGCGCTTGTATGAGGTGCGGAAATTGGCATAGGCGCAGAGCACGACAAAATAAATAAATATCCCCCGGCCTAGCCGGGGGATATTTATTCGTACAGATAAAAAGAGCACCCTATGGGTGCTCTTTTGGCTTTCGCTTAAAATTCCGCGTTGCCCACCGTGCGGGGGTGCAGCTCCACGTCGCGGATGTTGCTGACGCCCGTGAGGTACATCACCATGCGCTCGAAGCCCAGGCCGAAGCCGGCGTGACGGCAGGAGCCGTAGCGCCGCAGGTCGCAGTACCACCAGTAATCCTCCGGGTTCATGCCCAGCTCACGGATGCGGCTCTCCAGCAGCTCCAGACGCTCCTCGCGCTGGCTGCCGCCGATGATCTCGCCGATGCCGGGCACCAGGCAGTCCGCCGCGGCCACGGTCTTGCCATCGTCGTTCAGGCGCATATAGAACGCCTTGATCTCCTTGGGATAGTCAGTGACGAACACAGGCTTCTTGAATACCTGCTCGGTAAGATAGCGCTCGTGCTCGGTCTGCAGGTCGGTGCCCCACTCCACCTTGTAGTCGAACTTGTCATTATTCTTCTTCAGGATCTCCACCGCGTCGGTGTAGCTGACCCGGCCAAAGTCGCTGGACGCCACGTGCTCCAAACGCTCCTTCAGCCCCTTGTCCACGAAGCTGTTGAAGAACTCGATCTCCTGCGGGCAGCGCTCCAGCACCCGGCGGATGATGTGCTTGATCATGGCCTCGGCCACATCCATGTCACCGGCCAGATCACAGAAGGCCATCTCCGGCTCTATCATCCAGAACTCGGCGGCATGGCGCTGGGTGTTGGAGTTCTCCGCACGGAAGGTGGGGCCGAAGGTATACACATCGCCGAAGGCCATGGCGAAGTTCTCCGCATTCAACTGGCCGGACACCGTCAGGCTGGTTTTCTTACCGAAGAAGTCCTGGGTGTAATCCACCTGCCCGTCCTCGGTCTTGGGGACGTTGTTCAGGTCGAGGGTGGTCACCTGGAACATCTCGCCGGCACCCTCGCAGTCGCTGCCGGTGATGATGGGGGTCTGTACATACACAAAACCCCGGCTCTGGAAAAACTCATGCACCGCGTAGGCCGCCGCGGAGCGTACCCGGAACGTGGCGGAGAACAGGTTGGTACGGGGCCGCAGGTGCTGGATGGTCCGCAGGAATTCCACGCTGTGGCGCTTCTTCTGCAAGGGGTAATCCGGCGTGGACTTTCCCTCTACCTCGATGCTGTGGGCTTTCACCTCCAGGGGCTGCTTGGCATCCGGCGTCAGCACCACGGTGCCCTTGACGATCAGCGCCGCGCCCACGTTCTGGGCGGCGATATCCTTATAGTTGGCCAGCTCCTCGGCGGACATGACCACCTGCAGGTTCTTGAAGCAGGAGCCGTCGTTCAGCTCGATGAAGCCAAAGGTCTTCATGTCGCGGATGGTGCGTGCCCAGCCGCACACGGTCACGTCCTTGCCGCCCAGGGACTCCTGATCGGCGAAGATCGCGGCAATTCTCATTCGTTCCATATCATTCTCACCTTTTCTATGTTCTTCTGCGTTGCATTCCGCAGCCGTTTTGACAGTACATAGTATTATAAACCAACGCGCCGGGATTTACAAGGCCGACTTTTGACCTGCAGACACCGTTCATAAAAAGAAAAGGCCCCGTAGCTTTCGCCGCGGGGCCTTTTGTCATGCTTGCCAATCCTTTACCTGCTTACGCAGCCAGTCGCACCAGGCGTCCATACCCTCGCCGGTCTTGGCGGAGACAGGGAAAATCTCCAACTTCGGATTGCGCCGGTGGGCGTATTCGATCACCTTCTCCATGTCGAAGTCGAAATAGGGCAGCACGTCGGTCTTGTTGATGAGCAGCACATCGCACACGGTGAAGATCAGGGGGTACTTCAGGGGCTTGTCGTGGCCCTCCGGTACGGAGAGGATCATGGCGTTCTTCACCGCGCCGGTGTCAAACTCCGCCGGACACACCAGGTTCCCCACATTTTCCAGCACCACCAGGTCCAGATCGTCCGTGCCGATCTCCCGCAGGCCCTGTTCCGTCATACCCGCGTCCAGGTGGCACATCCCGCCGGTGTGCAGTTGGATAGACCGTACCCCGGCGCCGGCAATAGCGGCGGCATCCACGTCCGAGTCGATGTCCGCCTCCATCACGCCCATCCGTAGCTCGTCCTTCAGCGCCTCGATGGTCCGCAGCAGCGTTGTGGTCTTGCCGCTGCCGGGGGAGGACATCAGGTTCAGCAGGAACGTCCCCTTTTGCTTCAGTGCCTGCCGTACCCGCGCTGCCTCCCGGTCATTGTCGGCAAACACGCTCTCTTTTACTTCGATGATCTTATAGGTATCCATACTATGCACCCTCTATCTCTTTAATGCTGATCTCGCTGCCCCGCAGCAGCCAGGTATCCTCGCTGCCGCAGTGGGGGCAGACCCGCCCGTGGGCCACAGTGGGGTAGTCCACACCGCAGCCGCCGCAGTGTGTCACGGCGGGCAGCGTGTCGATGTGCAGCTGCGCGCCCCGCAGCAGGTCGGATCTCTGCACGGCCCAGTCCCAGCAGTTGATCAGCTCCCTTGGGATGGCGCCGCACACCTCGCCCAGCTCCAGCGTTACGCCCGCCACGCGGGTCAGGTCATTCTCCGCGCCCACGCGCTCCACGGTCTTGATCACGTGGAAAACAATGCCCAGCTCATGCATATTACTTGGCCGCTTTCTTGGCCCTGCGCTCCGCCTTCTTGATCTTGATGTTCCGCTTGATCATATAGGGCAGGATGGCCTTCATCTTGTCCTCGCAGGCGTACATGGTGCTGCACTCCGGACGCTCCCGGTGCAGGTGGATGGCGTCAAAGGCGCACTTGGTGGTGCACACGCCGCAGCCGATGCACTTATTGGGGTCCACGATGCTGGCGCCGCAGCCCAGGCATCGGGCTGTCTCCGCCTTCACCTGCTCGGCGGTGAAGGCCATGCGCTCGTCCCGGAAGGTCTTACGCAGGGCGTCGTTGTAGCCGATGCGCTGGCGCGGCGTGTTGTCGTAGCTGTCCACGGCGATCAGCGCGTTTTTCTTGTCCAGCTCGATGAACTGCCGGCGGTCGCGGCCGATGGTCAGCGTGGCGCCCTGCACATAGCGGTGCAGGCTGATCGCGCCCTGCTTGCCGGCGGCAATGGCATCGATGGCGAACTTCTGGCCGGTATAGGCATCGCCGCCCACGAAGATGTCCGGTTCAGCCGTCTGATAGGTGACGGGATCGGCCTTGGCGGTACCGTTGGGGTTGAATTCCACCTGGGTGCCCGCGAGAAGCGTCTTCCATTCCGCCTTCTGGCCGATGCAGTACAGCACCGTGCCGCATGGGGCCATCTGCACGGTGTTCTCATCGTACACCGGCGCGAAGCGGCCGTTCTCGTCCTTGACGCTCAGGCACTTGACAAAGGCGATGTTGGAGGCCTTGCCGTCCTCGGTCTGGACCTCCTTGGGGCCCCATCCGGCGTAAATGGCGATACCCTCGCGCTCGCACTCGCTGCGGTCCTCCTCGCCCATGGGCATCTCCTCATAGCCCTCCAGGCAGTACAGGCTCACGCTCTCCGCGCCGCAGCGCACGGCGGTGCGGGCTACGTCGGCCGCGATGTTGCCGCCGCCGATGACCACCACCCGGCCCTTCAGCGCCTTCTCGTCCCGCAGATGTACGCCGCGGATGAAGTCGATGCCGGAGATCACGTTCTCCGCGTCGCCGCCGGGCACGGCCAGGGCGCCGCCGTGCTGCAATCCGACAGCTACATAGAAGCCCTTGTAGCCCTCCTCACGGAGCTGGGCAATGGTGATGTCCTTACCCACCTCCACGCCGCAGCGGAACTCCACGCCCAGCGCGCGCAGCACGTCGATCTCCGCCTCCACCACGTCCTTCTCCAGACGGAAGGAGGGAATGGCGTTCATCAGCATACCGCCGGGGCGGCTCTCCTTTTCAAACACAGTGGGGCGATAGCCCTTTTCCGCCAGATAGTAGGCGCAGCTCATGCCGGCGGGGCCTCCACCGATGATGGCGATCTTTTCGCTGAATTCGCCGTCCACCTTGGGAATGACCTTCTCCGGGATGAAGCGCGTCTCCGCGTCCAGATCCTGCTGGGCGATAAAGCGCTTGACCTCGTCGATGGCCACGGCCTCGTCCACGGTGCCGCGGGTGCAGGCATCCTCGCACCGGCGGTTGCAGATGCGGCCGCACACGGCAGGAAATGGGTTCTCCCGCTTGATGAGCTGCAAAGCCTCCCGGTACTTGCCCTGTGCCGCCAGCTTCAGATAGCCCTGCACGGCGATGTGGGCGGGGCAGGCGGTCTTGCAGGGTGCGGTGCCGGTGTCGTAGCAGTTGATGCGGTTGCGGTCCCGATAGTCGATGCTCCACTTCTCCGGGCCCCACTTCACCTCGTCGGGCAGCTCCGCCCGGGGATACTCAATAAAGCCATCTTTGGTGCACAGCTTCTGGCCCAGCTTCACCGCGCCGGCGGGACAGTTCTCCACGCAGCGCCCACAGGCCACGCACTTCTCCGTCTCCACCGCGGCCACATAGGCGCTGCGGGACATATTGGGCGTGTTGAACATCTGGCTGGTCCGCAGGGCGTTGCACACGTTGACGTTGCAGTTGCAGATACCAAAGATCTTCTGCTCGCCGTCGATGTTGGTGATCTGGTGGACGAAGCCGTTGTCCTCCGCCTGCTTGAATATGGCCATCGCCTCGTCATAGGTGATGTACTCGCCCCGCTGGGTCTGCACCACATAGTCGGCCATGTCGCCCACGGCGATGCACCAGTTCTCCACATCGTCGCCGCAGCCCTCGCCCAGCTTGTCGCGGCTGGCGCGGCAGGAGCACATACTCTTGGCGTACTTGCCTTCATACTTGTGCAGCCAGTAGGAGATCTTCTCCAGCCCGATGGCCTCCTGCTCCGTCTCGATGGCCTTCTCCACCGGGATCACGTGCATACCGATGCCCGCGCCTCCGGGGGGCACCATCGGCGTGATCTTCTCCAGGGGCAGCATGGTCATGCGCTCAAAGAACGCCGCCACCTCCGGGTGCGCGTCGATCTGGCTCCGCCGCATATTCAAAAACTCGGCGCTTCCGGGCACGAACAGGGGCAGGATGTACCGCTTCTCGTGGTTCGGGTTTTTGCCGTCCAGGTTCTCCCAGTTGTACTCAATGAGACCCAGCCAGGCCATTTCGTCCAGCAGCTTCTGCAGGGGCTCGCGTTCCATCTTCGTCAGCTTCATCAGCTGCTCGATGGTCTTGGGCTTGCGGACACCCATTTTCAGTGCCACGTCCGCCATCTCATCGGTCACCAGCGCATTCAGCCCCCAGTATTCGGGGTCGTCAGCGGTGGCCTTCAGGCCAATGCGGTTGGTGATCATGCTGCCCAGTTTCAGGATCTTCTCCCGGGGCGGCCGGTCGGGACAGGGGATCTTGAACGAGAGCTTTTCCTCGTCCAGGGGGAAGCTGGTAGGCTTGCTGCCATTGATGTCGCGCATAGTCTCTCTCCTCCGTTATCTGCTGCTCTGACCAGAGATATTTTTCTCTCATAGGGGAGCAGCGTTGTGATTTTAAGCTCTATTATACCTATAATACCAACTTTTCTGCCAATATCCTATTGACTTTTCCGCCAAAGGTGTGATAACTTTTTATATGGTCCTGGTCGGACCATAAAAGAAAGCAAAGGAGCATGAGCTATGGCCTTTCGTGAGATCGTCGCCCCCACCGTCAAGGAGCTGTTCATCCAGCAGCTGGAGGGCATGATCCTCTCCGGCGAGCTGCGCCCGGGGGATCGGCTGCCCACTGAGCGTGAGCTGGCGGATGAGATGAAGATCAGCAAGACCGTGGTCCATGAGGGATTGCGGGAACTGCATCGTCTCGGCTTTCTGGACATCGCCTCCCGCCGCGGCGTCACCGTGGCGGACTACGCCCAGACCGGCAGCCTGGAAACGCTGCGTGCCATCATGGATTTCCATGGCGGTCTCCCGGATGCCAAAACGGCGGGCAGTATCCTTCAGCTGCGCTATTATCTGGAGGGCCCCGCCATGGAGGAGCTGGCTGCGCGGCACACACCGGCAGACATGGCAGCGCTGCAGGCCTTACAGCGCCAGGCGGAGCAGGCGGCGCTGGAGGGGACGGATGCGCTGGCCGAGGCCCTGTTCCGCTACCACCGGGGCATCACCTTTCTCAGCGGCAACACCATCACACCGCTGCTGTTCAACGCCTTTACCCGGGTGAACCTGGAGTTCTGGAAGGAGTATATCCAGCTTACCGGCATCGACTGCTGTCTGGAACGGCTGGCCCAATTCACCGCCCATATCGAGGCGGGGGAGGGACAGGCCTCCTCGTCCCTGCTGCGGCAGGGCCTGGAGCAGTTCATCACCCAGGTGCGGTAGCTTCCGTCAGCTCTTCGGAGTAAACACCCCCGGTCGAAGGCCCCGCAGCGCAAAAACACCCGGCCGTCAGGCCGGGTGTTTTTACTATGCTTACCGACGCTTGCCGCCGCCGAAACCGCCGCCGCCAAAGCCTCCGCCTCGGGAGCCGCCGCGGGAACTGCCGCCGAAGCCGCCGCCGCTGAACCCGCTGCCGCCGCTGGGACGACTGGGCCGGCTGGGCCGGGGCGCGCTGGGTCTCGGACCGCCGCCGGGCCGACTATTGGGCCGGGGCGGCCTCGGTGCGCCAGGTCTCGGACCGCCGCCCATGGGAGGCCGGGGACCACCGCTGTAGGGCGGTCGCGGTCCTCCGCCGTGAGGCGGCCGCGGGGGCCGGGGTGCTCTGGGAGGCCGGGGCGGCGCGTACCGTCTGCCCCAGAAAATGGGATAGTACACCGGGCGTACCACATTCACCGGTGCGCCCACGATATACCGCCGGCGATAGCGGCTGTACCGCATAGCATCCAGCACCATCCACACCAGGAAGATACCGATGATCAGCACCACCACGCTGCCGATGGACGTGCCGCCGCTGCTGGCCGCCGGTGCCGCCGGGGCGTACCAGCCGCTGTCATTGCTGTCGCCGCCGTCCAGCTTCGCCTGGGCGTAGAACACGTCCGCCTGCCGGAAGAAGGCCGTCACGGCACTGTCGAAGTCGCCGCTGTAATAGGTGGTCTCAATGGCCTGCCGCAGCTGATTTTGCTGGGTGTCGGTCATGGTGTAGCCCACATTTTCGCCGCAGTAGACCTGCCAGTCGCCGTCCTTCACCAGCAGCAGTATCATGTCGTTTCGTCCCAGCCCCCACTTCTCGCCCAGGTTGGCGGCGTAATCCTCCGCGTCCCAACTGGTCAGATGGTCGATGCTGGCCACCGCCGTAATGGCGTAATACTTGCTGTTCCAGCTGTCGTTGTAGTCCCGGATCAGCTGCTCCGTCTGTCCGTTCAGCAGACCGGCCTCGTCACAGATCCAGTCCTGGTACTGCACGTCCAGCAGCTCCGTGGGCTTCTTGGCGATAAAGCCGTCCTTGCGGCTCTGCCCGATGAACACCGCGCCGGCAATAGCCAGCGCCAGCACCACCAGTGCCACGCCGCGTTTTTCAAAAAACTTCATACCTGTTCCCCTTTCCGAAGGAGATTGATCTTATTTTCAGCTCCGCAGCTCCATGAGCTTCTGCTTCAGCTCACCCTCGATCTTACCCAGCGCCCCGTATGATCTGACATCCTCGGACGAAATGAATTCGTCCTGCGGCAAGGCTTCGGCAAGCCGAAACGCTTGTGCGCGCCGTCCGGTGCGTGTGCGGCTTCGCCGCACGGTCGAGCTGGGCTGACGGTTTGTGTGTTTCGATCAGCTCCGCAGCTCCATGAGCTTCTGCTTCAGCTCACCCTCGATCTTGCCCAGCTCGACTTCGGCCTCCTTGCGCTTGGCCGCGCCCTCCTTCTGGATGTTCAGCACCTCGTCCAGGGTGGAGATCAGCTGCTGGTTGGTGTGCTGCAGCGTCTCGATATCGATGATGGAGCGCTCGGCCTCCTTGGCGGTGGCGATGGTGCCCATCTTCAGCGTATCGGCGTTCTTCTTCAGCAGATCGTTGGTCATCTCGGTGACGGCATTCTGTGCGGCGGTAGCCTGACGGCTGTGCTCCATGCCCAGGGCCAGCACCATCTGGCTCTTCCACAGGGGGATGGTGTTCACCAGGGAGGACTGGATCTTCTCGATCATCAGCGTGTCGTTGTTCTGCAAAAGCCGGGTCTGGGGGCCCATCTGCACGGATACCATGCGGGTCAGCTCCAGATCGTGCAGCTTCTTCTCAAAGCGGTTGCACAGGTTCACCAGGTCGTTGTACGCCTGGGCATCCTCGGCCAGACCGGACTGCTCCGCCTTCTTCCGCAGCGCCTCCAGCTCCGTGGAGCGCACCTCGGCCAGGCGCTTTTTGCCGGCCAGGATATACATGGTCAGTTCCTTGTAATACTTCAGGTTCAGCTCATACATCTGGTCGAACATGGCCACGTCCTTCAGCAGCGTGATCTGATGGTTCTCCAGATTTTGGGCGATCTTGTCCACATTGGCCTCGACCTTGCTGTACTGGGCCTTCATGGTCTCCAGCTTGTTGCCGGCCTTCTTGAACAGGCCGAACAGCCCCTTCTTCTCGTCCTCCTCGCCAAAGCCCTTCAGCTCCACCACCAGGCGGCTCAGGTCCTCGCCGATCTCGCCCATGTCCTTGCTGCGGACGTTGTTCAGCGCGTTCTCAGAGAAGGACGCCACGCTCTTCTGGGCCGCGGCGCCGTACTGCAGCACCTGGTTGGTGTCGCGGATGTCGATCTTGTGGGAGAAGGCCTCCACCGCCTGCTTTTCCTCCTCGGTCAGCAGCTTGTCGTCCATCTCCACCGGCTCGATCTTCTTTTCCTCCTCCTTGGGGACCTCCGGGGCCTCCGGCGTCAGCGTCAGGGAGGGCACCTCCACTGCGGCGGCAGTAGCGGTATCATCAGGGGTCAGGGTCAGCTCGGGCATCATGTTATCGGTCATGGCGGTTGTTTCCTTTCTGTTATATTCTCACAAAATTATACACATTGTTCTCACAGCTCCAGCGTGATGCCGTTCCCGGCGTCCACGCTGTCCTCCGCCTGGGGCGGCTGTGTCTGCGCGTCCCCGGCATTGCGGATATCCAACTCCGGCTGGGGGTCGGCCACCGGGTTTTCCTGGGCCGCCTGGTGCACGGCGTCGCCGCCGGTCAGACCCTCCCGTGCCATCATGTTGTCCAGTACCGTGATGTCCGTGGATATATCCATAGCCTGGTCGCCGAACAGACTGTCCAGCTGCTTTTCAAAAGCCAGCACGATGGTGGCCATCATGCCCTCTACCTTCTCCATGGTGCCGGTGATGTTCTGGCCGGACACGCCCTGGCGGCTCAGCTCGTCGTAGCTGCGGAGCAGCTTCAGCGTGGTGGGCAGGTAGTAGGACATGAATTTCCGGATCTGCGGCAGCTTCTCCGGGTGCGCCTTCACATAGTCGAATATCTTGCCGCTGACCTCCTCCAGCCGGTCGATCTGGCCGGAGATAGTCTCGTCCTGTATGCGGTCGTTCAGCGCCCGCATGGCCTTGATGGCCGCGTCGCCCTCGGCGATGGCCTTGTCCAGGTCCACATTGCCGGTGCTCACCGGCTCCTCCGGTACCTCCACGGTCTCGGTCACATCCCGGCAGAACATCCGGGCGATCAGTGCCACAACGGCGGAAGCCGCCGCCGCCAGCAGGAAGTGTCCCACCTGATACAGCGGAAACAGCAGTGCGTACAGCACCCACGTCACCGCCGCGGCGTAGATGGGTGCGGCTGATTTATGGACGATGGTCTTTGTTTTCAATCCTGTCGCCTCCAGTCCTTGTTTGTGACTATATATTATATAGCATTTCTGTTTTCCGGTCAATGTTTGAAAGGAAAAAAGGGCGCCCGCGGGCGCCCTTTTTCACTTGTTGTTCAGCTTGCCCAGATATCGGTAGATGCTGGCCTCGCTGCTGTGCAGCGTCTGTGCCACATGGCTCACGGATCCCTTCAGCAGGAACACGCCCTTGCGGTTCAGAATGTCCATGATCTCCATCTTTTCGTCCTGGGTCAGGCGGTCCACCTCCACCGGATAGTTGGCCACCACCTGGGATACGATGCTGGCGGTGGCGCCGGCGATGGACGTGGGATAGCCGCTGCGTACCGGTGTCTCCACCGGGTCGTTGCCGTCGGCGATGAGCCGCGTGCCGCTTGGTACGCCCCGCTTCACGCCGCCGCCGCACAGCTCCATGACCCTGCGGCTCAGTTCCTCGTACCGGCTGGCGTCAAAGTTGATGCACAGCAGGCCGGACAGCTCCCCGTGCCGTCCCTTGATGAACATGGAGTTGGAGCACATGGTCTTGCCCGTGGCGGACACGGACTCAAAGTTCAGCACATAGTTCTGCGTCTCGTACAGGTTCCCAGCCACGAACTCCAGCATTTTGTTGCTGAGAGGGGAGCCGATGTGCCGTCCGGTCAGCTCTCCGTTGGCGATGGCGATGATCCGGTTGGAGTCGTCCTCCAGCTCGTGCAGGGCGATCTCATAGTCAGGGCCCAGCACGTGGCCCAGAAAGTCTACGATCAGTGTGTATTGCCGTATCAGCTCCACTTCCATGGCAGGCAGTCTCCTTTTCTGTTTTATGCGGTGGGGAGGGGCGCTCACGCCTCCGGCTGCGCTGCCTGGGCGGCGATCCTCGCCTTCTCCTCGTCCTCCAGCACCCGGTAGGCCACCTTGCCCACCAGGGTCTTGGGCAGCTCATCCCGGAACTCGATGTCGTAGGGCATGGCGTACTTGGCCACGTGCTTGCGGCAGTAGTCCAGCAGCGTCTGCTTGGTGGCCTCGCTGGCGGGCACGCCGGGCTTGAGCATCACGAAGGCCTTGACCTTCTGCATCTTATAGGGATCGGGCACGCCGATGATGCAGCTCATCTGCACGTCCTCATGGGCGTCCAGAATGTTCTCCAGCTGGCCGGGATAGACGTTGTAGCCGGAGGTGATGATCATCCGCTTGGCGCGGCCCTTGAAGTAGATGAAGCCCTGGTCGTCCATGGTGCCCAGGTCGCCGGTGTACACCCAGGTCAAACCGTCGTCATGCTTCCGCAGGGTGCGGGCCGTCTCCTCGGGGTTGTTCATGTACTCCTTCATGACGGTGGGGCCCGCCAGCAGGATCTCGCCCTCGGTGCCGTAGGGCACCTCCTTGTCGGTGTCCGGCTCCACGATCTTGATATAGGTGTCGGGGAAGGGCAGGCCGATGGAGCCCTCCTTGTAGATATTGGTGGGCGTCAGGCAGCAGGCCGTCACCGTCTCGGTGGTGCCGTAGCCCTCGCGGACCTGAATGACCGCGTGGTGATCGTACAGGAACTTGTCAAATTTCTTCTTCAGCTCGATAGACAGGCTGTCGCCGCCGGAGAACACGCCCTTCAGACTGCTCAGGTCCGCGCCGTCCATGCTGGGCAGGCGCAGCAGCGCCTCATACAGCGTGGGCACGCCGGCGATAAAGTTGCACTTGTACTTCACGATCTGCTTGGCATAGCTCTTGGCGGTGAACCGTGGGATGAGGATGCACCGTCCGCCCTGGCTCAGCATGGAGTGTACGCACACGCCCAGACCGAAGCCGTGGAACAGGGGCATGGCCGCCAGCATCCGGTCGCCGGGCCGGAACATGGGGTTGGTGGCGATGATCTGCTGGCCCAGTGCGTTGAAGTTGCCGTTGGTCAGCACGATGCCCTTTGTGGTGCCGGTGGTGCCGCCGGAGTACAGAATGACCGCGGGATCGTTGTAGCCTCGCTCCACCCGGTAGTTCTTGTAGAAGCAGTACCGGGACATATCCATAAATTCCTTCCACCGGATGACCGGCGCGTCCTCGGGGATCTTCTGGATCTTCCGCCCCTCGGTGAGCATATAGCCCGCCCGGATGGTGCGGCTCAGCGCATCCTTTACGGAGGCGATGATGATGTTGATGATGCCGGTGTTCTGCCGGATGTGCTCGAACTTGTCGTAGAACTGATCCAGCGTGATGGCCGTGGTGGACTCGGAGGCGTTCAGATAGAACTCGATCTCCTTCTCCGCCGACAGGGGGTGGATCATGTTGGCGATGCCGCCCACCAGGTTCACCGCGTAGAACATATAGATGGCCTGGGGGCAGTTGGGCATGGCGATGGTCACCTTGTCGCCGGGCCGCACGCCCAGGGTCTTCAGGCTCTTGGCGCACTTCTCGATCTCCTGCACCATCTTTTTATAGGTGGTGGACTTGCCCATGAAATCAAAGGCGATGTTGTTGGGATACAGCTCGGCCATGCGCTCCACGGCCTCGAACATACTGCCCTGGAAATAATCCAGGTGCATGGGCACATCGCCCATATAGTCCTTCCACGGGGTCTTTACTTCACTCATATTGTACCTCCTCGCTCATGGGCTTTTCCAGCTCCTCCGGGTGTGTCAGCAGATACTCCAGCAGCCGCACGGACTTGGAGTAGTAATAGCCGTCCGCCAACCGCTCGTCGATGGTCAGTCCCAGCTCCAGCGTCTCCCGCATGGTCACGGTGCCGTCCTCATTGATAAACGGCGATTTCTTCTTTTCACCGATGATGCAGAACAGGGAGCAGGTGCCCCAGTTGGTCAGGTGGTGATAGCCGCACTTGAGCTTGATGGACCCCAGGTTCGAAATGACCACAGAGCTGTAATAGGGGTCGGTGGCGATGAGGTCGGACGGCACCCAGCCGTGGCGATCCAGAAACATCAGGAACCGCACGATGGCCTTTCCCATCCACCGGGGCATCTTATTGAACATATCCATGCCCGCGGTGGAGGCATCCACCTTCTCGCTGCGGCACTCCGTCACCTGCCGGCGGATGTAGTCGTGTACCTCCGCCACCGTGTCCGTCTCCTTCCCGTGCAGGAAGGCCAGCGCCTCCGCGCCCTTGTCGGAAAACTGCTTCTTCACCACGAACGCGGCGGACACCTCGTTCCGCTGATAGAAATTGCTGTTCACAATAAAGCGGTTCAGCTTCGGCCGCAGGGTGATGGTCTTCTCCAGCGCCGCCACCACGATGTGGAACATGGTGTAGGGAAAGTCCGTCTCCTCCGCATTCTTTTTGGTCAGATATGCGTTCATGGCGGTCAGGTCCACCTTCACGGAGATGTACGCCTCATTATCGCACCGGTTGGGGTAGATGATGCCGGTGATGAAGTGCAGGGAATCCAGCTCCCGCAGCAGCCGGCCGTCCTTCCGGTCTCCCCGCCGTCTCTTATAGGTCTCCATATGTTTCTCCTATGCAACTAATATAAATGTGGAAGTTTTACAAGCATATCTAATATGCTATATTATGTTGACAACATAAATCAACAACTGTTACCCGCACATTATACCAGCCTCCCCCCGAAAATGCTACCCCCATTTTCACACTTTACGCAATTCATACAAAAATGTTAGGCGCTAAAAAGGACCGGCGAGAGCCGGTCCTTTTTTCACTCACAGATTTTTCACCCGCAGGGCCCGTATGGCATTCAGCACCGCCAGCACCATCACTCCCACATCGGCGAAGATGGCCGCCCACATATTGGCCGCGCCGATGGCCACCAGCACCAGGCAGGCGAACTTCACCGCCAGAGCGAACACGATGTTCTGATACACGATGCCGATGCACTTCCGGGAGATGTGGATGGCTTTGGCGATCTGCATGGGCTCGTCGTCCATCAGCACCACGTCCGCCGCCTCGATGGCCGCGTCGCTGCCCATGGCGCCCATGGCGATGCCGATATCCGCCCGGCTCAGCACCGGCGCGTCGTTGATGCCATCGCCCACGAAGGCCAGCTTGGCCTTCCCGCGCTGCCGGGACAGCAGCTGCTCCACCTGCGCCACCTTGTCCCCGGGCAGCAGCTCGCTGTGTACCTCGTCCACGCCCAGCTCCGCCGCCACCGCGTCGGCCACCTTTTTGGCGTCGCCGGTGAGCATGACGGTCTTTTCCACGCCCGCCTTATGCAGCGCGGCGATGGCCGCCTTGGCGTTGGGCTTCACCACGTCGGAGATCACGATGTGCCCCGCATACTGCCCGTCCACCGCCATGTGGATGATGGTCCCCACGCTGTGGCAGTCGTGATAGGGAATACCCAGCTGGACCATCAGCTTGCTGTTGCCGGCGGCCACCGTGTGGCCGTCCACCACGGCGGTGACGCCGTGGCCGCTGCTCTCCTGGATGTCCGTCACGCGGCTGCGGTCGATGGCCTTGCCGTAGGCTTTCTGCAGGCTCTTGCTGATGGGATGGGAGGAGGCGCACTCCGCCAGCGCCGCGTATTCCAGCAGCTTCTGCTCGTCCATGTCGCTGTGGTGTACCGCCGTCACCTCGAACACACCCTTGGTCAGCGTGCCGGTCTTGTCGAACACCACCGTCTTTACCTGGGACAGCGTCTCCAGATAGTTGGAGCCCTTGATCAGGATGCCCTCATGGCTGGCGCCGCCGATACCGGCGAAGAAGCTCAGGGGAATGCTGACCACCAGCGCGCACGGGCAGCTGGTCACCAGGAACGTCAGCGCACGGTATACCCACTGCTCCCACTGGCCGTCCATGCCGCCCACCAGCCGGATCACCGGCGGGATAATAGCCAGCGCCAGCGCGCTGTAGCATACCACCGGCGTGTAAATGCGGGCGAACTTGGCGATGAAATCCTCGCTGCGGGACTTGCGGGAGCTGGAGTTCTCCACCAGTTCCAGGATCTTGGACACCGTGGACTCGCCAAAGGCCTTTGTGGTCCGGATCTTCAGCACGCCGGTCATGTTGATGCAGCCGCTGATGACCTCGTCGCCCTCCCGGGCGTCCCGGGGCAGGCTCTCGCCGGTCAGGGCGCTGGTGTTCAGGGTGGAGCTGCCCTCGGTGACGACGCCGTCGATGGGCACCTTCTCGCCCGGCTGCACCACGATGACGGTGCCGATGGCCACCTCGTCCGGGTCCACCTGCACCAGCTGGCCGTCCTGCTCAATGTTGGCGTAGTCCGGCCGGATGTCCATCAGCGCGCTGATGTTCTTCCGGCTCTTGCCCACCGCGTAGCTCTGGAACAGCTCGCCGATCTGATAGAACAGCATCACGGCGATGGCCTCGTTGTAGTCGCCGCTTTTCTCATAGATGGCCAGCGCGAACGCGCCCACCGTGGCCACCGCCATCAGGAAGTTCTCGTCGAACACCCGCCCGTTGACGATGCCCTGCCCGGCCTTTTTCAGAATGTCGTAGCCGATGACCAGATACGCTGTCAGATACAGCGCCAGCCGCAGCCACCCCGTCACCGGAATAATATACAGCGCGACCAGCATCGCCGCCGTGATGAGTATGCGTATGAGCATTTTCTTTTGTTTTTTCGTCATAGCGTTTCTCCTTTCCTGTATCTGCACCGCCGTCCCGCCCGCAGCCGCCGCAGCGGGCTATTTCGCGCCCCGGCGCGAGCGTAGTATTTGTCTCCGACGGGGATAGTTTCGCGCCCCGGCGCGAGCGTTTCTTTTGTCTCCGACGGCCCCATTTCTTCCAACAGCGGAAGAAATGGGGGAAAGAACGCCGGCAGAAACTGCGTTTCTGCACTTCCTCAGCGCGCTACGCCTGTTCGCTGCCGCCCGCGCTTTCCCTCACGTAACCGGCGTTTTTCTGATCGTTGTCGTTCCGCCGACTGTGCCAGCACAGCTTTCCGCTGCCGCTGCCTGCTACTACGGCAAAAATTATTCGTTCTGCCGTGTCGCAGGCTAAGAAATAATTATATCCTGTGCCCGACGGGCACACCTACCTTTGCCGCCGCAAGGCGCCAAAGGCGCGATTTGATAATCGCCACCCGGTAGAAGCAAATACCCCTACCGTGGCTGGGCAAGCGGTCGCGGAAGCCTCCGCGCCGGTGAACGCAGGCACAGTCCTTTTGACCGACAGTGATGACCGCTGCACCCCGCCCGCGAGTACACACCGCCAAATTCGCACTTGCCCGCCCCGCGCCAAGGGGTCCTTAGACCGTAGGTCTAAGCGACTTTCTTTCCCACATTTCTTTCTTCGCAGAAAGAAATGTGGCCGCCGGAGGCCGCCTCCCCGCCAGGGGAAAGCCAACTCGCCGCCGCGGCGGCGAAACCCTCCCCGCGCCAAGGGATCCTTAAACCGTAGGTCTAAGTGGTTTTCTCTGGTACCTTTCTTTTTACAAAAAAAGAAAGGTACTCGTGCCGGAGCACGAAACTCCCCATCCCGCGCCCGCAGGCGTATGTCAAAG
>ENA-UOJC01000377-UOJC01000377.1-human-gut-metagenome-genome-assembly--contig:-C104-NODE-377-length-80289-cov-9.199467_pt1 | contig 80289 bp, 69 predicted proteins | sample MGYA00242339_ERZ723886 | MGnify/ENA metagenome assembly ERZ723886 | reverse complement strand
GCCGTGCTCGGACTGATTTTTGAAAACGAGTTCGGGCTTTATGACGATAAGACCGAACTGTATGAAAACGCCGTCGCCGCGCGCGGCATTGAAGAAAACGAGTATATCCGCACGCTGTATTTCGGCATTCTCGAAAAACAGAATGAACTGGACGCTTATATCGAGAAATACGCCAAGGGGAGAACGCTTGCGCGCATCTCGAAGATCGCCAAGGCAGTCATGCGCATCTCCATCTACGAGATGCTGTACATCGACGACATTCCGGCAAGCGTCTCGATCAACGAGGCGGTGGAGCTTGCCAAGCAGTATGACGACGATAAGACCAAGGCGTTTGTCAACGGCATTCTGAACGCGGTGAAAGAGGAACTCGGCAAATGAAATGCTATGTCGGTGTCGATACGAGCAACTATACGACATCGGTCGGCATTGTGGATGCGGACGGCGGCATTATTGCCAACGTCAAACGTCTGCTTCCCGTGGCGGACGGCGCTTGCGGTCTGCGGCAGAGCGACGCGGTGTTTGCCCATGTGAAGAATCTGCCGCTTGTCTTCCGCGAAGCGGCACCGCAGCTTGAGGACGCCGAGATTCTCGGCATCGGTTATTCCGCCCGCCCGCGCAATGCGGAAGGTTCGTATATGCCGTGCTTCCTTTGCGGCGCGGCGGCTGCCGAGGCGTTTGCCGCCGGGCACGGGCTTTCGCCGATTGCCTTTTCGCACCAGTGCGGGCATGTTTCGGCGGCGCTGACCTCCGCCGGGGTGTGGGAGATCGCGGATGCACCGTTCCTCGCATTCCATGTTTCGGGCGGCACGACCGAGGTTCTGCTGTGCCAAAAGAGCGAGGACGGCTTTCTTTGTGAAATCGTCGGCGGGACGCGCGACCTCAACGCAGGTCAGACGATCGACCGTGCAGGCGTGATGATGGGAATGCAGTTTCCCTGCGGCGCGGCGCTGGAAACGACGGCGGCAACTTACACAGGCAGGATCGAAAAGCCGCGGATCAGCGTTGACGGCGCGACCTGCAACCTCTCGGGACTGCAAAACATCGCAGAGAAGTGCTATCGTGAGAGCGGCGACGCCGCAAAGACGAGCGCGCTTGTCCTCGACTTCGTGGGACGCACGCTTCTTGCCATGGCAAAGGGGGCGCGCGCGGCGCACGGCGATCTGCCGATTCTGTTTGCGGGCGGCGTGATGAGCAACAAGCGGATCGGGGCGATGCTTGCCTCGCTCGGCAATGTGTATTTTGCAGAGCCGCGGCTCTCGTCCGACAATGCAGTCGGCATCGCCGAGCTGACGCGGCGGAAATGCTGCGGACTATTGAAACGAATTTGACGGAGGGGCGTACAATGGCTGATTTGGACGATCTGTTTGACCGTGCGCCCGATCCGCGCGGTGACGGCACGGTGACCGTCACGCAGTTGAATGAATATATCAAGGCGAAGATCGACGGCGACGGCTTTCTTTCCCGCGTGTCGGTCAAGGGGGAAATCTCCAATTTCACCAATCACTATAAGACCGGACACTTCTATTTTACAATCAAGGACGAGACTTCGCTGATCCGCGCGGTCATGTTCCGCGGCAACACCGCCAAGCTGCGGTTTGTGCCCGAAAACGGCATGAAGATCGTGGCGCGCGGCAGAGTTTCCGCATTTGTCCGGGACGGACAGTATCAGCTGTACTGCGATTCCATGGAGCCGGACGGCATCGGCGCGCTCTACTTTGCGTTTGAACAGCTGAAAAAGAAGCTGGCGGCGGAAGGGCTGTTTGACGAGGCGCGCAAGCGCCCGCTGCCGAAGATCCCGACGCGCATCGGCGTCATCACCTCACCGACCGGCGCGGCGATCCGCGACATCATCAATATTCTCGGAAGACGGTTCCCGTATGCGAAGGTCATCCTGTATCCGGCGCTGGTGCAGGGCGCGGAGGCTGCACCCTCGCTGATCGCGGGGATGCGGCACTTCATGGAGACGCGCGACGTCGATGTGATTATCATCGGGCGCGGCGGCGGCTCGATTGAAGACCTGTGGGCATTCAACAGTGAGGAGCTTGCCCGCACGATCGCCGCGTGCCCGATCCCGGTCATTTCGGCGGTCGGACATGAGACCGACTTCACGATCTGCGACTTCGTTGCCGACCGGCGCGCACCCACGCCTTCTGCGGCGGCGGAGCTTGCCGTGCCGGAGACGCACGAGCTGATGCACAAGATCGACAACATCATCGGCAGAATGTCCCTGCTTCTGTCCCGCCGCCTCGAGAGCGGCAGACAGGTGCTGGACTTTTATATGAAACAAGGCGTGTTTGCGCATCCCGAGCGCCTGTTTGAAGACAGAAAGATGCAGCTGCTCCTGCTCGGGCAGCGGCTGGAAACGGCGGAAAACAATAAACTTGTCGCCGCACGGCATGCACTTGCCGAGCGTGGCGCAAAGCTGGAGGCGCTCAGTCCGCTTTCAATCCTGTCGCGCGGGTATTCGGTCGCGACGGGCGCGGACGGCAGGGTGCTGACCATGGCGAGCCAGACGGCGGTGGGCGAGGACATCGCACTCCGCCTTGCAGACGGCGCGCTGCACGCGAAAGTAACTTCGCTGCAAAGTGAAACATAAGAGGGGTAACAATGGCTGATAAAGAAATGACATTTGAGGCGGCAATGGCACGCCTGGAGGAGATCGTGCGCGCACTTGAGGGCGGCAGTGCGGGGCTGGATGCGTCGCTCGGGTTGTTTGAAGAGGGAATCTCGCTCGTCAAACTCTGCAATGCAAAGCTGGAGGGCGCGGAGCAGAAGGTCAAGCTGCTTGCCGCCGGCGGCGACGGCACGCTTGTCGAAAAGGATTTTGACGGGAGCGGTAAGTGATGCAGAGCTTGCTTGACAGAATGCACGATGCCGCGGCGCTCTGCGAAGATACGATGCGGCGTTATTTTGCATCGAAGGATACAGAGAAGACCACGCTTTACCGCGCCATGGAGTACGGCGTGATGGGCGGCGGCAAACGCATCCGCCCGTTCCTCACGCTGGAATTCTGCCGGATGCTCGGCGGCAGCGATGCGGCGGCTCTGCCGTACGCGGCGGCGATCGAGATGATCCACAATTTTTCGCTGATTCACGACGATATGCCCTGCATGGACAACGACGATCTGCGGCGCGGCAGACCCACGACACATAAGGTGTTTGGCGAGGCGCAGGCACTGATCGCAGGCGACGCGCTGATCTTTGCGGCGTTTGACTGCGCACTGACGGGCGCTTCGGATGCGGCATCGCAGAACCGCGCGCTGCGCGAACTTGCTCTGGCGGCAGGTGCGGACGGCATGTGTGAGGGGCAGATGATCGACATGGAGAGCGACGGGGTGCAGATTCCGTTTGAGCGCCTGCTTGCGCTCCATGCGCACAAGACCGGCGCGCTGATCCGCGCGGCTGCAAAGCTCGGCGTGATCGCGGCAGGCGGCGACGATGCGGCAATGGCTGCGGCGGACGCTTACGGCAGCGGCATCGGGCTTGCCTTCCAGATCGTTGACGATGTGCTGGACGTATACGGCAGCACCGAGACGCTTGGCAAATCGGTCGGCAGTGACGCGAAAAACGAGAAGTCGACATTCCTGTCGTTTATGAGCGCCGATGAGGCAATGGCTTACGCTGCACGCGTGACAAAAGAGGCAACGGATGCCATCGCGGGCTATCCTGCGTCGGAGACGCTTATCTCACTCGGCGAGTGGCTGCTGCACAGGACATACTGATGCGGCTGGATGTTTTTCTGACCGAAAAGGGGCTTTGCGAGAGTCGGCAGCGGGCAAAGCTGCTGATCGAGTCCGGTCTTGTGATGCAGAACGGCAGAATCGCGGCAAAGCCTGCGGCGACAGTCGCCGAGACGGATCGGATCGAGATCGTCGGCGAGGCGCTGCCGTATGTCAGCCGCGGCGCCCTGAAGCTGGAAAAGGCGTTTGAGGCATTTTCGCTGGATGCTGCGGGGCAGACGGCGATCGACGTCGGCGCATCGACCGGCGGCTTTACCGAGTATCTGCTGCTGCGCGGCGCGGTGAAGGTTTACGCTGTGGATGCCGGCAGCGGTCAGCTGGCGGCAAAACTGCGGGCAGATGCACGCGTGATTTCCATGGAGAAGTACAATGCGCGTCTGCTGTCGCCGAAGGATTTTCCGGTGCCGCCGACGCTTGCGGTCATGGATGTGTCTTTCATTTCGCAGACGCTGATCCTGCCCGCGCTTTATTCGGTGCTTGCCGAACGTGCGCTGCTTGTCAGCCTGGTGAAACCGCAGTTTGAGGCGGGGCGCGAGGCGATCGGCAAGGGCGGCATTGTGAAAAACAAAGCCGACCGCGCGGCGGCTATCCGCCGTGTGGCGGACAGCGCGGCGCTCTGCGGGTTTACGTTTTGCGAGATTACGCCATCGCCGATCACAGGCGGGGACGGGAATGAAGAATTTTTATGCTGCTTTGCCAAAGGCGGCGCGCGCCCTGCCTATGCGGGCGACGTGCAGCGCCGGATCGGGCAGGCAGTCGGACTGAAATAAGCCGAAATACAAGAATCCGAGGTGCTTTATGAAACGGGTCGTACTGCTTCCGACGATACGCAAGGAAACCGATAAGGATTATACGCTGCGCACCGCCGAGCGCTTTCGCATGCACGGCGCCGAGGTGCGCTTTGACGAAGTGTTTGCGGGGGAGAGATTTGCGGCGGGCGCTGTGCTCTGCAAGCGGGAAGAGCTGTTTGCGGGCATTGATCTGATCGTGGTGCTCGGCGGGGACGGCTCGATCCTGCGTGCGGCGGAATATGCGCTGATGTGCGATGTGCCGCTGCTCGGCATCAATTTCGGGCGTGTCGGCTACATGGCGGAGCTCGAAAAGCATGAGATCACACTGATCGACCGCATTTACAGCGGGGATTATACCATTCAGAACCGCATGACCATGCAGGCGGAGAAAGAGACGCCGGAGGGAACGGTACTTCTCGCGGACAGCGTGCTCAATGAGGTCGCGGTCGGGCGCGGCGCCTATCCGAAGTGCATAGACCTGCGTCTGTCCGCCGACGACTGCGTGGTGCGCACCATCCGTGCGGACGGTGTGGTCTTTGCCACGCCGACCGGCTCGTCGGCGTATTCCATGGCGGCGGGCGGCTGCGTGGTTGACCCGACGCTGGAATGTATCTGCGTCACGCCGGTCTGCCCGATCTCGCGCTATGCGTGCCCGTTTGTCTTTTCCGGTGCAACTGTGCTGGAACTTGCCAATATTGACGACCGTGCGCCGCATGTGGACGTGACATGCGACGGTACGGAGCCGATGCCGCTGTTTCTCGGGGAACGGCTGGTCATCCGGCGCTCACCGAAGACGCTCAAAATGCTGAAAATTAAGCATGCAGGCTTCTTCAGTGTGCTAAATGCCAAGCTCTCCGAATACGAGCTGAAAAACTGATAAAGGAGAATGAACGTGAAGAGCGAAAGACAGCAGAAGATCCTCGAGTTGATTCGGGAATATGAGATCGAGACGCAGGAAGAGCTGATCTTCTATCTGAACAAATACGGCTTTGAGACGACGCAGGCGACGGTGTCACGCGATATTCGCGAGCTGAAGCTGACCAAGGTCACCAACAGCGTCGGCAACTACAAGTATGCGGTGCAGGGGACTGCGTCGGGCGCGATCCCGGCACCGAAATTCAACGGCGCGCTTGTGGATTCGATCACAAAAGTCTCCTTTGCCAACAATATTATCGTGCTGAAGACCTTCCCGGGGCTTGCCGATGCCATCGGCGCGGGAATTGATGCGATCCGCTCGCCCGAGATTCTCGGCTGCATTGCCGGGGACGATACGGTCATGGTCGTGGTTGCCTCCGATGGGGCTGCGGAAGATCTGGCGGATAAGATCAAGCACATGATGCGCTCGGCATGACCGACGCGAGAAGACTTTAGGGGGTGTGTCCGTGCTGTTGTCTCTGCACATCGAAAATGTCGCAGTTATCAAATCCGTGGATATTGATTTTGAGAAGGGCTTTACCGCACTGACCGGCGAGACCGGCGCAGGCAAGTCGATTCTGATCGACAGCATCGGCTTTTTGCTCGGCGCACGCGGTGACCGCGACCTTCTGCGCACCGGCGAAGAAAAAGCCGTGGTCAGCGCCATGTTCGGCGATCTCGGCGCGGAGAGCCTTCGGCTGCTTGCCGAAAACGAGCTGTCGCCCGACGAGGACGGCAACCTGCTGCTCACCCGCACGCTCGGCGCAGACGGGCGCACGCAGTGTAAGGTCAACGGACGTGCCGTCGGAACCTATACGCTTCGCGCGATTGCGCCGACGCTGATCAGCATTCACGGGCAAAGCGACAATTTACAGCTGCTGAAAAGCGAGAATCATCTTTCCATGCTGGATGCCTATGCCGGGAACGAGGCGGCGCGTTCCGCCTATGCCGACGCCTATGCTGCGATGCAGGCTGCCCGCCGCGCGCTTGAAGCGCTGCAGATGAGCGATGCCGAAAAGCAGAAAAAACTCGAGACGCTGACGCGCACCGTGCAGCTGCTGGAATCGGCAAAACTGCATCCGGGAGAAGAAGAAAAGCTGCTTGCCGAGCGCAGGATCGTTGCCGATGCGGAGCGCATTTCGCGGCAGACTGCGTTTGTCTACCGCGCCCTGCGCGATGCGGAAAAGGGGAATGTCGCGTACATTCTCGACCGCTGTGCTACGGCACTGTCACAGATTGCGGACGCCGTGCCGCGTGCGGCAGAGCTTGCAGCAAGGCTCGGCGACATGAAATATGAGATCGAGGACATCGCCGATACGGTCTACGACTTCACCGGCGACATCGGCGACGATCCCGCCGCCAGACTCGATCGGATTGAAAGCCGCCTGGATAAACTGGATAAACTGAAGAAAAAGTTCATGACCGACGAGGCGGGGCTGCTCGAAAAGCTCGCTGACGCCAAGCGGGAACTGACCGCACTTTCCGACCTTTCAGACGAGACCGCGCGGGCGAAGAAAGCCCTGGATGCGGCAACTGCGGCGGCGACAGCCGCAGCGGCGGCGCTGACCGACACGCGGCGTGCGGCAGCGGAGCGGCTGGTGCCGCTTGTCTCGGATGAGCTTGCGTTTCTCGATATGGAGAAGGTTCGCTTCCTCACGGACATCCGACCTGCCGCGCTTTCGGCGACCGGCGCGGATGCGGTGGAGTTCCTGATCTCCACCAACCCGGGCGAAGAACCAAAACCGATTGCCAAAATTGCATCGGGCGGTGAGCTTGCCCGAATTATGCTGGCGCTCAAAAGCGTGTTTGCCGACAGCTTCGGCGTGCAGACTGTCATCTACGACGAGATCGATGCCGGGGTGTCCGGCAAGACTGCACGCAAGATCGGCATCAAACTGAAGACGAGCGCGCGCGGCACACAGACGATCTGCGTGACGCACTCGGCGCAGATCGCATCGCTTGCCGACCGGCAATTGCTGATCGAAAAGCGGGTGATCGACGGGCGCACCGAGACGCAGGTCTCCGAGATCACGGGCGATGACCGCGTGCGCGAGATTGCGCGCATTCTCGGCGGCGTGACCGTGAGCGAGACCATGCGCTCCTCTGCGCGGGAGCTCATTGACGAAGGAAAGAATTATTAAAATTTTTCATATATAAAAACGGAGAAAGACAAATGACCATTTTTGACGAACTGAAAGCAAGAGGACTTCTCGCCCAGCTGACCGACGAGGAAGAGATCAAGACGATGATCAACGCGGGCAAGGCGACGTTCTATATCGGCTTTGACTGCACGGCGGACAGCCTGACGGCAGGGCACTTCATGGCGCTGACGTTGATGAAGCGCCTGCAGATGGCGGGTAACAAGCCGGTCGCCCTGATCGGCGGCGGCACCACCATGATCGGCGACCCCTCGGGCAGAACCGATATGCGCAAGATGCTGACCCGTGAGGACATCGAGCACAACGCCGCCTGCTTCAAAAAGCAGATGGAGCGCTTCATTGACTTCGCGGACGACAAAGCGCTGATGGTGAACAACGCAGACTGGCTGCTCGACCTCAACTACGTGGACTTTTTGCGCGAGGTCGGCGCATGCTTCTCGGTCAACAACATGCTGCGCGCCGAGTGCTACAAGCAGCGTATGGAGAAGGGGCTCAGCTTCTTTGAATTCAACTACATGATCATGCAGAGCTACGACTTCTATGTGCTGTATCAGAAGTACGGCTGCAATATGCAGTTCGGCGGCGACGACCAGTGGAGCAACATGCTCGGCGGCACGGAGCTGATCCGCCGCAAGCTGGGCAAGGACGCATATGCCATGACGATCACGCTGCTGACCGACTCGCAGGGCAAGAAGATGGGCAAGACCGCAGGCAACGCCGTTTGGCTCGACCCGAACAAGACTTCGCCCTACGACTTCTTCCAGTATTGGAGAAACGTCGACGATGCGGATGTTATCAAGTGCATGAACATGCTCACCTTCATGCCGCTTGAAGAAATTGCGGAATATGCAAAGCTGACCGGTAGCGACCTCAACCGCGCCAAGGAAAAGCTGGCGTATGAGCTGACCGAGCTGGTACACGGCAAGGACGAGGCGGAGAAGGCGCTGACGGCGGCAAGAGCCGTTTTTGCAAACGGCGGCGTTTCCGCAAACATGCCCTCGACCGTGCTCACCGAAGAAAACTTCACGGATGGCAAGATCTCGGCGATCGACTTGCTTGTCCTGTCGAAGCTCGCGCCCTCGCGCGGTGAGGCAAGACGCCTGATTCAGCAGGGCGGTATGCTTGCAGGTGACGAAAAGGTCGAGGCAATCGACAAGACCTTTGACAAAGGCGCCTTTGAGGGCGACGGGCTTGTCGTCAAGAAAGGCAAAAAGACGTTCCACCGCTTCACACTGTAAGAAAAGGGAGACGCTATGTCTTACGAAACCTTTGAGAAAGCGCTGTGCACCCTGCCGGAGACGGCAGGGCGGCGCTTCTTTATCCGGCATGATTTCCCGCTCTCGCGCGTGACCTCGTTTCACATCGGCGGCAATGCCGATCTGGCGGTTTACCCGGCGGATGCCGAGGCGTTTGCCTATGCGCTGGACGCCGTCGTGCAGGCGGGCGTGCCGTATACCGTCATCGGCAACGGCAGCAATACGCTGGTGCGGGACGGCGGTTTCCGCGGGGTCGTGTTTGTCACAACGGACATGCGCCGCGTGACGATCGACGGTACGCGGCTGACCGGCGGCTGCGGCGTTCTGCTCGGCAGCGTCGGGACCAATGCGTCGCGCGCCGGGCTTGCGGGCGCGGAGTTTGCCAACGGCATTCCGGGTACGCTCGGCGGCGCTGTGTACATGAATGCGGGGGCATACGGCGGGCAGCTTGCGGACATTGTGTGCGAGACTGTCTGCTATGACCTCGATGCAAAGCAGGTTCTGCATCTGGATAATGCGGCGCAGCATTTCGGCTACCGGCACAGCGTTTTCATGGAGAAAAACTATATCATCCTGTCCGCGACCCTACAGCTGACGAAAGACGAACCGGATGCGATCCGCGCGCGAATGAATGACTATCTTGCGCGCCGCCGCGAAAAACAGCCGCTGGAATATCCGAGTGCGGGCAGCGTGTTCAAGCGCCCCGAGGGGCATTTTGCCGGTAAATTGATTGAGGATGCCGGGCTGAAAGGTCTGCGCGTGGGCGGCGCCGAGGTGTCGCCGAAACATGCCGGTTTTATCGTCAATGTCGGCGGTGCGACCGCAAGGGATGTGCTTGAGCTGATCGAACGCATCCGCGAAAAGGTTTATGCCATGAGCGGCGTGACGCTCGAGTGCGAGATCCGCACGATCGGAGAAGACTGATGTCTTTTTCAACCGATGTCAAACGCGCGGCGGCGGCGCTGCCGATGAAAAAGACCTGCTGCCGCCGTGCACTGATTGCCGGCGCACTGCTCGGCGGCGCAGTGAGCTGTGACGACGAGATCGCTTTGCAGACGGACGATGCCGCGGCGGCAGAGCTGTGCGCGCACCTGGTACGCGAGCAGTTCGGCAGAGAATGCGAGCCGCAGCCGATCGGCAAGCGCGGCTTTCTGCTGACCTTTCCGTCCAGATCGGCAGCAGCGCTGATGCGGGACAGCGCGGAAAATCCGCGGGTTCTGATCCGTTGCCCGGAATGCGCGGCGGCACTCTTCCGCGGGCTGTTTCTCGGCGGCGGCACGATCAGCGCGCCGCGGAACTATTATCACCTGGAGCTGAAAAGCCGTGCGGCGGTTGACCCGTCGCCGCTTGCCGCGCTCGCGGCGGAAAACGGCATTGCATTCAAAGCTTCGACCCGTCTCGGCAAACCATCGCTGTATCTGAAGGACAGCAGTGCGATCGAGGATTTTCTCTTCTTCATCGGCGCGGGAAAACAGGCGTTTGATTTTGTCAATGCCAGAATCGGGCGCGAAATCAAAAACGACATCAATCGCCGCACCAACTGTGAGACGGGCAATATCGCGCGCTCCACGGCGTCGGCGGCGCGGCATCTTGCCGCCATCCGGCTGCTGGACGCGCACGGGCGGCTGTCCGAGCTCGGACCCGAGCTTGAGTACACCGCGCGGATGCGGCTGGAAAATCCGGAGATCTCGCTTGCACAGCTTGGGCAGATGATGACGCCCACGGTGTCAAAGCCGGGGCTGTATCACCGCCTTGAAAAGATCTGCGCGATTGCCGACGGGCTGGGGTTGAAAAACAAAGAAGAATCTTAAAAGGGAGGATCGGCAATGGATTTTGTACACCTGCATCTGCACAGCGAATACAGCCTGCTGGACGGCGCATGCCGCATTGTCGATATTCCGAAGGCGGCGAAGGCGGCGGGGCATACTGCCGTCGCTATCACCGATCACGGCAACCTGTACGGTGCGGTCGCGTTTTTCAAGGCTTGCCGCGCCGAGGGCATCAAGCCGATCATCGGCTGTGAGGTCTATGTCGCGCCGCGCACCCGTTTTGATAAAGAAGGCAAGCGGGATGCGTCCGGCAACCACCTTATTCTGCTGTGCAAAAACCAAAAGGGCTATGAAAACCTGATTTACATGGTCTCCAAATCCTTCACCGAGGGCTTTTATCAGAAGCCGCGTATTGACCTGGATCTGCTGCGCACGCATGCGGACGGGCTGATCGCGCTTTCCGCCTGCCTTGCGGGTTATATTCCGCGCGCGATCGTCAGCGGCGACTTTGCGGGTGCACGGCAGTACGCGCGCACACTTGCCGGCATCTTCGGCGAGGGAAATTTTTATCTGGAGTTGCAGGATCACGGCATTCCCGAGCAGCGCGAGGTCAACGCGGAGCTGATCGCGATGGCAAAAGAACTTTCGCTGCCGCTCGTCGCCACCAATGATGTGCACTATCTGCGCCGGCTTGATGCCGAGCATCAGGCGGTCATGATGTGCATTCAGACCGGGCGGACACTTGCCGAGGGCAAACCAATCGGGTTTGAGACCGAGGAATTCTACTACAAATCGACCTCCGAGATGGAGAAGCTGTTCGGTGACGTGCCGGAGGCGCTTGCCAACACGGTAAGGATCGCCGATGCGTGCGATTTTGAATTCATGTTCGGCAATCTGTATCTGCCGAAGATCGCGGTGTCGAACGGCAAAACACCGTTTGAGCAGCTCCGTGCCTTTACCTTTGCGGGGCTGGACAAGAAGATCGAGGGCGGCTACATCCGCCTTGATACGCATCAAAAAGAAGACTATATTGCCCGTGCCGAATACGAGCTTTCTGTCATTGAGAGCATGGGCTTTACCGATTATATCCTCATTGTGCGCGATTATGTGGCCTATGCCAAGACGCATGGGATCGCGGTGGGACCAGGCAGAGGCTCGGGCGCGGGCAGCCTTGTCAATTATCTCATCGGGATCACGGATGTCGATCCCCTGCGGTTTGATCTGCTGTTTGAGCGCTTCCTCAACCCGGAGCGTGTGAGTATGCCCGATATTGACGTGGACTTCTGCTACGAGCGGCGTGACGAAGTGCTGCGCTATGTTTCGGAGCGCTACGGCGCGGAGCATGTGGCGCAGATTGTCACGTTCGGGACAATGGCTGCGCGCGCGGCAATCCGCGATGTCGGACGTGTGTTCGGCATGAGCTATGCCGAAGTTGACCGGGTGGCAAACCTTGTGCCGCGCGCACTCGGTGTGACGCTCGCCGATGCGCTGAAGCAAAAGGAGCTGAAAGCGCTCTATGTGAGCGATGCCAACGTGGCGCGCCTGATTGACACGGCGCGCGCACTGGAAGGCATGCCGCGCCACGCCTCCACCCATGCGGCAGGCGTGGTCATCACAGACAGGGAGGTCTTCTCCTATGTGCCGCTGTCGGTCAACGGCGATACCATTGTGACGCAGTTTGACATGGATACGGTCGCGGAACTGGGGCTTGTCAAGTTCGACTTTCTCGGGCTGCGGTATCTCACCATCATTGCCGATGCCGAGCGCATGGTGCGCACGCGCGAGCCGGGCTTTGACATCAAAAAGATCCCGTATGACGATAAAAAGACATATGCCCTCATCTCCGATGGGCGGACCGACGGCGTGTTTCAGCTGGAATCCAAGGGCATGAAGCAGGTGCTGATGCGCCTGTGCCCGGATTCGATCGACGATGTGATCGCAGCAATCGCGCTGTACCGCCCGGGTCCGATGGATTCGATCCCGCAGTATATCGAGCGGCGGCATGGCAGAGACAAGACCGAATATAAGAATCCCGCGCTTGAAAAGATCCTCGGCAAGACCTACGGCTGCATTGTGTATCAGGAGCAGGTCATGGAGATCTTCCGTGAGATCGCGGGCTACAGTCTTGGCAAGGCGGACATTGTGCGCCGTGCCATGTCAAAGAAAAAAGCCTCCGTGATGGAGGCGGAACGACAGGTGTTTGTCCGGGGAGCCGTGGAGCGCGGCATGACCGAGGCTGACGCGACGGCGCTGTTTGAGGACATGGCGAGCTTTGCAAGCTATGCCTTCAACAAGAGCCACGCCGCGTCCTACGCCGTTCTGTGCTATGAGACGGCGTATCTCAAGGCGCATTATATGAGCGAATACATGGCGGCGCTCCTCACGTCGGTGCTCGGCGACTTCGGCAAGACCGCCGAATATATCGGCGAATGCACCAAGGCGGGCATCGCCGTCCTGCCGCCGGACATCAATGAGAGCGAGACCGCGTTTTCCGCAAAAGGCGGTGCGATCCGGTTCGGGCTGCTGGCGCTCAAGGGCGTCGGACGCCTGTTTGTAGATCAGTTGATTGCCGACCGTAGGCAGAACGGTCTGTTCAAGAGCTTTGAGGATTTCGTCACCCGTATGGGCGGCTATGATCTGAACAAGCGGCAGGTCGAGTCGCTCATCAAGAGCGGCGCGTTTGATTCACTCGGCGTGTATCGCAGCCGCCTGCTTGCCTCCTATGAAAAGATCATCGAAAACGCGCAGAGCAAGAACCGCGCCGAGATCGACGGGCAGATCGACATTTTTGCAATGGCGGGCGCGGGGGCTGCGGCAGCGGCGCCGGTGCGGTTCGCCTACCCGGATATTCCGGAGTTCTCCCTGCGGGAAAAGCTGACGCTTGAAAAAGAGTGCTCCGGCATGTACTTTTCCGGGCATGTGCTCAACGATTATGCCAAGCATATCGAGTCGCTTTCCGCCGCAAGGATCGCGGATATTCTCGCGAGCGCCGATGCGGACATCGAACCGCCGTACCGGGATAAACAGCCGGTGACAATCGCCGGCATTGTAACCAAAAAGACCGTCAAGACGACGAAAAACGGTGATAGCATGGCGTTTGTCACCGTGGAGGATCGCACGGGCGAGATCGAGGTCGTTGTGTTTGCAAGGCAGTATCTCGGCAGCGCCGGTGTGCTTGTTACCGAGAACCCGGTGATTGTGCACGGCACGGTCTCGGTACGGGACGAGGAAAAGCCGAAGATCCTGATGAACAGCTGCGAACGGCTGCTGACCGACGCCGAATTTGCGGCGGACAAGCCGAAGACGCTCTACCTGCGGGTGGCGTCCACGGACACGCCCGCCGCCGTACAGGCGCTTGCCGCGCTGCGGCGTGCACCGGGTGATCGTCCGGTCGTACTGTACGATCTTGCAAAGGCGCGCTATGTCCGGCTTGCCGACTGCAGGGTGCAGATCTCGGATTCGCTCTGCGGCACACTTGCCGCACTGCTCGGCAAGGATAATGTCGTTGTCCGGTAGTCAGGTGGAAAAATCCTCGATGATCGACGCAAGGTCGGAAAAGCTATAGAGCGTGATCCCGCGCGCGAGCGCCATGCGATCCTGCTCGGGCAGCGTCTCGACCAGCACGTCCACAAAGTCAAGCAAAAGCCCGCTTGCGGCATCGTAGATGCCGATCTTGCCGCCGCAGGTGCGCAGGGTATAGAGCGCGTTGCCGGACAGCATCGGCGCGGCGACCGCCGCATCGTGTTTTACATCGTACAATTCGGTGCGCAGGCTTTTCAGCGTGCGGTGTGTGACGGCGGCGAAGGCGGCAAAGGCGGATGCGACGATCGCAAGGCAGACGAGAAGCGAAATTGTGACGAGCTTCTCTCTGCACGGAAGTTTCAGTTTCATATCTTGTATTCCTTTGGATTTCAGAGTATAATTATTATTTGCAGCGGTGAATAATCTATTCGGCTGCAAAAGGGAACAATTCAGGGAGAGGTTCACTGTGAAAAAAGCAAACATGCAAAGTCAGGTCAGGATCGACAACTTCAAAAAGGAGAAGAAGACCGCACGCAGTGCGGCGTCCCGCGTCGGGCGCGTCTTCGGGTACATTTTCAGCGCACTTGTGACGCTGATGCTGGTGTGTCTGGTCACCGGTATCATTGTTGCCTGCGTGTTTTCGATCTATGTCAGCAATTATATCGACCCGACCATCGACGAATCCCTGCTTGTTACGGGTAAAAGCGAACAAACCACGAAGATTTATTACTACGAATTTACCGATCGAACCAACCGTGCAGGCACGGCGGTGGAGTTGGAAGATCAGCGCATTTACGGTGCGGAAAACAGCCTGTGGGCATCCTATGACGAGATTCCGACCTATCTGCGGGAGGCGTTTATCGCGATCGAGGACAAGCGCTTCATGACGCACAAGGGCGTGGACTGGAAGCGCACGGCAGGCGCTGTGCTCAACTTTTTCCTTGGCTTTGACGACTCATCCTACGGTGGTTCGACCATCACACAGCAGCTGATCAAGAACCTGACCGGCAACAACGAGCCGACCATTCAGCGTAAAGTGCAGGAAATCCTGACCGCGCTGAATCTGGAGAAGGTCAAGAGCAAGGAAGAGATCCTCGAACTCTATCTCAACATCGTTCCGTTGTCGCAGAATTGCGTCGGTGTCCGCGCGGCGGCGAATACCTACTTCGGTAAGGAACTCTCCGAGCTGACGCTGGCGGAATGCGCATCGCTTGCCGCCATCACCAAGTACCCGACCAAATACGACCCGATACAGAATCCGAAAAACAACCTCGAACGCCGTGACGACATCCTGGATCAGATGCAGAAGCAGGGGAAGATCTCCGAGGCGGAGATGGAACAGGCATTTGCCGAACCGCTGACCCTCCGGGAAAGCACCGATGATGAAACGGCAGCCACGGACACAGAGGCGCGCCTCAATTCCTGGTATGTCGATACGGTCATTTGTGATGTGCGTGACGATCTGATGGAGAAGTACGGTGTCTCGAGCCAGATCGCCAGCAATATGATCAATTCCGGCGGTCTCAGCATTTACACGCTGATGGATCCGAAGGTGCAGAGCGTTATGGAGGAGATCTACGCGGATGAGTCCAGCTTCCCGGAGAATACGGGCGGCGTGCCTGCGCAGTCGGCAATGGCTGTTGTTGACCCATACACAGGCGACCTGCTCGGCGTGGTCGGGGCACGCGGCAAAAAACAGGGCAATCTGGTGCTGAACTATGCCACGCAGACACAACGTGCCCCCGGTTCGTCGCTGAAGCCGCTGTCGGTCTACGGTCCGGCGCTGGAGGAGGGCATCATCACCTACGGCACGGTGTATGACGACACGCCGCTTTGGTTCACTGGTGATGATACGCCGTACCCGAGAAACCTGCCGGATGTTTACAAGGGATTGACCACGATCAACAGCGCTGTCGAGCGCTCGGTCAACACCGTGGCAATGAAGGTCCTTGAGGATCTGACCATCGACAAATCCTATGACTATCTGAAAAACCGTCTCGGCTTTGACTATCTGATCGACTACGGCGAGGACAGCAGCGGGCGCGGCTATACCGACAAGGGACTCGCGGCATTGGCGCTCGGACAGCTGAACTTCGGCGTGACCGTGCGCGACATTGCCGCTGCATATACGGCGTTTGCCAACGAAGGCGTCTACAATGAAAGCCACTCCTATCTCTATGTCTATGACAGCGCGGGCAATCTGCTTCTGTCCAACGACAGCGAGAAGGGTGAGGTCGTATTCGGCGAGTCGACCGCTTATATCATGACTAAAATGATGCAGAATGTCATGAACAACGGTACCGGCCGCAGCGTGACCCTGCGCAATTCGGTCGATGTCGCCGGTAAGACCGGTACGGCGGGCAATGACTATGACCGCTGGTTCGTCGGCTATACGCCGTATTATATCGGCGCTGTTTGGTACGGCTATTCCTATCCGAAGTCGCTCAGCAGTCTGAAGGCGAATCCGTCCAACAAACTGTTTGACCTCGTGATGACCAAGCTGCACGAGGATGCGATCGAAGAGGCGAAGAACGGCGGGGAAGCGCTCCGCACCTTTGACGATCACCGCCCGGCAGAGGTCGTTGAGGTCACTTACTGCAAGGATTCCGGCAAGCTGATGACGGATGACTGCCGGCTTGACCCGCGCGGCGACCGTTCGGACACCGGCTATTTCACGGTTTCCACTGCGCCGCATGATTATTGCGACCGGCATGTGGTTGTGGATTACGATACGACGACCAACGCCTATGCCCATGAATACACCAGACCCGAAAACCGCAAGAAGGTGGCGCTGATCCGCGAGACGACGCGCGCGTTCCCCGTGCAGATCTATGTGGAAGATGCGCAGTATGTTTACCGTCCGCTGCCGGACAACGTGCGCCCGGGCGGCTGGTGGGGCGTTCCGTACTTTATTTATACCGTTCCGGATGGCACCTATGTCGGCATTACCAATCTGAAGGGCGGACGGCAGTTCAATTCCTTCAGCTATGAGAATTACGATTTTTCACGGTTTGACAGCGGCAGCGCATCGACGACCGCGACGGAGGAAACCACGTCCGAGACCATTCCGTCCGAGGGGGATGACAACACCGTTTACGAAGACGGCTGAACGCAAGAATTCTTGCAACATTTTGTTGACATCCCGGCAAGTATCAAGTATAATAGATAAGGAATCTAAAAACGGAGGGTTAAACTATGAATACGTTTTATATCAAGCTGTCCACGATCGAGGACATCCGCAAATTTGTGGATATTGTGACCCGCCAGGATTACGATATTGACCTGTCTTCCGGCAGATACGTCGTCGATGCCAAGTCCATCATGGGCATCTTCAGCCTGGATCTGATGAACAAGATCCTGCTGACGGCGCATACCGACGATGTCGAAGATCTGAAGAAGGCGCTTGCGGCTTACATCGTAGAATAAGCCACAGTCTTTCTCACAACGCGGGTTCACCCTACGCAAGATCAATATTTCTGTTTGGGCACCCCGAAAACGGGGTGCCTTACTATTTTGGGAGTATCATGGAGAAGAACAGAGACATCTATATATCCCCGTTCAGCACGCGCTATGCGTCGCGGGAGATGCAGGCGCTGTTTTCCGATCGGATGAAGTTCGGTACATGGCGTAGGCTGTGGATCGCGCTGGCAAAGGCGGAGAAGCGGCTCGGGCTGAACATCACGGACGAGCAGATTGCCGAGATGTGCGCGCATGCGGACGACATCAATTTTGAGGTCGCAGAGGCGCGTGAGGCGGAGGTGCGGCACGATGTGATGTCGCATGTGTACGCCTACGGCAAGCAGTGTCCGAAGGCGGAGCCGATCATTCACCTCGGCGCAACTTCCTGCTATGTCGGTGACAATACCGACCTCATCATTATGCGCGAGGCGTCAAAGCTGATTCTGAAAAAGGCGGCGCAAGTGTTGCGAAATCTGACGCAGTTTGCAGAGAAGTATGCGGCGATGCCGTGCCTTGCCTACACGCATTTGCAGCCGGCACAGCTGACCACGGTCGGTAAGCGCGCTGCGCTGTGGGCAAACGAGCTTGCGATGGATGTCGCAGAGCTGGAGCACCGTGTGGACACGATGCAGCTGCTCGGCTCCAAGGGGACGACCGGCACGCAGGCGAGCTTCATGGAGTTGTTTGACGGCGACGAGGAAAAGGTCAAAGAGCTTGACCGCCTGATCGCCGAGCAGATGGGCTTTGCAAGCTGTGTGACGGTGTCCGGACAGACCTATTCCCGCAAGGTGGACGCCTATTTTCTGGCGGTGCTCTCCGGCTTTGCGCAGAGTGCGTACAAGTTTGCAAACGATCTGCGCATTCTGCAATCCTTTGAGGAGATCGAGGAGCCGTTTGAGGCGCACCAGATCGGATCGTCCGCTATGCCGTACAAGCGCAATCCGATGCGCTGCGAGCGCATTTGTGCGCTGGCGCGCTATGTGATCACCGACGCGGAGAATCCCGCATTCACGGCGGCAACGCAGTGGTTTGAACGCACGCTGGACGACAGCGCAAACAAGCGCATCAGCGTTGCTGAGGCATTTCTCGCGGTGGATGCGATTCTGAATATTTACATCAATGTTACCGGCGGGCTTGTGGTGTATGACCGCGTGATCCGTCGCCGCGTGATGGAAAAGCTGCCGTTCATGGCGACCGAGAACATCATGATGAAGGCGGTCAAAAACGGCGGCAACCGCCAGGAGCTGCATGAGCGCCTGCGCGTGCATTCACATGCCGCTGCGGCAAAGGTCAAGCTGGAGGGCGGGGCAAACGATCTGATCGACCGCATCGTTGCCGATCCGGCGTTCAAACTCACGCGCGAAGAGATTGAAGCAGAGCTTTCACCCGAGCTGTATATCGGGCGCTGCCCGTCGCAGGTCGCGGAGTTCATCCGTGAAACCGCCGAGCCGATCATCGGCAAGTATCTGACCGAGGAAGTCAAGGTCGAATTAAAGGTATAAATAAACCGGAAGGGGTATCATCAATGGCAAATCAGGCATCGCAGCTTACGGCGATCGTAGGCATCAACTGGGGCGACGAAGGCAAGGGCAGAATGGTTGACCTGCTTTCCGAGGACTACGACATCATCATCCGCTATCAGGGCGGCAACAATGCGGGGCACACCGTTGTCAACGACAAGGGCAAGTTCATTCTCAACCTGCTGCCGTCCGGCATTCTGCGTCCGAACACCGTCAACGTGATGGGCAACGGCATGGTCATTGACCTGGAGCATCTCGTCGGCGAAATGCAGCGCCTGATCGACAAGGGCATTGCGATCACACCCGCACATCTCAAGATCAGCGAGAAAGCCGTCATCTGCATGCCGTATCATAAGATGTTGGACTGCCTCGAAGAGGATCGTCTCGGCGACGCCAAATTCGGTTCGACCCGCCGCGGTATCGGACCGGTCTACGGCGATAAGTATATGAAGAAGATCATCCGCATGTGCGACCTGTTTGAGTCCGAGGAATACATCAAGAAGAGATTGGCGGGGATCCTCGAGTGGCGCAACCTGATGATCCACAACGGTTACGGTGCAGAGCCTGTGACTACGGATGATATGTACGCATGGCTGCGTACCTATGGCGACAAGCTGAAGCCATATGTCTGCGATACGACGGCTTATCTTGCCGACGCCATCAAGGACGGCAAGCGCATCATGTTTGAGGCACAGCTCGGCGCACTGCGCGACATCGACTTCGGTATCGTGCCGTACACCTCGTCCTCCTCGACGATCGCTGCATACGCACCGGTCGGCGCGGGCATTCCGTTTGCCAAGCTGGACGGCGTGATCGGCGTCATGAAGGCATATTCCAGCTGCGTCGGTGAAGGTCCGTTTACCTGCGAGATGTTCGGCGACGAGGCGCATGATCTCCGCGAGGCGGGCGGCGAATACGGCGCTGCGACCGGCAGACCGCGCCGCGTCGGCGGCTTCGACATTCCCGCATCCAAGTACGGCTGCCTGATGCAGGGCGCAACCGAGATCGCGCTGACCAAACTGGACGTCCTCTCGTATCTGGACAAGATTCCGGTCTGCGTAGCTTACGAGATCGACGGCAAGCGTGTAGATAACTTCGTCACGGGCGAAAAGCTGAACCATGCGAAGCCGATTTACGAGTATGTGCCTGGTTTCCATTGCGATATTTCGGGGTGCCGTCATGCTTCGGATCTGCCGAAGGAAGCCTACGACTATATCAAATACATCGAAAAAGCAGTCGGCGTGCCGGTGACCTACGTTTCGGTCGGCGCAGAGCGCGACGCCTATATCAAAATGTACGAATGAGAATTGAAAAAAGCGGTTGACAGGTCAACCGCTTTTTTCGCAGGAAAGGGAAAAGATGAAATATCGTTTTTTGCTGTTCGACCTCGACAACACGCTACTCGACTTTGATGCAAACGAGGCACAGGCGCTGCCGCGCGTGTTTGCGGCGCACGGTGTGACGCTTACGCCGGAGATCCGGGCGGTGTACGATGCAATCAACCACGGCTTATGGCAGGATTATGAGGCGGGGAAGGTTGCGATCGAGACCGTCCTCAATACACGCTTTGCAAAAACCATGCAGCATTTCGGCGCGGAAGCGGACGGCGCAGCATGGGAACGCGACTACCGCCGTTTTCTCGGCGATGGGCACGAGCCGATCCCCGGGGCGGTGGAGCTGTGCAAAAACCTTGCTGCCGCCCATACATATGAGATGTATGTGGTGACCAACGGCGTGGCTGCCACGCAGGAGAAACGGATGCGCGAGGCGGGCATTGAAGATTACTTCCGCGTGGTGTTCAACTCCGAAAGCATCGGCGCGCAGAAGCCGTCGGCGGCATTCTTCGACTATGTATTTGCACACATTGACGGTTTTGATCGCACGCGCGCTCTGCTGATCGGGGATTCGCCGACGGCGGATATCGCCGGCGGCAAAAATGCGGGGCTTGCGACCTGCTGGTTTGACGAAAAGGGAAGCGGCAAGGCGGTTTCCGCCGATTACACCATCCGCGCGCTCGACGAGCTCTATGAAATTCTGAAATGAATTCAAAAAGAAGGCTGCATTGGGGCACCCTCCGTAGGGAAGGTGCCCCAATGTGATTTTGTATCTCAATTATTTAATTTTTTCTATTGGCATCCAAATTTGAACGTTGCGTTCAGATTTAGGCTGCCAATGGTAAACTGCAAGTTCAGGCGCATTTTTTAACTGAAATCCCATATCAGGCATCCATTCGGTCAGGATTTGGATTACAAAGCAAAGGAAGGAGCTACTTTCTTACGTAGTTCCTCCCTTTGCAGCTTTTTTTCAGGAAACGTATTGCGCCTTACCGTGCTTTTCGACAAGCTCTTTTGTGATGATGACTTTCTTGATACCCTTTTCGGAGGGGACATCATACATCACGGGAAGCATGAATTCTTCCATGATGGAGCGGAGCCCGCGCGCACCGATGTTGCGCTCGATCGCCAGCTTTGCGATGGCTTCGCATGCGCCATCCGCAAATTCCAGTTCCACGCCGTCCAGTGCGAGCAGCTTGGTATACTGTTTGATGATGGCGTTCTTCGGTTCACGCAGGATGCGGACAAGCGCCGCTTCATCGAGATTGTCCAGCGCCGTGATGATCGGCAGTCTGCCCACCAGCTCGGGAATCAGACCGTATTTGACGATGTCATGCGAATTGACGTCGCGGTAAATGCCTGCCGCCGTCTTTTCTTTCTTCGTCTTGATCTCGCCGCCGAAGCCGATCGTTTGGCTTCCCTGTCGCTTTTCGATGATCTCGGCAAGCCCGTCGAATGCACCGCCGCAGATGAACAGAATGTTCTCGGTGTGGATCTGAATGAAATCCTGATTCGGGTGCTTGCGACCGCCCTGCGGCGGCACGTTGGCGACCGTGCCCTCAAGGATCTTCAGCAGTGCCTGCTGCACGCCCTCGCCCGAAACGTCGCGCGTGATCGAGCGGTTCTCGCCGCGGCGGGAGATCTTGTCGATCTCATCAATGTAGATGATGCCTTTCTCGGCGCGCTCGACGTTGTAATCCGCTGCCTGAATCAGGCGGAGCAGGATGTTTTCGACATCCTCGCCCACATAGCCCGCTTCGGTCAGCGTGGTCGCATCCGCGATGGCAAAGGGAACCTTGAGCGCCTTCGCCAGCGTTTGTGCAAGGAAGGTCTTGCCCACGCCGGTCGGGCCTAGCAGAAGCACGTTGCTTTTCTGAATCTCGACGTCGTCGGTCTTCTTCTCCCCGTAGATCAGACGTTTGTAGTGGTTGTAGACCGCCACCGAAAGCACACGCTTGGCGTCATCCTGCCCGATCACATACTGATCCAGCACTGCTTTGATCTCGGCAGGCTTCGGCAGAGTGTCGATCGACAGCTCCAGCTTGTCAGCGGGGGTGCTGCGCGTTGTCGGAACTTCCTCCGGATTCATTTCTTCGAGAAAGTTGGCACAGGTCATCACGCAGTCGCCGCAAATCGCCGCACCGCCGAGCGCGGCGGGGATCAGCAGCTCAACCTCGGTCTCGCTTCTGCCGCAGAATGAGCAGCAGAGTTTTTTGCTTTTGTTGTTTGTCGGCATTGTAATCCTCGGTAAAAATTATGCGTGTTTTTCGATGACCTTGTCGATCAGTCCGTAGGCGGCTGCCTCCGCAGCGCTCATGAAGTTGTCGCGGTCGGTGTCGCGCTCGATGACCTCCAGCGGCTTGCCGGTGTTGGCAGCCAGGATCTCGTTGAGCTTCGTGCGCGTCTTCAGAATCTGCTCGGCGTGGATTTTGACGTCGCTTGCCTGTCCCTGCGCGCCGCCGAGCGGCTGATGGATCATGATTACGCTGTTGGGCAGAGCAAGACGCTTGCCCTTTGCGCCTGCGGCAAGCAGAAACGCGCCCATCGACGCCGCCATACCCATGCAGATGGTGGAGACATCACACTTGATGAAGTTCATCGTATCGTAGATGGCAAAGCCTGCGGAAACAGAGCCGCCGGGGCTGTTGATGTACAGCGAAATGTCCTTGTCGGGGTCCTGTGCTTCCAGATAGAGCATCTGCGCAACGACCAGCGATGCGGTGGTGTCATTGACCTCGTCGGTCAGCATGATGATGCGGTCATTCAAAAGGCGAGAGTAAATGTCGAAGGAACGCTCGCCGCGGTTGGTCTGTTCAATGACCATTGGTACCAGTGCCATGAAATTCTCCTCACTTTCATTTGAGAGTAATACGGCGGGTAACGATGTACCCGCCGTAAGTGATTCGGTTTACTTGCTTTCTTCCGTCTTCTTTGTGGTCTTCTTGGCGGGAGCTTTCTTTGCGGCAGGCTTTTCTTCATCTGCCGTCTTCTTTGCAGTCGTCTTCTTTGCAGCTGCTTTCTTTACAGCGGGCTTTTCCTCGGCGACTTCCGCGTCAGCCTTGTCGGCAGCTTTCTTCGCCGCCTTCTTGGTGATGACCGCCGCATCCTTGACGAGGTCAAACGCCTTCTTGACAACGACGTCCGCCGCAATGTCTTCGGAAGCAATGGCTTCCTTGACCTTGTCAAGCTCTACGCCGTAGCCGTCTGCGATGCGCTTGTATTCTTCCTCAAGCTCTGCGTCGGTGGCAACGAGGTTCTCCAGCTTTGCGATGGCTTCAAGTGCAAGACGCATCTTGACCTGCTTTTCCGCCTGCGGACGCATCTGCTGGCGAAGCGTGTCAAGGTTCTGACCCGTATACTTGAAGTAGGTGGACAGGTCAAGCCCCTGCATGCGGAGACGATTGTCATAGTCGCGGACAAAGTTCTCGGTCTCGGCGGTGTACATGACCTCGGGAATCTCTGCCTCGACGAGTCCGATCAGTGCGTCGGTCAACTGCTCGTCAACCTCGGCATCGGCAGCCTTTTCGTTTCTCTCGGCAAGTTTTGCCTTAACGTCTGCCTTATATTCATCCAGCGTGTCAAATTCGGAGACGTCCTTTGCAAACTCATCGTCCAGTGCGGGCAGCTCCTCAACCTTCAGGCTGTTCAGCTTGCACTTGAATACGGCGGGCTTGCCGGCGAGTTCGGTTGCATGGTAGTCAGCGGGGAAGGTGACATCGACGTCGAATTCTTCGCCGACCTTCTTGCCGATGATCTGATCCTCAAAACCGGGAATGAATGCGCCGGAGCCGAGCTTCAGCGTGTGACCCTCTGCCTTGCCGCCGTCAAACTGCTTACCGTCGACATAGCCGTCAAAGTCAATATTGGCAATGTCGTCCTTCTTTGCGGCGCGGTCGGTGATCTCAACCTCGCGGCTGTTGCGGCTGCGTACGTTTTCGATCTCCGCCTTGACATCTGCCGCGGTGACGCTCTTGACGTCCTTCGTGACCTTGATGCCCTTGTAGTTTTCGATCTTGACTTCCGGCTTGGTCGTGACCTTTGCGGTCATGGCAACGCCGTTTTCGTCGATGGTGGTGATATCAAATTCAGGCTGACCGATGATGTCGAGCCCGGAAGCCTTCGCTGCTTCTTCATAAGCCGCAGGCAGGCAGTCATTGATCGCCTCTTCATAGAAAACGCCCGTGCCGTACATCTTCTCGATCAGGTGTCTGGGCGCCTTGCCCTTTCTGAACCCGGGGATGGAGATGTTCTTTGCATTCTTATGGAATGCGCGGTCGTTTGCGGCATCAAAATCCGCCTTCTCGATCTGAAACTCAATCACATAGGTGTTGGTTTCTTTCTTTTCGGCTTTCTTAAAGCTCATTTGCATGTCCTCCAAATACTCTTGTAAATCGTGCCACCCCTTATTTTACTTCCTACTCTTTATAAAGTCAAGAGATTTTTCAAATTATAGGGGTAAATGGGGGCGTTTTTTCATGTTTTTTGCGTTTGCGCGTCTAAACCTCGGGCGGAAAGATGATGCGCGGAATGAAGTTCAGATAATCAGCCGCGATGATGGCAAAGCTGATGCCCGCATAGTCGAAGCAGGGCGGCGCGTCATAGGCGCCGTGGATGTGCCCGAAGTAGCATTTCCGAATGCCGTATTCCTGCAAAAGTGTGATGAACGGCTCGCATGGAGTATCGTTCCAGACCGGCGGAAAATGCAGAAAACAAAGGATCGGCTTTCCGCACGCCGCTTGCAGCTCTTTTGCGGCATCCAGGCTGAGCTTCAGTCGCTGTGCCTCCCGGTTGACCAGTTTGTCAAAGTCGGTTCCCTCTGGAATGCCGGACAGGTTGTCGTCATAGAACCAGCCGCGCGTGCCGCAGATGATGTAGTCCTCGACTTCGTAAGCGCAGTTGTACAGGATGCGGATGCTTGTGATGCCGTGCGCGGCAAAGAAGTCCTCGAGCTTTTTGCGGGTGCTCCACCAGAAGTCGTGATTGCCCTTGCCGATGTATTTCGTGCCGGGCAGAGAATCGATGAAGCGCAGATCTTCCAGCGCCGCGTCGATTCCGAGCGCCCAGGAGATGTCGCCGGGAATGACCACATCGTCTTCCGGCTCGATGATCGCGCGCCAGTTGTGCTCCAGCTTTTCCGTGTAGCCCTGCCAGCGTCTGCCGAAGACCTCCATGGATTTTTCCTTGCCGACGCCGAGGGACAGATGCAGGTCGGCGATCGTATAGAGTGCCATTCTACCTCCGAATGTGTTGCTGATTATTTTGCAAATGACAGAACATCTGCCGGCATATCGCAGACGTCGATCGTCTTGGTAAAGCGCACGGGACGCTTATCGATCCCAGCGAGCGGCGCGGGGATCTCTGTGTGCGAGTAAGCCGCGAGTGCGGACAGTGCCGCAAGCTCGTCATTGGCGACCTTATCCGTGAGCGCGGTGTAAACGTCGTTTGCAAACTTATAGGGGCTTGCCGTCGAGGCAAGCACGATCTTGCGCGCGCCGCCGTGCTCGGCGATGTATTGTCTCGCTGCCGCAAGACCGACGGCAGTGTGCGTGTCGCAGAGATAATGATCTGTATCAAAAGTGTCGCGGATGGTCTTTTTCGTCAGTTCTTCATCGCAGAAATAGCCGAGAAAGCTCTCGTCGATCTTCGCCTTGACATCGGCGTCCACGGTGTACTTGCCGTCCGTGCCGAGAGCACGCATGTATGCCGCGGTCTTTTCCGCACCGGCAACGGTGTAAAGCAGCCGTTCGAGGTTGCTCGAGATCAGGATGTCCATCGAGGGCGACATGGTCGTGTAGAAATGACGGTTGCGGTCATAGGTGCCGGTGCGGAGAAAGTCGGTCAGTATGTTGTTGCGGTTGGATGCACAGACCAGACGGCAGATCGGCAGCCCCATCAGCCTTGCGATGTAGGCGGCAAAAATGTTGCCGAAGTTGCCGGTCGGCACGCAGACGTCGATCTCTTCACCGGGCATGATCGCGCCCTGCGCAAGCAGGTCGCAGTATGCCGAAACGTAGTAGACGATCTGCGGTGCAAGTCTGCCCCAGTTGATGGAGTTTGCACTGGACAGGAACACGCCTTTTTCGTCCAACTCCTTTGCAATGGACGCATCCGCGAAAATCTTCTTCACGCCGGTCTGTGCGTCGTCAAAGTTGCCGCGGATCGCGCAGACATCGACGTTTGCGCCGGTTTGCGTTGCCATCTGCAGCTTCTGCACGCGGCTGACGCCGTCCACGGGGTAGAAGACTTTGATTCTGATGCGGTCCACGTCGCAGTAGCCTTCAAGCGCGGCTTTGCCGGTGTCGCCCGAGGTAGCAACGAGGATCATCGCATCGCGCTTTTCCCCGGTTTTATCCAACGCGCGGCAGAGCAGACGAGGCATCAGCTGGAGCGCCATGTCCTTGAAGGCGCAGGTCGGTCCGTGCCAGAGCTCGAGCGAATAGATGCGGTCATCCACTTTGACGAGCGGCGCTGCACCGCCGGGGAATTTCACCTCTCCGTATGCAGCTTCGCAGTCGCGGCGAAGTTCCTCTTCGGTATAATCTGTGAGAAATTTCGAGAGCACATATACGGCTCTTTCGATGTAGGTTTTGTCTTTCAGCATCAGGATCTCATCCTGCGTGAGTACGGGGATCTCCTGCGGCATAAAGAGTCCGCCGTCTGCGGCAAGTCCCTGTTTGATTGCCTGTGCTGCCGAAACGCTGTTTGCAGCATCTGCGCTGCGCGTGCTTGCGTACTTCATGGTTCTTTTTTCTCCCGGTTAAAACATTCTTTTTAAGAAATTGTATGCGTTCTGATAAAAGATCGCGCCGATCAGCTCGTCGCTGAAATTGCGCGCCGACATGGCATCCGCCAGCCGGTAAAGCGTTGCGATACTGTCGATCTCGACGGGCAGGGAATCCGTCCCGTCAAAGTCGCAGCCGAGGCAGACGGTGTGTTGTCCGTCCAGCCCGAGAAAATACTCGATATGGTTGATTACATCCGAGATCGTGGCGCGGCGGGTGGACACATCGCAGAGATGCGGTCCGACCAGCGGGACGCCGACAATGCCGCCCGATGCACTGATGCGCATAAACTGCTCATCGGTCAGATTGCGCGGGTGCCTTGCGATCGAGCTGGATGCCGAGTGTGTGGCGATAAACGGACGGTGTGCGGCAGCCGCCATATCGGCGATCTCTTCCGTCACCCGTGTGGAGGAATGCGAGACATCCGGTACCATGCCGAGGTCAAGCGCCATGGCGGCGACCGTCCGCCCGAGGTGTGTCAGCGGGGCATTGGTGTCATACCCGCCGCCGAGCGCGTTCTCCCCCTGCCAGTTCAGTGAGATGATGCGGACGCCGGCGTCGTACAGCTCGTGCATCCGCTCCACATTGCCGGATACCAGCCGCGCATCTTCCACGGCAAGGAAAAATGCCGCGGCGCCGTCCGGCACCTGTGTGAGATCGTCAAAGGAACGGCAGAGCACGGCGCTTTGCCGGTTGGCTTCGATCTCCATTTTGAAATTGTTGAGGATCCGCCAAAAGTCCGAGTAGGCTTCTTCATCGGAAAGTGTGTTATCGCTCCAGATTGCGGCGACCTGCACATATTTTTTGAATCCGGAGGCTTTATCAAGGGCGATGTGCAGATCGTTTGACCGCAGCGGCTTCTTTTCTTTGTACATGCGGGAAGCGGTGTCGCAATGCAGGTCGATCAGTTTGTAATCCAAGGCTTGCTCCTTACCGCGCTTCAAAAGCGCTTTCGATGTGGTTGATGCGCACGTCCTTGCCGAGATAGACCTCGATCACGTCAAAGCGGACGTATTTGTCCGTCGGGTGCTGCGCAAGAAAAACGCGCGCCGTATACAGAATATGCCGCTGCTTGTCGGCATTGACCGCTTCGCAGGGCAGACCGTATGCGTCAAAGTTGCCCGCGCAGTCCTTCCGCGTCTTCACTTCGACAAAGACGAGCACATCGCGGTCTTCGGCAATGATGTCGATCTCACCGTGCGCCGAGCGGAAGTTTTTCGCAAGGATCCGGTATCCGTGTTTCTTCAGTTCACGCGCGGCAAGCGCTTCACCGCGGTCGCCGATGTTTTTGGTGGTCAGCCGCTCAAACATCGCGGGGCTCCTTCTCCATAAATTTGAGAAAACTGCGGCGGTGCAGCGGGCAGGGACCGTATTTCATCACCAGCTCACGGTGTTCTTTGGTCGGATATCCCTTGTGCTTTTTGAAATCGTATTCCGGGTACATCGCGTCCATCTCCATGCAGAAACGGTCGCGCGTGACCTTGGCAAGGATGGATGCCGCCGCAATGGAGGGCGACTTGGCATCGCCTTTGACGATGGTCACGGCGGGGATCGGGAAATTGCGCACGCAGTTGCCGTCCACCAGCGCAAAGTCGGCGGGAACGGGCAGCCCCTCAATGGCACGCGCCATTGCAAACATCGTGGCGTTCAGAATGTTCAGCTTGTCGATCTCCTCATGCGTGGCATATGCGATCGAGTAGGCGACGGCTTTTTCGCAGATGACGTCGTAGAGCGCCTCGCGCTTCTTTTCGGTGAGCTTTTTGGAGTCGTTCAGCCCCTCGATCTCGCAGCCGACCGGAAGAATGCATGCCGCCGCAACGACCGGACCGGCGAGCGGTCCGCGTCCGGCTTCATCCACGCCGCAGATTGACTTGTAGCCGCGCTTGCCGTATTCGATCTCGTAGTCGTAGGTCAGTTTAACGGGTTCGTGTGTCATAACTCTTCGGTGCCTCCAGAGAAACCTGCCCGATCGTCGCGCTGCGGAACTCGCCGAGCAGCATGTCGGCGGTGCGGTCGTGGTTGACCACGCCGCCCGCCATCAGAAAGCCGCGCTTTTTGCCGATCAGCTCAAACAGATCGTAGGCATCCATGTCAGTGTAGCCGTCTTCGTCGGTCAGTTTGTAACGCGCCGCAAACGCCGCGGGCGCAAGCGTGCGCAGACGGGTGCAGAGGATCATGGCAAGCTCCTCGGTGTCCATGATTTTGTCCTTGATCGCGCCGGTCAGCGCCAAATTTTCGCCCACGCGCTTTTCTTCGAATTTAGGCCAGAGCACGCCCGGCATGTCAAGCAGCTCAAGCCCGATGTCGGTGGAGACCCACTGCTTGTTCAGCGTGACGCCGGGGCGGTTTTCCACCTTGGCTTTTTTGGAACCGGCGATGCGGTTGATGAACGAGGATTTGCCCACGTTCGGAATGCCGACGATCATCGCGCGGATCTTCTTGTTCATGCCTTTGTCCGCCCAGCGCTGCAGCTTGTCGGCAAGCAGATCGCATACGGTGGGGTAAATGTCGCGCAGCCCCTGTCCCGTCACGCAGTCAATGAGCAGGCAGCGCTCGCCCCGCTCTGCAAAGACGGCGAGCCATGCGCGGCTGACGGCGGGATCCGCGAGAGACGCTTTGTTTAAGAGAATCAGCCGCGGCTTGTCGCCGATCAGCTTTTCAATCTCGGGGTTCTTCGAGCTGTAGGGAATGCGCGCGTCGCGCAGCTCGATCACGATGTCGATAAGCTTCAGGTTCTCCTGCATCAGGCGGCGCGTCTTTGCCATATGCCCGGGGAACCATTGGATCTGATATTGCGAATTGATGCCCATCAGTGCACCGTCCCGATCTTGTTCAGGGGGAAGAAACGGAAGAGTACCTTGCCGATCACTTCGTTTTCATCCACAAGCCCGATCAGGGAAGAACGGCTGTCCAGCGAGTGATTGCGGTTGTCGCCCATCACAAAAAGCTGACCTTCTCCGACCTTCACGGGGTATTCCAGATTGCTGGTCACACGGGCGTCGGTCGCCAGCTTGCGATAGCTCTCCTCCAGTATCTTTGCATTGCCGTCCGCATCCGTCACCGTGACCGTCCAGGTGTCAAAGTCAATGTCCACGGTTTCGCCCTCGGTGGCGATCACGCGCTTGACGATCGGATCCGGATGCGTGGAATTGATCTTCTGAAATACGAGAATGTCGCCGCGCTTCGGCTTGTAGGCGATGTCCGAGATGATCAGCATCTCGCCGTTGTGCAGGGTGTCCTGCATGGAGTTGCCGTCCACGCGCGCCGGGCGCACGACAAAGGTGAAGATCAGGAGGATGAGGCAAGCCGAGAGGACGACCATCTCGATCCATTCAAAAATACTTGCCTCGACGGATTGCTTTGCCGCGGCGTCCTGCGCCTTCGGATTCAATTTTGCCATCATTCACACCCGCCTTTACTTCGTGATGATGTGCCGGAGCAGCTGGCTGCCGTCCGGGTAGTAGAGCTTGGTTGCCGCTGCCGTCTTTTCGGTGAACGGCGTCACGCCGCGCTGCGCCTTTGTGCTGTCGTAGAGGAAGAAGGGCACTGGCTCCATGCTGTGCGTGCGCAACTCGATCGGCGTCGGATGGTCGGGCAGCACATAAATTTTGAAGTCGTCGCCCGAACTTTCCAGATAGTCATAGACAGACTTTAAGATGATTGCATCGATCTTTTCGATGGCGAGCACCTTGTTTTCGACTTCGGCACGATGTCCGCACTCATCCGGACCCTCCACATGGACGAAAACAAAGTCATAGCCGTCCTTGAAGGCTTCGATCGCCGCATCCGCTTTGCCGCGGTAATTGGTGTGCACATTGCCGGTCGCACCCTCGACGTCAATTGAGGTCATGCCCGCGCAGATGCCGATACCCTTGATGAGATCGACTGCGGAGATGACTGCGCCGCGCAGCCCCCATTTGTCCGCAAAAGAGGGAAGCGCCGGCTTCTTGCCCGGGCTCCAGAGCCATGCGGAGTTGGCGGGATGCTTGCCCGCATTCCGGCGTGCAACATTGACCGGGTGGTCCTTCAGAATGTCATAACTTGCCCGCATCAGATCATAGAAGGGCTTGCCCGCCTCGCCGGACGGCAGATAGGGACCGATGCGCTTGCCGATGATGTCGTGCGGGCGTGCAAAATCATAGGTTTCGTCGCCGTTCTTCCAAAGCAGGCAGTGCCGATAGGATACGCCGGTGTAGAAATGGCGCATGGCATTGCTGAGCCTGGCTTCAAGCGTGCGAATCAGTTCGTCCGCCTCGGCGGTCGAGATCTCGTCGGCGCTGTGATCGATCATGATCTTGTCATCGTAGTCGCCGTCCTCGCTGAGTGTGACCACGTTGCAGCGGTAAGCCGTCTCATCCGGCTGCATGGTCAGTCCCATGCTCATGGCTTCAAGCGGTGAACGCCCCTTGGAATAGATCTTCGGGTCGTAGGAGAGGATCGCGAGGTTTGCCGTATCGCTCTCGGGCACCATGCCCTCGGGGACGTTGGAGACCGTGCCGCAGAGCGACTTTTCCGCGAGCGTATCCATCATCGGTTTGACGGCGGCTTCCATCGGCGTTTTGCCGCCGAGCGCCGCAATGGGGCGATCCGCCATGCCGTCGCAGACCAGAACAAAGTATTTCATGAAAAAACTTCCTTTTTAGAAATGCAAAAATTATTCATAATATTATACCATAGAATAAAATTATATACAAGCGTTCGATGCGGAATTTTCCTCCAAAAAAGTCATAAAAATTTTGCAAAAAGGCTTGCAAACGCGTATTTTACATGGTATAATCTATTCGTTGTGTGTATGCACATGATTCAGAACAGTCCTCTGCAATGCTCTGCACGAATGTTCGTAGGATAAGGAGGAGCCGAAGATGGATAAGATTCAGGCTTTTGTAAGTGAGCAGATTAAGGAGAATCCCCCGGTCATTCAGGTCGGCAGCACCGTCAAGGTCCACAACCGGATCAAAGAGGGCGCACGGGAAAGAATCCAGATCTTCGAGGGTACCGTGATTGCGAAGAACGGCGGTGGTATCTCGGAGACCTTCACGGTAAGACGCGTTGCGTATGGCTGCGGTGTCGAGAAGACGTTCCCGCTCCATTCCCCCAATGTCGTTAAGGTTGAGCTGGTCAGAACCGGTAAGGTTCGCCGTGCAAAGCTCTACTACATCCGTGACCGCGTTGGTAAGAGCGCAAAGGTCAAGGAAAAGATCGACAACTGAGCTTACAGAAAAGACGAAAAAGCCGGAGCTATGCTGCGGCTTTTCTCTTTACAAGGTGGAAGACGATAATGGAAAAAACATGTGCGATCCTGTCGGGCGGCGCATTTTCGCCGCTTGCGGGCATTGAGGATCATACGGCGCTTGTCATCGCCTGCGACAAGGGCTATGCCTATGCAAAGCGGGCGGGCATCAAGCCGGATCTGTTTGTCGGCGATTTTGATTCACTCAGGGGAAAGGTCGATGCCGATGTGCCCGTGCTGGAGCTCCCCTGCGAGAAGGACGACACCGATACCATGGCGGCGGTGCGTTACGCGGTGGAAAAAGGGTATACGCATCTGCGCATTTACTGCGCGCTCGGCGGCAGGTTGGATCATATGCTCGGCAATTTGCAGGCGGCGGTCTTTGCCGTGGAGCACGGCGCGTGCGTTGAGATCGTGGACGACCTTGACCTTGTATATGTGCGCGGCGGCGGCAGTCTGACCCTTCCCGCAAAGGCGGGATATTCGCTGTCCTTGCTGTCGCTCACGGACGAATGCCGCGGTGTTTCGGTCCGCGGCGTCAAGTACCCGCTTGAGAATGCCACGCTTACAAACGCATTTCCCATCGGGGTCAGCAACGAGTGGCGCGGCGATGCCGAAATTGCGTTTGAGAGCGGCGTGCTTGCCGTGATCTGCTCGCGCATGGCGCGCGGGACCGAGGAGGGATAACATGCGCGGTGCGATTTTTGATTTGGACGGGACGCTGGTCGATTCCATGGGGCTGTGGGAGACGGCGGTGGACCGCTGGCTGACCGAGCGCGGTGAAGCGCCGCTGCCCGGCCTGCGGCAGACAATTCTGCGCATGAGCCTTGCAGAGGCGGCGGCATACCTGCGGGATGCATATGCACTCCGCGAAACTGCGGACGAGCTCGTCGCCGATATGATCCGCTTCATGCAGCGGGATTATGCCACGCGCGTTGAACTCAAGCCAGGCGTTCGTGCATTTTTAACGCGCCTCCGCGCGGCGGGTGTTGCATGCTGCGTCGCAACGGCGGGGTCACGCACGCTTGCTGAGGCGGCGCTGCGGGCAAACGGCGTGGCGGATTGCTTCGTCGGCATGGTGACTTGTCTGGAGCTCGGCAGCAATAAGCATGAGCCGGATGTGTACGAGGCGGCACTGCGTCTGCTTGACCTGCCGAAATCCGACGTCGTCGTGTTTGAGGATGCGTATCACGCGGCGAAGACGGCAAAGAATGCCGGCTTCCGCGTGGTCGGCGTGTACGACACGAGTGAGCCGGAGCAGGAAAAGCTGCGCGGCATCGCCGAACGGCTGACGACGGATTACACGGACATTCCAACAGACTTTTAACTGAAAAATCGCTGCACGGCTCTACGCCGTGCAGCGATTTTTTTACTGGTTTTCTTTCTTTGCGAGGGCAGCGGCAACGAGACCGAGGAAGAGTGGGTGCGCCTTGTTGGGGCGGCTCTTGAACTCGGGGTGGAACTGCACGCCGATGAAGAAATCGTTCTCCGGTACTTCGACGGTCTCGACGATGTAGCCGTCCGGTGATGTACCGCTGATGCAGAGACCCGCGTCGGCAAGGGCTGCGCGGAATTCGTTATTGAATTCGTAGCGATGGCGGTGCCGCTCGGAAATCTCGGTTTTACCGTAGGTGCGGTACATCTGCGTGTCGGTTGCAATCTTGCAGGGGTACGCGCCGAGACGGAGCGTGCCGCCCTTGGCGACCTCGTCGTTCTGATCGGGCAGAAAGTCGATGACCTTGTGTGTGGATGCGGGATCAAACTCGCCCGAATTTGCATCCTTCCAGCCGCAGACGTTGCGCGCAAATTCGATGACGGCGATCTGCATGCCGAGGCAGATGCCGAGATAGGGAAGGTTGTGCGTGCGGCAGTAATGCGCAGTCGCGATCTTGCCTTCAATGCCGCGGTTGCCGAAGCCGCCGGGGACGATGACGCCCGAGCAGTCCGAAAGGATCTCGGCGACGTTTTCATCATTTACGGTTTCGGAGTCGATCCATTTAATCTTGATGTGCGAGCCGTGGACATAACCGGCATGACGCAGCGCCTCCGCCACCGAGAGGTAGGCGTCGTGCAGCTGTACATACTTGCCGACAAGTCCGATCGTCACAGTCTTCGGGCGGTTGTGAATGCGGTCGAGCATCTCGTTCCAGTCGCTCATGTCGATCGTAGGCGCGTCGATGCCGAGCTCACGGCAGACGATTGCGGAGAAGTTGCTCTTTTCCAGCATCACGGGCGCTTCGTACAACACGGGCAGCGTGATGTTCTCGATCACGCAGTCGGGCTTGACGTTGCAGAACATCGAGATCTTGCGGAAGATCTCGGGTTCCAACGGCTCGTCGCAGCGGAGAATGATGATGTTCGGGTTGATGCCCATGCCCTGCAGCTCCTTGACCGAGTGCTGTGTGGGCTTGGACTTGTGTTCGTCCGAGCCGCTGAGAAAGGGAACCAGCGTCACATGAATGAACAGACTGTTTTCACGACCGACCTCAAGTGAGATCTGTCTGACCGCCTCGAGAAACGGCTGCGACTCGATGTCGCCGATCGTGCCGCCGATCTCGGTGATGACGACGTCCGCATCGGTCTTCTTGCCGACCGAATAGACAAAGTCCTTGATCTCGTTGGTGACATGCGGGATGACCTGCACGGTTGAGCCGAGGTATTCGCCGCGGCGCTCCTTGTTGAGGACGTTCCAGTAGACCTTGCCGGTGGTCAGGTTGGAATAACGGTTCAGCTCTTCGTCGATGAAACGCTCATAGTGCCCGAGGTCAAGGTCGGTCTCCGCGCCGTCCTCGGTGACATACACCTCGCCGTGCTGGTAAGGGCTCATCGTGCCCGGGTCAACATTGATGTAGGGGTCGAGCTTCTGCGCGGCGACCTTCAGCCCGCGCGCTTTCAGCAGTCTGCCGAGTGAGGCGGCGGTGATGCCCTTGCCAAGCCCGGAGACGACGCCGCCGGTCACAAAAATATACTTAGTCTGTTTCATTGGATTTCCCCGTTTCTATATACATTTTTATTCTATACTTGATTTATTGGTCGTAGGTGCGGATGATGTGCTCCGCGACCTCCCGGCGGGAGAGGCGCGTGTCCATTGCCTGCTTTTCGATATAGTAGTGTGCGTCCTGCTCGGTCATGGAAAGATGCTCGATCAGCAGCCATTTTGCGCGGTTGACGGCGCGGATGTCCTCCATTTTTTCACGCAGCGTACGGTTCTGCTTTTCCATTTTGGAGAGCCGCGCGATGGTGGCAACCAGCAGCTTGACAGCGCTGTAAAAGATCTGCCGGTTTACCGGACGCGGCAGCGTGAGCACACCGCTGTCCTCCAGCCGATAGGCAACCTGCTCGTACAGCTCGTTTTTGCACAGGAGGAGCACGCCGCGCGTGCCCTCGGCGCAGTCGAGTGCAAACTCCGTGCCGAATTCATCCGGCAGCGGCGTGTTGATGATGAGGATGTCATAGTCGGCGCCGAGCAGCAGCCGTTTGGCTTCGCCGGCGCTTGTCACATGCGTGATCGGGGCAAATTCGCCCGGCGGCAGCAGCTCCGCAATGTAGTCGTATGCCTGCCTGCCGCTTGAGACGACCAACACCCGGCAGAGCGGTTTGGGTGTCGTCATGGGGCTTACCTCCGCACGTCGGTCAAAAATGACGCGGTATCCTCACCGAGTACGCGCCGCACAAGCGCACTGCCGTTTGCCAGCGCGACGGCTTCTTCCAGGCTGCCCGGCAGCGTGTCAAACTCGCGGGTCTCGCTCTCGGGCGCGGCCAGCAGATTGAGATTGACCGCCGGTGCGGGGCACATGTCTTTTGCAATGCCGTCAAGCCCTGCCCAGATGAGCAGCGCATAGGCAAGATAAGGGTTGGCGGACGGGTCGGGTGAGCGCAGTTCAATGCGGCGGTATTCGCCCTTCGCCGCGGGAATGCGGATCAGCTGTGAGCGGTTTTCATGCGACCAGGTGACAAACTTCGGCGCTTTGCATTTGCCGAAGCGGCTGTAGGACGCTTCGCTCGGGTTGAGAAACGCGGTAAGATCGCGGATGTGCGCGAGGATACCTGCCATGAAGGCGGGGGTGCGGTCCGTGCCGTCGGCGCATTTCACCGACATGTTGATGTGCAGACCGTTGCCGCTCTCGTTTTCAAGCGGCTTCGGGGAGAAGTCGGCGTACAGACCGTTCTGCCTTGCGGTCGCCTTGACCACCGTGATGAAGTTCATCGCATCGTCGGCGGCGCGCATCGCGTCGCTGTAGCGAAAGTCGATCTCGTTTTGCCCTGGACCTTCCTCGTGGTGCGAGCTTTCGGGCTGAATGCCCATGTCGAGCAGAGTCAGGCAGATCTCGCGCCGCACGTTTTCGCCCTTGTCCTCGGGCGCAACGTCCATGTAGGTCGCATGGTCAAACGGGATCTTCGTCGGGTCGCCGTTTTCATCCGTTTTGAACAGATAGAACTCAATTTCCGCACCGAACTGCACCGTGATGCCTGCCGCCTTTGCATCGGCAACAGCGCGGCGCAGGATCGCGCGTGTGTCGCGGGAAAACGGCGTGCCGTCGGGGTGGCGGATGTCGCAGAACATGCGCACGACCTTGCCGTGCGAGGGACGCCAGGGCAGGATATTCAGCGTAGACGGATCGGGGAACAGCAAAAGATCGGACTTTTCGGCGCCGCCGAACCCGCAGATCGCCGAGGCGTCAAAGGAGATGCCGTCTTCAAAGGCGCGGCGCAGCTCGCTTGGCAGGATGGAGATGTTCTTCTGTCTGCCAAGCGTGTCGCAAAAGGCAAGGCGGATGAACTTGACGTCCTCTTCCTTCACAAAGTCGAATACCTCTTGTGCTGTGTAGATCATAGCGTTTCCCTCCGCGCATTTTTATAAAAAGAGAGAAGGATGCCTGCTACAAGGGCAGCGCCCCAAGGTAGCAAACATCCTTGTTTACCCTAAAAGTATACAACGTGCCGCGGCACTTGTCAATAAAATATTTAAAAAAATGAGGACTGTACTTTTTGAATAATTTATGATATTATTTGTATGTAATATTTGAAATGCGAGGAAACACGCTTGCAATTCTTAATTTTGCTGTCATCCTTGAACGAGGAAGATCGGACATTTATCGAGGCATTGTACTATAGGTATGGCGATTTTATGTATAAAACAGCACTTGATATTTTGCACGATAGTCACGATGCGGAAGATGCCGTGATGGATGTTATGTGTAAAATCATTAAATATGCAGCAAAGTTTGATGGGGCGTCAGACACGCAGATTCAAAACCAAATTGTCATCGGGATCCGCACAACTGTCAAACGCAAGGCAATCGATTGCTATAATGCGCGAAAAAAAGTAAAGCAAAATGAGCTGTATCTGTATGAACTAGAAGAATCTAATTTTGAAATTGAAGATATGGATGGCGACCCAAAGGAACTCCTGCTCGCAAAGGAAAGCCGGCTCGCTGTGCAAAAAGCGCTGACTTTGCTTCCGAAAGCCCAGCAAGATGCAATCAATCTCGTCTATTACGGCGGATATTCGACAGTGGAGGCAGCCGACTTTCTAAATATTACCGTCGAAGCGCTGCGCGGACGCTTACATAAAGCGCGAAATAACCTGAAGAAATTGCTAAGGAGCGAATTCTGTGACTTATAGAGAGCATGATACCCTTGATGCACTTCTTTTTCTTTCGGCGCACACTTTGGCAGAACAAAATGCGAATGATCTTTTATCTACCGACCTATCCGGCATCGAGCGACCTCGTTCTCTCGACCGTCGTGTTGGCCGTTTGATCCGACACGAGCGGCGTGCAGAACAGGCAGGCGGATTCCGTCGAGTTGCAAAGAACTTTTTGATTGCACTGCTCGTTTGCTGCACGGTTGCATTTTCGCTTGTCATGAGTATTGAGGGCGTACGCAATGCGGTTTTTGAAGCCGTGCTTGAATGGTACAATGACTACATTGCGATTTTATATAAGAGTAAGAACGATGGCGCTGTCTTGGCGAATTCGATTTTGCAAACTCGTGAGCCGAACGAAATTCCGCCTGAATGGAGAAAAAGGGTTGAACTGGATACAGCCGGTATATACGCACTTTGCTATTTGAATGCTGGCGGCGAGACACAGGCTACTTATACGCAGAGGCTTGTCGACGGTACAAGCCATGTTGACAGCAGTTGCGCCATTATTTCGGATGTGCGCATCGGTATGTATGATGCAAAGTTGATCTTTTGGTATGACGATGGTACCTGTATGCTGGACTGGACCGACGGTCATTATGCCTACGCTCTGCGCGCGGCGGATGCTGCGATTGATTCGGAAACGCTGATTCGCATTGCTGAATCCGTGCGCTGATTTCTGGCATATTGCACAGATAGCGGACTCATAAATAGTTTAAAGTGCCGAAAAATAAATTTTAGAAAAAATCTGGTAACGAATTGCCCTTTCCCTTGGTTATATAAGGTGAAAGGGCAATTCAAATTTATAATTAAAACAGAGAAATTTATGAAAAAAGCATTTTTGTCTGTGATACTTGGTGTTACGCTGATTCTTGTGTCTTGCACAGAAAAGGTTTATGAAACAGAAGCGCGAGAAGCAACTAAAGAGATTGAAAAAGCAGTATTGGTAACCAGTGAACTTCATGAAGAAAAACCAATTTTAACGACATCTTTTTCCTCTTCTAATTTTTGCGATCCGGAAAATGAGAATAATGCAATTGGCGGAGGGGAGAATCCCTTCCGAGAAGCATACGGCATGAGCGTCAGCGGATTCTTGATGATCCCTGATACATTTACAAATATTGAGACTTATTATAACGAGGAAGAGCAACGGCGGTTTAATGCTATTTTAGATGAGTATTCCGAAATGTCACGAGCAGGGGAACATAGACTGCCGATGATGGTATATTTGATTCGAGAAATGCCAGTTTCGCGCAATGAATTCATTCATTATTTAGAAGCAGTGGGCGCGTCGTATTCGGACGAAACATTAGATATCATATTCTCGGACGACGACGACCTTATAAATGAAACTTTCCGTAGTCCTCTTACTGTTTATCAAGATGGCTTTGTCTATACCGTACCCGAGCTCAGGCAGATGACAAAAGAGAAATTGGACACAATTTCGACAGAACAACTTGAACAGATGACTGATAATATTCGCGCATATACAGAGGCATATCCGATGTATGATGCAAAGCAGATTACAGATTTTTGCAGCAACATGGAACTTACGGTGCAGAGTCGACAGGAGAAAGAATAAGTGAAAAAAAACAGAAGTTGCTTGTTGATTGCATTCCTCGCGGCTTGCCTTTTATCCGGCTGCGGGGAACAGGAGCGGGCAGAGACTTCGACCGTATCGGGCGAAAGCTACCGAACGGCTGCACAGACCGAACTGACGGAGGATGCCGAGCCGCTTTATAGTCTATCGGAGCAGTATCGAATCACCACCCTCGGAATGGTTGAGGGAAACCCGAAGGTGCTCCCCGAACCGCTACGCATGGTATCGGCGGATGAACTACCTAAGACGGTTCCGATTTTTGCCGACCCGTATCCGTTTAATCAGGCGGGCGCTATGTTTGAAGTGGATGATGCTTATCGGGAGGAGTCTGCTGCGGCGATAGAGCGATATATGCGGCTGCTTTTCGGCAGTGACTTTACGCTGAATTCGGTCGCCGTCGAGGAGACGGAACGGCGCTCGCACTACACCTTCGGTGGGTATACCGTCAGCGGTGACCCGACGGGAATATCGCTCTTGTGCGAGGCGGATGTGTCGAGCGCCGAAAGCCTTATGAAATCGCCTGCCGTTTCCGCAATGCTTGTCTATTGCGGCATTGAAAAACCGTGTGTGCGCAAAACGGTCACCGGCGCGGATGGAAACGCATACCGATATACAATTACGGCGGCCTATGCAGATGCATTTCAAAACGGCATGGAAAGCGGTTTTTCCTATGTCCTGGCGGAAGGACGCATCGGCGAAGGGACGGTACGGCTCGGAGGGACTGTTATTGACCATTCCGAAGTGTATGCCGTCGGAACGCCGATTTCGCCGGAAGTAGCGGCGGCGGATTTGCGAGGCAGGCTTGCCGAGCGCACGGGGGACTGTGAAATTGTTGCATATGAGATGGCATATCGCAATGATGTCGATTACGGCTATATAATCCCATGTTATATGTTTTATGTCAAGCAGGCGGGCAGGGAAGACTATGATTTATATCCGTACCGGATGTGCCTGTACACCGCGCGCGGTTCTGCGCCGCAATCGGCAACTTGACAGAAAACGCCTGCGTTGGCAGCGCTTTTTTCGCGCAGTTTCGACAGAAATGAAAAAATTCCCGAAAAATGCTTGACAAGCATTTCGGGCGGTGCTATAATCACACCCATCAAGCGACAAGGGAGCCGCGGACGAAGTCTTTTCGTCTGCGGTTTTCTCGTTTTCAAGGTATATTCGGGCGACAAGGAGGTCGCCGGACAGCACGCTTGCGCTGCCCGGTCTCCCTGCCGCTCTATTTTTATTTTTAAGGAGAAAGAACATGACAAGCGTAACTGAACTGTTCGGCTCAATGGTTTTTGACGACAGGACCATGGAAGCGCGGCTTCCGAAAGAGACCTATCGTGCGCTTCAGCAGACGATCAAAAAAGGGAAGCACCTCGACATCGAGGTTGCCACTGTCGTCGCCAATGCGATGAAGGATTGGGCGATCGAACGCGGCGCAACGCATTTCACGCACTGGTTCCAGCCGATGACCGGCATCACAGCGGAGAAGCACGACAGCTTCATTTCTCCGAAGGACGGCGGCAAGATCATCATGGAGTTCTCCGGCAAGGAGCTCATCAAGGGCGAGCCGGATGCCTCTTCGTTCCCTTCGGGCGGTCTGCGTGCAACCTTTGAGGCGAGAGGCTACACCGCGTGGGACGCAACCTCTTATGCGTTCATCAAGGACGGCGTGCTCTGCATCCCGACCGTCTTCTGCTCCTACGGCGGCGAGGCGCTTGATCAGAAGACCGCGCTCCTGCGCTCGATGGAGGCAATCAACCGTCAGGCGCTCCGCGTGCTGCATCTCTTCGGCAATGCGGACGTGACAAGCGTCAAGACCACGGTCGGACCCGAACAGGAGTACTTTCTTGTAGACAAGGACATGTTTGACCGCCGCAAGGATCTGATTTACACCGGCAGAACGCTGTTCGGCGCACGTGCACCAAAGGGGCAGGAGCTGGACGACCACTATTTCGGCACGATCAAGCCCCGCGTTGCGGCGTTCATGAAGGAACTGAACGAGGAGCTGTGGAAGCTCGGCATTCTTGCCAAGACCGAACACAACGAGGTTGCGCCCGCACAGCATGAGATGGCGCCGATCTTCACCACAACCAACATCGCCGCCGATCACAACCAGCTGACGATGGAGATCATGCAGAAGGTTGCCAAGAAACACGGCATGGTCTGCCTGCTGCACGAAAAGCCGTTTGCAGGCGTCAACGGCAGCGGCAAGCACAACAACTGGTCGATCTCGACCGATACCGGCACAAACCTGCTCGAACCCGGCGAAACGCCCTATGAAAACGCACAGTTTCTCCTGTTCCTTTGCGCCGTCATCAAGGCGGTTGATGAATATCAGGATCTGCTCCGCATCTCGGTTGCCTCGGCTGGCAACGACCACCGCCTCGGCGCAAACGAGGCGCCCCCGGCAATCGTCTCCATGTTTCTCGGCACCGATCTTGCCGAGATCCTCGAGGCGATCGAAAAAGACGAAAAATATGATGCAAAGCAGAAGGATCTGATGCGCATCGGCGTCCACACGCTGCCGAAGTTCCCGAAGGACACCACCGACCGCAACCGCACCTCGCCTTTCGCCTTTACCGGCAATAAGTTTGAGTTCCGTATGCTCGGCTCGGCTGCGTCCATTTCCTGTGCAAATACCGTGCTAACACCTCGGTTGCCGAGGAGCTGAAGCAGTTTGCCGACAAGCTGGATGGCGCTGCCGACTTTGAGACGGCGCTGCATGATCTTATCAAAGAAACTATCAAGGCGCACAAGCGCATTATCTTCAACGGCGACGGCTATGACGAGTCCTGGGTCAAGGAGGCGGAGCGCCGCGGGCTGCTCAACCTCAAGACCACGCCTGACGCGCTGGCACATATGCTGGATGAAAAGAACGTCAAGCTGTTCACCTCGCACAAGGTGCTGACCGAGACTGAGCTGAAGGCGCGCCATGAAGTCCGCCTGGAAAACTACTGCAAGGTGGTCAACATTGAGGCGCTGACCATGCTGGACATGGCGCGCAAGGACATCCTGCCTGCCATGAGCAGCTATTCGGCAGAGTTGGCAAGCGATGCGGCAGCCAAGACTGCGTTGCTCGGCGATGCAGACTGCTCCTATGAAAAGGAGAGCGTCAAGAGCCTGTGCGCGCTGATCGGCGCCACGCACCGCGGCGTGAAAAAGCTGGAGGACGATCTGCTTGCGGCAAAGTCGGTGACCGCACCTGAGGCGCTTGCCGATGTATACAAGAGCACGATCCTCGACGATATGCGTGCCCTGCGCATCTCGGTGGATGAGATGGAGACGCTCGCCTCTGCCAAGGCATGGCCCTATCCCTGCTACGGCGATCTGCTGTTCGGCGTGAGATGACCGGGCACAGATATCCGCAGACAATTATATTTACAGAAAGAAGATGACGACATGAGCATGGAAGCGATTGCAGCTCTTATGGACGAAAAACTGTTTGCCGTGTGGTTTTTGATCGGCGCGGCACTGGTATTCTGGATGCAGGCGGGCTTCGCCATGGTGGAGACCGGCTTCACCCGCGCGAAGAACGCCGGCAACATTCTGATGAAGAATCTGATGGACTTCTGCATCGGTACGGTCGTGTTCATTCTGATCGGCTTTGGGCTCTTCCTCGGCGAAGACCTTGTCGGTCTGATCGGTAAACCCGGTTTTGACATTTTCACTTCCTATGCGGACTTCAATTGGTCTGCGTTTGTATTCAACCTTGTGTTCTGCGCAACGGCGGCGACAATCGTCTCCGGCGCGATGGCAGAACGCACGAAATTTCTTTCGTACTGCATCTATTCCGGTGTGATCTCGGCGTTTATCTATCCGATCGAGGCGCACTGGATTTGGGGCGGCGGCTGGCTTGCGCAGCTCGGCTTTCACGATTTCGCAGGCTCCTGCGCCATCCACATGGTCGGCGGCATTTCGGCGCTGATCGGCGCGAAGATGCTCGGACCGCGTATCGGCAAGTTTACCAAGGACAAGAACGGCAAGATCGTCAAGGTCAACGCCTTCCCGGGGCATAACATCACCATCGGCTGTCTCGGCGTGTTCATTCTGTGGCTCGGCTGGTACGGCTTCAACGGTGCCGCGGCAACCTCGGTCGAGCAGCTCGGCTCCATCTTTGTGACCACGACGGTTGCGCCGGCGGTGGCAACGGTGGTCTGCATGGTCTTTACCTGGATCAAATACGGCAAGCCGGATGTTTCGATGTGCCTCAACGCATCGCTGGCGGGTCTCGTCGCTATCACGGCGGGCTGCGATGTCACCGATGTGACCGGTGCGATCATCATCAGCGCGGTTGCCGGTGTGCTGGTGGTCTTCGGCGTATGGCTGCTGGACTACAAGCTGCACATTGACGACCCGGTCGGCGCGGTTGCCGTCCACTGCCTCAACGGCATCTGGGGTACGATCGCCGTCGGTCTGTTTGCCACGGACACGGCGCCCGGCTACAGTATTGCCGATGCAAGCGGCAAAAAGCTGGTCGGTCTGTTCTACGGCGGCGGCTTTGAACTGCTCGGCTTGCAGCTGCTCGGCTTTGCATTGGTTGCGCTCTGGACGGCGGTCACGATCACGATCACGTTTATCCTGATCCGCAAGACGGTCGGGCTGCGTGCTTCCGAGGAGGAAGAAACGCTCGGGCTTGATGTGACCGAACACGGTCTTGCAAGCGCTTACGCAGGCTTTGCGTTCCTGCCCGAAACGCTTGCGCCCGAGACGATAGATGCGCCTGTGGCAGTATCCGGTGATACGCCGGTTGCCGAGGCGGTCGAGGTCAAGGCAATGCCTGTCTTTGACAAGCCGCGCGACGGCAAGAAGCTCTCCAAAGTGGAGATCGTCTGCAAAGAAGCGAAGCTCGAAGCGCTCAAGGAAGCCATGATGGCGATCGGCATCACGGGTATGACCGTGTCGCACGTCATGGGCTGCGGCGCACAGAAAGGCAAGCCGGAGTATTACCGCGGCGCACTTGTCGAGGCAACGCTGCTGCCGAAGATCCAGGTTGACATCGTGGTCAGCAAGGTGCCGGTTTCGTCGGTCATTGAGACGGCGAAGAAGGTACTGTACACCGGGCATATCGGCGACGGCAAGATCTTTGTCTACGACGTGGAGAACGTCGTCAAGGTACGCACCGGCGAAGAGGGCTATGACGCCCTGCAGGACGTAGAATAAAAGCGAAACCGAAAGAGTAGCACGGATAAGGTCGGTACAGCGAGCGCGGGACGGTGAGAGCCGCGCGCGATCCCCGGTGTGAAGAACACTTTCGCGGTATGCCGCGTGCGGCATGCCGTGCTTTCGCACAGAATCGAATATGAGGGATCCCGGCGAAGATTCGCACGGATAATACAGGTGGCACCGCGGGCAGCACAGCTCGTCCTGTGAGACAAACGCTGTGCCGTAAAACTGTGTATTCGGAGGAAACACCATGTGTTCGATTATGGGATATTGCGGGAAGGACATTACCGCAGAAAAATTTAAGGAATGCTTTGACAGAACGATTTCACGCGGACCGGATATGTCGCGCGTGATCGACACCGGTCACGGTCTGCTCGGTTTCCACCGCCTCGCAATTATGGGGCTGTCGGAGAGCGGGATGCAGCCATTTTCAGCAGAGGGCAGCTATGTCGTCTGCAACGGGGAATTGTACGGCTTCCGCAAGACCAAAAAAGAGCTCGAAGCCAAGGGGTACCGCTTTGCAAGCGACTCCGACTGCGAGCTTTTGCTGCCGCTGTATCGGGAATACGGCGTTCTGATGTTCAAGCGGCTGGACGCCGAGTTTGCCATGATTCTGTACGACGGCAAAACGGGGCAGTACATCGCCGCCCGCGACCCGATCGGCATCCGCCCGCTGTTCTATGGGTATTCGGACGGCGGCTCGATCGTCTTTGCCAGCGAGGCGAAGAACCTGGTCGGGCTGTGCGAAAAGGTGATGCCGTTCCCACCCGGACACTATTATATCGACGGCAGATTCGTCTGCTATTGTGACATCAGTCACCCGCAGATGGTCTGCCATGACGATCTTGAAACCGCCTGCGCAAAGATCCGCGAGAAGCTGATCTGCGGGATCGAAAAGCGGCTGGACGCGGATGCGCCGCTCGGCTTTCTGCTTTCCGGGGGACTTGATTCTTCTCTGGTCTGCGCCGTCTCGGCAAAGCTCCTGAAAAAGCCGATCCGCACGTTTGCCATCGGCATGAGCACCGACGCCATCGACCTCAAGTATGCAAAGCAGGTTGCCGACTACATCGGCGCCGAGCATACCGAGGTCATCATCACGAAAGAAGATGTGCTTGCCGCGCTGCCCGAGGTGGTTGCATTGCTCGGCACCTATGACATCACCACCATCCGTGCCTCGATCGGCATGTATCTCGTCTGCAAGTACATCCATGAGCATACCGATCTGCGCGTGCTGCTGACCGGCGAGATCTCGGACGAGCTGTTCGGCTACAAATACACCGACTTTGCGCCCTCTGCCGCCGCATTTCAGGCAGAGGCGGAGAAGCGCATCCGCGAGCTGTACATGTACGATGTTCTGCGTGCGGATCGCTGCATTTCGGTCAACTCGCTGGAAGCCCGCGTGCCGTTCGGCGATCTCGATTTCGTCAGCTATGTGATGTCGCTTGATCCCGAGATGAAGCTGAACCGCTACGGCAAGGGAAAATACCTCCTGCGCCATGCGTTTGTGGGCGACTGGCTGCCGCACGATATTCTGATGCGCGAAAAGGCGGCATTCAGCGACGCGGTCGGTCACTCGATGGTGGACGATTTGAAGGCATATGCCGAGAGCCGCTACACCGACGCGGAATTTGAAGAAAAATGCGAAGCCTATACCTTTGCAAAACCCTTTACCAAGGAATCGCTCCTGTATCGTGAGCTGTTTGAAACCTACTATCCGGGGCAGGCGGAGATGATCGCAGACTTCTGGATGCCCAACAAGAGCTGGGCAGGCTGCGACGTGCGCGACCCCTCCGCCCGCGTCCTTGCCAACTACGGCGACAGCGGAAAATAATTTCCGCAGCCAAGCAGAAAGGAAATGCCATGAGCAACCCCAACCGGCAGACCCTATACCGAGAAAGCTATGAGCACGACGCCTGCGGTATCGGCGCGGTCGTCAGCATCGACGGCACGGCGTCGCATGCGATCGTGAACGACGCGCTCTCCATTGTGGAGCGGCTCGAACACCGCGCGGGCAAAGACGCCGCCGGGGAGACCGGCGACGGCGTCGGCATCCTTGTACAGATTTCCCATAAATTCTTTGCGGCGGCTGCCGCGTCGCTCGGCATTTCACTGCCTGCGGCGCGTGACTACGGCGTCGGCATGTTTTTCTTTCCGCAGAACACGCTTGCGCGCCGTCAGGCGCAGAAGATGTTTGAAATCATCTGCGAAAAGGAGGGTGTGGTGCTGCTCGGCTGGCGCGATGTGCCCACCGACAGCAGCATTCTCGGCGAAAAGGCGCTGGATTCCATGCCGTTTATTGCCCAGTGCTTTGTCCGCCGCCCGGAGAAGCTCGCGCGCGGGCTGGAATTTGACCGCAAGCTGTATGTCATCCGCCGCGTCTTTGAACAGAGCAACGACAATACCTATGTCTGCTCGCTATCCTCGCGTACCGTGGTGTACAAGGGGATGTTCCTCGTCGGTCAGCTGCGGCGGTTCTATGCTGATCTGCGGGATGAGAATTACGAGAGCGTGATCGCCACGGTGCACTCGCGCTTTTCCACCAACACCACACCGAGCTGGGAGCGCGCGCATCCGAACCGCTATATTCTGCACAACGGCGAGATCAATACCATCCGCGGCAATGCGGACCGTATGCTCGCGCGCGAAGAAACCATGCATTCCGCCTGTATGCGGGAGGACATGGACAAGGTGCTGCCGGTCATCAGCGGGAACGGATCGGATTCTGCCATGCTGGACAACACGCTGGAATTTCTCATGATGAACGGCATTCCGCTGCCGCTTGCTGTGATGATTCTGATCCCCGAGCCCTGGAAGAACGAGCCGAGCATTTCCCGCGGCAAGCGTGATCTGTACCATTATTATTCCACGATGATGGAGCCATGGGACGGTCCTGCCGCCGTGCTGTTCTCGGACGGCGACCTGCTCGGCGCCGTGCTTGACCGCAACGGACTGCGCCCCGCACGTTACTATATCACAAAAGACAATCGTCTGATTCTGTCGTCCGAGGTCGGCGTGCTGGATATTCCGCCGGAGGACATCGTCCGCAAGTCGCGCCTTGAACCCGGCAAAATGCTGCTGGTGGACACCGTTGCGGGTCGCGTGATCTCGGACGAAGAATGCAAGGCGGTCTATGCCTCGCGCAAGCCTTATGGCGAGTGGCTGGATGCGCATCTGGTCACGCTGGATTCGCTGCCCGTGCCCAATGCCCGTGTACCGCAGTATACGAAGGCGGAGCGCGACAGACTGTACAAGGCGTTCGGTTATACCTACGAGGATGTGACCGACGCCATACTGCCGATGGCGAAAAACGGCGCGGAACCGACGGCGTCCATGGGCATTGACGTACCGCTTGCCGTCCTTTCCGAAAAACATCAGCCGCTGTTCAACTATTTCAAGCAGCTTTTTGCTCAGGTCACCAACCCGCCGATCGACGCGCTGCGTGAGGAGGTTGTCACCGATACAGCCGTGTATGTCGGCTCGGACGGCAATCTGCTCATCGAAGAACCGGAGAACTGCCGGGTGCTCGAGATCCGCAATCCGATTTTGACCTCGGTGGAGCTGATGAAGATTCGCCACATGCAGAAGCCCGGTTTCAAGGTGCAGACCGTCTCGCTTCTGTACTATAAGAATGCGTCGCTGGAAAAGACACTGGACAAGCTGTTTGTCGAATGCGACCGCGCCTATCGCGACGGCGCGAATATCATCATTCTGTCCGACCGCGGCGTGGACGAGAACCACGTTGCCGTGCCATCGCTGCTTGCCGTCTCGGCGATCGAACAGTATCTGATCCGCACCAAGAAGCGCACCGCGATCTCCATCATCCTCGAGAGCGCAGAGCCGCGTGATGTGCACCATTTTGCAACGCTGCTCGGTTACGGCGCGCGGGCAATCAACCCGTACCTTGCACAGGAGTGCATTGCCGAGAGCATCGAGGGCGGCAGACTGGACAAGGACTATCACACCGCCATCGAGGACTATGACAACGCGATCCTGCACGGCATTGTCAAGATCGCGTCCAAAATGGGTATTTCGACGCTGCAATCCTATCAGTCGGCGCAGATTTTCGAGGCGGTCGGCATTTCGCAGGCGGTCATCGACAAGTATTTTACCAACACGGTCAGCCCGGTCGGCGGAATCGGTCTTGCCGAGATTGCCGAGGGCGTAGAGTGGCGGCACAATCACGCATTTGACCCGCTCGGCTTCGGCGTGGATACCACGTTGGACAGCACAGGGGCACATAAACTGCGCTCCGGTAAAAATGCAGAGGATCACATGTACGACCCGCAAACTATCGTTGCTTTGCGTGAGGCAACGCACAGCGGCTCCTACGCGCGCTATCTGGAATACGCGGCGCGCGTCAACGATGCGCAGAAGCCGCACACACTGCGCGGTCTGCTCGGTTTCGCCTGGGCGGAGGACGGCGGTGTGCCGCTGGAAGAGGTCGAGCCTGTCAGCGAGATCGTCAAGCGGTTCAAGACCGGCGCGATGTCCTACGGCTCCATTTCGGAAGAGGCGCACACCTGCATGGCGATCGCGATGAACCGCCTCGGCGGCAAGTCCAATTCCGGCGAGGGCGGGGAAGATCCCACGCGCTTCGGCACGGAGAAGAACAGCGCAATCAAGCAGGTCGCCTCCGGACGTTTCGGCGTGACGAGCGCCTATCTGTGCAGTGCGGAGGAGATCCAGATCAAAATGGCGCAGGGTGCAAAGCCTGGTGAAGGTGGTCATCTGCCGGGCAAAAAGGTCTACCCTTGGATTGCGAAGACCCGCTATTCCACGCCGGGCGTCTCGCTGATCTCACCGCCGCCGCATCATGATATCTATTCGATCGAAGACCTGGCACAGCTGATTTATGATCTGAAGAACGCCAACCGCGATGCGCGCATCTCGGTCAAGCTGGTGTCCGAGGCAGGGGTCGGGACGATTGCCGCAGGCGTTGCCAAAGCGGGCGCGGGCGTCGTGCTGATCTCCGGCTATGACGGCGGTACGGGCGCCGCACCGAAAAGCTCGATCCACAATGCGGGGCTGCCCTGGGAGCTCGGTCTTGCCGAAGCGCACCAGACGCTGATCCGCAACGGTCTGCGTTCGCGCGTGCGGCTGGAGACGGACGGCAAGCTGATGACCGGGCGCGATGTGGCAATCGCCTGTGCGCTCGGCGCAGAGGAATTCGGCTTCGCGACCGCGCCGCTGGTCAGCATGGGCTGCGTGATGATGCGCGTCTGCAATCTCGACACCTGCCCGATGGGCATTGCCACGCAGAACCCCGAGCTGCGCAAGCGCTTTTGCGGCAAGCCGGAGTATGTGATGAACTTCATGTGCTTTGTTGCCGAGGAGCTGCGCGAGATCATGGCAAAGCTCGGCGTGCGCACCGTGGATGAGCTTGTCGGCGACACAACAAAACTGTGCGTCCGCGACAAGCGGATCACCGAACGTGCCGAGAAGATCGACCTTGCCGCCCTGCTCACGCCGATGCCGCACGTCTGCAATGACCCTGCTGACAAGTTCGATTTTGCACTGGAAAAGACGCTGGATGAGGCGGTTTTGTTGCCCGCATTTGCGCCTTATTTCAAAAAGAAAAAGCCGCACACCGTCAAGGTTGAGGTGTCGAGCCGGAGCAGAACGGCGGGCACGATCATGGGATCGGTCATTACCAAAACCTTCGGTACTTCGCTTGCCGATGACACCTATATCGTCCGCTGTCACGGCGGCGGTGGGCAGTCCTTCGGCGCCTTCATTCCGAAGGGCATGACCATGGAGCTTGTCGGCGATTCCAATGACTATTTCGGCAAGGGACTTTCGGGCGGCAAACTGATCGTCCGCCCTGATCTGGCTTCCGTCTTTGCCGCCGAAGATAACATCATCATCGGCAATGTGGCACTCTACGGTGCGACGGGCGGCGAAGCCTATATCAACGGCATCGCCGGTGAACGCTTCTGCGTGCGCAACTCGGGCGCTGTCGCGGTTGCCGAGGGCTGCGGCGACCACGGCTGCGAATACATGACCGGCGGTCGCGCCGTCATTCTCGGCAGAACCGGCAAAAACTTCGCTGCCGGAATGAGCGGCGGTATCGCCTATGTGCTGGATACGGCGCATGACCTCTATCTACGTCTCAACAAGCAGATGGTGACGATGAGCGGTGTGACCGAACGGCACGACGCAGAGGAGCTGCGTCGCATTCTGACGGCGCACGCAGCGGCAACAGGGTCGAGACTTGCAAAAGAGATTCTTGCGGATTTTGATGCCTATCTGCCGAAGTTCAAGAAGATCATTCCGAACGATTATCAGAAGATGATGATCGCCGTCGGCAAACTGGAAGAACGCGGCATGTCGCATGAGGCGGCAAAGCTGGAAGCGTTCTATCTCGCAAAGTAAGGAGGGCGTCTATGGGAAAAGCAACAGGTTTTTTGGAATATGACCGGCAGGCGCTGTCCTGCCGCGCACCCGAAGAACGCATCCGCGACTTTGCGGAGTTCAGGCTGCCGATGGAGGCAGATGCCCGCCGCGTTCAGGCGGCGCGGTGCATGAACTGCGGCGTGCCGTTCTGTCAGTCGGGCGTTCCGTTCGGCGGCGCGGTCAGCGGCTGCCCGCTGCACAATCTGATTCCCGAGTGGAACGATGAGCTTTACAGCGGCGACATGCGCGAGGCGCTGTCCCGCTTGCTCAAAACCAACAACTTCCCGGAGTTTACGGGCAGAGTCTGCCCCGCGCTCTGCGAAGCAGCCTGTACCTGCGGGCTGGGCAGTTCGCCCGTGACCGTGCACGACAATGAACGGTTTGTGATCGAAAACGGCTTTGCAAACGGCTGGATGCAGCCGCGCGTGCCGACTGTCCGCACGGAAAAACGGGTGGCGGTGATCGGCTCCGGTCCTGCCGGGCTGGCGGCAGCCGATATGCTGAACCGCCGCGGGCACTGCGTCACGGTTTACGAGCGCGACAGGCGCCCCGGCGGACTCCTGATGTACGGCATTCCGAACATGAAGTTGGACAAAGCGGTGATCGCACGCCGCACCCGATTGATGGAGGCGGAGGGCGTGACCTTCGTCACCGGCACGGATGTCGGGCGTGATGTGACCTTGGAAACGCTTTCCGGGCAGTACGACGCGATTGTGCTTTGCTGCGGCGCAAAGCTGCCGCGCGACCTTGCCGTGCCCGGGCGGGATGCCGACGGTGTTTTCTTTGCCGTGGACTATCTCAGAGGCGTGACCGAGAAGGTCATCGGCGAGACGCAGGACTTTACCGTTACGGCGGCAGGGAAGAACGTGGTAATCGTGGGCGGCGGCGACACCGGCAACGACTGCGTGGCAACTGCGCTCCGGCAGGGTGCAAAGTCGGTGGTGCAGCTCGAGATGATGCCGCAGCCGCCGAAGACGCGCGCGGCGGACAATCCGTGGCCCGAATGGCAGCGCACCGAAAAGACCGGCTATGGGCAGGAAGAAGCCATTGCCGTCTTCGGCAGGGATCCGCGGATCTATCAGCGCACGGTCAAATCACTGGAAAAGGATATGCACGGCGCGCTTGTGTCGGTGATCACCATTGCGCTCCGACCGGAAACCGATGCAAAAACCGGACGCACGACGATGAAACCCGTAGAGGGCAGTGAAGAGACGCTGCCGTGCGAGCTTCTGCTTATCGCGGCGGGTTTTGTCGGCTGCGAGGACTATGTTGCCGACGCATTCGGCGTGCCGAAGACCGCGTGCGGTTGTCTCACGACGGCAGACGGCGGTTTTGCCACCGCTTCACCCGGCATCTTTGCCGCTGGCGACTGCCGCCGCGGGCAGTCACTGGTGGTGCATGCGATCGCCGAGGGGCGCGCCTGTGCCAAAGAAGTGGACGAATACCTGATGGGCTACAGCAATATGTATGTGTAAAAACACCCCGCAAGTATTGGCTTGCGGGGTGTTTTTGGATGAAAAAAGCACCGATTCGACTGAATCGGTGCTTTTGCATTATGCCATGTGGATGCCGAGGACTGGATCGCCGTTCTTGTCATCGAGACCGTAGAGTTTTGCCTTGCGTGCCTCAAAGAACTTGGTGGCAACCTGCTCAAAGAGGGCATAGGTGAGAACGTCCTCTTCCTGGATCATATAGGGCTTGACCTTCTCACGCAGCGTTGCCAGCTCCGGCTTGATCTTGTCTGCCGGACGGCAGGTGATTGGCTTCTCGTCGCCGAGGATCTGCTTTCTGAATTTGTCGCTGATCGGCGCGGGCGTCTTGCCGTAGTCGCCGTGAACGATGCCCTTGAACTCTTTGGTGACGATCTTGTAGCGTTCGCCCGAAATGACGTTGAAGACTGCCTGCGTGCCGACGATCTGCGAAGTCGGGGTAACCAGCGGCGGATAGCCTGCGTCTGCGCGGACGCGCGGTACTTCCGCAAGCACTTCGTCGAGTTTGTCCAGCTTGCCAGCCTGCTTCAGCTGTGAAACGAGGTTCGAGAGCATGCCGCCGGGAACCTGATAGCGCAGAGCATTGACGTCCACCTTCAGAACCTTCGGGTTGATGAGACCGCTCTCCAGCCACTTCTCGCGGATGCCGCTGAAGTAGCTCGAAACGACATTCAGCTTTTCAAGGTCGAGACCCGTGTCGTATTCTGTGCCTGCCAGCGCGGCAACGATCGGCTCCGTGGGGGGCTGCGACGTGCCCATTGCCAGCGGCGAGATCGCCGTGTCAATGATGTCCACGCCTGCTTCGATCGCCTTGAGCGTGGTCATGGATGCAAGACCTGCGGTGTAATGCGTGTGCAGCTCGATCGGCACCTTGACGCTGGACTTCAGCTTTTTGACAAGATCGTATGCGTCATAGGGCTTGAGAAGACCCGACATATCCTTGATGCAAATGGAGTCTGCACCCATCTCTTCAAGCTGCTTTGCCAGCGTTGCAAAATATTCGTTGTTGTGCACCGGGCTTGTGGTGTAGCTGAATGCGACCTGTACGTGACCCTTTTCCTTCTTGGTCGCGTCAATGGCGGTCTTCAGGTTGCGGGGGTCGTTCAGTGCGTCGAAGATACGGATGATGTCGATGCCGTTTGCAATCGACTTCTGGACGAAGTATTCAACCACATCGTCCGCATAGTGGCGGTAGCCGAGGATGTTCTGACCGCGGAACAGCATCTGCAGCTTGGTGTTCTTGACATGGTCGCGGATGGTGCGCAGGCGATCCCACGGATCTTCGTTGAGGAAGCGGAGGCATGCGTCAAAGGTTGCGCCGCCCCATGCTTCCAGTGCATTGTAACCGACTGCGTCCAGCGCCTCCAGAATGGGGAGCATTTCCTCAGTGGTCATTCTCGTTGCCGCGAGCGACTGGTGCGCGTCGCGGAGAACGGTTTCTGTAATCTTTACTTTTGCCATTGCAAATTATCCCCTTAATATTATTTGAAGAATTGCAGGAAGATACCTGCTGCGACAGCCGAACCGATAACGCCTGCCACGTTTGGACCCATAGCGTGCATGAGCAGGAAGTTTGCGGGGTTCTCCTGCTGACCGACCGTGTTGCTGACGCGCGCTGCCATCGGGACTGCGCTGACGCCTGCAGAGCCGATCAGCGGGTTGATCTTGCCGCCGGTCAGCCAGTACATCAGCTTGCCGAACAGCAGACCGCCGCAGGTTGCAAAGCAGAATGCGCAAAGACCGAGGAGGATGATGAAGACGGTGTCCTTGGAGAGGAAGGTTGCCGCATCTGCGGTTGCACCGACCGAAACGCCGAGGAAGATGGTCAGGATGTTGCAGAGCTCGTTCTGCGCCGTCTTGGAGAGACGCTCGGTCACGCCGCAGACATTGAACAGGTTGCCCAGCATCAGGAAGCCGACCAGCGGTGCCGCATCGGGAACAAGCAGGACGACCAACAGTGTAACCACGATCGGGAAGACGACCTTCTCAACCTTGGAGACCGGGCGCAGGTTCGCCATGACGACCGAGCGCTCCTTCTTGGTTGTCAGCAGCTTCATGAAGGGCGGCTGAATAATCGGAATCAGTGCCATGTAAGAATATGCCGCGATCGCAATCGGACCGAGCAGCTGCGGTGCAAGCGTCTTGGTGACAAGGATCGCCGTAGGACCGTCCGCGCCGCCGATGATGCCGATTGCAGCAGCAGCCTCCGGCGCAAATCCGAGCAGAAGCGCACCGATAAAGGCGGCAAATACGCCGAACTGTGCGGCAGCGCCGAGCAGCAGGCTCTTCGGATTGGCGATCAGGGGAGAGAAGTCGGTCATCGCGCCGACGCCGAGGAAGATCAGCGAAGGATAAATGCCGAGCTTTACGCCGAGGTACAGAATATCAATGAGACCGCCGTGCAGGATTTCGGAATAATTCAGCTCCTCACGCAGGAAGTATTCCATGTGGAACAGCTCTGCGCCGGGGAGGTTGGCAAGCAACATGCCGAACGCGATCGGGAGCAAGAGCAGAGGCTCATACTTTTTGCCGATTGCAAGGTAGATCAGCACGCCGATGATGACATACATCAGCAGCGTTTTGCCTGCCAGTACAGGATCTTCGACAAAGTCGTATATTCCAGTCGACTTCGCGAAGTTGATCAGGACTTCAAGCATCGTTTAACCAACTTTCCCGCTTATTTCAGCGTTACGAGGATGTCGCCGCTCTGGACGGTTGCACCGGTCGTGACGTTGACCGATGCGACAACGCCGTCAGCGGGTGCGGGAATGTCGTTCTCCATCTTCATAGCTTCAAGCACGCAGACAGCGTCGCCGGACTTGACAGTCTGACCGACGGCAACGTTGATCTTGAGGATCGTGCCGGGCATCGGCGCTGCAACCTTGGTTGCGCCTTCTGCGCCTGCGGGCGCTGCAGCCGGTGCGGGAGCAGCCTTGGGTGCTGCTGCGGGAGCGGGAGCCGCTGCCGGTGCGGGAGCAGCTGCGGGTGCGACGGGCGCAACGGTCGAAACTGCGCCGACCTCTTCAACCGTGACTTCGTATGCCGTGCCGTTGACGGTGATGTTATACTGTTTCATTTCTTTATTCTCCTTAAACTCAAATCTTATTTACCGGATGAAAAACGATCGTTCGCGCGCTTGAAAGAAACCACGCGGAAGGAAGACGGGGAAGAACCGCTTGCCGCTGCGACTGCCGCGGTGATGACAGCAACGATCTCAAGATCGTTTGCCGCAGCTGCGGGTGCAGCCGTGACGGGTGCCGCTGCGGGCGTCTCTGCCTTTGCGGGCGCAGGAGCCGCTTTCTTTTTCTTGTCGCCGGAAAAACCGGTGAGCAGCAGGTGCATCAGCTCGACAAGACCCCAAAGGATCGCCAGGACGGCAAAGACCGTTCCCATGCCGAGCAGCGAGACCTGACCGCCGAGCGCCAGCTTGTCACCGAGCGCCATTTCGGTTTCCGCCGCTGCCAGATAAAAACTAAACATCGTTTACCTCCTTACAGGGGAAGATTTGCGTGCTTGCGCGCAGGCGCGCCGCCGCACTTGGAGGCAAGCATGGAAAGCGCCGCGCAGATGCGCATGCGGAGCTCGGATGCCGCGATTACGTCGTCGATCTCGCCGTGAACGGCAGCCTTGACAGGCGCTGCGTTTTCGGCAGCCCACTCGGCTTCCAGCTCGTCGCGGCTTTTCTTGGCGACTTTTTCATTTTCGAGGAAGGCGACCGCCGCCTTCGGGCTGAGAATGCTGATCTTAGCGGTGTCCAGTGCAAATGCGACATCCGCGCCGATCGACTTCGAGCCCATCAGCACAAATGCGCTGCCGTATGCGCTGCCCAGCACGACCGTGATCTTTGCGGTCTCGGCAGCGGAGTAGGCATACGCGAGTTTCGCAAGCTCTGCTGCATAGGGAGCATTTTCATAATCATCGCCCGCGGTGACGCCTTCGCTGTCTACCAGAGTGACCACCGGAATGCCGAATGCGTCGCACATCGACACGAACTTTGCGATCTTTCTTGCAGCGTTCGGCGTCAGTCTGCCGCCGTTTTCCTTCGGCTGGTTTGCCACGATGCCGCTGACCGTGCCGCCGACCGATGCGAGCGCGCAGACTGCTTCGGGGGCGTAGTTTTCGGAGAGTTCAAAATAGTTGCCGCCGTCGCTGATTGCGGCGAGGACATTCTTCATATCATAGCTGCCGCCGACAAACGAAAGATCAACCGCACGGTTGAGATCGTCCGTGCAAAGCTCGGTGACCGTGCCTTCCATGTTGTTCTGGGGCAGGTAGTTGACCAGTGCGCGGATGCCGCCGAGCGCTTCCGCATCGGTTGCATACAGCTTGTCGACAAGACCGTTTGCAAAGCCGGTTTCCGCCGCGCCGGCATTCTTTGCCTTCAGTGTGGAGATCGGGGAAACGTAGATGCTTGCTTTTTCGCCTGCGGCGACGATCACATCAAACATCGAGGCGATCACGGCTGCGCTGCCTGCGCAGACGCCGTTGATATACGCGATCTGGGGAATGATGCCGGACGCATCCGAAACCGCGCGCATCACCTTGCCGTATGCACCGAGCGCGTCAACGCCCTCGCCGAGCACGGCACCCGCGCTGTTGAATACGCCGATGACCGGAGCGCCGTTCTTGACGGCAAGCGCGTAAAGGTCGCAGATCTTCTTCGCCTGCACATCGTCAAACGCGCCCTTCATTCTGTAGAAGTCCTGCGCGAACACGAAGACCAAGCGGGAGTCGATCGCGCCGTAGCCGCAGATCACGCCCTCGTAGTCTCTCTCGTCAAACGTGCGCTTGACATAAGCGCCGATCTCGACGAAAGTTCCTTCGTCCAGGACGGAGGCGATCGTCTGTCGTGCGCTGATAGCCTTGTCCTTCGCGGCGGCAGACGCGCTTTGCGCGTCCTTCTTGGCAAGCTCCGCCTTGAGTTCGGCGGCAGTCTTTGTTGTATTGTCCATTGTAAACCTCCGTTTACTTAAAATTTTGCTCTTTAGATTTAAGTATGGTCAGTATGGATAGAAAAGTATGTGTAATACGTAAAAATCGCGTCGAAATACCTTTCTAACCCATTATATACTATACCACATCCGATTTCGATTTTCAATCAAAAAATGTGTTAAATTCTTATCAACTTTTTTTGAATTTTTCACACGATTTTGGAGAGATTCACGAATAAAGAAAAAACGCGATCCGATCGCGTTTTTGAAAAGATGATAAAACCGGTTATAAACGGAATCCGTTGGTTTATATCCGATGCGGTCCAAACGCTGCGCACCGGGGCTCACCGTACGACGGAAGCGAGGATCGCTTCGCGACGCTCGCGGCTCTCGTATGCGCCTTTATAGTCCTCGCAGGTCTTGCAGCAGTCCTCCACGGCAGCGGCGGCAAGCAGGGCAAGAAAGCAGGGAACCTCTTTGGCGGCAGCGATCGGGCGCAGGGCGAGGATCGCGTCGATGAATTTGTAGTCGAGCAGCTTCAGCTTTGCATCGATATAGGCGGCATACGGCGCGTCCAAGAGTTTCAGCAAAAGGATGGCGCGCACGGTGTCCAGGGCTTTGTTTTCAAACTGTGCAAGGGTATAAATAAACAGCGAGGGCTGAAAGCCGAAGTCCGGCTTGTCCGGCGCAAGCGGAAGAACCAAAGAAAGATCGTCGATATGGTCGGCAAGCAGAAACGCAAAGTCGATGCGCGCCGTCGTAACTTCGGCAGGGGGAATGGGCGCGAGCGGCAGGGTTTCTTTGGCGGCTGCGAGCAGGCGGCGTGCCGTCGCGAGGTCGCCGCGGTCAAACGCCTGCATGCCGACGTCAAAGGCACATCGGGTGTATACGGCTGCATTGTCCGCGTCGGGTGTAATCCCCGCGGCATCAAAGACGGTCAGACAGTCGGCATATGCGCCGGCTGCAAAGTGAACGGCGATCTGCTTGTCGGCGTGGGCACGCACAGCGGGGAGCAGATCGTCTGCGGGGTCAAGCAAAAAGCCGGGGGAGACCTCCAGCCGCCCGGCAAGCGCACAGAGCGTCTCGAGTGAGGGCGTGGCGTCATCATGCTCAATGCGGCTGAGCATGCCGTGCGTCACGATGCCGTCGGCAAGCACCGACTGCGTCATGCCGCGCATGCGGCGCAGGTTTTTGATCTTGGAACCGAGGGACACGCCGATTCTCCTTTCCCGGGAAATACTTTACTTTTTGAAGATGCTTCCGCCTGCTGTGTCAATGGCAACAAACAGCGGAAAGTCGCGGACGGTGAAGCGCTTGACCGATTCGCAGCCGAGATCGTCATAGGCGATGACCTCGCTCTTTACAATGGCGCGGGAAGCCAGCGCGCCCGCGCCGCCGATGGCGCAGAGATACAGCCCGCCGCTTCTGCGGATGGCGTCATAGACCGCTTCGCTGCGGTCGCCCTTGCCGATGGTAGCGGCAAGCCCCATGTCGTAGAGCTGCGGCGCATAGACGTCCATACGCGAGGAAGTGGTCGGTCCGCAGGAGCCGACCGCGCCGTGCTTTGCCGGTGTCGGTCCGGCATAATAGATGAAGGCGCCTTCGATCGGATAAGGCAGGGGCGTGCCGTCGGCGATTGCCTGAAAAATCCGCTTGTGCGCGGCATCGCGCGAGGTATAGACCGTGCCGGAGAGCAGGATCTCTTCGCCGGCGCGCAGAGTGGGCGCCCATTCTCTGAAGTTTTCGGTATTGCAGCTTTTCATATCAGAAGTTGAATTTGATGCGGTTCTCGTCACCGAAGATCTTGGCGGCTTCCGCGCCTATAGCGGCTTCGGCATCGCTCTTTCCGCTTGCCAGCCTGTCGTCCAGCTCTGCCGAGGACTTGCCGATGTTCTCGGCGAGTGCATGCAGAAGCGCTGCGGTCTGCTCGGTCTGTGCCGTCAGCGCGGAATAAGAGTCGTTTGCAATTTTTTTGATCTGACTCTTTACCGCATAGGCAGCGGTTGCGGCACGCGCATTGAAACTTGCCGCAGCGTTTTCCAGCTGTTCGTCCGCCGTGCGGCGCATGTCATCTGCTTCACGCTTTGCCGCCTCGATGATCTCGTCGGCGGTGCTCTTGGCAGACAGAATGATCTCGCCGATCTGCGCGCTCACATCATCGTATTTTTCGGATTTTGCGATCGCGTCCGAAAGGGAAGCAAGCCGCTCGTCGAGGCTTTCCGCGCGGGACTGCGCCTCGCCTCGCTCGCGGCGGAGAGCGTCGATCGTGCGGTTCTGTTCTTCAATGCGGGCAAGCTGCTCCGCAATCAGCTTTTCGCGCTCGGCGGCGGCGGTTTCCAGCGCCGATGCGCGTGCAAGCGCCCGTTCCAGTTCGGATTTTGCGTTTTCCAGCTCCGCGAGTTTGGATTCCAGCGCGTCGGTTTTGCGCTTGGCGGCGCGTTCCCGCTCGGCAAACTCACCGTTCAGCTTCTCAATATAGCTGTTGACATCCTCGCGGTTGAAACCGCCGAGCGATGTGCGGAAATAGACCATTTTTTCTTTCGGCATACTGTCTTTGGACATCTTGCACCTCAAAAAGTATAATTTGATTCACATACATAATATAACACAATCCGACCGCGCTGGCAACACCTTTTTACGGAAGGTTTCGCAGCTGTCCCTGCGCGCCGTAATCCGAGATGTCGTCGATCTCGGTTTCGGTCACGTCGGAGGCGAAACGGTCGATGCGCGTATACGCTTCGGGCACCTTGCCGATGATGACGGTTTCCGCAACGCAGACGTCGGTCGGCACGGAAAAGGTCTGCACCGCACCCGGCAAGAGTGCGCAGACTTCCACGGTCACGCGCAGAAATACGCGGTGCAGGGTCTGATTGATGCCGCTCTCGGTGAAGTCGCCGCGCACGGCACAGGTGATCTTCTGCGAGACCGCCAGCTTCACGCGCACATCCGGACCCTTGCCGGACAGCAGCGCGCTGCCGGAGAGACTGCCGAGCGGAATGCGCACGGTCATGCGTTCGTGCGTCAGCGCGTCGGTTACGTCGCCCACAACGTCGCCGGAAAGCTTGGCAAGGCGGGGCGTGTTGGTCTCGACCGAGGCAACACTGCCGTCCTCGCCGAAATGCAGCCGTACAAAATCGGCATAGCCGTCGCTATCCGATTGCATCCGCGCCCGTACGATGCGGTTGACGGCGTCGGTCAGTTCGGTCGTGCACTTGGCTTTGGCGAGCGGAAAAAGAACGGGAAGAATTTGCAGATTATAGATCAGCACGCACGAAAGCAGTAAAAACAGCGCAAAAATGACAATTTTCGCAAAGCGCCGCCGCTTTTCATTCTTCTGCTTTTGCAGCCCGCAAAATGCCATACCACCACCCCCGTATCCACAGGGTATGCGGCGGATGCACTTTGCGTCAGCGGTCAGGTCAGTCCTCCGGCGTTTTCTTTACCCGTGCGCGCGGCGGCTTGACACCGGAGAGCGGGTTTTGCTCCATGGCGTTTTCCATGCTCGCACTGCTGACATGCGTGTAGATCTGCGTGGTGTTCAGCTGCTCATGCCCGAGAATGTCCTTGAGCACGCGCACATCCACATGTCCGGTCTGGTACATCAGCGTGGCGGCGGTGTGCCGCAGCTTGTGCACGGAATAACCTTTGTTTTCAAGTCCGGCGGCTTTCAGGTATTTGCCGATCATCCACTGCACGGTCTTGTTGCTGATGCGCTGCCCGCGGCTGCTCAGAAAGAGGGCGGGGCATGCGGCGGTCTTCTCGTCCAGATTGTCACCGCGCACCGCGAGATAGTCCGTGAGCGCGGCGCGGCAGGCGCTGTTCAGATAGATGATGCGCTCCTTGGCGCCCTTGCCGAATACGCGGACTGAGCGCAATTCGCTGTCGATGTCCCGCATGTCAATGCCGCAGAGCTCGGAGAGACGCATACCGCAGTTGAGAAACAGTGTTGCGATGGCATAATCGCGCCGGACGGTCTTGGATTCCGCATCGTTTGCGATCACATTGAGGAGCGCAAGGCTTTCTTCGGCGGAGAGAAACTTCGGCAGCGTCCGTTCGCGTTTCGGTGCGTCAATGTTGGCGGCGGGATTCTTTTCGAGCAGATGACGCTTGTTGACGAGGTATTTATAAAAGGATTTGATTGCGGTCAGCTTTCGTGCCTTGGCGGACCATCCGTTCTGCAGATCCGCGCCGACGAAAAACAGAAACTCGTAGATGTCTTCGGTGCGGATGCACTCGACAAATTCAAGGTCAACATCCTTGATATTCACCTTTTCCAGCTCCTCGGCAGTCGGTGCGGTCAGGCCCAGCCGCTTTGCGGCGCACATGTAGCGGAAAAAGGTGCGCAGGTCGAGGAGATATTCTTCCACGGTCAGCTTGGAGCGGTTCTCAATGCCGCCCTTGTAGCCCGCAAAATCAATCAGGATTGGGGGCAGGGTGGCGCGGTCGATCTCGCTGCGGGTTTGCGTCAGCATTGCGACACTTCCTTTCTGCTCACCATTATACAAAATTTATTTGCAAAAGAAAAGAGAAATGTGAAAAAAACACGATTTGTCTTGCAGGCGGGCGCAAAATCAGCTATAATATACAGACATATGTAAATCAGCTGCGGAGGTCACATAGATGAAAAAAATCAAAGCGCGGTCCGGCGCGATCGGACGTCTGATCGTCACACATATCGGTATGGCGGTGTTCGGCACCGTTCTCTTTCTCTGGACCAACCGGATGGGCAAGGGAATGACGCTTGCCGTCAGCATTTTCGCATCCCTGTTTTATGCGGCGATGATTTATGTGCCCATGTGGGAGCTCGGCGCAAAGGACAAATCGGCGATTGATGCGGGCAGACTGACCGACTATCGTGCAGATGGCTTTTGGATTGCGGCGGTCGCACAGATTCCCGTTTTGCTGCTCACGCTTGTCTATTTCGTCTGCGCACTTGTGCCGCAGACCGAGCTTGCAGATTCGATCCGTGCGGTCTGCTATGCGATTCTGATTCTCGTGGACGGCTGCTTCACAGGCATTATGATCACGCTTGCTCCGCAGGGAAAGAACTTTGCAGTGGTTGCAGCGGTCTTCTTTGTCGCGGCGCTCTATGTGGTCGCGGTCAGCGGCGTTTCCTATCTGCTCGGTACGAAGGAATTTCGCCTGTTCCCGAAGAAGAACGATAAATAATGAAGCATAAGCAGATCATCTGGGATTTCAACGGCACGCTGCTGGACGACGTGCGCGAGACGCTGGACGCAACCAATGCGCTGCTTGCCCGCTACGGCAAGCCGATGCTTGCCGATGCGGACGCATACCGTCGCGTATTCGGCTTTCCGGTCATTGATTATTACGAGAAGATCGGACTGGAACGTGAAAAATTTGAAATTTACGCCGACGAATGGGTTGCGGAATACAATCTCCGCGCGCCGCTGGCAGGGCTGTATCCCGGCTGCCGTGAGGCGCTTGCGTATTTCCGGGATGCCGGGTGCAGACAGTATCTGCTGTCCGCTACCGAACGCGAAATGCTGGCAGGGCAGCTTGCACCGCTCGACATCGCGTCCTTTTTTGACGACATCGTCGGACAGGATGACACGCGGGCGCACGGCAAGCTTGCAGCGGCAGTAGAATGGTCAAAGAAAGTCAGGCTCGGCGCGGCGCTTCTCATCGGCGATTCCTTGCACGATGCCGAGGTCGCGGCGGCAATCGGCGCTGATTGCGTACTGCTCGCCTGCGGACATCAGAGCCGCGCGCGGTTGGAGGCGACCGGGTGCCGCGTGCTTGATACCGTGACCGACTTGCTGCATGCTGCCGAAAAGGGGGAGCTGTAATGCAGATTATTCCGGACATAGACGGCGAAGAACTTGTTCGCGAGACGAACTTTGACATCGCCGTACCGGTGCATGTCGAGACCTTCGGCGGCGAGACGAAAGTTTTTGCGTATCCGTCGGTTCTGTCGCTGTGTGAGACCTATGCCGCACGCTTTGCGGCGGATCTCTACAGCGATGCTGCGCTTGCGTATCTTGCGGACGGCTGCGCGGCGTTCTGCACTTCGCTTGGGTATACAAAAGACAAGCACTCGGCGGTCGTCGGATACAATTTTCTGCCGCAGGGGGAGCCGACATGCGATTTCGCTTTTTGCAAGCGGATCCGCCGCGACGGTAAGTATGAAAATCTGACCACCTTTGACCTTTCTGCCTGCCTTGCCGCTGAGCGCGTGATCTTCGCTGCCATATCAGAAGAAAAAATCGTGTCGGTCGCCGTTGCCTGTGAGACGCTTACGGCAGAGAACGTAGGGAACAGCATTGAAATCAGTACGGAGACCGCGCCCGATTTTCGCGGCAAAGGCTATGCGACCGCGTGCGTCGCCGCGCTCTCTGCACATCTTCTGTCGCGCGGGTATCGAGCACTTTACAAATGCAGGAGGGAAAACACGGCTTCCGCCCGTGTGGCGCGCGCTGCCGGGTTTGAGAAGACAGGCGATTTTGCCTACTTTGTATATAGAAAGAACAGGTGAACCATGGCTTTTGATGCCGGTATGATGCGCGCTGTCGTCTGGGAGATCAACCGGGCGGCGAAGGACGCGCGTGTGGAAAAAATACAGCAGCCGCAGAAGGATGAGATCGTCATCACGCTGCATTCGGCAGCACAGCGCAGCGATCTGCGCCTGTCGATCAATGCAGGGGCAAACAACCCGAAGCTCGGCTTTACCGCCGTAGCCAAGGAAAACCCTGCGGCGGCGCCGATGCTGTGCATGCTGCTGCGCAAGCAGCTCGGCGGCGGCAAACTGGTGCAGGCGCGGCAGATCGGCTTTGATCGCGTCTGCGAGCTGGAGTTCGCCAGCCGCGACGAGATGGGCTTTGCGGTCACGCGCTATCTGATCGTCGAGATCATGGGCAAGTACAGCAATCTGCTGCTTGCCGACGAAAACAAAAAAATCATCACCGCGCTGCATCTGGTCGATTTCTCCACCAGCCGTCTGCGGCAGATCCTGCCCGGCATGACCTACGAGCTGCCGCCCGCACAGGATAAAGCAGATCTGTTCACGACCGACTGCCCGACGCTTGCCGCCTATCTTGCGGCGGCGGATGCGTCGCTGCCGCTGCACAAGTTCATTCTCGGTCGTTTTCTCGGTATTTCGCCGCTTGTCGCACGGGAATTGGCTTTCCGCGCGACCGGGCGCACCGATACGCCGGTCGGCGAGGTGCAGACAGATGCGCTTTTCGCGGCGTTTGCGGATTTTATCCGTATTTTCGCTGAGAACGATTACGTGCCGACACTGGTGTACGGCGAAGACGACACGCCGGTGGAGTTTTGCTTTACCGAGCTGCGGCAGTATGGCACAGGCGCAAAAACCGAGCGCTTTCCGACCTTCGGTGCGCTGCTGGACGCCTATTTCGGCAAGCGCGATCTCGCCGAGAAGATCAAACAGCGCGGGCAGGACATCATCCATCTGCTGTCACATGCCAATGCGCGGCTCGAGAGAAAACTGGATGTGCAGCGCGAGGAGCTGGCTGCCTGTGACGAGGGAGAGACCTACCGGCTGTACGGCGATCTCATCACGGCGAATCTCTATCAGCTGAAGCGCGGTGCCGAAACAGCGGCGCTGCCGAACTATTACAGCGCGAACTGCGAGACGGTGAACGTGCCGCTTGACACACGGCTCACCCCTGCGCAGAACGCGCAACGCTATTATAAAAAGTACAACAAAAGCAAAAACGCGCGCGTTGTGCTGACCGAGCAGATCGCGCTCTCCGAGGCGGAGCTGCGCTACCTTGCGACGGTTGCCGCCGCGCTGGAACGCGCCGAGACCGAAAGCGACCTTGCCGAGATCCGGCACGAACTGTCGGTCAGCGGCTACGGCTCACGGATGCGCGGCTACAAGCCCGGAAAGAATGCGCCGGTCAAGCCGATGGAATTCCGCACGAGCGGCGGTTATCGCGTGCTGTGCGGCAAAAACAATATGCAGAATGAATTTGTGACCTTCCGCGCGGCGGGCAAGCTCGACCTTTGGTTTCACGTCAAGGGCTGCCCCGGCTCGCACGTCGTTCTGATCTGCGACGGGGAAGAGCCGCCGGAGCGCGACTACACCGAGGCGGCGACGATCGCGGCGACCTATTCCAAGGCGGCGGACGGCGGACTCGTCCCGGTGGATTACACGCGGGTGAAAAATGTCAAAAAGCCGCCGGCATCCAAGCCCGGTTATGTCACCTATTCGACCAACTATACAGCCTATGTTGCGCGGGATGAGAAGCTCTGTGAGCGCCTGCGCGTGAAATAAGCGAAATTGTGCCCGCGGGCACGGTTTGCACTTTCGGACTACGGGGGAAGACAAATTGCTGTTCGGAAAACACATCAATCGTTACTATATCCGCTATGCGCCGGTGCTGCTGCTCGGAATCGCCGCACTGATCCTTGTGGATATTGTGCAGCTCAAGGTGCCGGAACTGTATCGGCTGTTGATCAACGGCATGAATACGGGTATGGTTGTGAAAGACGGTATCTCGCAGCCTTTTGATCTCGATTTTCTGCTGGATGACATCTGTCTGCCGACGCTTGTGATCGTCTGCACCATGGTTTTCGGGCGGTTTCTGTGGCGTTACTGCTTCTTCGGCACGGCGATCCGCTTGGAGACCGATCTGCGCGATCGCATGTTTGACCGCTGCCGTGGACTGTCGCAGGAGTATTATCAGGAGAACAAGGTCGGCACGCTGATGTCGCTGTTCACCAATGATCTTGAAACCGTGCAGGATTGCTTCGGCGACGGGGTCCTGATGCTGTTTGACGCGGTGTTTCTCGGCGGACTCGCACTGTGGAAAATGTACTGCATGAACGGCTTTCTGACGCTGCTTGCGCTCATCCCGATGTCGCTTTTGCTCATCAGCGGCGCGATCCTTGAAAAATATATGATGAAAAAGTGGGAGACGCGGCAGGAGGCATTCTCCGCGCTCTCTGACTTCTCGCAGGAGAGCTTTTCCGGCATCGCCGTCATCAAGGCATTTGTCAACGAGGCGCGCGAGCTGCTGGCATTCCGCAAGATCAACCGCGAGAGCGAGCGTGCAAATGTGGCGTATACCAAGCTGTCCACGGCGCTGAACGTGACGGTTACTTTCCTTGTGGAGTCGGTCGTCTGCGTCATTCTCGGTTACGGCGGGTATCTGGTCTATAAGGGCACGTTTGACGCGGGGCAGCTGGTGGAGTTTATCGGTTATTTCACAGCGACAGTATGGCCGATTATGGCGATCTCGCAGATGATCGAAATGGTTTCGCGGGGCAAAGCGTCGCTCGAACGCATCGGTGAGCTGCTTGACGCAGAACCGAAGGTTGCCGATCGCCCGGACGCTGCGGAGATCCCGATCACGCGCGGCGAGATTGAGTTCCGGCATCTGACCTTCCGCTATCCGGACGGTGAATTTGACGTGCTGCATGACGTTTCGTTCAAAATCGGTGCGGGTGAGCGCGTCGGCATCGTCGGCGATACCGGCTGTGGCAAAACGACGCTGGTCGACCTCCTGCTGCGCACCTACAATGTGCCGGACGGCACCTTGTTTCTGGACGGGCACGACATCAACAGCCTGACATTGCATGCCGTGCGGAACGCGATCGGCTATGTGCCGCAGGACAACTTCCTGTTCAGTGACACGATCGGCAACAACATCGGCTTTTCCAGCGACGCGCCGGACGATGAGGCGGTTGCCGATGCGGCGGTGATGGCGGATGTGGACGATAACATCCGCGAGTTCCCGAACGGCTATGCAACGGTACTCGGTGAGCGCGGCACGACGGTCTCCGGCGGGCAGAAGCAGCGCATTTCCATTGCCCGCGCACTCATGAAGGATGCACCGATCCTGATTCTGGACGATGCGGTCTCCGCCGTGGATACCAAGACCGAGAAAACGATTCTTGCAAACCTTGCCGCCCGCCGTGCGGGGCGCACGACGCTGATGATCGCGCACCGCATTTCCACCGTGGCGGATGCGGACAAGATCATCTATATGGAGGACGGCGCGGTTTCCGCCATCGGCACGCATGCCGAACTGTACGCGGCGTCTGCCGGCTACCGGCGGAACGTCGATCTGCAAAAACTCGAGGACGAGGGGGAGGAACACGCACATGCATGACTATTATCCTTTGCTCGTCGTCGGCGCGATCATCGGCGCGTTTACGGTCTGCTTTATCACGGCGTTTGCGCTGATGAAGAACAAGAAAGAGGCGATCGGGTTTGATCGCCATATGAAGGACAGCGAACTGATCCGCAGGCTGCTTTCCTACGCACGCCCGTATTGGAAGAACTTCGTTTTGGTTGGGCTCTTTTTGCTGTTTTCCATCGGCTACGATGTCTTTGCGCCTGTGCTGGTCGGCAAGATCGAGGAGCTGGTCAGGGCGGATTTTGCGCTGAACCGTCTGTTTGCAATGGTCGCATTGTACGCATCCATTCTAGTGGTTTCGCTGGTCTGCACTTATGTGCAGTCGATTCTGCTGCAGAAGACGGGGCAGCGGATCCTGACCGAGATCCGCGAAGATTTGTTTCACCATATTGAGAGCCTGTCACACGATCAGCTCAGCAAAATGCCGGTCGGCAAGCTGGTCACGCGCGAAGTGAACGACACCAACGCCGTGTCGGTGCTGTTTATCAACCTGCTGCCGGGGCTTGCCAAGAATGCCTTTGTGGTCATCGGCGTGCTTTGCGCCATGCTCTGTCTCAACCTCGAGCTGACGCTGATGGTGCTTTGCTTTGTGCCGTTTGTCGTGCTGTTCACCGTGATCTTCCGCAAGTTCTCGCGTCGTGCGCACCGTAAGGTCAAGGACGGCACCACCGACATCAATACCTATCTCTCCGAAAACCTTTCCGGCATGAAGATCACGCAGATCTTCTGCTGTGAGGACCGCAAGATGCGCGAGTTTGCGGAGAAGAACAAGCAGCTCGGGCGTGCCAAGCACGAGCAGACCTTCGTATTCAGCGTGTTCCGCCCGGTGGTCTATATGCTGTATATTTCCTCGGTGCTCTGCCTGTTCTATCTCGGCGGCAAGGGATATATCGACGGAGTCAGCTTCCTCGGGCAGACGCTCGGCGCGGGCACGGTCGTCACCTTCTATATGTACCTGTCGAAGTTTTTCACGCCGATTCAGAACCTTGCCGAGCAGTTCAACCGTCTGCAGGCGGCATTCGCCTCGGCTGAGAAGATCTTCACGGTCTTTGACATCGAGCCGGATGTGGTGGACGAGCCGGACGCCAAACCGCTTGACACCATTCGCGGGGAGATCGAATTCCGCGATGTGTGGTTTGCCTACAATCCGGGCGAATGGGTGCTGCGCGGTGTCTCATTCCATGTTTCGCCGCGGGAGACCGTGGCATTTGTCGGCGCGACCGGATCCGGCAAGTCTACAATCCTCTCCCTGATCTGCCGGAACTACGATATTCAGAAGGGGCAGATCCTGATCGACGGCATCGACATCCGCAAGATCACCATCGCGTCACTTCGCCGCCATTTCGGGCAGATGCTGCAGGATGTTTTCCTGTTCTCGGGCACGATCCGCAGCAATATCACGCTCGGCGACGAAAGCATCGACGACGAGGCGGTGATGAATGCCTGCCGCTATGTCAATGCGGATTCGTTCATTTCGCGGCTTGAGCGCGGACTTGATGAGGTCGTGCGGGAGCGCGGCAACAACTTTTCTGCGGGACAGCGGCAGCTGCTTTCCTTTGCCCGCACGGTCGTGCATAAGCCGGACATCATGATCCTCGATGAAGCGACGGCAAATATTGATACCGAGACCGAGATCCTGATCCAGGATTCGCTTGAAAAAATGATGAACATCGGCACGGTGCTGATCGTGGCGCACCGCCTGTCAACGATTCGCAATGCCGACAAGATCATTCTGCTGTCGCACGGCGAGATTCTCGAAGAGGGGACGCATCACGAGCTGCTGGCGCTGCACGGACAGTATCACAAGCTCTACACACTGCAATATACAAAAGAACAGCTGCAAAAAGCATAAAGAAAACCGCCTGTGCGTCGCACAGGCGGTTTTCTTTATGCTTATACAGGCTGCGGTTCGGCTGCAAACTGCTTTTTCAGCGCATGGCGGAAGTAGAGAATTTCGAAGATCGCCGTGAGCGTCCAGGAGCAGACATAGAGCAGATAGAGCGAGGGAATCGTGTGGAAATAAGCGAAGATGGTGTAGACCCACGCGATGCGGAAGAGGCAGGAGCCGGAGACAACGATGATCGTGGGGACAACCGTTTTGCCGATACCGCGGGAGGCAGCGATGGTGCAGTCCATAAAAGCGGAGACGCAGTAGGAGAATGCCATGATGGAAAGCCGCTTCATGCCCGCGTCAATGACATCGGCATCGCGCGAGAACAGCATGAGGAACGGACGACCGCAGAAGAACAGCAGCACGCCGCCGACAAAGGCGATCAGAAACGAATAAGCAACGCTGATCTTGTAGCTTTTCATCACGCGTTCCTTCTTGCCCGCGCCGAGGTTCTGCCCCATGAAGGTGGTACAGGCAACGTAGAATGCCGCCATCATATCATAGATCAGCGCGTCCGCGTTGGCTGCTGCGGAGTTGCCTTCCACCATCAGCGTGTCAAAGGAGTTGACTGCTGCCTGGATAAAGAGGTTTGCCACGGCGAAGATCGCATTCTGCAATGCAGTCGGCAGACCGAGCATCAGCACGGTCTTGGTGATCACGCCGTCAATGCGCATCTCGTGCATCGAGAGCGCATATTCCGTGCTGCAGGTGAACAGGCGGTGCAGGATCAGGAATGCGGAGAGATACTGTGAGATCGCGCTGGCGAGTGCCACGCCCATGACGCTGAGATTGCAGGCAATGACGAAGAACAGATTGAGCACGATGTTGACCATGCCTGCCGCAAACAGATAGTAGAGCGGGCGCTTGGAGTCCCCGGCGGCGCTGAGAATGCCGTTGCCGAAGTTGTAGATTGCAAGTGCGGGCGTGCCGAGCAGATAGACGCGCATATACAGGATGGCATCTGTCAGCAGTTCGTCCTTCGTATTCAGCACGATCAGCAGCTTGTCGATCAGCAGAAGTCCGAGCACCATGATGGAAAAGCCGTAGATCAGGGAAATAAGCAGGGAAGAATGCACGGTTTTGCCGATGCGCACCCGGTCTCCGGCGCCCTCATAGCGCGCGGCGATCGCATTGATGCCGCCGCCCATACCGATCAGCAGCCCGGTGAAGAGCGAGACAGCCGTTGTGCAGGAGCCGACCGCGCCGAGCGCTTCCTTGCCGGCAAACTGACCGACCACGGCAATATCCGACATGTTGAACAGCACCTGCAGCAGGTTCGAGCACATCAGCGGAATACTGAAAATGAAAATATTCTTCCAAAGAGAACCGTCGGTCATTCTGACCGTGCTTGAATCTTTCATAATTGAACCTCGGCACATCCTTGTGCCATATGCGGAAAATCAGTATTGGTATTTCTTACGCTTGCAGATGATAAAGATGGCGGAAATAATGAATGCCAGCACCTCGGCGACCACCGTCGCCCACCAGATGCCGTCCAGCTTGAACAGCAGCGGCATGAACAGTACAGCGGAAAATTTGAAGACGAAGGTGCGCAGAAAGGAGATCGCAGCGGAAACACCGCCGTTGTTCAGCGCTGTGAAGAACGAGGATGCAAAGATGTTGAAGCCGATAAACAGCACAAACAGGGAGAAAATGCGGAAGCCGTGCACCGTCATGTCAAACAGCGTTTTGTCATAGCCGACAAATAAACGTGCAAGCGGTCCCGCCAGCACCTGTGCGGCAACCAGCATCAACACGCCGCCGCCGAGCATCAGCAATAAGCTCTTGTGCAGCATGTTTTTCAGCTCCGCGTGGTTTTCCGCGCCGTAGTGATAGCTGATAATCGGCGCGGAGCCGATGGAGTAACCGACGAAGATCGCCACAAAGATGAACTCGACATACATCATGACGCCGTAAGCGGCGACGCCGTCCTGCCCGGCATATTCCAGCAATTGAAAATTATAGAGCATGCCGACGACCGATGCCGTGATGTTGGAGACAAGCTCGGAGGAGCCGTTGGCGGATGCCGCGAGGATCGGCCGCCATTCAAGGCGCGTCCCTGTCAGGTGCAGCAGGCTGTCATTCGGACGCAGAAAGTAGACAAACGGGATAATGCCGCCCACACACTGGCTGATACCGGTGGCGATCGCCGCGCCTGCAACGCCCCACTTGAAGGCGCCGACAAACAGCACATCGAGAATCATATTGGTGAAGCCTGCCGCAAGTGTTGCAACAAGTCCGAGGCGCGGCTTTTCGGCTGCGATGAGAAAACTTTGAAAGAGGTTCTGCAGCATGAACGCCGTGTTGAACCCGATGATGATTCTGCCGTAAATGACGCAGTCCTCAAGCATCGCCTCGTCTGCGCCGAGCAGAACAGAGATCGGACGCATGAAAATGATGCCGATGACCGAGATGATTACGCCGACGATCAGCGTGACCCAGACCATCATGGTGAAATAGCGGTTTGCTTTTTCAGGTTGCTTTTCGCCGAGTGTTTTGGCGACCAGTGCGCTGCCGCCCGTGCCGAACATAAATCCGATGCCGCCGAAGATCATGACAAACGGCATGATGAGATTGATGGCTGCAAAGGGCGTTTTGCCGACAAAGTTGGAGACGCAGAGACCGTCCACAACGCCGTAGATCGAGGTGAAGACCATCATGATGATCGACGGCAGAACAAAGCGAAGCAGTTTTTTATAGGTAAAATGATCGGAAAGCTGAATTCTCATTTGCTACACTCCTCAAACCATGCGCGGATATAGGCGGCAATCTGCGGAACGATGTCCTTGATCGTGACCCCTGACGTGTTGATGCAAAGGTCGTAGCCATGCATGTCGCCCCATTTGAGAGCGGATATAAAGTCATGGTTAGCGGCGCGGGCGCGGTCGATCTGCCGACATTTCTTCTCATAGTCGCGATCGGTCAGGGCGTTCTCGCTTTCATTCGCTCTTCCGCGGCAGCGGGCAACCTTGGAGGGCATATCCGCGTAGACAAACAGGCGAATCGGATGGTATTCCTCAAGCAGGGCATCCGCACTTCTGCCGACGATCACGCAGTCGCCGCGCGCTGCCAGAGAGTGCACGATCTTATGCTGCTGTGCCAGCAGAGACGCTGTTGTATTCATGCTGTGCGGCAGGCTGAATGTACGCGAATAGGTGATGGGAAATGCGCCTGCCGAGATACCGGCATCCAGCGTCCGCTCGATATATTCTGCATCCAGTGAGGTCTTTTTCGCGATCTCTTCAATGATTTCGCGATCGAAGTATGCAATGCCAAGGGCATCGGCGAGGCGCTTGCCAAGCTCACGCCCGCCGCTGCCGAATTCACGGCTGATCGTAATAATCTTCATAAAATCCTCCAAAACACAAAAAAAGGACAAGAAACCGGGAATTCGCCCCGACATCTTATCCGGCAGCGCAAAAGCGCCTACCCTCCGATGAGCGAAACAAGTATAGCACAGCCGTAACGGAAAGTAAAGGGCTTTTATAAAAAAACCGCCCCGTCGGGGCGGCTTTTGCGCTTATTCGGCAATGAAAATGTAAGGATAGATCTCCTGCCCGCCGTCCGAGAAGTAGACTTCAACGCGCGGGTATGTCTTATGCAGCCATTCCTGCAGGGCGCTCTGATCGGCGGTTGCCGCATCTACACCGCAAAAAACGGTCAGCATGGATTTTCGCTTGTCGGCAAGCAACCGGTCGGCAAGTGCTTTTGCGACGGTGACGACATCGCGGTCGGCGGCGACGGTCTCCTTGCCGACAAAGGCAATATAGTCGCCGTTTGTGATCTGCACGCCGCTCAGATTGGCATCGCGGATGGCTGTGGACACGCAGCCGGTGGTGACGCGCCGCATGGCGCGAACAATCTCTTTTTCCACGTCGTCGGCGCTTTCGGCATCGGGGTCGATCGCCGTGATGCCGACGTAGCCGGAGCCGAGATCCTTGCTTTCGATCACATGCACATCTGCCGCACGGTAGATGGAGGCTGCCTGCTTGGCGGCAAGATAGATGTTGCCGTTGTTGGGGAAGACGAAGATGTGCTCTGCCGCCACTTTATCAAAGGCGCGGAGAAAATCGCCTGTGGAGGGATTGCTGGTCTGCCCGCCCGCGACGATTTCGTCCACGCCGAATTCGCGGAAGGTGGCTTCGATGCCGGCGCCGCTGCATACGGCGATGCTGCCGTAGCGTTTGCGCGGCTGTGCTTTCGCGGGATTTTTGTCCGCTTTGCCGACCAGCGTTTCGTTATGCTGGAGGGACATGTTTTCGATCTTCAGTGTGATGAACTCGCCGAATGCGTGGCAGAATTCCAGGACACGCTCCGGCGTCATCGTGTGTACATGTACCTTGAGGATCGTACCGTCCACCACGGCGACCACCGAATCGCCGACGGAGGCAAGAAAATCGGTGACGGTCTTCAGATCAAATGTTGCAAGATCGGTCTTTCGGCTTTGCAGCTGCAAAAGCAGCTCGGTGCAGTAGCCGTAGGTCATTTTGCTTTCGCTGTCAAATACGGCTGCACGGGCAGGTGTTTGCGACACACCGACTGCGTCGTCGGCGGAAAGCTTGATTTGTTCGCCGCGCAGCACGCGGTTGAAGCCCTGCATGATGTAGAGCAGACCCGCGCCGCCGCTGTCGATAACGCCCGCCTCTTTCAGCACGGCGAGAAATTCCGGCGTGCGCTGGAGCGATGCGTACATTTCTTCGGTCAGGTCGGCAAAAAGGGAAGTGATCGTGCTCTTATCCGTGATGCGGGAGACCGCGTATTCCACTGCTTCTCGTGCAACCGTGAGGATGGTTCCTTCGGTCGGCGTCAGCACGGCGCGGTATGCCTGTTTGACTGCGGTTTCGAGCGCTGTGCCGATCGTGCGGCAGTCCGCCTTTTCTTTGTTTTCAAAGCCTTTTGCCATGCCGCTGAAAAACTGGGACAGAATGACGCCGGAATTGCCCCTCGCGCCGAGCAGCATCCCATGGGACAGTGCCTGCATCACCTCGGACAGGTTGTCCGAATCCATGCGGTCAAGCGCGGCAACGCCGCTTTCAATCGTCCGATACATGTTGACGCCGGTATCGCCGTCCGGAACAGGGAATACATTGAGCCGGTTGACCTCTTCTGCCTTGTTTTTCAGCACGGCAGCGCCGCCGTGCGCCATTTTGGAGAGCAGCGTGCCGTCCAGGTATTGCGGCGACTGCGCGGCGTCCGGGGTCTGCACTTCGTTTTCTTGCATGAGTCTTACTCCTTGTATCGGTAATTTAACGTGCGCTGCCCACAAAGAACAGTGCCAGCGTGCCGGGACCCGAATGCGCGCCGATGACCGGACCGACATCCGTGATCAGTTCAACCTTCGCACCGTATTCCTCGGCAAGAATGTCCCGCAGAGTTTCCGCATCCTCAATGCAGTCGCCGTTTGAAATGAACACCGTGCCGCCCGTTTTGTCCAGTGCCGTTTCGCCGTAGTGATCGGCAAGTGCGCGGATGGATGCCTGTCTGCCGCGCGCCTTGGAGACGTTCACAAGATGTCCTTCGTTGTCCACATGCAGCACCGGCTTGATGCCGAGCATCGTGCCGATCAGCGTGGCGGCAGGGCTGATGCGTCCGCCGCGCTTCAGATAGACGAGGTCGTCCACCGTGAACCAGTGGCAGATGTGCAGCCGCGTGTCCAGTACGAATTTTTCAACTTCCTCAATCGTCGCACCCTCCGCTTTCTTCTTGGCGGCAAGGTAGACCATGAGTCCGAAGCCTGCCGATGCGCAGAGCGAATCCACGGCGATCAGCTTGCGGTCCGGGTACTTGTCCTTCAGATCCGCCAGTGCAAAGCGACCGGAGTTGTAGGTCGTGCTGAGCCCGGAGGAAAATGCGATATACAGAATATCATGTCCGGCGGCGATTTCTTCCTCAAACGCCTCGCGGAAGCATTCGGTGTTGATCGCAGCCGTTTTGGCGACACCGCCCGCACGCATTTTTGCGTAGAACTCTTTGGCAGGCACTTCGCGGTCGCCGTGCTCACTCTCGCATTCAAAGGCAAAGGTCAGCGAGCGATAGTGAATGCCGAGGCTTTTCAGCATGTCCTCGGGCAGATCACATGCGGAATCGGTATAGAGGATAAAATCGTTCATTTTGAAAACTCCCTTCGCAGATCCGCGGCAGCATAAATATACATCTTATATTAAACGCGATGCCGTGGGAAAAGTCAATCGGTCGATCCATTAAAAATTATTAGAATTGCCGCCTTCACGCGACAAAAATCACGGTTTTGCTGTGTATCCTACAGACTCGATTTGCGGTGTAAACCGGCAGCGGCAACCGACAAAAATTATAGCACATTTGTGCATGGATTGCAATTCTCTGCGTATATTTTTTGAAAATGATCTTGCAGGACGGATGACAAGGAGTTTCATCAATGCTATAATTTAACATTCATTTTGCGCGAAACGGGTACGGATTTGCAAGGGGAGAAACAACGGACAATCAAACCTTGCAATTTCTGAGCGTTTTTTCAAGGTATAAGCGGTTGAGCAGAATTGCAATCAACATACAAAAAAAGATTGCCCTACGGCAATCTTTTTTTGTATGTTCGGTGTCCTTCAGTTTTCTTCAAGTAAACCGAAGCCCGCAACCTCGGTGGTCGGCAGGGAAAAGACAATGGCGCCTGCCGCCGTTCCCGGACCTGCTTTGTGCAGTATCTCGCGCATGATCTCGGATTTCTGATCCGCCGCGGCGACGATGAGGACAAGCTCCTTTTCCTCTGCGATCGAGATGTTATAGAATTTCGGTGCATCTTTTGCGCCCGTGCCCTTGCCGTGCAGGACGGTACCGCCCCGCGCACCTGCCGCGCGTGCGGCGTTCATGACCATGTCGGTCGAACCCTCACTTGCAATCGCCACGATCAATTCATAGGCGTAATTCAGTGTCGGTGCATGCTTTTCGAGTTTGCTGTCTCCGTTTAAGTAAGCCACGGCTTTACCTCCTCCGATACTTTTTACAGGCACGGCAATCACGATGCCGTGACCGGGGACGCCGATGTGCAGACGGTGCTTTTCGGCGGTGAACAGGGCTTTGGTTTTTTCCTCGTTTGCGATAGAAAGAACAACGCGTTTTTCGGTCGATTCGATGCCGAGCAGATCCAGCATGCTCTGCACGGCGGTGCCGCGCCCGTGCAGAATCACCGAGAGCGGCAGGGACAGCTCTTCGCAGATGGCGGAGAGAAGATCAAGCGAATCGGGGTTGATAATCGAGATGACATAATTCATGCGGCATCCTCCCACAGTTCAACAACATCGAAGTCGCCGTAGACTTCGGGCGTTTGGGTGACGCGCTTTGCTTTGCGCTCATACAGAAAGCCGACGATCTGGATCGAGAGCAGCGGCATCATAGCGACCATGGCGACCACGCCGAAGGCATCGGCAAGGACATTGCCGCCGAGTGCCGTGGAGGCGCCCATAAAGAATTGCAGCATGAAGGTTGCCGTCATCGGACCGGAGGCGACGCCGCCGGAGTCAAAGGCGATCGCCGTGTAAATGTCCGGCACGAAGAAGGACAGGATCAGCGCTGTGGCATAGCCGGGGAGCAGAAACCACAGAATCGAGATACCCGTCATGACGCGCAGCATGGAAAGTCCCATGGCGAGCGCAATAGCGACCGAGAGACTGAGCTTGATGGCTTTGCCCGGGATGGCGCCCGCGCTGACGGTTTCAATTTGCTTTTCCAGGACGACAACTGCCGGCTCGGCAGAGATGATGAACCAACCGAGCAGCATGGAGAGCGGAATGAGCAGCCAATAGGTCTTTCCCGCCGTCAGCGCCGCGCCGAGCTCTGCGCCGAGTGTGGAAAAGCCGATGTTGACGCCGGTCAGGAACAGAACCAGTCCGACATAGGTGTACAACAGACCGATCAGGATCTTGAAAAGGCTGCGCCGCGGCAGCTTCAAGAGGAAAAACTGAAACAGGAAGAAGATCACGACGATTGGCAGCATGGCGATCGCGGTCTCTTTCAGATAAGCGGGCAGCGCGCTGAGAAAGGCGTGACCGATGGCGGTCGTATCGCCGTAGGCGGCGGCACTGATGCCGGATACCGCATCGCTGTCCCGATAGAAAAAGCCGAGGATCAGCACCGAGAGGATCGGACCGATGGAGCAGAGGGCAACCAGACCGAAGCTGTCTGCCTCCGCGCGTTTATCGCTTCGGATGTTGGAGACACCGACGCCCATGGCGAGGATGAACGGCACGGTCATCGGACCGGTCGTCACACCGCCGGAGTCAAATGCGATGCTCAGAAAGTTGCGGTCGGCAAACGCCGCAAGCGCAAAAACCAATGTATAAAAACCGATCAGCAGCCAGCGCAGGCGCGCACCGGTGATGATGCGCAGCATACAGACAGACATGAAAAAGCCGACGCCGACACCGACGGTCACAAGCAGAACGATGTTTTTGATGTGCGGCACGGTCTCCGCAAGTACCTGCAGGTCAGGTTCCGCAATGGTGATGGCAAAGCCGAGCAGAAAGCTGACGCCGAGAATCAGCGGCAGATTCTTCGTCTTGGTCAGCGCCGTGCCGATTTTGTTGCCGATCGGCGTCATGGACTGCTCCGCGCCGAGCGAGAATAGCCCCATGCCGAGCACGATCATCAGTGCGCCGATGAAAAAGCAGAGCAGCAGCTCCGGTTTGGTCGGTGCAATGCCGAGGCAGAGCAGGGTCACGATCAGAACGATCGGCAGAACGGAGACCGCAGATTCTTTTACTTTTTCCGCCACCGCAGATCTGGCCGTGGTGAACTTGTCGGGTTTGATCAAACGCGCATCCTCCTTGAGGTCAGAATGAAATACAATTCAATTTTACCATAAAATACGAGTAGATGCAACCCATGGAACGCAGTTGAAGTATTAAATTTTATTGTGCAAGCCACGGATTTTTGTGCGATTTGCCATGCGGTTTCCGGCATTTTGTGCGAGGCGCGGAAAACAGCTTGACAGGCGACGCTTTTTTCAATATAATCGAAGGTAGAATCCGACAAAAAGGAGCACGCGCCATGCAGACACTGCTTTGTCAGCTGATCATTCTGCTTTTTATCTTTTCAATCGTCGGCTGGATGATTGAGGTCACGCTCAAATATTTTCAGTATCATCGTTTTATCAACCGCGGCTTTATGATCGGTCCGTACTGCCCGATCTACGGCAGCGGTGTTGTGGCGATTACGGTCTGCGTCGGCGGACTTGTCGGTTTGGACGGCTCGATCGGGGACACCTTTCTCGCCGGGTTCTTCATCTGCGGCGCACTTGAGTATTTCACAAGCTGGTATATGGAGAAGCTGTTCCATGCGCGCTGGTGGGATTACAGTCGGAAGCCGATGAATCTGAACGGGCGTGTTTGGATCGGCAATCTGATCCTGTTCGGCATTGCAAGCGTGGCGGTCGTGCGGATCATCGACCCGGTGTACTTCCGCCTGATCGAAAAACTGCCCTCCGTCTGGCTGTATGCGCTGGCTGCCTGCATTGTCATTGTCATGCTTGCCGATCTTGTCACCTCGCATGCGCTGATGAACATCGTCCGCCGCGAGATCGATGCACAGGAGGGCGATAATACCGAAGAGATCAGCCATCGGGTACACGAGCTGCTGAAGGATCGCAGCCTGCTTTTGCGCCGTATCCATGAGGCATATCCCGAACTGCAGGCGCGTCCCCATGCCATGATGGAGCGACTGCACGATGCACAGAAGGAATTCAAGGCAGCCAACCGCCGCTTTAAGGCACTCGTGCGCGAAACCGCACAGGCGCAGAAGAAGCAGGTCGGGCAGAAGCTGGAGGATTCGAAACGCCTGGAGGAAGCACGCGAGGCACTGCGCGCCGCAAAGTCGAAGCTGCACGCCATGCAGCAGAAGTTCAGCCGTCACGAGGACGAGGTTTAACGCATAAAACGCATAGCATATATGTATAAAAATCTCCCACAGACCGTCTGCGGGAGATTTTTTGTGGATTGCGGAGTTTATCTGCCGCAGCCGCGTTTTTTGCCCTTGTCGCCGCAGTTATCAAATGCGGGATTGTAGGCATAGAAGTTCTTCGCGTCAAGGTTATCCTGTGTGATGCGCAGGGCATCGCCGAAGCGCTGGAAGTGCACGACTTCGCGCTCGCGAAGGAATTTGATCGGTTCGCGTACATCGGGATCGTCCACCAGGCGCAGAATATTGTCGTAGGTGGTTCTGGCTTTTTGCTCGGCGGCGAGGTCTTCCATGAGGTCGGTGATGACATCGCCCTTGCATTGCAGCGCCGCTGCGGAGAAGGGAACGCCTGCTGCACTTTGCGGATAAACACCGGTCGTATGGTCGACAAAATAGGTGTCAAAGCCGGAATTTTTAATCTGCTCGGGCGTGAGGTTTCGCGTGAGCTGGTAGAGGATCGCTGCGACCATCTCAATATGCGCGAGCTCCTCCGTGCCCAGAGAAGCATCGGAAATGTTCCACAGCACAAATTCAGCTCAAAATCCTGCGTTTCGTGGGCTTTGGGTACATAGCTTAAAGACCTCGGACAAGGTATTGAAGTACGGTGAAAATAACAAAGTGGACTTCTCCGAGCATCCGACGGTAGTTA
>ENA-UOJC01000369-UOJC01000369.1-human-gut-metagenome-genome-assembly--contig:-C104-NODE-369-length-81201-cov-15.807742_pt1 | contig 81201 bp, 68 predicted proteins | sample MGYA00242339_ERZ723886 | MGnify/ENA metagenome assembly ERZ723886 | reverse complement strand
CAGGGCGACTACTTCCAGGCTGTCAAGGGCGGCGGCAACGGTGACTACCACCTGCTGACCTACGCACCCTCTTCCGTTCAGGAAGCAGTTGACATCATGATGTTCGCATATGACAAGGCAGAGCAGTACCGCATCCCCGTACTGTTCATCGCAGACGGCATCATCGCTCAGATGATGGAGCCTGTTGAGATGCCCGACATGGTCGATTTCAAGATCGATCCCGAGAAGAAGCCTTGGGCCTGCACCGGTTGGAAGCCCGGCGACGATCCCGAGAAGCGCGGCGTCATCAACTCCATCTACATCGACACCGAGTCCCTTTCCGAGCACAACGCAGTCCTGCAGGCAATGTACGCTGAGGTCACCAAGAACGAGAAGATGTGGGAAAACTACAACTGCGAAGGCGCAGAGTACATTATCACCGCATTCGGCACTGTTGCTCGTATCGCAAAGTCTGCTATTGATCAGCTCAAGGCAGAAGGCATCAACGTCGGTCTGGTACGTCCCATCACCGTATGGCCGTTCCCGTACGAGGCTGTTGCAGAAGCAGCCAATGCTGACGGCGTAAAGGCAGTTCTCGACGTAGAGCTGAACGAAGGCCAGATGATCGAAGACGTTAAGATCGCTGTCAACGGCGCAAAGCCCATTGATTTCTTCGGCCATTGCGGCTCCCAGATGCCCACCACCGACGAGATCGTTGCAAAGATCAAGAGCATGAAGGAGGGTAAATAAATGTCCGTAGTATTTGAGAGAACTAAACTCCTTACCGATAAGACTTTCCATTACTGCCCCGGCTGCAACCACGGCATTATCCACCGCCTGGTAGCAGAGTCCATTGAGGAGCTCGAAAAGGAAGGCGTTATCGAAGAAGGTAAGGTCATCGGCGTAGCACCTGTCGGCTGCTCCGTATTTGCATATGATTACTTTAACTGCGATATGTACGAAGCCGCACACGGCCGCGCACCCGCAGTTGCAACCGGCGCAAAGCGCGTTGTCGGCAAGGATACCCTCGTATTCACGTACCAGGGCGACGGCGACCTCGCTTCCATCGGTACTGCTGAGATCGTCCACGCTGCACACCGCGGCGAGCACATCTGCACCATTTTCGTCAACAATGCCATTTACGGCATGACCGGCGGCCAGATGGCTCCTACCACCCTCGTTGGCCAGAAGACCACCACTTCCCCCAAGGGTCGTGACGAGGCATGGTGCGGCGCGCCTATCCGCGTTGCAGAGATGCTCTCGACCATCCCCGGCTCTTACTACATCGAGCGCTGCGCTGTCAACAACAACGCAAACATCATGAAGACCAAGAAGGCCATCAAAAAGGCATTCACCTATCAGATGCAGGGCAAGGGCTTCTGCCTGATAGAGGTTCTTTCCACCTGCCCCACCAACTGGGGTCTCAGCCCGATCGAGGCTATGAAGTGGCTCGAAGAGAATATGATTCCTTACTATCCTCTCGGTGTTAAGAAAGACAAGGAGGCCGAATAATATGAAAAAAGAGTTTATATTCGCCGGTTTCGGCGGTCAGGGCATGCTCCTGATCGGTAAGTTCCTTGCAATGGCTTGCATGCTCGACGGCAAGCATGTCTCCTGGCTGCCTTCCTACGGCCCTGAGATGCGCGGTGGTACCGCAAACTGCTCGGTTATCGTTTCCGACGATCCCGTTGCTTCTCCTCTGGTTGACATGGCTGATGTCGTTGTTGCCATGAACCGTCCTTCTCTGGACAAGTTCGAGTCGCATGTTAAGCCCGGCGGCGTTTTGGTTATCAACAGCTCTCTGATCGACCGCAAGGCAGAGCGCACCGACATCAAGGTCGTCTACTGCGACGCAAACCGCATTGCTGAAAGCGTTGGCAACCCCAAGGGTGCAAACGTTGCTATCCTCGGCGCACTGCTTCAGAAGGCTCCCGTCGTTGACGACGAGAAGATGAGCGAAGCGATCCGCATCGAGCTCGGCGAGCGCAAGGCAAAGTTCCTGCCCGGCAACATGAAGGCTCTTCAGGCCGGCAAGGAAGACGCTGCAAAGCAGTGATTCAAGCTTAATATACAAAACAGGTACGATCGAAAGACCGTACCTGTTTTTTTAACCGAAATCATTTTCGCGCATTTCCCATGCGCAAATAACATTTCTCAACAGCACCGAGTGACACGCTTCGGAGAATTACATAAGTATAATTATTATTACTTTATGTAAACTGCGGAGGATAAAAATGGACATGAAAGGATCAATCGCGGCTATCAAGGACGCGATAACGAAAAGCACGGCCGAGCGCACCTCGCCGGAGGTGATAAGCGCGGCATACGCCGTTGTGTATCTTATCGGAGGCGTACTGCTTGCGTCGGCGCGCCTTCTCGGCGCGGCCGGGCCGTTCGGTATGGCGGCGGTGGCGGCGTCGGGTGCAGGGCTGAACGGCGTTGCAGCCCTCATCGGCGCAGCGATCGGCTACATAATCAGCTGCGGCCTTGCAGGCAGCATACGCTATCTTGCCGCCATCGTACTTGTTTACACGATAAGCTTTGCGTTTCAGGACACAAAGCTTGCGTCAAAAAGTGTGTTCGCGCCTGCAACGGCGGCCGTTTCCGCGCTGTCAACCGGCATACTTTCAAGCTTTACCTCGGTGTTCACTCAGGCGCCGGCGGCTGCTGTCGTGCTCATCGAAACCGTGTTTTCGTTCGGCGGATGCTGGTTTTTCCGCGAGGCAATGAGCACCGGAGAGCGTACGACCGAGTCCGAGGAACTGCGTTATGCCGGAAGCATGCTTATAACCGCTGCGGTTTTGCTCATGGCTGTGTCGCAGATCGAGATATTCGGTGCAATATCACTTGGGAGGCTTGTTGCGGTCCTTATCGTCATGACCTGCACTCTGCGCTGCGGCATAATGACGGGCTGCACAATCGGAACGGCGTTCGGCATAGCGATGGATCTCACGGCCGGCGGAATGCCGTTTTACACAATGGCCTATGCCTTTGCAGGGCTGCTTTCCGGAATGTTCAACCGCCACGGCAGACTGCTGTTTTTACTATCGTTTATCATAGCCAATGCCGCCGCGGTCGCATGTGCGTGGGCGTTCAGGCAGGAGACAGGCGCACTGTTCGAGGTGTTCGCGGCGTCGGTCATATTCCTGCTGCTGCCCTCAGGATTTTTAAGCCGGGCAGGCTCCATGGTGCAGCCGGTCATAGGAGGCAGCGGGGAATCTGGCTTGCGCCGATACGTTGCGCGCAAGGTGATGAGTCTGAGCGACGCTTACGGCAGCCTTTACGATATCGTCCGACGCAATGTTGAGGAGCAGTATAACGACGCAGACCCTGCAAAGGTGTTCGACCGCGCGGCAGACAGCGTGTGCCTTAAATGTAAGGAGAAAAACCGCTGCTGGAACCGGGATTACATCGACACCCTGTCAGCGCTCAATGACGCAACTCCGAAGATGCTCGAACGCGGCACGCTGGAGATAGGCGATATTCCGCGCCGCTTCACGGAAAAGTGCAAAACGCCGGAAGCCTTTGTAACGGCGGTCAACGCGGAGCTGCGTGCGGCCGCATATCGCCGCCAGTTTGCCGAAACTCTGCGCGAGAGCCGCAATACCGCGTGGGGGCAGTATTCGGACATGGCGGAGATCCTCGGCTCGGTGTCAAAGGAGCTTGCCGGAACAAACGGCGCAGACCACCTTGCCGAGAGACGGCTCATCCGCTATCTGCTGTCGCTGGATATTGATGCGGACGCGGCGGTATACCGAGATGCGCGCGGCAGGCTGCGCGCCGTTATCGAAAGCGGAGCACTTGCGCGCCTTACAAAGCAGGACGATTACCTCGAACGTCTGTCCGGAGTGCTCGGAGTTCGCCTGTGCAGGCTCAAAAGTCAAAACGACGGTGAGGCAAAGCTCGTGCTCATGGAAGCCGAGCCGCTTGCCGTGTCGGTCGGCATTGCGGCGCTCAAGAAAAAAGGCGAGAAGGTCAGCGGCGACAGGGGAACCTATTTCAAGACCGACGCAGGGGTTTTGTGCGTTATTCTCTCCGACGGAATGGGCTGCGGAGAGGCCGCGGCAAGTGAAAGCCGCCGAGTGATAGAGATACTCGAAAGCTTCCTGCGTGCAGGCGTTGACCCTGCCGTAGCTATGAAAACGCTCAACTCGGTCATGCTGCTCAAATGCGGCGATAACTGGGGCTTTGCAACTGTTGATCTGATGTGTGTAGACCTTTTCTCCGGCGAAACATGCTTTTATAAATACGGTGCTGCGCCAAGCTACGTCAGTGCAAGCCGCGGCATACGCAGGATAGAGTGTGAAAGCTTCGCTCCGGGCCTAAGCGGAACGGCCGGCGCCGAGCCGGATATCGTGCGCATGCGGCTCAAGCCCGGAAACACTGCCATAATAGCCTCGGACGGCGTCGTCGGAGATGACGACGATGCATGGCTGCGCGATATACTGACCTCCTGCGGCGACGATATGAAGCAGCTTGCGCGCGATGCGCTCAAGGCAGCTGAGCACAGCAGCACATATTCCGACGACATGACAGTCCTTGCCGTGCGCGTCGAAGAGCGCGCTTAGGGTATAAAATAATGCTCAGACGGTTAAACTACAAACAGAAAACCGACAACAGGGAGGCGACCGAGGTGGTAAAGGGAGTCGCAAAGCGCGTGATCGTCGTAAAATCGCCGGATCCGAAGGTGTTCGAGGAGGCAATATTCATCGTCCGCGAGGACTATATGAAAACCGCCGGAGTGACGCGCTCGCAGCTCCTGAGCGAGGCGCGCAGGGCAGCCGGTAGCTACACCGGATCGATGCAGCGCAGCGAAAAGATCCCGACGGCGCTTGTCGCGGCACTGTCAACGCTCATCGGCAGCGGTGCGGCGGCAGCAATAATGTATTTCATAATGTGAAGTAAATTCCACAGCATATTATTGCTGTGGAATTACAGCGTGTCGAAAAAGTCCAGCAACGGCTGGGCTTTTTCGCGTTTATATGATAAAATGGTTCTAGGTGATGAAAGATGCTGGAACGCGGAAAAATGGATCGTGGTGTCATAGAGATTGTCGATACAGAGAGCTTGGTTCCCAAGGGGCATCTGTTGCGAAAAATAGATGAAGCAGTAGATTTTAACCGGCTCTATGATATACAACGGATGCAGATAATAAAAGTACCGCAGCTAAAACTCCGATAAAAATTTTTGTGTTCTTTTTCAAAGTGCTACCTCCTTAATACATTTTCCCTGTGTTTTAACTATGAGACGCGCCGAAAGTAAAATTGTTCCGCAATAAAAAGCAAAATTTGAAAAAAGATGCCTGCGAAGCCTGACGGTACGGAGCGCCGATATTGTTGACATTGCTTTGGCCAAGCGATAAAATAAACGAAACGATTACTCAGGAGAGATTGTTATGGCTGATTTTACTCATTTTAACGAAAACGGCAGAGCCAAAATGGTGGACGTGTCCGAAAAGGCGGACACCGTGCGCACGGCTGTCGCGGCAGGTAGAGTGCTTGTCAATGCCGAGACCTTCGAGCTTATAAAAACCGGCGGCATGAAAAAGGGCGACGTGCTCAATGTCGCGCAGGTCGGCGGGATCATGGGCGCAAAGCGCACGTCGGATATTATTCCGATGTGCCACCCGATCATGATATCCGGCGTGGATATCGACATCTCGCTGTGCGAGGAAAGGCACAGTGTTGAGATAGTCGCAACAACAAAATGCACCGGCGCAACGGGCGTTGAGATGGAAGCGCTCACCGCGGTGAGCGTTGCGGCGCTTACGGTGTATGACATGTGCAAGGCCGTGCAGCGCGATATTGAGATAACGGATATCCGCCTTCTTAAAAAGACCGGCGGCAAGAGTGGGGTGTTCGAGCGCAAATGAAAAGGATACTCATGATCGGAACCGGAGGCACGATAGCGTCGCAGATAAGCGGCAACGCGCTTTCGCCGCAGCTGCGGCCCGATGAGCTTCTGGCGCTCGTTCCTGCCATATCAAAGCTCTGCGAGGTCGAGTGCATCTCACTTTTTAATGTTGACAGCACGAGCATGACTCCGGCGCATTGGGTGCAGATAACAAAGTGTGTGCGCGATAATTACGATAAATACGACGGCTTTGTAATAAGCCACGGTACAGACACCATGGCGTACACGGCCGCGGCGCTCAGCTACATGATCCGCGGCTCGAAAAAGCCTGTTATCCTCACCGGCGCGCAGAAGCCTATAAATTTTGAATCCACGGACTCAAAGGTGAACCTGCTCGACGCTTTTACCTGCGCCTGCTCTGACGATATGTGCGGCGTGAACATTGTTTTTAACGGCCGCGTCATACTCGGCACCCGTGCACGAAAAACAAGGTCGAAGTCCTACGCCGCATTCTCAAGCATAAACTACCCCTATATAGCAACACTCCAGGATGGGGTGCTCATGCAGTATATAAAGCCCGAAAGTCTTGAAAAGCCGCAGTTCTGCACCGAGCTTAACACCAATGTCGGACTTATAAAAATGATCCCCGGCATTGATTTTGAGCTTTTTGAGTTTCTTGCAGAGCGCAAGGATGCAGTCATTATCGAGTCCTTCGGCGTCGGCGGTCTGCCGAGCTACGGCGACGATAAGTTTCTGGATATAGTCATAAACGCCATCGGCCGCGGCAAGGTCATAATCATGACCACCCAGGTGCAGAATGAAGGCTCGGATCTTGCGGTGTACAATGTCGGCCACAGACTCAAGGGCTGGCGGAACGTGCTCGAAGCGTATGACATGACGACGGAATCCGCGCTTGCGAAGATAATGTGCATCCTCGGCTCAACAAAGGACTCCGACGAGATACGCCGCGCGTTTTATGAGCCTGTTGCGCACGATATACTCTACCACTGCGGTGAATGATATGAATACGATTGTGATCATAGGCGGCGGCGCGTCCGGAATGGCGGCTGCGATAACGGCCTCGAATGATAAGAATAATAATGTAATACTGCTCGAGCGCCAGCAGCGTGTCGGCAAAAAGCTCCTGAGCACCGGAAACGGCAGATGCAATCTCACAAACACGGGCGCGGCTCCCGAGCATTACCACGGCGCGCAGCCGGGTTTTCCAGACGAGGTGCTCTCGCGCTTTACGCCCGAGGACACGCTGCGCTTTTTCGATTCTCTCGGCCTTGCCGTGAGCTGCGAGTACGGCGGCAGAGTGTATCCGCAGTCAAACTCGGCAAACAGCGTGGTAGATGTTCTGCGCTTTGCGCTCATGCGCGATAACATAACGGTCAAAACCTCATGTCCTGCGCGTAAGATAGAAAGACGCGGCGAGGGCTTTTCGGTCCTGACCGATGATGGTAAGATCAATGCAGACTTCGTCATAGTTTCTTGCGGCGGCGCGGCCGGAGCAAAGGTCGGCGGAGTGCACGACGGATACGAGCTTTTAAAGCTGCTGGGGCATAAGAGCACGGTTCTGCTGCCCTCGCTCGTGCAGCTTGTGACCGATCCCAATTATCCGCGCGCGCTCAAGGGCGTGAGAGTAATGGCAAAGCTGCGCCTTGAAAAGGACGGAGAGATAATTGCCGAAAGCTTCGGCGAGCTGCAATTTACCGAAACCGGCCTGTCCGGCCCGGCAGCGTTTGATATTTCGCGCGCCGCGGCTCAGATCGGCAAAGGAAAGGTGCACATAGACCTGTCGGGGAATGAGGATATCGAGACTAAGCTGCGCGCAAGGATAAAGGCAAATCCAAGCTTATGCGCCGACGATGCTCTCACGGGAGTTCTGCACAACAGACTCGGCAGAATGGTGGTTAAATACGCCGGCGTTCCGGGGCAGACTCCGCTCGAAAGGCTCGAACAGCCGCAAATCGCCGCAATTGCCGCTGCCTGCCGCGATTTCTGCATCGAGCTGCGCGGCGTGGAGGACTTTGACCATGCTCAGGTGACGGCCGGCGGAATAAAGACCACCGGCGTAAATCCCGAAACGCTTGAGAGCTGGTTCGTTCCGCACCTTTTCATAACAGGCGAGCTTCTGGACGTTGACGCCGACTGCGGAGGCTATAACCTCCAGTGGGCGTGGGCAAGCGGTGTGACCGCAGGGAGGCTCGGCAAATGATACTTGTAAGAAATCTGCGCCTTGATATCGGGCAGAGCAGCGATCGGCTGAAAGTCAAGGCCGCGCGCGAGCTGAAGCTCCCGACTTGGGCGATAAAAGATGTTAAGATAACAAAGCGCTCGCTTGATGCGCGCAGAAAAAATGATATACACTGGCTGTATTCCGCCGCCGTTACGGTCGATAACGAGGAAAAGCTGCTGGCAAAATGCAAAAGCAAAAACGTCGCCGCGTATGAAGAGCCGGAGTACACCGTGCCGCAGGCAAGTGCCGAAACTCGTCCCGTCGTTGCCGGCTTCGGACCGGGTGGAATGTTTGCGGCGCTTGTTCTGAGCATGGCAGGGCTAAAGCCTGTTGTGCTCGAGCGCGGCGCCGATGCCGAAACGCGCAGAAAAAAGGTCGAAGCCTTCCGCGCAGGCGGTGAGCTTGACACCGAGTGCAACGTCCAGTTCGGAGAGGGCGGAGCCGGAACGTTTTCCGACGGCAAACTCGGCACCGGCATACGCGATATGCGCATCCGCTGGATACTGCGCACGTTTTACGAGCACGGCGCGCCCGAGAGCATACTCTATGACGCAAAGCCGCATATCGGAACGGATATACTTATTAATGTAGTGCAGAGCATACGAAAAGCCGTCATCGCTCACGGCGGCGAGGTGCGCTTTAACTCAAAGCTCACGGGGCTTGTTACGGAAAATAACACGCTGCGCGCAGTTCGGGTGGCGGACGAAACGGACGAGTACGAGCTGCCCTGCGAAAGACTCGTCCTCGCTGTTGGTCACTCGGCCCGCGATACGTTCGAGATGCTCGAAAAAGTGGGAGTTCCTATGGAGGCAAAGCCGTTTTCGATGGGAGCGCGCATAGAGCATAAGCAAAAAATGATAAATATTTCGCAGTACGGCGAGGATAATGAGTCTCTGCCGGCAGCCGACTATTCGCTTAATGTGCATCTTCCTGACGGAACAAGCGCGTATACCTTCTGTATGTGCCCCGGAGGCGAGGTCATTGCCGCAGCATCCGAGACCGGCGGCGTGTGCACAAACGGCATGAGCAACTCTTGCCGCGACGGCGAGAACGCAAACAGCGCGCTGCTTGTGACACTTTCTCCCGAGGATTTTCCGTACGAAGGGCCGCTCGGCGGTATGTACTGGCAGCGCGATATCGAGCGTGCGGCGTTCGCTGCCTCCGGCAGCTATCGCGCCCCGGCGCAGAAAGTCGGCGATTTTATCACACACAGAAAAAGCGAGGGGGAGGGCGGCGTACTGCCGAGCTACCGCCCCGGCGTTTTCTGGTGTGATCTTCACGATGTCCTGCCAGAGCGGATAAGCTCGGTGCTCGAAAACGCTCTGCCCGAGCTTGGACGGAAGCTCAATGGCTTTGACGCGCCGGACGCCGTGCTCACGGCACCGGAAACGCGCTCGTCATCGCCCGTGCGCATACTGCGCGATGAGCGCCGCCAATCGCAGATACGCGGCCTTTACCCCTGCGGAGAAGGCGCAGGCTATGCCGGAGGCATAACCTCTGCCGCCGTTGACGGCATGAAATGTGCGGAAGCGGTCATTCAGTCGCTGTAAAAATTAAAGCTCAAATGCTGAAACGGATTTTTTCTCCGTTTCGGCATTTTTGCGGCCTGCGCCACAACATCGGCAACATAACTTGTGTTAATATAAGAACACAGACACAAAATCTTGTGTTGCAGCGAAACTTGCAATTACACTTTGATTATGAGATTCAAAGCAAGCAAAAACGGCGCTAAGCATTGTATAATCAGCGTTTTCGACGTGGTGAAAAAGTTTCAAAGCCATAAAATGCCGCAAAAAAATAACTCTCTGTAAACAAGTACACCACAATATTTTGTGGTGTATCGGGTTACAAAGCGGTAAAAATAACTACATTTTGTGTTTTTCTATTGACATGGCAACCTGCTTATGCTATTGTTTAGACCGTTGAAATAAGGAGACAGACATGAAGGTTACAGGTATTCAGAAATTAACGCTTCTTGACTATCCCGGAGTGGTCGCGTGCACTGTGTTCACAGCAGGCTGCAATTTCAGATGTCCGTTTTGCCACAACGCCATGCTCGTTCTCCCCGAGCAGATAGACAACGAGTGCCTCACGGATGACGAGGTGTTCGGCTTTCTGAAAAAGCGCAGGGGAGTGCTCGACGGTGTTGCCGTCACAGGCGGCGAGCCGCTGCTGCATGCGGATATGCCCGAGTTTTTGGCGCGCGTGAAGGAGCTGGGCTATAAGATAAAGCTCGACACCAACGGCTCAAACCCGGAGCTTCTTTCCGAGATAATCAAAAATAAGCTCGTTGACCGCGTTGCCATGGATATTAAAAACGCGCCGGAGGAGTATGCTCGGACGATAGGGCTTGAGTCGTTTGACATTGCCCCTGTCGAAAGATCGAAGGAAATGCTCCTGAGCGGTGAAACGGATTATGAATTTCGCACGACGGTCGTAAAGGGTATCCACACGAAGGAAAGCCTCATAGGCGCAGCTAAGTGGATAGAAGGCGCAAAGGAATATTATTTGCAGCAGTTTAAAGACTCCGGCAATCTCATCCTGCCGGACGGACTTGCAGCATACGACGAAAAGCAGATGCACGCACTGGCCGATGCCGTCAGGGACTATGTTCCGACGGTCGAGGTAAGAGGCGTTTGAGAGAAATATGGAGGAAACAAATGTACAAGATCATTAAGAGAGACGGAAAAATCGTAGATTTTGACATCACCAAGATCGCAAACGCCATTAAAAAGGCGTTTGAGGCCACCGACACCGAGTACACCGATGATATCATCGATTTCATCGCGCTCAAGGTCTCGGCCGACTTCCTGCCGAAGATCAAGGACGGCTTTGTCGCGGTCGAGGATATTCAGGACAGCGTCGAGGCGGTGCTGTCGCGCGGCGGCTATGAGGGTGTTGCAAAGGCATATATACTTTATCGTAAGCAGCGCGAGAAACTGCGCAATATGAAAAACACCTACCTTGACTATAAAGAGACCGTCAACAGCTATGTAAACGTTCTTGACTGGCGCGTCAAGGAAAACTCTACCGTCACTTATTCGGTCGGCGGCCTTATCCTTTCTAACTCCGGAGCCATCACCGCAAACTACTGGCTCAGCGAGATCTACGACGAGGAGATCGGCAATGCCCACCGCAACTGCGACCTGCACCTGCACGATCTGAGCATGCTCACCGGCTACTGTGCCGGCTGGAGCCTCAAGCAGCTGATCCAGCAGGGCCTCGGTATTCCTGGCAAGATCAATTCCTCCCCGGCAAGCCACCTGAGCACTCTGTGCAATCAGATGGTAAACTTCCTCGGCATCATGCAGAACGAGTGGGCCGGTGCTCAGGCGTTTTCGAGCTTCGATACCTACCTTGCGCCGTTTGTCAAGATAGACCACCTCACCTACAAAGAGGTCAAGCAGTGCATCCAGTCGTTCATCTTCGGCGTGAACACTCCGTCGCGCTGGGGCACACAGGCTCCGTTTTCAAACATCACCCTTGACTGGACGGTTCCCGCCGACCTCAAGGACATGCCTGCCATAGTCGGCGGCAAGGAGCAGGACTTCACCTACGGCGACTGCGTTGAAGAAATGGCCATGGTCAACAAGGCCTTTATCGACATCATGATCGAGGGCGATGCAAACGGCCGCGGCTTCCAGTACCCGATCCCGACTTACTCGATCACCAAGGACTTCGACTGGTCTCCCACCGAGAACAACAAGCTCCTGTTTGAAATGACTGCAAAGTACGGCACTCCGTACTTCTCAAACTACATAAACTCCGATATGGAGCCTTCGGACGTCCGCAGCATGTGCTGCCGTCTGCGCCTTGACCTGCGCGAGCTTCGCAAGAAGTCCGGCGGCTACTTCGGCTCCGGCGAGAGCACGGGTTCTATCGGTGTTGTTACCATCAACATGCCGCGCATTGCGTATCTTGCGACCGACGAGGCCGACTTCTTCAAGCGCCTTGATAAGATGATGGACATAGCCGCGCGCTCGCTGAAGGTAAAGCGCAATGTTATAACAAAGCTCCTCAACGAGGGACTTTACCCCTACACCAAGTATTACCTCGGAAACTTCGATAACCACTTCTCCACAATCGGCCTTGTCGGCATGAACGAGGCCGGACTCAACGCAAACTGGATCCGCGCCGATATGACCACCGAAAAGTGCCAGGATTTCACCAAGAAGGTACTCAACCACATGCGCGAGCGCCTGTCGGATTATCAGGAGCAGTACGGCGATCTGTACAACCTCGAAGCCACTCCGGCAGAGAGCACCTCTTACCGCCTTGCAAAGCACGATGTTGAGCAGTATCCCGATATCATCACCGCCTCCCAGGGCGACACTCCGTATTACACAAACTCCAGCCATCTGCCTGTAAGCTACACCGACGATATCTTCTCCGCTCTGGATATTCAGGACGAGCTTCAGACGCTGTACACCTCGGGCACCGTATTCCACGCCTTCCTCGGCGAGAAGCTGCCCGACTGGGAAGCGGCCGCAAATCTTGTCCGCAAGATCGCGGAAAACTACAAGCTGCCGTACTACACCATAAGCCCGACCTACTCCGTCTGCAAGAATCACGGCTACCTCACCGGCGAACAGTTCACCTGCCCCGAGTGCGGCGAAAGTGCCGAGGTATACAGCCGCATCACCGGCTACTACCGTCCCGTGCAGAACTGGAATGCAGGCAAAACTCAGGAGTATAAGGAGCGCAAGGAGTATAACATCGGCACCTCCGTCCTCAAGCACAAAGGTCCCCTGCACCCCGAGGCAAAGCCCGAGCAGGAGCCTGCCGTTGAGGAGGAGATCTGCGAAAACTCCACCGGCAAGCGCAAGATCCTCTTCACGCGTGAAAACTGCCCCAACTGCCGCATAGTGTACAGCTATCTGGACAAGGCAGGCTTTGAATGCGAGAAGATCATGGCCGAGGAGAACGTTGACCTTGCACTGTCTTACGGCGTAAAGCAGGCTCCGACGCTTGTCATCGTTGACGGCGAGCATGTCGAGAAGTTTGCCGGCGCCGGCGCGATAAAGAACTATCTTTTCAAGTAAACGAAGGCAAAATAATGCATGATATTATAGTCATCGGCGGAGGGCCGGCAGGATTAACTGCCGCCCTCTACGCCTTGAGAGCGGGAAAAAGCGTTCTCGTAATAGAAAAAAGCACCTTCGGCGGTCAGATAACATGGTCGCCCAAGGTCGAAAATTTCCCCGGCATACCATCTGTGTCGGGTGCAGAGCTTGGCGATAAGTTCACCGCGCAGGCGCTCGATCAGGGCGCTGAGCTTGAGCTTGACGAAGTTACCTCGGTCGAGCTTGACGGGGATATAAAGCGCGTTAAGACCGATTTTGGCGGCACTTTTGAGGCAAAAGCGCTTATCATTGCCTCCGGCGCAAGACCGCGCACCCTTGGCATTCCCGGCGAGGAAGAGCTTATGGGAGCCGGCGTCTGCTTCTGTGCCGTGTGCGACGGTGCGTTTTATAAGGGCAGGGAGGTCGCCGTCAACGGCGGCGGAAACTCTGCATTGCAGGATGCGCTGCTTTTGAGCGATACCTGCTCCAAGGTATATCTTATCCACCGCAGAGATACCTTCCGCGGCGAGGCAAAGCTCGTGGAAGCGCTCAAAGCGCGCAATAATGTCGAGTTTGTGCTCGGCAGCAGCATAACCGCGCTGCTCGGTCAGGATGAGCTGTGCGGCATACGCGTAGCCGATGCCGATGGCAACGAGCGCGAGATCGCCGTTGACGGACTGTTTGTCGCAATTGGCCACGCGCCCGATAACGGCATATTCTCGCAGCTTATGGACCTTGATGACGGCGGCTATGCCGATTCCGACGAGAGCTGCTGCACCAAAACGCCGGGTGTGTTCGTTGCCGGCGACTGCCGCAAAAAGACCGTCCGCCAGCTCACAACGGCGGCAGCCGACGGCTCTGCCGCGGCGCTTGCCGCGTGCCGGTATATCGACGCGCTTGAAAATTGAAAACGATATGATGTTTTATAGGGTTCCGGCATTTATGCGACTGGACCGAGATAAAACGGCGCTTTCGGGGCGCTGCACGGAGGGATAAAAGCCCTGGAGAAGTATTGGCAAAGCAATACCTCTCCCGGTTTTTTGTCGTTTTAATTATAAGGAGGAACTATGAAAGAAAAAAACACGGCATGGATACTGCTCGTTGTCTCCGGGCTTATGGAGATAGTTTGGGCATATACGATGAAGCTCAGCCATGGGTTTACGGTGCTCTGGCCGAGCGTGATAACCATAGCGATACTAATAATAAGCTTTTTCCTGCTTGCCAAGGCGGTAAATACGCTCGGCATCGGGCTGAGCTACGCAGTATTCACCGGCATCGGCGTCGTCGGAACGACGCTGATAAGCATATTTGTCCTCAAAGAAGGCGCGAGCCTGCTTAAAATGCTTTCGCTCGGCGTTCTCATCATCGGAATACTCGGGCTCAAGCTCTGCGATAAGGAGGGAGAAGAAAAATGATGTGGCTCGTTCTTATCTGCGCAAGCTTTTTTGAGCTGGCGTTTACGGTGTGCATGAAGCTCTCAAACGGTCTGAAAAACGTAAAATTTACCGTGCTGACGGTCATAAGCTCCTGCGCGAGCATCGGCTTGTTGTCTGTTGCGGCAAAAACTCTGCCGCTCGGCGTGTCCTACGCCGTGTGGGCAGGATTGGGAACGCTGTTCAATGTTCTGTTTGGCATAATCGTTTTTAAAGAGAGCAAAAGCCCCAAGAAGCTCTTCTTCATGGCCATGGTCCTCCTCGGCGTCATCGGCCTCAGATTGGCATAAAAAACGTTCTCTCATCAGGCTGGCCTGATGAGAGAACGTTTTTTATCACCCGAAGATGCCGCGGATGAAATCTACGACCTTATTTACAAACTCAGTTACAGTGTCGGCAACGTTTGAGAGAAACTGCTTTATCTCGCCCTGCTTACTGACGATATCCTTCAGATACTTCTGCACCTGCTCGACCTTTTCCTTGAGCGCTGCGGTGTCGAGCTTTTCCATCGAACGGCACAGGGAAACGAGGCTGTCTATCTGACTGTCGGTGAGGCTTACGTCATACTCGGCCGCGATCTTTTTTATCTCCTCGCGGAGCTGATCGTCGGTCATGTCCTTGGTCTGGTCGAGGATAAGCTTGAGCTGATTGACGATAGCGGTGGAGTCTGCGCTGCCGATCTCGTCGGCAAGCTCTGCCGTAACGGTGAGCTCCTGAGTGCCGACAAGCTTTGCGTCGTTATCGAGCTTCTTGCCTGTTATATCCTCGTATGCTTTGTATATTCCGGTGAGAGCTGCCGTACCCGAGACGTTGAAGGGGGCGACGATTTTGACATTTGCGTCGGTTATGCCGGCAGTCACCATTGCGTTCATGTACATGTCCGGAGTGCACCAGGTAATGTTCTTGACCGTTACGTCAAGTCCCTTGCCTTCGCCGAGCGCCTCAATGTATACGCAGGAGATGGACTTTGTGCCGATGAGGCTTTCGTCGACAAGACCCTTGAGGTATTCGCGCTCTTCTGCGTTTGTTACCGTAAGCTCCTTGACGTCGCCCTGAGAAATGCCGAATTCTTTATAAACAGATGCCACTTCGTCTGCGTCAAGATCCGCTCCGATAACGGTGCGGCTGCCCTCAATGGTGTCGGCAAAGGCAAAGCAGCTGCCGAGCATAAGCACGCAGAGAATAAGAGAAATTACTTTTTTCATGTTCAATTTGTCCTTTCACGGAAGTCAATCTATTGTAGTATATGTAAACTTCGTTTGTGTTAACGATCTATTAATTGTGCAGGACGATAAAATTTTATTTAACGATTTAAAGTTGTTGACATACTGTGAACAGTGTGTTAACATACATGCATAAATCCTGTGAAACCTCAAGAATCGCAAGAGACTGGAGGCGGAGGATGCTCTGGAGAATCCCGAAAGGGTGCCGAAGGTGTAAGGCGCTGCGCGCCGAATCTCTCAGGCCAAAGGACAGAGGAAAGCATAAATTTAATTTTTATATGTTTTCTAATATGTCTCCGGAGCTGCTGAATTTTCAGCAGTTTTTTTGTTGCTCAACAAGGAGGAAAAAAGAAAATGGATGCAGTATTAAAAATCGTTCAGACCGTGAACATGTACCTGTCGGATTATATCCTTATAATCATGCTGATCGGCTGCGGCCTGTATTTCAGCTTCAAGACCAAGTTCGTTCAGGTTCGCTGCTTCGGCGAAGGCTGGCGCAAGGTTTTCGGCAACTTTTCGCTTCACGGCGGCAAGCATGAGGGCGGTATGAGCTCGTTTCAGGCCCTTGCAACGGCAATAGCTGCGCAGGTCGGTACCGGCAACATCGTCGGCGCATGCGGCGCGATCCTCGTCGGCGGCCCGGGCGCTATCTTCTGGATGTGGATAATCGCCTTCTTCGGCATGAGCACGATCTACGCCGAGGCTGTCCTTGCTCAGAAAACACGCGTTGTCAACCCCGACGGCACCGTCGCCGGCGGCCCTGTTTACTATATTAAGAAAGCCTTCAATAACGCCTTCGGCAAATTCATGGCAGGCTTCTTCGCAGTCGCTATCATCCTCGCGCTCGGCTTCATGGGCGCAATGGTTCAGTCCAACTCCATCGGCGAGAGCTGCCAGAACGCATTCGGCATCCCGTCATGGGTCATGGGTGCAATAATTGCTGTTATCTGCGCGTTTATCTTCATCGGCGGTGCTCACCGCGTTGCTGCGGTTGCCGAGAAGCTCGTGCCCATCATGGCGATCCTGTATGTACTCGGCGGATTTGTTGTTATTATCTGCCGCATTCAATATGTTCCCGAGACCTTCGGGCTCATCTTCAAGTGCGCGTTCAACCCCACCGCAGTCATCGGCGGCTCGATCGGCTTTGCCATCAAACAGGCAATCTCCCAGGGCGTTAAGCGCGGCCTGTTCTCCAACGAAGCCGGTATGGGCTCGACTCCTCACGCACACGCTCAGGCAAAGGTCAAGTGCCCCCACGAGCAGGGCGTTGTTGCAATGATCGGCGTGTTTATCGATACTTTCGTTGTTCTCACCATGACCGCACTTGTCGTTATCTCAACTCTGTACACCGGTGACGGCATACTCTCCGGCGTCATGACAAGCTCCGAGAATCTTGACGCACTGGGCGTTGCAAAGACGAATCTTGCTCAGCTCGCGTTCGGCAGTGTGTTTGGCGAAAGCTTTGGCAGCGCATTCGTCGCGATATGCCTGCTGTTCTTCGCATTCACGACCATCATCGGCTGGAATCTCTTCGGCCGTATCAACATTGAGTATCTGTTCGGCAAGAAGGCTGTTCTGCCGTATTCGATCATAGCTATAGTCTTCATCTTCCTCGGCTCGATCCTGTCCAACGACCTCGTGTGGGAGCTGACGGATATGTTCAACCAGCTCATGGTCATCCCGAACGTTATCGCACTGCTCGCTCTCGGCGGTCTGGTCGCGGCAAGCGCCAAAGCCGGAAACAGCGAAACGCTCGAAAACGTAAAGAAATAAGACATAAACTTCAAGAGTCCGCCTTGGGCGGACTCTTCAGTCTGTCGAAAAAGCCCAGCTGGGCTTTTTCGACAGACTGAAGACAGGATCAAACGATGCTGTCTTTTTCAGTATTCTCTTTTCATGACGGCGAGGAACGAGCCGGCGCTCGTTACGACAAAATAGCCCAGCGCCGTGAGCAGCGCCTTTTTCATGTCGGCGCTTTTAACGTCAAATGACGAAAGCGTGCCGGAAATGCGCTCGAGCCAGTAGGCAGACAGCGAGATATCCTTTTCTGCCAGTGCTGTGTCTGCAAGAGTGAGGACAATGGTCAGCACCATCGGAAGAACTAGGCACACGGCGATGGAGCCGCCGGTTTTCTGCAAAACGGTGCTTATGGCATAAAACAGCGCACCCTCGGCCAGCATTACGGCCAATTGACATAGCAGTATCTTCACCGTAGCTGCGTCGAAAGGCTCAACGCCTGAGCCGGAGAATATAAGTCCGATCAGGTACCCTGCGGCCATGCACGCTATCGTCATTACGGCGGTCGCAAGCATTACGGCTATAAGCTTTGCCGAAAAGATACCGAGGCGCGAGTAGCCGCGCGTTACGATGTTTCGTATCGTGCCGGAAACGTAGTCCTCGCAGGCGAAAAGGGGAATGAACACGCCGATGACCATGCTCAGAACGCCGCCGGATGCAGAGCCGATCATGACGTTCATTGCGTCTATGCCCATTTCGGCCGTGTCCATAACGTCTTTGTTAATGAGATAAGTCGTGCAGGTCGAAACAACGAGCATCGCAACGGCAACTGCCAGGCAGATGTAAAAGCTCTTTTGGCGGATGAGCTTATGAAATTCAAAGTGCAGAAGCTTAGCCATATCACTTGCCCATCCTTTCAAGAAAGTATTCCTCAAGGCTTGCCGTCTGCACCGACAGCTCGCTGACCTTTATCCCGTGGCGCACGAGAAGGCGGTTTACCTTGTCGCTTTTATCGAGCAGCTCGAATAAGTAAATGCAGTCGTCCTGAATTTTGACGGCCTTGGGGTCTGCAATGCATTCCAAAAGCGCCTGCGCCTTGGGAATGTTATCTACCCTGAGCTTCAGATGATGGCGGCAGCGCCCCTCAAGCTCCTTCGCCGTTATCTGCTCGATAAGAACGCCGTCTTTTATGATGCCGTAGGTCGTTACGATCTTCGATAGCTCGTCGAGCAGGTGGCTCGATACCAAAAACGTAACGCCCTTTTTCTGATTAAGCGCAAGTATAACGTCGCGTATCTCCTTTATTCCGGCAGGGTCGAGGCCGTTTATCGGCTCATCGAGCACGAGAAATTCCGGATGACCGAGCAGGGCGATGCCTATGGCAAGGCGCTGCTTCATGCCGAGCGAAAACTGCCCGGCTTTTTTCCTGCCCACGCCTTTCAGGCCGACAAGGTCGAGAATATCCTCAAGCTCGTCGGTGTCTGCGCCGGTGAGTATCGCGAAGCGGCGCAGGTTTTCAAGCGCCGTGCAGTTTTTATATATGCACGGATACTCAAGCAGCGCGCCGATGCGGTGACGGGTCTCATTCACGCTCTCTTCGCCGCCGAACAGCTCAATGCTGCCGCCCGTCGGCATTGCCGCGCCCAGAACAAGGCGCATGAGCGTTGTTTTGCCGGCGCCGTTTTTGCCGATGAAGCCGTAGATCTCGCCCTTTTTTATCTGCATGCTTACATTTTTGACGGCCGTTTTTTCGCCAAACTGCTTGGTCAGATTTTGTGTACGCAAAACATATTCCAAATAATTCGCCTCCGGGTGAATTGACATTTAGTTTATAAACTATATAATCTATACTATATAATATAATAACAGACGGAAAAAATCAACAAGTGCAGGTGAAACATATGCCGGAAATGAAAATAATAGCACGAATACACACGCCCTTTGACACAAAATTCGGAATACCGCGTCAGAGCGGAGTTGCGGCCGACGTAAAGGGCGAGATAGTGTTTGAGCCGGAATACCGCGAGCAGGAGGCGGTGCGCGGACTCGAGGGCTTTTCGCACATTTGGCTGATATGGTGCTTTTCAGAATCTGTGACGGATAAATGGTCGCCTACGGTGCGTCCGCCGCGTCTCGGTGGAAACGTGCGCATGGGTGTTTTTGCGACGCGCTCGCCGTTCAGACCGAACCCGATCGGGCTTTCGTCTGTAGAGCTTGAAAAAATCGAGCTTACATCCGATCGCGGCCCTGTGCTGCATGTACGAGGTGCAGACCTCATGGACGGAACGCCAATATTTGATATTAAGCCCTACGTCGCCTATGCCGACTCTCACCCGGATGCACTGAGCGGCTTCTTGGGGGCAGCCACGTTTAAAAAGCTGCGCGTAACGCTTCCCGACGGCGTTTCGGACGCTTTGCCCGAAGGTCTTGTCGATGTTCTCTCGAACGATCCGCGCCCGCGATACCACGACGACCCCGAGCGCGTCTACGGAATGCAGTATGCCGGGCATGAGGTGAAATTCCGCGTGTCCGGAGATGAGCTGACCGTGCTTTCAATACAGTAAATTTATAGAATGTCAACAAAATGCACAGTATAAAACTGTGCATTTTTGATATTGAAACACTTCAAAATTTTGATATAATATACTTAAAAATTCTGAAACATTGAGGCTTCAACCATGACATATATAATAATTGTGCTCATTGCGTATCTGCTCGGCTCATTCTGTGCGTCGATCCCGCTGTCAAAGCGTGTTTACGGCGGAGATGTGCGCGAAAAGGGCAGCGGCAATGCCGGCGCGACAAATATGGCGCGCGTTTACGGCATGAAGGCCGGAATTGCAACATTTATACTCGACGCGGTGAAAACCGCAGCCGCAATGCTGATCGGTGCGGCCATAGGCGGTGAGGCCGGCAAGGCGCTTGCCGGCGCGGCGTGCATAGTCGGCCATTGCTGGCCGGTATACTTCTCGTTCCGAGGAGGAAAGGGAGTGTCCGTTGGGGCGGCGCTCGGCTTGATGACGGGGCTTCCCGTTTTCGCCGTAATAATTGCCGTGTTTTTCGCGGTGAGTCTTTCAACGCATAAGGTATCGCTCGGTTCGATCTGCGCTGCGGCAGCACTTCCTATCTCCGCATGGCTCACAAACGTTGATGCGCCAATGCTTTCGATGTGCGTCTTCTCCGCGCTGCTTGTTATTTTTATGCACCGCAGTAACATCCGCCGCCTCATAAGCGGAACCGAAGGCGACTTCCATGCAAAAAAATAGTTGAGAAATTTTAAGCCCCAATTTGTCTAATATGTCGAAAATGTCCAATGCATACGTCAAGGTCTTGACAAAACGCACATAGATGTTGTAACATAAACATATCATCAAGGCGGACACAGGGAAGGTTCGCGTATAAATAATAAAAGGAGAATTATTATGCCTAATTTCAATGAAGTCACCGGTAAGCAGTTTCTGGATGATTACAACGGCAAGCAGCTCTTCAAGGAGTTCGCTCCTGTCATCGGCAAGATGCCCAACATAGCATACATCCCCTTCCACAAGAAGATGGCGAAGGACGTTATCGGATACGTCGTCGGCAAGGGCTACTGCACTCAGGAAGCGGCAGACGCACTCGTCGCGAAGTTCAACGAGCTTTACGATAAATAATAGGAACATTCTTTGAGAGCCCTGCCGTTCGGCGGGGCTTTTTTGCCAAAACACAGATTTTTAAAGGAGGAGCGAAATGGACTTTAAAAGCATGACAGTTAAGGACTTCTTTGAGGTTAACGGCGGCAAAGAGCTGTGCGAGAAGTACGCCCCGAATCTTCTCAAGTATCCCATCAAGCTCTTTTATAAAAAAAACTGCGGCGAGATATTTGATCTCGTGACCAGCAAAGGCCTTATCCCGGCGGATAAGGCAGCAGCCATTGAGGCGGCAATAAAGGCAAAGTAATAAATAATAAAGTCTAATAAAGTCTAAAGCATGAAAAAACTCCGACCGCGGTCGGAGTTTTTTGTTTGTAGCCTTACATGCCGTAGTCCCAGTCAACAGCCTTCTTGGAATCGATAAGGCTCTGGTATACGCCAAGGTGAGCGACTGCTGCAAGCAGGTTGCCCTTGAGCTTGAATTTGCCCTTTACGAGGGGAGTCTTGGAGTCCCACTCGCCGGTGATGACCTTCGCAAAGTTCTCGTAAGGTCCGATAACGGTGAAGCTTGCGTCGGGAGCAGTGTCCTCGCCGAAACCGCACTTGTGGTCAACGCATACGTTGTCCTGAACATCAACGTAGAACCAGAAGGTGCTGCCGTCGGTATTGTCGGTCCAGATCTCGGTGTAGGTGAAGGTGTTGAGCTTGCCGGGTTTCTTCTCGGAGAACTTGGGCAGAACATCTGCGCACAGTTTCTCGAACCATTCCTGGTTAACAGCTTTTGCCATAATTATTCCTCCTTAAATGTTGCGCCGTTTTTTGCGCACTGCTAAAAAAGCTTCTACATTATAACTGCGCAAAATGTGAAAATCAAGGCAATATAAGGCAAAAACGGCCGTTTAACCAAAAAAGTCCAAAATACTTACATATATTCTAATGTGTATAAAATCAAAAGCAAAATTGCCGTTACACGCAGGGGAAATGCTCCGTATTTAATCGCAAACTTTGTCGCGTCATGATCAAAAAACGCGCCGGCGGAATTTTCCGCCGGCGCGTTCTGTCCGTAAATCAATCGCCGCCGAGATAATTTGTCAGCAGCTCGTGCATAAGCTCGTCTCTGTCTATCCTGCATATAAGGCTTCTTGCGTTGTTGTAGTTCGTGATGTACGTCGGATCCTCGGAGAGGATATATCCGACAAGCTGGTTAATAGGATCGTAGCCTTTAACCTTAAGCGAATTGTATACGGATGACAGGATCTCGCGCATTTCGGTCTTGCTGTCAACGATAGCAAATTTTCTCGTGATGTCTTCCATAATTATCACTCCTCGGTCAAAAAATTTCTTGGTGCTATTATAACCAGTTTATTCTCAATTGTAAAGCAAATATGCGGAAAATATTGCGGTCAAAGCACGAAAAGCGGCGAATTAACGCATCGATGCGCCGAAATCGCGCTCCAGAGCGTCGAGAACGGCCTTCATGGTCTCCTCGGCGTGATCGTCGGTGAGGGTCTGATCGTCGGCTCTGAGTGTCAGCGAGAAGGCAACGGACTTCTTGCCGTCTGCAATGTGCGAGCCGGTGTAGATATCAAACAGCGAGCAGCCCTTGAGGTACTTGCCGCCGGCCTTGCTTATGCAGTCAATGAGCTTTGCAACGGGGATAGCCTTATCGCAAACAACTGCGATATCACGCGTGACGGCGGGGAACTTCGGCAGCGGTGTGTATATCGGATCGGGGCCGCATGCGCCCAGCAGCATTTCGAGCGAAAGCTCGGCGCAGTAAAGCTCGGTGTCAACGCCGTAGTTTGCGGCGACCAGCGGATGAATCTGGCCGAACACGCCGATGCACTCATCGCCTGCCCAAACGCTTGCGCAGCGGCCGGGGTGGTATGAGGGATTGTCTGTGCATGCCTCAAAGCGGACGTTTTCGGCGCGCAGATCCTTCATTATCGCCTCAACAAGACCCTTTACGGTGAAGAAGTTGACCTTCGCGCCGTAGGTGCCGAGTGTGAGGTACTTTTTCTCGATCGCAAGGCCGTCCTTACCGCCGAGGTGGTAGGTTCTGCCCAGCTCATAGAGCCTGACTTCCTTGTTGCGGAAGTTGTAGTTGCGTGTGAGTATCTCGAGCATGGACGGCAGTGTGGTCGTGCGCATGATGGAGGTATCCTCGCCGAGAGGGTTGAGGATCTTGAAGCTCTCGCGCTCTGGCGAATCGACCGGCATGCGGATCTTGTCGTAATATGTCGGAGAGATGAACGAGTAGGTGATTATCTCGTCATAGCCAGCCGCGCGGCACAGCGAGCCGAGGCGCTGCTCAAGAAGCTGCTCGTCCGAGTAGCCGCCGAGAGTGCTTTCGCCGGATACCAGCGTGCAGGGAATGTTATTGTAGCCGTAAAAGCGTGCGACCTCTTCGGCAAGGTCGGAGTAGTGGCCGACGTCGCCTCTCCACGAGGGAACGCTTATCGTCTCGCCGTCAACGCCAAATTGGAGACTGCGCAGTATATCCTGCATCGTCTCGGTGGAAACATCGGTGCCGAGCAGAGCGTTTATCTTGTCCGGGCGCAGTGCAAGCACCGTCGGTTCGGGAATGCTGTTTACTATATCGATAACGCCGTCAACTACCTCGCCTGCGCCGAGCATCTCGACCAGCTCGCAGGCTCTGTTTACTGCCGGCAGAGTGTTCAGGGGGTCAAGACCCTTTTCAAACTTTGCCGAAGCCTCGGTGCGCATACCAAGCGACAGTGCGCCCTTGCGGATGCAGGTTCCGTCAAAGTTTGCAGACTCGAAAACAACGTCAACCGTGTCGGAAACAATCTCGCTGTTCTCGCCGCCCATGATGCCTGCAAGGCCGACCGCGCGAGTATCGTCCGCGATAACGAGAATGTTGGGGTTGAGCTTTCTGACGTTTCCATCAAGCGTTGTAAGCTCCTCGCCCTCGGCGGCGCGGCGCACGATGATCCTGCCGCCCTTGACGTAGCGGTAGTCGAATGCGTGCATAGGCTGGCCGTATTCCATCATGACGTAGTTTGTGATATCAACGATGTTGTTTATCGGCCTTACGCCCATTGCGCGCAGTCTCTCGCGCATCCACTTCGGGGAGGGAGCGATCTTAACATTGCGTACCATGCGCGCGGTGTATCTCGGGCAGAGATCGGCAGCCGGGGTTTCGACCGACAGAAGCTCGGTGAGAACGCCGTCTGCGCCGCCCTTGACGACAGGCTCGTGTGTTTTAAGCTCTTTGCCGAAGGTCGCGGCGGCCTCGCGTGCAAGACCGATGACCGACAGGCAGTCGGGGCGGTTGGGGGTTATCTCAAACTCAACGACGTGATCGTCTGCGCCGATGATGGGCTTGATGTCGTCGCCGGGCTTTATGCCGTCCTCGTGCAGGACGAATATACCGTCGGGGATGCAGTGGGGGAACTCGGCCTGCTGGGCGTGAAGATCATCGAGAGTGCAGATGCTCTCGCTTTTTGTGTTGTATGCTGCCATGTCGCCGACGTGTATGTTCTGGCAAGCAGTTTCGACAACCGCGCTGCCGTCGCCGGTGCTCAGGGTGCATTTCCAGAGGTTGATTCCGGCGTTCTCAACGGCGGTCACGGCCGCCGCTATGACAGGTCCGAAAACCTTGTCACCAGCCTTGATATCGGCAGGGATCGAGGGCTTATCCTTGTCCAGCGGATGATAGTCGTTCAAAAGCGCGGCGGCGCTTATAACGCCATAGGGGAAGTCGCGCTCGTCAAGATTAAGCTCCTTGAGCGAGCAGAGCATGCCGTTTGACAGCACGCCTCTGAGCTTGCCCTTTGTAATCTTCTTGCCGCCGGGCAGCAGCGAATTGTGCAGCGCGGCAGGAACAAGATCGCCGGCATGGATGTTCCATGCGCCGGTAACTATCTGCACAGGTTCTGCCTGACCGATGTCGATTTGGCAGATCCACATATGGTCGGAGTCGGGGTGCTTTTCCATGGAGAGAATCTTGCCGACGAGAACATTGCTTATCTCGGCGCCCATATCCTCATAGGTTTCGACCTTAGAGCCGGAGAGGGTCATAGCCTCGGAAAACTCGCGGTCGTCTATATCGCTGACGGAAACGCCGTCAACAAACTCAGTGAGCCATTTTCTGCTTAAATTCATATCATTTCTCCTCCCATCAGAACTGTTCCAGGAAGCGGACGTCGTTTTCGAATATCAGACGCAGGTCGGATATCTTGAATCTGCGCATTGCAAGGCGCTCAAGGCCCATGCCGAATGCCCAGCCGGTGTATTCCTCGCTGTCGATGCCGCTCATCTCAAGAACCTTCGGGTGGATCATACCTGCGCCGAGAACCTCTATCCACCCCTCGCCCTTGCAGGTGGGGCAGCCCTTGCCGCCGCACTTGTGGCACTGAACGTCCATCTCGCAGCTCGGCTCGGTGAACGGGAAGTGGTGCGGTCTGAATCTCGTGACGGTGCCCTCGCCGAACAGCTCCTGCATGACAAGGTTCAGCGTGCCCTTGAGATCTGCCATGGTGACGTTCTTGTCGATGACCATGCCCTCGACCTGGTGGAACATCGGGGAGTGAGTAGCGTCTACCTCATCCTTGCGGTAAACTCTGCCGGGAGCAACAATGCGGATGGGCAGCTTCATCGTTTCCATTGCACGCACCTGCATGGGGCTGGTCTGCGAGCGGAGCATGACGCGGCTGTCTTTATCAAAATAAAACGTATCCGACCAGTCGCGGGAGGGGTGGCCTTCCTCGGCGTTGAGCTTATCGAAGTTATATGTTGCAAGCTCGACCTCGGGGCCGTCGAGCACGGTAAAGCCCATGCCGACGAATATCTCCTTAATTTCGTCAAGCGCCTTGTACATCGGGTGCTTGTGGCCGAACCTGATATCCTCGCCCGGAACGGTGACATCGACCGTTTCAAGCTCAAGGCGTGCCTCAAGAGCGGCGGCTTCGAGCTTTTTGCGTGTCTCGTCAATTGCGCTCTCAAGCTCTGCGCGAATCTGGTTTGCAAGCTGACCCATAACGGGGCGCTCCTCTGCCGAGAGCTTGCCCATCTGCTTGAGTATGGCGGTAAGCTCGCCCTTTTTGCCGAGATACTTAACTCTCAGCGCTTCAAGATTTTCGGGACTGTCAGCGTTGAGAATTGCCTTGACGGCACTTTCTCTGAGCTGATTCATCAATGCTTTCATCGTGTCTCTCCTTATCTTTAGACCTAAAAAATAAACAAAAAAATAGCCTTACGTCCTCATTGGGACGAAAGACTTAACCTCCGCGGTACCACCCTTATTCGATGTTCATCGCACTCAAGTGGCTTTAACGGAGCCGCCGCCGGGGATTAGCCGGAGCTCACGGGCGAACCGAATATCCGCATCACGGGCGGCTTGCAGCCGGTGACCGCCGTTCTCTGAGTGACGCTGCGATATTATCTTCCCGATCAAAGCAATAACATTATTATTACTATAGTATTAAAGCCCACATTTAAATAAATGTCAAGAAAAATTTGAATAATGTTTGCCGCAGGTGGTTAATAGAATTAATTGAGAAAAGCTTTCGGAGGATGAAACATGAAAAGAGTATTGCCGTTTGTGCTGTGCCTTATCCTGCTGTGCGGCTGTGCCGACGACGGAAAGTCACAGTTTTTGGAGTTTGTAAATGTTGTCTCATCGGCGGAGAATATCTCGTTTTCGGCAGAGGTATCGGCGCAGTACAGCGACAAAACGGCGCAGTTTACCCTCGGCTACGAGCAGACCGCCGACGGCGCAAGCATATCGGTCATAGAGCCTGAGATGCTGCGCGGCATAAAGGCAAACGTTATGGGAAAAAACCTCAGCCTTGAGTATGACGGCGCAATGCTCGATATTGGAACGCTTGACGATGCCGAGCTTAGTCCCATGTCGTCGCTGCCGCTTATCGTGCAGGCGATGCGAAACGGCCATCTCGAGATAAGCTGGGTCGAGGACGATATGCTTGCAGCGCGCATAATTCCGGCCGACGATTATGTTGTGACGCTGTGGATCGACTCATCCCTCACGCCGAGGAGCGCCGAGATAAGCTATAAGGAGAATACAGTCGTGCTCGTCGAGATATCCGACTGGTCGGTTTCAATGTAATAAGGTAAGCCGGCGAGAGCCGAACCCATATCGCCTGTCAGCTTAAGTATAAAATTCACACTGCCGTGGGAGAATATAGTCAGCACCCTACATAAGATGTAGCGGGCGACTATAATTCGGAGTGTGAATAAAATTGAGTATAGTCAAACGTGGAGATATTTTTTACGCAGACCTCAGCCCGGTCGTCGGCTCGGAGCAGGGCGGCATGCGCCCGGTGCTCATCGTCCAGAACGACACCGGCAATAAGCACAGCCCGACGGTCATAGCGGCGGCGATCACCAGCCAGACGGGCAAGGCACGTCTGCCGACGCATATTGAGCTTAACGCCCAAAGTGTGGGACTTTCGCGCGACAGCGTGATACTGCTCGAGCAGATACGCACCATTGACAAATCGCGCCTGCGCGAGCGCATGGGAAAGCTCGACGATACGACCATGACCAAGGTCGATAACGCCATAGCGGTGAGCTTCGGCCTGTAATATAATCTCGCTCCCCGGGCATGCACCCGGGGAGCACTCGCAGGGGAGGACAGGGACATGCACAGCCTGCCTGTTTACATAGACGGAGAAAAATGCGGAAGCATAAGCAAACGAACCGACGGCCTTATGACCTTGCTGAGCGCCCGATGCAGCGCCCGACCGGGCAGGATAGTGCGCCTTTATGTATTCGGCGGCGGAAAAAGCGCGCTTTTGGGAACCATGCAGCCGGATGGTGAGTGCCTTGCCATAACGCGGCGTTTTTCGCGCGCAGAGCTTAAAAAGCTGCCGGAGAATATCGAATACGCAGCCGACAGACCGGTAGATGAGCAAAACACCTCCGACACCTTATGGCGCAGAGGCAAAATGGGGTGTCTGATCTCGGATGAGCATATCGCAATACCGGCGCAGCCTGCCCGGCTCGGCCGGGTTTCGGATAAGCTGCGCAGCATAGAAGGCCGGATCTACTTAATTTTCGAAAGAAATCTGTGATATATGTGGAAAAAGTGAGCCGCATGTGTTAACATGATAACATAATACACAACACTATGGAGGTGTCAGCTATGCTGATGACTGATGTTATCGTAAAAAAGCGCGAGGGCGAAAAGCTCAGCGCGGAGGAGATAAAATTCGTAGTTGACGGCTACACGAAGGGCGAGATACCCGACTATCAGATGTCGGCGCTTTTGATGGCGATCCTGCTTCGCGGAATGGACAGGGAGGAGACACTGGAGCTTACCATGGCCATGCGTGACTCGGGCGAAACGCTTGACCTCAGCGCGATTAAAGGCGTGAAAGCCGATAAACACTCGACAGGCGGCGTCGGTGACAAGACCTCGCTCATACTCTGCCCGATGGTGGCCGCTCAGGGCGTGAAGATCGCGAAAATGTCCGGCCGCGGCCTCGGACACACGGGCGGAACGATAGACAAGCTTGAAAGCTTCCCCGGCTTCAACACCGGTATTTCCGAGGAAAAGTTTATTGAAAACGTAAACAGCTTCGGTATCGCCATTGCCGGCCAGACCGCCGACCTTGACCCTGCCGACAAGAAGATGTACGCTCTGCGCGACGTTACGGGCACCGTGCCGAGCATACCGCTTATCGTAAGCTCCATCATGAGCAAAAAGCTTGCCGCAGGCGCGGATGTGATCGTTCTTGACGTTAAGTCCGGCAGCGGCTCGTTTATGAAAACGGCCGACGATGCGCGCGAGCTTGCCGAAAACCTCACGGCTGTAGGTAAGCTTGCCGGGAAAAAGACCGTTGCGGTCATAACGGATATGGACGAGCCTCTGGGCAACGCTGTCGGCAATGCGCTGGAGGTAAAAGAGGCCATCGAGGTGCTGCGCGGCGAGAAAAAGGGCGAGCTTCTGGAGCTGTGCCTTACGCTCGGAGCCTGCATCCTCACCGAGGCCGGCATTGCCGAAAACGATGCTGCGGCGCGCAAAATGCTCGAAAAGGGCATTGAGGATGGCTCCGCGCTCGAAAAGCTTGCCGAGCTTGTCGAGGGCCAGGAGGGCGACAGACGCGCGGTGTTCGATACCTCTCTTCTGCCCATGGCGCCTGTTCAGCTGGAGGCCGTGTGCGACCGCGCAGGCTATGTAAAGCACATCTGCGCCGACGAGGTCGGCCTTGTTTCAATGCATCTCGGCGGCGGCAGAGCCACGAAGGAGAGCGTCATCGACCTTTCCGTCGGCATTATCCTCAAAAAGAAGGTCGGCGATGCGGTCAAGGCAGGGGAGAGCCTTGGCACAATCCACGCGCAGAGCATTGAAGCGGCAAAGAAAGCCGCGGAAATGCTCAACGCCTGCTATACCATCGTACCCGACCCCGTTGAAAAACCTGCATTTATAAAGGGCATAGTCAGATAACAAAAAAACTCAGGTCTCAGACCTGAGTTTTTTAACTTGCGATCGCAATAAGCACCGAAGCGAGAACTATAAGCAGCGAAAATCCGATCTCGCCTGCCCAAACCATGCGCAGCTGATCCTCGGATATCATCATGCCGTAGCTTTTGGGCTTATTTTGCGGCTGCGGCTCTGCGGCCGGAGCTTCCTTGGGAGCCTCGGCGGAGTCAAGTTCGTCGAACACTTCGTTATCGGCAGCGTTGCTGTCGTCAACACCTTCGCCGTCCTGCTCGGGATCGACTTCCTCGTAAGAGATCTGCTCGTCATTCTCTGCCTTGCGGTGCAGCTTCGGAATGCTGACCTTCGGTATTTTTATTTCGGGTATCTTGAACTTCATAGCGTTACCTGAAAAACGGTGGGCGTTGCGCCCACCGTTTTGTTTTGTCGATTACTCAGCCTCGGCCAGAGCCTTAGCCTCTTCGATGACTTTCTGCTGAACATTGCCGGGAGCTTCCTCATAGCGAATGAACTTGCAGGTGAACGAACCGCGACCCTGAGTCATGGAGCGCAGGTCGATGGTGTAAGAGCTCATCTCTGCCATGGGGACCTCAGCCTCGACGGTCTGCATGCCGTCCTCGGCGTTCATGCCCAGAACGGTGCCGCGGCGCTTGGAGGAGATATCGGACATGATATCACCGAGGTTCGCGTCGGGGATGGTTACCTGGAGCAGGCCGATAGGCTCAAGGATGGTGGGCTTTGCCTTGGGAATACCGTCCTGATATGCAAGACGTGCAGCGGTCTGGAAAGCCATATCGTTGGAGTCAACGGGGTGGTAGGAGCCGTCGTACAGAGTTGCCTTCAGGCCGACCAGCGGATAACCGGCGAGAACGCCCTTCTGGACTGCGTTGCGCAGACCCTTTTCAACGGAGGGGAAGAAGTTCTTGGGGACGGAGCCGCCGAATACTTCCTCAGCGAAGATCATGTCGTCCTGCTCATCCTGCGGCTCGAAGCGGATCCAAACGTCACCGAACTGGCCGGAACCGCCGGACTGCTTCTTGTGACGGCCGTGAGCCTCTACCTTGCCCTTGATCTTCTCGCGATAAGCAACGCGAGCGGGCTTAAGCTCGGTCTCGACGCCGAAGCGGCTCTTGAGCTTTGCGCACAGAACGTCAACCTGAATGTCGCCTGCGCCGGAGATGACCATCTGATGGGTCTCTGCGTTGTTGACGAGGGTAAAGGAGACGTCTTCTTCGTTAAGTCTTGCAAGACCGCCGGCGACCTTGTCGTCCTGACCCTTGGTCTTGGGGGAGATAGCCATGGAGTAGCAGGGATCGGGCATCTCAAGTGCAGGAAGCTCGACCTCGTTCTTGGGATCGCATACGGTATCGCCGGTCTTCCATTCCATCTTGCCGACGGCAACGATATCGCCGCAGCAGGCTTCCTTGACCTCGGTGGTCTTCTTGCCGCAGATGGTGTAGAGTCTGCCGAGCTTGTCGGTGCTGGAAGCACGGACGTTGCGCAGCGAGAGGTCGGCGGTGATCTTGCCGGAAACGACCTTTACAAAGCTGTATTTGCCGAACTGATCAGAAACGGTCTTGAAAACAAAGCCGCAAACGGGCTCTGCGGACTTATCCTCCGGAGCCGGAACGTAATCGCAGACTGCCTGCAGGACAGCCTCGGTGCCGACGTTTGCCATTGCTGCGCCGCAGACAACGGGAACTACGCTGCGCTCTGCAAGGCCGGCCTTAAGACCGACAACGATCTCTTCGTCGGTAAGCTCCATGGTGTCGAGGAACTTTTCCATAAGCTCTTCGGTAACGGCAGCTGCCTCCATAAGCTCCATGCGCATCTCTTCGACCTTGTCTGCGTCGGCAGCAGGGATAGCGACCTTTGCGGTCTTGCCGCCCTTGGTCTGGTAAGCGGTGCTGTGAACGAGGTCGATAACGCCAGTGCCGTCGGACAAGGGGATCATGACCGGGCAGATGGCTGCGCCGTATTTCTCTTTAAGTGCCGAAAGGACAGCGTAGAAATCGCCGTGCTCTTCGTCGATCTTGGAGATGTAGAACATTGCAGGAACGCCTGCGGCCTTGAGGTATTTCCAGCTTCTTTCCGCTCCGACGGTGATGCCGTCCTTAGCCGAGCAGAAGATGATGCCGGTCTCAACAACGCGGATAGCGGCGAGAACGTCGCCGACGAAGTCAAAGTAACCCGGGCAGTCGAGAACATTGATCTTGCAGCCGCCGAAGTTTACGGGAGCGACGGAAGTTGCAATGGTGATCTGACGCTTGATTTCTTCAGCGTCATAGTCGCAGACGGTGTTGCCGTCGGTGACCTTGCCCATACGGTCGATAGCGCCGGTCGTGAACAGCATGCTCTCAGCAAGGCTGGTCTTACCGCTGTTGCCATGACCCATGAAGCAGATGTTGCGGATGTTTTTGGTTTCGTAGCTCATGTGTTGCTTCCTCTCTTGAAAGATATATTAAAAAATTAATTTCGTATAAAACGCAATCGATTTATTATACACTATTAAATATTTAATAGCAACAATTTTTTACGGGGTGCTTATCGAAAAGCTAAGTATGACAGTAATCAGCAGCCACGCAAGCAGATAGCTGAGCGCCGTTACGACGCTTGGCAGGGCGCTGAGGCTGAGAATAAACATGACAAGTATTCCGACAACGGCACTTACGACGCTGAGCATAACGCTCAGCCTTATGCGGCTAAAGAGCATTTTGCCGTGATCGGCAAGGCTTACGAGGGCACTCAGGCCTTCGCGCGATATGAGCGCGGCAGGCTTGCTCGCCTCGGACGGCTCTGCGCCGGATATCGCATATCGCTCGGAATACGGCGGAAAGTCAAAGCCGTCGGTCGGCATGTCAAACTTCACAGAAAGCATCGAGGGTGTGATGTTGAAATCGCGCACGGCAAATATGGCGTGGCGATCTGAGCCGACAAGTTCCTCAAGTGCACTCTTTACGGCATCCGAGGCCGTGTACTCCATCTCGAACACACCGCAGATAACGCCGGCAACGGCTATGTAAACGCCGTTATTCAGCACATACTTTTCGGGAAGAACAACGCCCATAAGGCGCATGAACGCGGCATTTCCGCAGTAAACGTCCTCGCCGTCGATCATTGCGGTAAGGCCGCCGCTTTCGTGAACCGAGAAGGCCTCGACGGGCATAAGACCGCCGCCGGCCTTGCGCATGAGCTCTGCAAACGGATGCACCATGGCGCTTCCCGAGGCCGAGATTATGCTGCCGGCAAAGGAAATGATGCGCTCCGGCTCCATGCCGGCGAAAACGCGTGTGCGGCTTATTTTTACGCAGCCCTTGGGGAACAGGTCGCCGTCTGTAACGATAAGGTGCTTTGCCTTGCCGATGTCATAAAGCCCCGACCAGCCGGCTATCGTCGAGCCGCTTCGGATAAGGCTCTTTATCGAAATGAAAAACAGCATGGGGAAGGTTATGAGCATGGCAATGGGCGCTGCGCACACGAAAATGCCGGAGAGAATGTGAGCAAAGGATGAAAAGTCCTTGCTTATTACGGCTGCAATGATGCTCAAAACGAGCGCTGCAACGACGAAATACGGAGTGAGCACGCCGAAAACCGACTCGTCGGGCCCGTCCTCCTCCGTGCGGCGAACAATGCCGTCAAGGGGCTTTCTGCCCTTGACGAGCGTGATATCTCCGCCGGAAAGCTCGGCTTCGGCCGTAACAACATAAGGATGCTTTGATGCTGCGGCGGTGTTCAGGATTATCTTGTTGCTGCGCGCATTCATGACGCTTCCGAGCAGCGTGAATGCGATCGTCAGCGCCGGGATGACGCAGAATGGAACGACCTTTTCGCTCACGCTTGCAGCCGAAAGAAAAGCGTCGATCATGCAAAGCAGGCAGGATATGGCAATAAGCGCGCTGGCGTGCAGCTTAAACCGCACTATGCTCATGATGCCGGTCGTTATTATATCAAGTCCGCAGAACATTACGGATATCATCATGATAAGGCACACGGCGCTTTTTACGCCTGCATCGGCAAGTGCGCCTGGAACGGGAAGCCCGTAGGATATGTATGCCATCAAAACGCACAATACAAAGGCAATCCGCGTTCTGAGCCTCAGTCCGGCAATGTGCTTATCGTAAAACCTTGCGGCCTTGTCCGGCTGCATCTCCTCGCCGAGATCTTCCGACTCGTAACTCGTCTCGCCGAGAGTCACCTGACTCTGTTTTATCTTCATTGCGATAAATGCAAGCGCGCTTATCACGGGAACGGCGACGGATTCGCGGAACGATTTAGGCTCTTTGCGAGCCTTCTCCTTTTTCGGCGGCTCGGGTTCGATGACGGTGTAGTCTGCGTCGGCGGCATATTTGTCGCCGGTTTCCTCATTTATGCCCGAGCCTTCGTAAAGCTCGGGTTCCGCTTCCTGCTCATGATCGTCGGAAACCTCGTCGCGCACCTTTGTCTGCTCTGCGGCAGATACGGGCGGCTCAAAGGTCTTAGCGGAAAGCGAAGCTTCCTGCTCGCGCAGCTTTGTCGGCTCCGGTTCGGACTGCGCCGCCTCCTCCCGGACAGGTTCAGGCTCGATGATGCGCCACTGCGGCCGGGGAGAATGCTTAAACTCGGTGATTATGCGGTCAACCTCGTCAAGCTCCGAGCTACTATCCGGCACTGCGGAGCTGATATGCTCGGCAGACTCGGGATTTGCCTCGTTTGTCTCAACAGGCGCGCCGTCGGACTCAAACTCACGCCGTATCCGCTCGGGATCGAGCTTTGACGTGCTCTCTGCGCCGTCGTCTTCCGCTTCAAACTCCTCGATGATCTGCGTTGCGTCAAAGTCAAAGCCGTCCTGCGGTGCCGAAGCCTCAAAGCCGTCGTTTACTACAGCTGAGAACACCTGGTCGGACTTTTTCGATGTGTCCATTACCGGCACACTCGGCTCAAAAAACGGCTTTTCGGATACAGGCTCCTCGTCAAGCGCCCCGAACTCACTTAATATACTGTCAAGATCAAAGTCGAAATTGACAGAGTTTTTGTCATTTGAAGATGAACTCATAAATATCCCTCGGTCAGCCTCTGCGCTGGCGCAGGACTTCGTACATGATTATTGAGGCGGCGGCGGAAGCGTTCAGAGAGTTTATCTTGCCTGCCATGGGGATGCTCACGATAAAGTCGCAGTTTTCACGCACGAGCCTGCCCATACCGTCGCCTTCAGAGCCGATAACAACGGCGCAGGAACCGGTGAAATCCGTGCTCCAAAGCTCGCTGCTGCCGCCGGCTGCCGCACCGTAGACCCAAACACCCTCATCCTTAAGCTCCTTGAGAACAGAGGGAATGTTCGGAACTCGGGCTATCTTCATGTGCTCGGCAGCACCTGCCGAAGCCTTGCCTACGATGGCGGTAAGCCCTGCACTGCGGCGCTTGGGGATTATAACTCCGTGCGCGCCGGCACATTCCGCGCTGCGGATTATCGCACCTAAATTTCGCGGATCGCTTACCTCGTCGCATACGATGATAAAAGGCTGCTCGCCTCTTTCCCGTGCAAGAGCAAGGATGTCAGCCACCTCGCAGTATTCGTTAACGCCTACAAGGGCGATAACGCCCTGATGCGCCTTCGTGACCGACATGTTGTCAAGCTTCCGGCGGTCGGCATCGACGACGACTATTCCGGCCTCGCGCGCTTTCGACGCGATGTGGCCGAGAGTCTTGTCCGTTTCGCCCTTGGCAATGAATATCTTATCTATGCTGCGGCCTACGCGCAGAGCCTCGATAACGGCATTTCTGCCCTCGATTATATCGTTTTTGATCTCAAAATTGTTTTCTTTGTGTTGCATTTCTTCACCCGTGCTCACATTTGCAGATAATAATACAAAATACATATTAACATATGCTTGCAAAAGTTTAAAGGGAAAAGTTTTTCCCTGCGACAATTTTTTTGTGGACATTATCACAATTTGGTTGTAAGATGCAAGGTAGCATACTGTAATATAAAATTAGTGTAATTATATCCTGCGAAAGGAAAGCAATATGAAAAAACTCAATAATAAAATCGACATGTTCTGCTACAGGCACCCGAGATTCGGCATTCCGAACCTGATGCTGTATGTTGTCGTTATAAGTCTTGCTGTCTGGCTGCTGAGCATTATGGACAGCAGCAGGACGCTGATGAGCTACTTCGCATTTTCGCCCGAGCTTATTTTAAAAGGACAGGTATGGCGCCTTATCACGTTTATGTTCATCCCACAGGATCTGAGCATGTGGGCTCTGCTGTTTTTCTATTTTTATTACTGGATAGGCAGCACGCTCGAACGCGAGTGGGGCACGGCGCGATTTAATATATTCATCTTCTCCGGTGTTCTGCTCACCATCATCTACGGCATGGTGATCTATCTTATCACCAAGCAGTCGGCAAGCATCGGAACGTACTACATCTATCTTTCGATGTTCTTCTCCTTTGCTACGCTTTATCCGGATACCCAGGTCCTTTTCATGTTCATTATTCCGGTCAAGATCAAGTGGCTTGCGTATATCGACGCTGCGTTCTTCATCTTTGAAATGATAGCAACACCGTTCCCGTTCAATCTGCTGCCGCTTATCGCAATGTTCAACTACTTCATATTCTTCGGCGCGGATCTCATATCGGAGCTGCGGTCGAAGCGCGTGCACTACAGCAAAACAACGGTCAACTTCAACCGCGAAAAGCAGAAGATCAAATACGAGCAGCGCCAGAAGAACTACACCTATAAGTGCAGTGTCTGCGGCAGAACAGACGTGGATTTTCCCAATCTTGAATTTCGTTACTGCTCAAAATGCGCAGGCTACCACTGCTTCTGTCAGGACCATATAAACAACCACGTTCATTTCACTGAATAACGATAAAACAGGGTGGATAAGGATATGGAAGAGAAGAAAATAACGGCTAAGACAGTCGTTGGCATAGTGATATTTGTTGCGCTCATTGCAGTGCTTGTCATGGTCGTGATGCGCGGCATTGCGGCAAACAAAGCGCTTGAAGAAACCGCGGAAAGCCCGGCCGTAACGGTGCAGCCTACGCCGACCCCGACTCCTGAGCCTACGCCGACCCCGGTGGGCCTGCCGGACTTCAAGCCCCATTCCGTTGACGGGACAGAGCCGGAGAGACTCATTTCCAGCACGGCGATCATGGTTGACGGCGAGGTCGTCGAGGAGTACGAAAGCGATTACGAGATAAACTTCGACCTGCCGGAGAGATACACAGAGCTTGAGGGCATCGTCACCTTCCGCGGCGATAACTTCCGCAGCGGCGCAGCCTACGGCACGGCCTCCGTCAGCAGCAAAACGCTCACGAAGGTCTGGTCGAAATCGACAAGCGGCCTTAGCGATACTGACGGTACCTATTGGTCCGGCAGCGGCTGGACGGGTCAGCCGCTCATCGTAAAGTGGCCCGAGGCAACGCGCAAGAACATAAGCGCAATGTACGATTGGGCGCGCGAAAAGGAAGGCCTTGTCGAGGTCATATACGCAACGCTTGACGGACATGTGTATTTCTATGAGCTGACAAGCGGCGAATACACGCGCGATCCGCTTAACCTCGGCTTTAACTACAAGGGAGCGGGCGCTCTTGATCCGCGCGGATATCCGATACTCTATGTCGGCTCGGGCGTTGACAGCGTAAACGGAAGATCCCGCGTCAAGGTCGTAAACCTTATTGACAACAGCGTTATGTTCGAGTTCGGCCACAATGAGACCTTTGCAAACCGCGGCTGGCATATGTTTGACTCTTCACCCCTCGTGAGCGCGGAGACAGATCAGCTCATCTATCCGGGTGAAAACGGAATACTCTACATCATTCATTTGAATACAAAATACAACGAGCAGACAGGTGAGCTGTCCGTTGATCCGGACAATATAGTCAAATGGAAGTATAACGGTGTGCGCAGCGGCAGCCGGTACTGGCTTGGCGTTGAGTCATCGGCGGCGATAATCAATAACTACATTTTCCTTGCCGATAACGGCGGCAACCTCATGTGCCTTGATCTGAACACACTGAAGCTCGTATGGGTGCAGGATGTGCTCGACGACACAAACTGCTCGCCTGTTGTCGATGTTGAGGACGGCCACCCATATATTTACATCAGCACCTCGTTCCACTACGGATGGCGCTCGTACTCAACGGCGGCGATACCCATTTTCAAGATAGATGCCGAAACCGGCGAGATAGTCTGGCGCACGGATTACACCTGCTACACCGTGCAGGATCTCTCCGGCGGCGTTCAGGGAACTATCGCAGTCGGCAAAAACAAGCTCTCGGACATGATATTTGTTCCCGTTGCACGCACTCCGGGCGCAAGCTCCGGCACGCTCGCGGCGCTCAAAAAGGACACCGGCGAGGTCGTCTGGGAAAAGGAAACGTCCATGTACAGCTGGAGCAGCCCCGTCGATTTCTATGACGCCGACGGCAACGGGTATCTGCTCTACTGCAACTCGGGCTTTAACATGTTCCTGATCGACGGAAAAACAGGCGAGCAGCTTGACTATATGAACCTCGGCGGCAATATCGAGGCTTCACCGGCAATGTACGGCAACTATGCCGTTGTCGGAACGCGCGCAATGCGCACATATTGCATACAGGTGGGTTAATTTGAACATATAGAGGTAAAAGAAAAAAGGAAGGGAAAAAGACAATGAAATACGCGATTTTTTACTTCAGCCCCTGCGGCGGAACAAAATCCGTCGCGGACATCATCAGCAAGGAGCTGGGTGACGCTCCCATGCAGGAGCTGACCACTCCGAGCATGAACACGGCCATCGACCATGATACGCTCACATTCTTCTGCTTCCCGGTCTACGGCGGTAGGATACCCAAGCCCATGTATGACCGTATGAAGATCATAAGCGGCGATAAAACGCCATGCGTTCCCGTTGCCGTTTTCGGCAACCGTGCCGTTGACGATGCGCTGCTCGAGATGAGCGAGCTTGCCGAAAAATGCGGCTTTGTGACAGTCGCCGGCTGCGAGATGGTAGCTCCGCATTCGATCGATCCGCAGTTCGGTGCAGGCCGCCCCGACGCAAGCGATAAGGCAAAGCTGCATGATTTTCTCGAAAAGCTCAAGGCTGCCGAGAGCTTCAGCGCCGTCAAAATGCCCGGCGATCCCGGCTATGCCAAGAAAAAAAGCGCGGCGCTTCCGCTGTACCCCATGGCCTCCAAGGAGTGCATCGGCTGCGGTATCTGCGAAAAATACTGCCCGGCAGGCGCAATCAAGGGCAAGCATATGCGCACCGTTCCCACAAAGTGCATAAGCTGTATGCGCTGCGTGAGCATGTGCTCGACCGAGTCGCGCAAGGTTCCGGCGCCGATGCGCCTTGCCGCGCATCTTACGCTCAAGAAGCTGTGTTCCGAGCGCAAGGAGCCCAAGTTTTATCTGTGATCACATTCAATTGCAAAATATCTGACAATTGCGTGTTGTGTTAATGCGGACTTGTGTGTTATACTGATAAAAAGACCTAAAATTTTTCATAGTAAGAGTATAAGGAATAAGGAAGGAGCTACATATGGCAAGAGAAAAAATCATTGCGCTCGGCAAAAAAATGACCGACCGCATACCCTACAAGCTCGGACTTGAGAAGCTCACAGAGTCCGATCCCGAGTATTACGGCCTTGAGTGCGTCGTGACCGACGATGAGGCCGACGTTGCACTGGCAATGGATCTCCGCAAGCCCACAACTCCCGAGAAGATCGCAAAGAAAATGGGCAAGCCCGTTTCCTACGTTCAGAAGATCATGGACGATCTGTCCGCCAAGGGCGTTCTGGAGTACAACTACGATACTCCCGACGGCAGCCGTCAGTATGTTCTGCCCATCTTCGTTCCCGGTGCTGCCGAGCTTATGAATATGAATCTCGAGCAGGTCGAGAAGTACCCCCAGATAGCAAAATTCTTCGAGCGTATGGCGTTTCTGCCGCTGACGAAGATCACTCCTATGGTACCTCCCGGAGGCAACGGCATAGGCATGCACGTTATCCCCGTCGAGAAGGCAATACCGGCAACCAACGAGTCTGTCAGCATTGAGCATATCTCCCACTGGCTCAAGAAGTACGAGGGTCAGCTCGGTGTAGGCTACTGCTCCTGCCGTAATGCAATGCGCCTTATGGGCGAGGGCTGCGGCGAGATGCAGGATGAGCTGTGCATCGCCGTCGGCACCTTCGCAAGATACTGCGTCGAGACCGGCAAGGGCCGCTATATCACCCACGAAGAGGCGCTGCGCATCCTCAAGCGCTCCGAGGAAAACGGCTATGTGCATCAGATAACCAACATCGACGGCGAGAACAAGATCTTCGCCATCTGCAACTGTGCGCTCGGCTCCTGCTTTGCTCTGCGCACCTCCCAGCTTTTCAATACCCCCAATATGTCCGCTTCCGCGTATCGCGCACACGTCGATAAGGAAAAGTGCGTTGCCTGCGGCAAGTGTGTTGAGGTCTGTCCTGCAGGCGCGGCAAAGCTCGGCCAGAAGCTCTGCACCAAAGACGGCCCTGTTGTATATCCCAAGCAGCCTCTGCCCGATGACAACCACTGGGGCGAGCATATGTGGGACATGGACTACAAGAACAACAACCAGAAAAACTGCCACGAGAGCGGCACTGCTCCCTGTAAGGCAGCTTGCCCGGCACATATCGCCGTTCAGGGTTATATCAAAATGGCAGGCGAGGGCAGATACCTTGACGCTCTCAAGCTTATAAAGCAGGATAACCCGTTCCCGGCGGTCTGCGGCAGCATCTGCAACAGAAGATGCGAGGACGCATGCACCCGCGGTCAACTTGACCGTGCGGTTGCCATCGACGAGATCAAGAAGTTCATCGCCGAGAAGGAGCTGAGCGAAAAAACTCGCTACATCCCCGAAAAGCGCCGTCATAAGACTCCCGACACAGACTATGTCGAGAAGATCGCGATTATCGGCGCAGGCCCTGCCGGCATGAGCTGTGCTTATTACCTGGCCGAGATGGGCTACGCAAACGTCACCGTTTTCGACCGCAACCCGGTACCCGGAGGCATGCTCACCCTCGGAATCCCGTCCTTCCGCCTCGAGCGCAAGGTCATAAATGCTGAGATCGACGTGCTTAAGAAAATGGGTGTCAAGTTCAAGTGCGGCGTCGAGGTCGGCAAGGATATCACCATCGACGAGCTGCGCAAGCAGGGCTATAAGGGCTTCTTCGTCGCCATCGGCGCGCAGAATTCGGCAAAGCTCGGCATAGCCGGTGAAGACCTCAAGGGCGTTTACGGCGGCGTTGATTTCCTGCGCGACGTCAACCTCGGCAATAAGGTCGAGATCGGCAAGAAGGTCGCCGTTATCGGCGGCGGCAACGTCGCAATGGACGTTGTGCGCACGGCTGTCCGCCTCGGCGCCGAGGAGGCTTACATAGTCTATCGCCGCAGCGAGGACGAGATGCCGGCAGACAAGGAAGAGGTCGCCGAAGCAATGGCAGAGGGCGTGAAGTTCTGCTACCTCAACGCTCCCGTTGAGATCACCGGCACCGCAGCCGGCAAGGTCAACGGCCTGAAGGTCGAGATCATGGAGCTTGGCGAGCCTGACGAGAAGGGCAGAAGAAAGCCCGTCGGTACCGGCAAGTTCAAGACCATCAAGGTCAATTCCGTCATCGGCGCTATCGGCCAGACCATCGACTGGGGCGAGCTGGATGTCGGCGCGCTCAAGACCGCCACAAAGGGCGTTGCAATGGCAGATCCCGTAACTCTCCAGACCGCACAGGAGGATATCTTCGTCGGCGGCGACTGCTACACCGGACCGAAGTTTGCTATCGATGCGATAGCCGCCGGCCGCGAGGGCGCGATCAGCCTGCACCGCTACGTTCAGCCCGGCCAGAGCCTTACCCTTGCCCGTAATCCGCGCGATTTCTACGAGCTGGATAAGGACAACGTCGTTATCGACATCAACTGCTTCGACGCGCCCGTGCGCCAGGAAGTCAAGCACGATCCGCGCAAGGCAAAGACCATGAAGAACGACCGCGTCACCTTCACCGAGGAGCAGGTAAAGGCGGAAGCGAGCCGCTGCCTGGGCTGCGGCGTCAGCGTCGTCGATCAGAATAAGTGCATTGGCTGCGGCCTGTGCACGACCCGCTGCGAGTTTGACGCGATCCACCTGCATCGCGATCACCCCGAGGCGAGCAAGATGGTCACTACCGACGACAAGATCCCGCCTCTGGCAGCATATGCCGCAAAGCGCGCCGTTAAGATAAAGATCAAGGATCTGAAAGAAAAACTCGCAAAGTGATAACATCGGAGGAAATGCCCCATGCATGAGCTTGGAACTGTATTTTACGTTATCAAGGAAGTGGAAAAGCTCTGCGACGAGAATGATCTGACCAAGGTCGGAAGCGTCACGCTTCAGATAGGCGAGGTCAGCGGTATCATTCCGGAATATATCGTCGATTGCTGGAACTGGGCCGTAAAGGAGTCCAAATATATGAAGGAGGCCGAGCTGAAGGTCGAAAAGCTCGAGGCGGTCACCTTCTGCGAGGACTGCAAACAGACCTATCCGACGGTGAAATACGCGAAGGTGTGTCCGTATTGCCAGAGCGAGAACACATATCTCGTCACCGGCAACGAATACATCATAAAAGAGATCGAAGCAATGTAACCCCAAAAGCAGACTAAATTAAAAGCTCCCGACCGATTCGGTCGGGAGTTTTTGTGCGGCAAAATGCACAAGCGGCGTAATAACTATTTATTTACTATTACTATTTAAGAAAAGAGCAAGATGTGTTATACTACATATCGAAGAGGGCGATTGACGGTCACCATCTCACCCTGCCGGCGCGAAAGCGCCGCGCCGTGACCTTCAATTTGGGAGAATATGCTCCGCAAAATACAAACGCACCGCACGGTTATCCCCCGTGCGGTGCAATTTTACATATTCAGGTTATCGACTCCGTTTCGCATCTCGAACAGAAATGCGATGAAGCTTTTCATGTACGGGATAAACTCGCCCGAATCGATCATTGACATGACCTCGTCGAGCGTCGCCCAGCGCGCGTCCACGACCTCCTCGGCCTGAAAAACAAGCGAGGAAAGCGCAATGTCTTTCACGATGATGTAGTAGTCGTCGAAGCCGTCCTCAAAGTTTGCCGTCAGCCGCGGCCGAATGTCGGAAAAGTCGATGTCTATCCCAAGCTCCTCGCACAGCTCACGGTGCATCGCCTGCCGGCTGGTCTCGCCGGAAAGCGCGCTGCCTCCGACGGTGACGTCCCATTTCTCGGGAAATGTGGCCTTCTGCGTGCAGCGCTGCTGGATGAGCAGCCTGCCGTCAGTGCTGAAAATTGCGACATGCACGACCATGTGGTAAAGCCCCTCCGGGTGCTTTGCGCCGCGGATAACGCTTTTGCCGGTCGGTATTCTGTCAACGTCGTATGCGTCCCATGTTTCCATAATTATCACCCGGAACACAGTAGCATTTTTTCACCGCCGCGTCAAGAGAATGTCGCGTTCGGTCGAAAATAACTGCTTTACATCGGCTGCGCGATTTGCTATAATATTTGGGCGTTATAAATGCGCCCGTAGCTCAGCTGGATAGAGTGTCAGACTCCGACTCTGAAGGTCGTGGGTTCGAATCCCGTCGGGCGTACCATTAATAAAAGCCAGTGTTATCAATGCTTTCAGGCATTTTTACACCGGCTTTTTTCGTTGCTTTTTACTGTCCGCTTTTTGCTTTGCTAAGGCGCACTTGCCTTGCCTGATTGTATTTCATGGAGTAGTTTCTCAGACATTCGTGCAGCATGAGCGCGGCAATGTCGGTGGACTTTTTTAGCTCGCTGTCCGATAAATTCAGCTCGGACAGGGCACTTTTGATCCTCTCGCCGCTTATGAGGGCTGCGGCCATAATGGCTTTTCCCTCGGCGGCTGCCGCAATTGCGGACATTGCATCGACTATGCTGCCCGGAATTTCCGGAGCGGTGTAGAAGCCGCATTGACTTATAATGTCGCGCTCGACAAGGATTGCAAGTCGGAGAAATACATAGCCGCCCTCGTCCTGCATGCTGCTCTCCGCGACCGGAGAAGCGGACATTTCCGTGCCGCCGGCTCGCAGCAAAACGCCGCTGCCGATTTTCGATTTATCTGTTGCCATGTTGATCCTTTCCGCCGCACACAGGGCAGCCGGGGAGCTTTACGATGCTGTGCTCCTGAAACACATTGTCCCACAGGTCAACGTACAGAAGCGTTTTGCGCACGGAGCTGCTTGCAAAGCTGTGCGTTATTATCTTTATCGCTTCGGTCGCCTGAACGGCAGCGATAAACGGTGCGGCGGTGCTGAGTACACCATGCGTGCCGGCTATCGGATATGTGCCGCGCTCCGGCGTTTCGCCGGGCATCAGACATGCAAAGCACGGTCCGCCCGGCACGATATTCATCGTCATGCCCTGACTCTGCACAACTCCGCCGTATATCCACGGAATACCGCGCGGTACGCAGCAGTTATTAATTATCTTGCGTGCCTCAAAATTGTCGCTTGCGTCAATGACGATATCGGCGCCGCCAAGCAGGGCAGGGGCATTGTCCTCCGTGAGCCATTCGCGCGACGATGCGATCGAAATATCGCTGTTTATTTTTCCGAGATGCTCGCAGGCTGCATCGGCCTTGCTGCGCCCGACATCGCTCTCATCAAAAAGCGTTTGACGCTGAAGATTGCTCAGCTCGACGACGTCATCGTCGATGATGAGTATATGCCCGACTCCGGCGCGTGCAAGATACGACGAAGCCGCCGTGCCGAGCGCACCCTGACCTACTATGGCAACGTGCGCGTGGCCGAGCTTTTCCTGCCCCGCGTGGTCGATATATGGCAGACGGATCTGCCTGTCATATCTATTGTTCTGATCCATTTTTCTTCACCGCTTTTCATACATCCCGAGCAGAGTCTTATAGTCCTCAGGTGTGTCGGCATCGCGAAGAGAGCCGGGGTCGTTGACGGGGATCTCAATCATCGTTTCTCCGCACGCGGCCATTGCTTTTCCGAGACCGCCGTCGCCGCTATACGCTAAAATTCCGTCAACGAGCCTTGCTGCGATCAGTATCGGATGTCCGCGCTTGCCGTCGCAAACGGGGCAGGCAAGCTCTGCTCCGGAGTCGATGAGGGCGCGCGCGGTCGTGACCTCAAACAGCGGAACGTCGACCGGCGTGAAAAGTATCCTGCCGCACTTATCCTTTAAATAATCAAGCCCCAATGCCGCCGAGTCGAACATCTGCGTTGTCGCATAGCGCTCGTTTCGGATGAACGTCAGGCCGCAGCCCTCAAGATGCCGCTCCAAAGCGTCGGCATTATGCCCGGTTATCATAACGATCTCCTCGGCTCCTGCCTGCCTGAGCGTTGAGACTATGCGCCGGGCTATGGACTGCGAACCGATGCTCAGCATGGGCTTGAAATCCCCCATGCGCGACGACATGCCGGCTGCTACTATTACCGCACCTATACTCATGCTATATCCTCCATTGTAAACCATTATTTGCGCAGCGGCACCGAGCTGCCGAGCACGGATAGAAACTGCTTTAGAACGGGGTTTGAGTTCGAGCTTTGCCACGCAGCGATTATATCCTCCTTCTCGCACTCGCCGACGAGCGGAACAAAAACAAGGTTATCCGCATCGTACAGCTTGTCGGTGAAATAATCCGGCAGTATCGAAATGCCCTCCTGAGCGGCGACCATCATGAGGATGCACTCGGCGTCGCACGAGCGGAAGAGAATATTCGGCTTGTAGCCTGCGTCCTTGTAAAGCTGCATGAAGAATGCGTCGCCGTAGGAATCGTTCGAAGCGTCGGGCGACATATACAGTATGCTTTCGCCCTTGAGATCGGCGCGGCTTAGTCTCCGCCTGCCGGCAAGGGGGTGCTCGTCATACAGGGCTACAACGAGCCGCGCGCTTTCAACGCCTATGTATTCCACGTCCGCCTGAGCTTTTAGGTTCGTGCTGTCCCAGGTGAAGATAATGTCATACTCCTGCTGCATAAGCCCGGCGGCCAAAACATCGGTCGAGCAGCGGTAAAAGCTTATAAGCGCGTTTTGGTTTTGAAGGTGAAACGAGCGCATGAGCACCGAAAGATCGCTGCGCTCATAGCCGCGTACAAAGCCTACGCGCAGGGCTCCCGTAAGTCCGGTGGACGCATCGTGGACGCGCTCGACGGCGCTGCTCATTCTGTCAAGTATGGCGCGAGCCTCGCCCAGAAAAATTTTGCCTGCTGGGGTGAGCGAAACGGGACGCGTAGAGCGGTCAAACAGTGCGCAGCCGAGAGATTCCTCCAGCAGCTGCATCTGCTGCGTGATTGCCGTTTGGGATATATAAAACTGCTCGGCGGCCTTCGTGAAGCTTCGGCTTTCGGCGGCCGCAACGAAGTATTTAAGCTGATTTCTGTTCATCATATGCCTCAAAATAAGTTTTTCTTATTTTAGCATACGGAAACAGCCCTTGTAAACTGCTGAATTTTTGGCTAAAATAAGCAACAGCTTTTATGAGAGAGGTATTCGTATGAAGAGAGAATCATTCGGCTCCAGACTCGGCTTTCTGCTTGTCAGCGCAGGCTGCGCTATCGGCATCGGAAACGTCTGGCGCTTTCCTTACATAACGGGTCAAAACGGCGGCGGCTATTTCGTCCTGTTTTACCTTATCTGCCTTGTTGTCATGGGTATCCCCGTGCTGACGATGGAGCTTGCGGTCGGCCGCGCGAGCCGGCAGAGCGCCGTTCTGGGCTACAAGGCGCTTGAAAAGCCCGGCAGCAAGTGGCACATCCACGGCTGGTTCTGCCTTATCGGCTGCTATCTGCTGATGATGTACTACACGACCGTTGCCGGCTGGATGGCAAGCTATTTCGGAAAATTCCTGACCGGCGTGTTCCACTCCGGCATGTCGGCCGATGCAACGAGCGCCGTGTTCGGCAACCTTCTGGCATCTCCCGGCGAGATGGCGATATGGACCGAGATAGTTGTCGTTGTAGGCTTTATCGTGTGCAGCTTCGGCCTTAAAAAAGGACTTGAGCGCATATCAAAATTCATGATGCTCGCGCTGCTTGCGCTGATAATAGTGCTGGCTGTTCACAGTCTGACGCTTTCCGGCGCGGCAGAAGGCATGAAATTCTATCTGCTTCCGTCTATTGATACCATCCGCAAAAACGGCTTCGGAAGCCTCATCACCGACGCAATGAACCAGGCGTTTTTCACCCTCAGCCTCGGCATTGCGGCAATGGAGATATTCGGCAGCTACATGAGCGATAAGCACACGCTCACGGGTGAGGCTGCACGCATCTGCGCGCTGGATACCTTCGTTGCGCTCATGGCAGGAACGATCATCTTCCCGGCCTGCTTCTCGTTCGGCGTGTCGCCCGAGCAGGGACCGTCGCTGATATTTGTTACTCTGCCGCAGGTGTTTGTCAACATGGCCGGCGGCCGCTTCTGGGGCGCGTTGTTCTTCCTGTTCATGATCTTTGCAAGCTTTTCCACGGTGCTTGCGGTTTTCGAGAATATCATTGCCGTATGCATGGATACCTTCGGCCTGAGCCGCAAGAAGGCGGTTGCAATAAACTTCATTCTTCTTGCGCTGCTGAGCCTGCCGTGCGTATTCGGCTATAATATCTGGAGCAATCTGCATCTTATCGGCGGCAGGGATGTGCTTGATACCGAGGACTTCCTCGTGTCGAACCTGCTTCTGCCTATAGGCTCTCTTGTCTATCTGCTGTTTTGCGTCAGCAAGTGGGGCTGGGGCTTTGATAAGTATATTGCCGAGGTCAATAAGGGCACCGGCATCCGTCTTTCGCCCAAGCTCAAGCCGTATTTCCAGTGGATACTGCCGATACTTATACTCATAATCCTCGTCCAGGGACTTATATAAGCTTTCAAAGCCGACCGAAAGGCCGGCTTTTTCATTTACAGAACGGAGCAAATGTGTTATGATATTTTATTATTAAAATATCAGGAGAAAACGATGCTGGATAAACTTAAACAGCTTGATAACAGATATTCCGAGCTCGGCCAGCGAATGGAAAACGGCGAGATATATGCAGACCCGACGGCATACACCAAATGCGCACGTGAGATGAAAGAGCTTGAGCCGATAGTCACGGCGTACAGGGAGTATGTCAAGTGCGAAAAGGCCATGCATGACGCCGAGGAGCTGATGTCCGACCCCGAGTTCAAGGAGCTTGCGCAGGAGGAATATAACGATGCAAAGCAACGCCTCGGCGAGCTTGGCGAGCAGCTTAAGATACTGCTCCTGCCCAAAGACCCGAACGATGAGCGCAACGTTATAATGGAGATCCGCTCCGGCGTCGGCGGAGAGGAAAGCTCTCTGTTTGCGCATGATCTTTTCCGCATGTATTCCATGTATGCAGAGAGTAAGGGCTGGAAGATCGATATCGTCAATATTAACGAAACGGAGCTTGGCGGCATAAAGGAAATGAGCTTTGTCGTCGAAGGACAGGGAGCATATTCACGCCTTAAGTTTGAAGCCGGAGGCCATCGCGTTCAGCGCGTTCCGGAGACCGAGTCCGGCGGCAGGATACATACCTCGGCGGCAACGGTCGCGGTTCTTCCCGAGGCTGAGGAGGTCGAGTTTGAAATTAACCCTGCCGATCTTCAGATCGACACCTACCGTTCGTCCGGAGCCGGAGGTCAGCATGTAAATAAGACCGAAAGCGCAATACGCATAACGCATTTGCCCAGCGGCGTCGTGGTCGAATGTCAGGACGAGCGCAGCCAGTATAAAAACAAGGACAGAGCGATGAAGATCCTGCGCTCAAAGCTGTATGAGGCCGAGCAGCAGAAGCAGGCCGCAGCCATAGCTGCCGAGCGCAAAAGCCAGGTCGGCTCGGGCGACAGGTCGGACAGGATACGCACCTATAACTTTCCCCAAAACCGAGTCACCGACCACAGACTTGTGGGTGATGTGCGCAATTTCAATATTCAAAGCGTGTTAAACGGCGACCTTGACCCGATAATAGATGCGCTGATAACCGCAGATCAGGCGGAAAAGCTCAAAAGGCAGGCGGAGAGCTGATGGAAACTAAGATAATCGGAAAAGATGATCTGAACACAGCGGCTGCGCTCATAGCCGCAGGGCAGCTCGTTGCCGTTCCTACGGAAACGGTTTACGGCCTTGCATGCAGCGGACTTGACGCCGACGCGGTCGAGCAGGTTTATGAGGTCAAAGGCAGACCCGAGGTAAAGCCGCTGTCGCTTATGCTGCATAAGGGCGCTGCCGTGACCAGGTACTGCGCAAATATTCCCAAGCAGGCGCGCGTGCTTATGGATAAATTCTGGCCGGGACCCTTGACGATAGTTTTAAAGTCAAAGGACATCGTTCCCGATATCGTCCGCGCAGGCGGCGATACGGTCGCGCTCAGATGCCCCGACCACCCGATGACGCAGGCAATGCTGAAAAAAGCGCGCCTGCCGTTTGCCGCTCCCTCGGCAAATCCCTCGGGCGAGAAAAGCCCCGTTACGGCGCAGGAGGTGCTCGGATACTTCGACGGCAAAATTGCCGCCGTCGTGGACGGAGGAAAATGCGGCCTCGGAAAAGAGTCAACTATAATCGATATGAGCGCGGCACCGTATAAGATACTGCGCCGCGGCGCGCTGCCCGAGGAGGAGATCGCCGCAGCTCTTGCCGAAAACCTCAAGGTCGTCGGCATAACCGGCGGCACGGGCTGCGGAAAAACAACGGCTCTGCGCGAGCTTGAAAAGCTGGGGGCGCTCATAATAGACTGCGACGCGCTGTATCACGACATGCTCAGAACAAATGCGCAGATGCTAGGCGATATCGAGCGCTCGTTCCCCGGCACGGTAACGGATGGTGTGCTTGACCGCAAGGCGCTGGGCGCAACGGTGTTTTCAAATGAAGCGGCGCTTGTTGATCTTAACGCGATAACGCATCACTACATAGGCCTTGAAGTCAACAAAAAGCTCAGAGAGTGGGCGATGAACGGCGGAAAGATAGCGGCCATCGACGCGATAGCGCTTCTTGAAAGCGGACTTGGCGAAAAATGCTGCGCCGTGGTCGGAATAGTTGCCGAGAAAACGACGCGCATCGAGCGTATAATGAAGCGCGACGGCATAAGCTATGAGTATGCCATGATGCGTGTGAACGCCCAGTATCCGAACGAGTATTTCGAGCAGAAATGCGAATATGTGCTGCACAATGACGGCAGCGAGGACAAATTCAGAAAAGAATGCAAAAATTTATTTAAGGAAGTATTGAAAAATGGCTGAGATCAGAGACGAACTATTTTACAAGCAGAAAAACGGTTATGATACTATGAGCACGCAGCAGCGCATCGATATGGAGGATTACTGCCGCGGCTACATGGCGTTTTTAAACGAGGCGCGCACCGAGCGCGAGGCGGTGAAGATCGCAATAGAGATGGCCGAGGATAAGGGCTTTGTCGAGTATGTTGACGGTATGAAGCTTTCCCCGGGCGATAAGGTCTACTGCAACAATCGCTCAAAGGCTCTTATGCTCGCCGTCATCGGCCGGAAAAGCCTTGAGGAAGGCTGCGTTATCGCCGGTGCGCATGTCGATTCGCCGCGCATCGACCTCAAGCAGAATCCTCTTTACGAAAGCGACGAGCTTGCGTATTTCAAGACCCATTACTACGGCGGCATAAAGAAATACCAGTGGGTCACCATTCCTCTCGAGCTGCACGGCGTGGTCGCGCTCAAAAACGGCGAGACGATCGACGTGAGCATCGGCCACGATCCTTCCGATCCGCAGTTTGTCATAACCGACCTCCTGCCGCATCTCGGCAAGGAGCAGATGAGAAAGACCATGGAAGAGGGCATCACCGGCGAGGGCCTCAATATCCTCATCGGCAGCATCCCCTACGCCGACGAGGGCAGCGACAGAGTTAAGCTTGCCGTCATGAGCATCCTCAACGACCGCTACGGCATCGTCGAGGAGGACTTCCTCTCAGCGGAGCTGACCGCCGTTCCTGCATTTGAAGTTCGCGAGATCGGCCTTGACCGCTCGCTCATCGGCGGCTACGGTCATGATGACCGCGTGTGCGCATACGCAGAGCTCAAGGCGATACTCGACCTTGACGAGGCGCCCGAAAAGACGGCAGTCTGCATCCTCGCGGATAAGGAAGAGACAGGCTCGGACGGCGTCAGCGGCATGCAGAGCAGCGCATTCGAGTGCTTCATGGAAGAGCTGTGCGCCGGTCAGAACGTTCCCCTGCGCCGTTGCTTTAAAAACAGCTTCTGCCTGTCGGCGGATGTCACCGCGGCGTTTGATCCGAATTTCCCCGAGGTCAGCGAAAAGCGCAACGATGCAAAGCTCAACTACGGCATGGGCATCTGCAAGTTCACCGGCGCTCGAGGCAAGAGCGGAACGAGCGACGCTTCGGCCGAGATCGTCGGCTACCTGCGCAGAATATTCGCCGATGCAGGCGTTGTCTGGCAGATGAGCGAGCTTGGCAAGGTCGATCAGGGCGGCGGCGGCACCATAGCAAAGTACATGGCAAACCGCAATATCGACACGATCGACGCAGGCGTTCCTGTCATGAGCATGCATGCTCCGTTTGAGGTCGTTGCGAAGTTTGATTGCTTCATGACCTATCTTGGTGTGCTTGCCGCATACAAAGCATAATAAAACCGCCTCATACCTGACAAAATAGGTATGAGGTGATTTTTTTGGAGGAGCTTAAAGAGCTGGGCAGCGCTCAGCCGCAGGGCAGGGTAGGAATGATACACTGTCTGACCATCGTCGGTCAGGTCGAGGGACATCAGATATTGCCCGAGGATAACAAAACCACAAAATATGAGCATGTCATGCCGCTGCTCGCGGCGGTCGAGGAGTCCGAGGAGATAAAGGGACTGCTGATACTTCTAAACACCGTCGGCGGCGACGTTGAGGCCGGGCTCGGCATAGCCGAGATAATTGCCGGAATGAAAAAGCCAACGGTATCGCTCGTGCTCGGCGGAGGACACTCGATCGGCGTGCCGCTTGCCGTTGCCGCGTCGCGCAGCTTCATTGCGCCGTCGGCGGCAATGACTATCCATCCGGTGCGCCTGAACGGCGTTGTCATCGGTGTTCCGCAGACATATAACTATTTTGCGCGCATTCAGGAGCGCATAGTAGGCTTTGTGACAAGCCACTCGAATATAAGCCGCGAGAAGTATAACGAGCTGATGATGGCGACCGATGAGCTTGCAAACGACGTCGGCAGCGTGATATACGGGCAGGAGGCGGTCGCCTGCGGCCTTATCGACAGCATCGGCGATCTCTCGGATGCGCTTGACTATCTGCATAATGAGATCGAAAAGCAGGCACACTGATGTGTGCTTGCTTTTTAATACATTATATGATAAAATAACTCAGTTAAGTATACATAACACCTACATAGGAGATAAATACATGAGCATTTTGGATGCCATAATCCTCGGCATTGTTCAGGGTGTTGCGGAGTTTCTGCCCATTTCAAGCTCTGGACACCTTGCGATTTTGCACAATCTTTTTAATATGTCCGACCTCGGCAGCAATCACATGTTCTTTGACGTTCTGCTGCACTTCGGCACGCTTATCGCTATCTGCTTTATGTACTGGAGCGACATTAAAGCGATGTTTACCCAGACTATCGACATGCTTTCCGGCAGAACGGTTGACGAAAACGGCCGGCGCAGGAGATTTCCCGAGGCGCGGCTTTTTATGCTTATCATTGTCGCGACGCTGCCCTTGGTGCTTATTCTCCCGGTGCATAAATACATTGAAGCGCTTTCAAACTCAACGGTGTATGTCGGCATAGCGCTTATCCTCACCGGCTGCATGCTGCTCGTTTCGGACAAAATGGCCAAGGGCAGCAAGACCGAGAAGAACATGCTTTTCACCGATGCGCTCATCGTCGGCCTGTGCCAGTGCGTTGCAACGCTGCCCGGCCTGTCGCGCTCGGGAACGACAATAACTGCCGGTATCGCAACGGGTCACGACCGCAGCTATGCCGTGAAATTTTCGCTTCTTATGAGCATTCCGGCGGTGCTCGGCGCAACGCTTCTGGAGCTTGTTGACGCGTTCAAGGCCGGTATCGACGTATCTCTTATTCCGGCGTATCTTTTCGGAATGATCGCCGCCATGGTCTCCGGCGTTTTGTCCATCGGACTTCTGAAAATGATCGCGCGCAAGACGCGCTTCGGCGGATTTTCATACTACTGCTGGGTAGTCGGCGTTCTGACGATAATACTTTCACTTATATTCTGATAAAGGCAGGTAAGCTGAATAATGGCGCAAACCGCTACAAAGAAAAAATCCAATAGTTCCGGCAAAAACCAGTCCTCGCAGCCGGCAAAAAAGCCGAACAGTACCGAGCCTGCGACTAACCCTGCCCGGAGAATAATAGCCGCTGCGTGCTTTCTGTTTGCTGCCGTTCTCGTCGTTATAGGCATCTTTGCGCATGACGGTGTTGTTGTCGGCTGGCTGTGCTCGCTTTTAAAGGGCCTTTTCGGCTATGGCTTCTGGATCTGTGCACCGGTGTTTCTGCTTGCAGCGTATATTCTGGCATTTAACAGGGAAAGACCGTGCACATGGCGCATGACGGCGACTCTGCTTCTGCCTCTTTTGGCAGGCGCGCTTGTAAATCTTCTGCTGTCGCAGGTCGTTGTCGATAACCTCAGCGGCGTCGGCGAGCTGTTCGGAACGCTCTATTCCGGCGGCAAGAAAATGTTGTGTGCCGGCGTTCTCGGAACGCTCATAGCCTTTGCGCTGGAAAAGGCGTTCAGCATATACGGCGCGGCTATCGTGCTCCTGCTGGCGTTTATATTCTTTGCGCTGTCGGCGCTTAGCATAACGCCGAAAAAGCTTTTTGAGTTCTTCCGCGCAGACCCGGCCGAAAAGCCGGATAAAAAGGCAAAGTCGGCTGCCGCCATTGCCGAGCCTGCCCCGGCGCAGGATGCGGAGCAGGAGGTCGAGCAGGCTAAAAAAGCCCGTCGCCGCGCGATAGACATTCCGCTTGACGATGAGCCTGCGTTTGCAAAAAAATCCGCAGCCTCCGAGGAGCCTACGGTGAAGGAAGAGCCTGCACCGAAAAAGGACGGCGGCCTATTCGGCAAAAAAAGCGCGAAGGCAAAGCCGGCAAAGCCTTCTGCCGACGTTGAGCCTATGACCATTGAGGAGGTCGAGGCGCTGACGGGCATTTCGGCGGTGAAAATGACCGACGAGGGAGCCGTAAAAACGGCGGCGGTGTCCGATCCGCCGAAAAAAGCTTCGGCAGCCGAGGTCGCGGCCGAGACGGAGGCGATACGCAACGCCATTGAGTCGGCAACGAGCGACGGCGAGTACGAAAAGCCGCCGATATTCCTGCTCAAAAAGGGTCATGCGGTCGCGGCAAACTCCGATGAGGAGCTGCGCACGAACCGCGAGCGCCTTGAGAATACGATAAAGAGCTTCGGCGTGTCGGCAAGAATAGTTGACACGACCCGAGGTCCCACGGTCACACGCTATGATCTTGAGCTTGACCAGGGCGTGAAGCTCAGCAGGCTCACAAACCTTGCCGGCGATATCGCGCTTGCCCTCGGCGTTGTGAGCGTGCGCATTGCGCCGATACCCGATAAGATATCCACCGTCGGCATCGAAGTGCCGAATAAGATCATAAGCACCGTTTACCTGCGCGATATAATCGACTCGCCGCGCTTTGCCTCGTCCAAGTCAAAGCTCAGCTTTGCCATCGGCAAGGACATTGCCGGTCAGGCGGTAGTCGGCAACATCGCAAAGCTTCCGCACCTGCTCATCGCAGGCACTACCGGCTCGGGCAAATCGGTGTGCATGAACTCGCTTATAATAAGCCTTCTGTATAAATCCGATCCCGATGAGGTCAAGCTCATCATGATCGACCCCAAAATGGTCGAGCTTGGCGTTTATAACGGCATTCCGCATCTGTATATACCCGTTGTCACCGACCCGAAGAAGGCAGCCGGTGCGCTCCAGTGGGCGGTTACGGAGATGCTGAAGCGATACAGGCTGTTCTCCGAGCTTGGCGTAAGAAGCCTTGAGGCATATAACGAGCACCTTGCCGAAAACGGGCAGCCGAAGATGCCGAGCATCGTTATTGTCATCGACGAGCTTGCAGACCTCATGCTCGTTGCGTCTAAGGACGTTGAAGAGAGCATCTGCCGCGTCGCCCAGATGGGCCGTGCTGCCGGTATGCACCTTGTTATCGCAACTCAGCGACCTTCGGCCGACGTTATCACCGGCCTTATGAAGGCCAATATCCCGAGCCGCATTGCGTTTGCCGTGTCCTCCGCGCTTGAAAGCCGCATTATCCTCGATAATGCAGGAGCGGAGAAGCTTATCGGCATGGGCGATATGCTGTATGCCCCCATAGGCTGCGGCAAGCCTCTGCGCGTGCAGGGCGCATTCGTCAGCGACGATGAGCGCGACTCGATCGTTCAGTTTATAAAGCGCCAGTCCACCGCGCAGTACAGCGAGGACGTCATGGCGCAGATCGAAAAAGCCGCCGAGGATAAGGGCGCAAACGGCAAGGGCCGCGGTGACGATGACGAGCCGTCGGGCAAGCCCGAATATGACGAGCTGCTGCCGCAGGCGGTCGATGTCATTTTCGACACAAAGCAGGCCTCGGTCTCGATGCTTCAGCGCCGACTGAAGCTCGGCTATTCGCGCGCTGCGCGCATAGTCGATCAGATGGAGGAAATGGGCATCATCGGCCCGTTTGAAGGCTCTAAGCCGCGCCAGATACTCATAACGCGCGACCAGTGGCTCGAAATGCAGACCACTCAGGGCACGGCACCCACCGAAACGCTGCAAATTCAGACAGAGTTTGCCGACGAGATCGACGATATGTAAAACACAAGGGCGGTTAACATAATGTGACCGCCCTTGCTTGATTTGGAGACTGATATGAACGATTATTTCTGCCCACGGATGGAGAAAAGCGATATAAACAACATAAGCATGCTCGGCCTTGCGCATATCGGCGACGGAGTGTATGAGCTTTTGACGCGCACCATGCTGTGCGCCGACGGAAACAAAAAAGTGACCGAGCTGCACAAAAAAACGGTCGCGATAGTCAATGCCCCGGCTCAGGCCGAGGCTGCCGAAAGGCTTCTGCCACTGCTTGACGAAGACGAAATGTATGTCTACAAGCGCGGCCGCAACGCAAAGGTAAACTCCGTGCCGCATAAGGCCGACATTGCACAGTATCACGCCGCCACCGGGCTTGAGGCGCTGTTCGGCTGGCTGTATCTTCAGGGAAAAACGCAGCGGATAAACGAGCTGTACGCGGTTTGCGCGGAGGGTCACCATGGCGCTTGATGCAATACTGTTATCAGGAATAATAGCCGAGCTGCGGCCGAAGATCATAGGCGCGAGGATCGACAAGGTCCAGCAGCCGGAGCGCGATAAGATCGTCCTCTCCGTTCGCGGGGACGAGAATATGCGCCTGCTCATTGACGCAGGGGCCGGCAGCGGCAGATTGCAGCAGACGAAAATGAGCTTTGAGAACCCGGCCGAGCCGCCGATGTTCTGCATGCTGCTGCGCAAGTATCTCACCGGCGGCAGGATAGAGGCGATAGAGCAGCCAAACTGGGAGCGCCTTGCAATGGTTAACATAACATCGTGCAACGAGCTTGGCGACAACGTTGACCTGCGCCTTGCCGTGGAGCTTATGGGAAGAAGCTCAAACCTCGTGCTCATAGGCTCGGACGGGAGAATAATCGACTGTCTGCGCCGCATGGACTACGGCGGCGACGCCGAGCGAAGACTGCTGCCGGGCATGATATATCGCCTGCCGCCGAAGCAGCGCAAGCCACTCATTTTTGACCTGTCGCAGGAAGAGATAGCGCAGACGCTTGCGCAGTCCGATGCCGGCAAAAGCACGGACAAGCGCATAATGGACAGCTTTTCCGGACTCTCGCCGCTTGTGTGCCGCGAGCTTGCCTGCCGCAGCGGAGATAACGCCGCGTTCCTGCCCGAGGCGATCGGCGCGTTTCTTGAAAGCGTCAGGGCAGGGGAGCTTACGCCGACCTTGCTCACCGAGGAAGGAAAGCCGAAGGAGTATTCCTTCATGCAGCTCAAGCAGTACGCCGGAGTCTACGATGCGCGAGAGTTTGAAAGCTTCTCGGAGCTTCTTGACGCATACTACTCAAAGCGCGACATTCTTGAGCGCCGCCGCAGACGCTCAAAGGAGCTTAGCCACCACGTCAAAACCGCGCGCGACCGCATTGCGCGAAAGCTTGCAGTGCAGAAAACCGAGCTTCAGAAGTGCTCGGAGCGCGATGAGATCCGCCGCAATGCAGAGCTTCTGACGGCAAATCTCTATCGCGTAAAGAAAGGCGACAGCTCGGTGACCGTCGAGGATTATTACGAGCCGGATTGCCCTCAGCGCACGATAAAGCTCGATGTCCTCAAAACGCCGCAGAGTAACGCCGCGGCAATGTTCAAGGAGTATAACAAGCTCAAAACCGCGCAGACGCACCTCACGGCGCTTATAGCCGACGGCGAAAAGCAGCTTGAGTATCTAAACAGCGTCCTTGACGAAACCGAGCGCGCCGAAACCGAGGACGATCTTGCCGAGATCAAAGCCGAGCTTGTCGGCACGGGCTATATCAAAAAGCAGCGCGGCACAAAAGAGCGCAAGCATAAAAAGCAAGGACCCATGCGCTTTGCCTCGTCCGATGGCTTTGAGATCCTTGTCGGCCGCAGCAATGCGCAAAACGATGAGCTGACGACGAAAACTGCGCGGCGCACGGATATCTGGCTGCACACGAAAACCGTCCACGGCAGCCACGTTATCATATCATGCGACGGCCTTACTCCGCCGGAGAAAACGATAGAGGAAGCCGCAAGCCTTGCCGTTTTCTATTCGCAGGCACGCGAGGGCGGCAAAACTCAGGTCGATTACACCATGGTGCGCAACGTGCGCAAGCCCTCCGGTTCGCTGCCTGGCAAGGTGATATACACAGATTACAGTACCGTCTCCGTCTCGGCGGATGAAGTGCTTGCCGAAAATTTGAGAGTGAAATAAAACCTGCTGCGGAGCCTATGCTCTGCAACAGGTTTATTTATAGTATCATTGCATATAAACCATAACACTTTCATCAGTGCCGCCGATTATTGAGTTTGTAACTGTAGGTTCACCAACGATTTGAGTTTTTATATATAATTCGTATTCATATACAAAAGAATCTAAGTACTGCCCATATTCATCATAGGCATTAGTAGTGCCTTTCACGGTAACCCTGTAGCATGTTGAACCGGATTTCTCAACAGTGTCGTTTGCAATATCAACGCTGCCTATTCTTGGAACGCTTATTTTATTCGTTCTTGGTGCGTCTGATTCTACTTTATCTAAAATTTTGTATGCGCCGTCCCCACTGGTAACGTATTCTTTTGCTAATTGTTCTGCATCCGCTTGAGTTAAATCAGCGGTGCCGGGGACGCTGTCAGACCCCGTTTCGGAACTACCATCATCTTTGCCGCATGCTGCAAGCGCAAATACCATCACCAGTGCCAATAATAAGGCGATAATTCTCTTTGCATTCATTTTCATCTAAGCAACAAAATACGATTGTAGCATAAACTAAAAAGAGGTGTGCTATGATAGTTTTTGACCGTCTGTGGAAAACCATGAAAGAACGCGGATTATCGCAGTATAAGTTGATAAAAGAATACAAGATAAGCACAGGACAGCTTGACAGACTGAGAAAAAACGAGAATGTAAATACTTACACTCTCGACCAATTATGCAGAATATTAGATTGCAGCTTAGACGACATTGCGGAATACAGAGAAAGCTGAAAAACGGAAGGCTGTGCCTTCCGTTTTTCAGCGCCTGCCGAGCACGTCCATGGCGGCGGCGAGCATGTCGGCGGCCTCGGCGTGGGTGAGGGGAGAGGAATCGACGCTTTCAAGGCTTGCGATTCCGCATGCGTCGAGGTTGGCTGCCGACTGTGCGGCCCAGGTCGGCACGGCGGCGGTATCCGCGCAGTTCACGTCGGCAAGGCTGAGCAGCCTGTCGAGCATAACGGCGGCCTCGGCGCGGCTGATATCGGCTCCGGCGTCGAACACCGCGCCCTCGCGCCCCTTGACAACGCCGTCGCGTACCGCGCTCGCAACATAGGCGCGCTGCCAGTCGGGGATGCTGCCGTCGTCGGTAAACCCGGTGCTGACGACGCCGCGCAGCACGTTTTCGCCGGCAACGTTCAGGCACATTGCGGTGAACTCGCCGCGGCTGAGCGTTTTCTGCGGCTCGAAGTAATAGTCGCCGCCAATCTGCTTGCCGATAAACGCGCCGCACTCGGCAAGGCGCACGGCGCTGCAATAGCTTGCGCTGCCGCCCATATCGACATAGCTGACGCTTTTGTTTTTGACGAGCCTGATTATGACCGTCGCCTCCTGCGAGCGGTTGCCGTCGGCGTCGATGGCCTTATAGCCGAAGTAGTCGCGGCCGCGCTTGCCGTCGATGGGGGAATAGACGAAGCTGCCGTCGTCGCTGAGCTCGATGCTGCCCTTTTTGGGCTGGGTGGTGATCTCGAAGCTCACCGCGTCGCCCTCGGGATCGACGGCGGCGAGCCGACCGCCGAAGGACACGCCGCGGTAGGTCTCGAACTCGAAGTTTTCCGCGACCGGCGCGGAGCTGTCGGCCAGAGCCGGAAGCATAAGCGCGCACAGCGAAAGGCACGCCAGCACGGCTGCAATATATTTGCGCATAAGAAATACCTCCGTAAAATTTTCTACGGAGGTATTTTGTGAGTTTTTTATATTATTATTCATTTTTAGAGGCGCTTTGACGCATCTGCGGATACGGTTATTGCGGTATCCCGGTATCGAAACAATGGAAAAAACCGTGGTTGCCTCGCCACCCATTAGTGCGATGCTGAGTATTTTGCACCGCTCCCCCATTGCCTTCCCCTCAAGCTCCGCAAGGGGAAGACAAAAGGCAAAACCTCTGCTGCATACCGTTGTATTAACGGCGGCAGTAGATGCAACGAGCGGAACGGATAAATCCGTTCCCTACGGGTAGAGCCACAAAACTCAGCAGCGCACTAATTATGGCGCGGCACACACGGTTTCCACCGCACCCACCGGTCGGGCAACCGCAAAAACCGTATCCGTAGGTGCGGCAAATCGCCACTAAAAAACGCCACTAAAAAAACCGGTCGGGAAAACCCCGACCGGCAGTGCGTTGTTTGATTATGCGTTGGGAGTTTAGTCAGCTTTGACCGTGAAGGTAAAGGTCGTGGGCAGAGCGTAGTAGTCGCCGCCGCGGACGGATACGGTCACAATGTACTTACCGGGTGCAGTCGGGAAGTCGTGGCTGGAGTAGATCTTGTTAAGGCCGGTGAAGCGGTAGTGGAGAGCAGACTGGTCAATGCCGCTCGATTCGCCGGTGCTTTTATTCAGGAGCGTAGCAGCAGCCTTTGTGCCGTCTGCATACTCCTTTGCTTCGGAAACAGTGATGGTCTGCTTCTTGAGGTCGGCATTCGGAACGATCTTTATGCCCTTCCAGTTCATCAGGATGAGAACCGTGCCCGTTGCGTAGTTGGTATTGTAGTTCTTGTTTACAGCAATTGCGTATGCACGGTACATACCTGCATGCTTGGGCACGCCAAATGCGATAGTGGTATCATCAGCAAAATCGAGCTCAGTAAAGATCGAGACCATAGCGGCGATGCTGTCGATGTCGATATTGTACTTCTTGAGTATATCATCAACACCGGGAATCTTAGCAACTACCTTAAGGGCATTGACCGCATCGTTAACATACTGCTTGAATTCTCCAATGGTAATGCCGTCGGTCAGTTTATCCTCGAGCGTGGGCTTATTCTTATACTCAGGATTGATTTTGCTCACAAAATCGTAGATTTCTCTTTCGAGCGCGCTGAACTTTTTGATAAAAGCCCACTGCTCATCGGTCAACACAAGGTTTACGGAGCCGTCAAAGTTGGTGTTGATGCCTGCAAACACCATGTAGATGTCGATCCGGGGATCGTTCGGATCAAGTGCAACATTGAGAGCCTCTTTGGAGAGAGCCTCTTCATCACCGGCATATGCCGTTGCGAACTTCTTCATGCTGACATCGACATGAGCCTTTGCGACCTTGATGGTGAATTCAAATTCGCCGGGCTTGAAATCGGAGTTGCCGACAAAGCTGATTCTGATCTTCTGTGCATCGCCTGCGTCGAGGTTGGGGTATTCCTTGCCGTCGATATCACCCCAAACAGTAATCTGGGGGACGAGACTTGTATTGCACTCGAAGGTCAAATCATCTTTAGTTATGCCTTCGGGAAGTTTGGTAGCTTCCCAATCGATTGCGTTATCAAAGATGTCCTGCTTCATAGCACCCTTTTCCATGTTGTAGGTAATGGATGCATTCTCTTTAAGGACGATGGAGCTTGCAACACGATTATCGGCAAACTTGATGTTCTCAAAAATCTTAGTGAAAGGCTTGTGAGTCGCATCACCTGCGTAGGTGAGCTTAATATCAGTAGCAACCAAAACATGACCAAGAACGGCAGCTATGTCAAGCTTTGCGTACTTGCCAAATGCAACGTTGTACTCAATCTTTACCTGATTAAGATCAACATCGCCGATCTTATTTATGAGCTGCTCGCGGACTTTTGCCAACGTTGCTTCCTCATTGGGGAGGCTGCCAACGTATCCGATGCTGAGAGTCTTGGGCTGCTCTTTTGCAGTAAACGCAACATTACGTCCGTCTACGAATTTGACGGTGACGGCGGGTGCATTAGTACCATAGTGATCCTCGTCGCCTGCGTAGCTGATGGTGATAGTCTGCTGTCCTTCGGCAACGGTACCGTTGTAAGAGAGCTTGTCATAAGTCAGACCGGCAGGGGTGGTGCTGGTAACGTAAGCGTTAAAGATGCTCTCATTGAGTGCATTTACATCGTATTCGGTTCCACTTGTGTAAGGAATAGCGATCGTGGCAACTTCGTTGTTAACATTGATAGCGCTTTTGAGCTTTGAAACCTTATTAATGGTTCCGACTGACTTACCGTTTGCATACAGCTCGTAAACGCCATCGGCGTTGGCTGCGAGCGCAGGGTAAACGTAGGTAGCATCAGCATACAAATCCTTAGGCCAACCATTGTAATAGCGGTATGATTCCTTAGCTGTAAGCCCGGTAAGCACAGGAACGACTGCTTCACGGGCCTCTTTAGTAGTATACTCAATACCGACTTTATAAGTTCCCTTTACGGCGCACTTATAAGTCCACTCGATTGCCGAAATGTCAACCTCGTCCTTGTTCTCGATAAAAGCGTTTGCAAGGATTTCTTTGATCTCAGCGTCGGTGTTGCTCGACTTGATTTGAACTTCGCCTGCATTTTCCTTAAGTACCGGCGCTACGGTTTTGGTGCTCTCGGTCGGCTCGGTCGTTCCGGTTTCGTCCTCCGCAAAGACGCCGGGTGCGACGCCGGTGACCTGCGAAAGCATCAGAACAGCCAACAGAGAAGCAAGAAAACGCTTCAGATTGTTTTTATTCATGCTATGCCTCCAAATATAATATAAATTTCCATAGTAGGGCGTTAAGAAAACGCTAAGATTGCCCGCCTATAACAATAGTATAATAACAAAATATTAACAAACTTGCAATCAAATATTTAGCATTTTACATGCATTTGTCATGACAAAAAGTACTATTCCGAAAAAGCGTTGAAAATTCAACAAAAATTGAGAATTGCTCAAAAATGCGCGAAAAAAGCACTTGAAATGTGCGAAAAAAATGTATATAATATAACAAATTTCTTGACAGATGCAGACTGCGTGTATAGTATTAGACGCAGGGTTTGGAAAATCAAAAACCGATTGACAAGCCGGTCAGTTTATGCTAACATAATCCCTCGTTAAAAGGGAGTAATTATAAAGCATGGCCAACATACCCCCGGCAGCGCGCCGGTGGTCATGCACCTGCTTGCAGGCGATGAGACTTTTAGCACGGCAAAAGTATGCCCGTGTAAAAAGTCTTATTTTTTTATGTGCTAAGAAGATAATAAGGGAGTTATCAAAAATGGGAATTGATTTTACGGGAAGCACGCTCGCGCTCGTTCTTGTCCTGTTCGCCGTCGGCCTTATATGCATCATCAAGGGCGGCGACCTTTTCGTTGACGCGGCAACGTGGATCGCCGAGGCCTCGGGCATACCCAAGTTCATCATCGGCGCAACGGTCGTGAGCTTTGCAACGACCATGCCGGAAATGCTTGTTTCCGTGTTCTCGGCATTCGAGGGCAACGCCGATATCGCCGTCGGCAACGCCGTCGGCTCGGTCACGGCGAACACGGGACTTATAATGTGCCTGTCGCTTGTCTGCATGAGCTGTCAGATGACGCGCAAGCAGTTCGGCGTCAAGGCCGGTTTGCTGCTGGCTGCGGTCGTGCTGCTGTTTGCTTTCACGCGCGACAGTGCGCTGTCGGTTTCCGAGAGCATTATAATCATGCTCGTTTTCGTCGGATTTATGGTCGAGAGCATCCTTGCCGCAAAGCGCGAGCAGGGAAGCGAGGCACCCGATGAGCGCCCGAGCACCGACGGCAAAAGTGTTGCGATAAACATCGGCAAGTTCATCCTCGGCGCTGCCGCAATCGTCCTCGGCGCGCAGCTGCTTATCGATAACGGTTCGGCACTGGCTGTCATGATCGGTGTTCCCGACTCCGTGATCGCAGCGACCATGATAGCTATCGGCACCTCGCTGCCCGAGCTTGTCACGACCATCACGGCGATCCGAAAAAAGCAGTCCTCGCTGTCGGTCGGCAATATCATCGGCGCGAATATCATGGATCTGACGCTGATCATGCCGCTGTGTGCGCTTTTGCAGGGCAAGCCCCTGGCCGTTGAAAATCAGGGCATGCTGCTGGATGTTCCGGCCTGCCTCGTCGTCAGTGCCGCAGCCATGATCCCGGCGCTCGTGTGCGGCAAGTTCAAGCGCTGGATCGGCGTGCTCATCGGCGTGCTGTATATAGCGTATCTTGTAATAATGTTCACTTACTTCGGCGCGTGAGGTATAAAATCGACTCGACATCGACTCGACCCGTCCAAAAGGACGAGCCGAGTCTTTCTGCTTATGGGGGATGTAGGTATATGGGTTTCTGAAATTAGGTAATAGTGTGATGAAAAATTGACATAAGAGGCAAATTTGCATAAACAGTCAAATTTATAACGATTTTTGCCCAATGTGAGTAATATAGGCGGATATTTGCCTTAAATATATAAATTCAAGTCAAGTATTATTTTCGGCATATATCGTGCGTTCAGCCTTAAACTCCCCGTCCGACAAAATACAGCCCATCCGCCGGATGCGCTGTCAGCCAGCTAAAGAACCACTGTTTTCACTTTTTGAAAACAGTGGTTCTTGTGAATAATGGGGCATCCACGGTATGTTGCAGCAGGTATCCATTGGCCGCGATTGTCACATCATACTTTTACATTACTTCATCATGGAGGTTGTTCTGGACGACGCCTCTATTGACGGCTGACAATATATAACCAAAGTATGTAAGCAATTTTGCGCATAATTATTGACGGAACAGCTTCGTTGAACTACTACGCCAGTCCTCTGAATGTAGGTGATTTTCGCTCATTTTTTACTCAAACTTCAAAATTCTTTGTGTGTTTTTCCGATTTTATTGAAAAAAACTATGTACAGAATAATATTAAATTAATTAAAGGGAATTCCAACTTTAATAAAGCTTTTTACTCTATTTAAAGAAAAGAGGGGATCAGCATAAAATGAACAAGATATTGAATGTTCCGGAGAACTTTGTTTCTGAAACGCTGGAAGGAATTCTTCTTGCAAGCAATCAGAAACTTTTGAGCATGGATAAAGATAACAGAGTTATAGTATCAAACTACCCATGCAAACCGAACAAGGTCGGGATAGTTACTGCCGGCGGAAGCGGACATCTTCCGACGTTCCTAGGGTATGTCGGCAAAGGTATGCTTGACGGCTGCACTGTCGGAAATGTGTTTGCATCACCTTCGGCATCTAAGATGGCGGACACTATAAGAGCTTGTGACAAAGGCAGCGGTGTGCTGTGCCTGTACGGAAATTATGGTGGGGACCATATGAATTTTACAATGGCCAGGGAAGAAGTTGAATTTGACGGCATAAATACAGCGGCAGTGCGTGTTACGGACGACGTGGCCTCCTCTAAAGACAAGAACTTGCGAAGAGGAGTTGCCGGCATGGTATTTGCGTTTAAGGTTGCCGGCGCAGCGGCAGACAGAATGTACTCATTGGAGGATGTTGAACGCGTAGCCAATAAAGCCAATGATAACATCAGAAGCATGGGCGTTGCCCTGACTCCCTGCATTATACCCGAAGTCGGCAAACCCGGTTTTTCAATCCCGGACGGGAAAATTGAAATCGGTATGGGTATACATGGAGAACCCGGAATCATGTTATCTGACAGGATGCCCGCAGACGAGCTCGTTGATATGCTTATGAAAAAGCTACTTGATGATATGCCGTTAGCAGAGCGTGATCGGGTTTCCGTTATGATAAACGGTTTGGGTGCAACATCGCTGGAGGAATTATACATAGTCTACAGGGCAGTGCAGAAGCAGCTAAGTGGTATTGGTGTAAGCATAGTAATGCCGCATGTGGGAGAATATTCGACATCCATGGAGATGGCCGGCATGTCTATAAGCATTTTTAAGTTGGATGAAGAGCTTGAAGGTCTGTTGGCGGATGAAGCCATTACGCCATTCTATACGAATGTAAATAAGTAAAGGAGGGTGTTCCAAATGATTGATGCAAAGGTGCTGACTATTGGATTTGATGCGATAAGTAAAAAAATGAGTGAAAACAGGATGCATCTGATTTCAATTGATCAGCAAATCGGAGATGGAGATCTCGGTATCTCAATGGATAACGGATTCAAAGCCGCTGCCGATATGTGCTGCGCTAATGCCGATACCGCAGACATAGGCAAACTGTTATTTCTTGCAGGAAAGAGCTTCAATGAAGCGGCACCGTCATCTTTGGGTACGATCGTATCGATGTTGCTTATAGATGCCGCAAAACAGCTAAAAGGAACAGAAGTAATTGCACTTGCAGATTTCGGGAATATAATACATAAGTCCATGAGCTCTATTATGGAAAAACTGGATTCGAAGCTAGGAGAGAAGACGTTTTTTGACGCTGTTGTTCCTGCTGCGAAGGCCCTCTGTGAGGAGGGTGTGGTATCAGATAAGCAGAGGCTAAAAAATGCGGCAGAGGCTGCCCGTAATGGAGTAGAAAGCACCAGAGATATGGTGGCAAAACATGGACGTGCTGCCTACTTTGGAGAGAAGACTCTTGGCAGCATTGACGGCGGCGCGGAAGCTGGACGTATAATATTTGAAGCAATAGCAGAGCAGTTCTAATTTGCTAATAAAGGAGTTATCGTTTTGATTGATTCATCGGTTGATTATAAAAATCTGCCCAGACCGACCTGGGCGGAAATAGATATTGATGCGATTCTTAATAATATCAACGAATACAAAAAAGCATTGGGTAACAAGGTTGAGATAATAGTCGCGGCGAAGGGTAACGGCTACGGTCATGGTATGCTTCCGATTGTTAGGGCTATAAATGAGCTGGATATATACGGATTTGCAACTGGCAATATGTATGAGGCAATTGAAATGCGAAAGCATGGAATAGACAAGCCTATACAGCTTTTCGCTCATAATTTCCCTGAGACCGCAGATCTGCTCGTAAAATATGATTTGATGCCGTCATTTGTAAAACCCGGAGATGCAAAATCCTTCGCGGATGCGCTCGGAAAGGATGTTGCCCTTAAGGTTTGGGTGAAGTGTGATACGGGCCTCGGACGTTTGGGCTTGCTGCCTGAAGAAGTGCTTCCCGAGCTGGAGTACATCAGAAATGAAACTTCGTTCAAGATTGAAGGCCTGTACAGCCATATCGGCCCAACAGATTCTGACAAGAATCCGAAAAAGGATGAGTACAACGAGGGTCAGATCTCGTGCTTCAACAAGATAATAGCTGACATAGAAGCGGCCGGATTCGAAATTCCCAGATACCAGCTTGCAAGTACATATGCTACGCAAAGGTATGAGAAAGCATGGTATAACACCGTTTGTATCGGAACCGGAGTGTTTGCAAACGCCAAGCCTCAAAAGGATTCATGCGGACTTAAACTTAAGGATTGCCTGAAGGGAATACATTCGCGTCTTATAAGCAAGAAAACTCTCAAGGCCGGCAGCAGATGTCTGAATATGCTCATGGAAAATGATTGCGTTATAGGCGTGATACCGTTTGGAAGCTGCGACGGATTTTCAACGAGGAATGCAGGCGGGAAGGTTCTCCTTAACGGTGTCAGATGCAAGATACTCGCAGTTTGTCTTGAGCATACTGTATTGGATATCTCTGATGCTCCGGACGCTGAGATAGGAGATGTAGTGACTCTTTTAGGTCAAAACGGAGAGAGCCGGATTGAAGTTCAGGAATACTGTGAAAGACTCGGAATATCCGTAATTGAATTCTGGTGTAGTTTGAGCTTCCATTCATTCCCTCACATCTACGTTCGGGAAGGTCAGCAACAGGAGGAGGTTATTTACAGTTACAATAAATAAGTAAAAGCAAGAAGGAGGATGCAGCAGAATACAGCGTTTTTTGAAAGCAGACCAGTTCATCTTTAATGAAAAAAACAGGAGGAAAAAATGAAAAAACTATATCTATTATTATTATCCTTAGTAGTTCTTATGATTGCACTTACAGGCTGCGGTAAGGATAAAGATTCAGCAAAAGACAACAGCGAACCCATTACTCTCAGATATTCGACTATGCAGAATAAGGATCATATCTCATATCAGGTTGCTCTTAATATCAAGCAGGCTGTAGAAGAGAAGACCGAGGGTAGAGTTCTCATAGACATCTATCCCGCAAACCAGTTGGGTGACTGGTCTCAGGTTTATGACGAACTTATGATGGGCAGCATTGATATGGCGCACTCATCTGTTCCCGAGACCTATGACGCAAGAACAGCTGTCGGCTATTTCCCTTACCTTTCGAGCAGCTATGATCAGCTTGCGGAAATATTTGCAGAAGGCACCTCTCTTGACAATATGATGAAAGAGATTCAGGCAAAGAACGGTATTGAATTCTGCGGATTCTTTGTTGAAGGCATTGCCGGTATAGGAACTACAAAGGAAGTGTCGAATCCAAACAATTTGGATAGCAAGAATACCGTTATTCGCACTGCTGCTATGGATTGCTATATTCTCCCCTGCGAATATATGGGCTTCGACACAACAAGCATTGCTTCTTCCGACACCTTTGCGGCTCTGCAGACCGGCGTTGTTGAGGGCCTTGCAGGCTCCACTCCTGCGGGTGCATACCTTGGCTATCGCGACATCATTGATTACTACTATGTATATCAGATGAGCCCGGAAGTAACTCAGATCATGATAAGTGAAAAAACACTTGCAAAGCTTTCTCCCGAAGATCAGAAAACCATCGTGGATATTTGCCGTCAGGAGTGCGACAACAGCGTAAACTACGCAAAGGAAGAGGACGAGAAATATCTGAAGCTGATGGAGGATAACGGTATTAAGATTGTCCGCTTCACTGACGAGGAAATTGAAATGTTCGCAGAAGCCGTCCGCACGGATGTTTGGCCAAAGCTTGCCAAAACCTATGGTGAAGATTTTATCAACGAGCTTCTGAAGCTGTATAAGTAACCTTTATGTTTTGCATATATATCCATAAAAGGGCCTCTTGGCCCTTTTATGGACTCGATAAGAAAGGGTGAAATCGATGATTGCTTTCTTAAAAAGAGCCGATCATGTCATCTACAAGATACAGGAATATATTTGTATAATAACAAGTGTTCTGATTACTTCTTTAACCGTTATAGCCGCAATAATGAGGTATATACTCGGTATCAACTTTGGCGGGTCCGAGGAACTTGTGTTATTTACGGCGTTTTGGTTTTATTTTACAGGAAGTTCTCTTGCATATCATGATGATGCGCATATTAATGCAGATATGACCTCTCTGCTTTTTAAGAGTGAAAAAGCAAAAAAGCGAATGGCTGTTGTAAAGTATGCAGTAAGTATGGTTATCGCAATTGTTGCAACGGCTTGGGCATTTCAATTTGTCAGCTGGAGCTTTGATCTTTGGCCGACCACTCCTATTTACAAGCTTCCTCTGGCCTTATCCAGACTGTCAATAATAGTTTCATTTATATTGATGAGTATTTATGTTTTGATTTATCTGATAAGAAGTGTAGCTACATTGAAGGGCGGTGAAAACTGATGATATTAGTAATAGCCTTTATTTCCGTTATTGTCTTTCTTGTGCTTGGTATATCTATCCCATTGACTTTTCTCGGTGCAGCTGCAATAATAGTATATAGTTCAGGCTCCGATCCGATGTTTTTGCTGTTGTATGGAGGAAGCCAAATAAACAATGTTCTGCTCCTTACAATTCCGCTGTTCGTGCTTGCCGGGGCTGTTATTGATCATGGCGGAATAGGCCGAAGACTGATTGATTCTGTTGAAAAACTGGGCTTCGGCAAAATTAAAGGCGGGCTTGGCATTGTTACAGCAATATCGAGTGCGGTATTCGGTGCTATATCCGGAAGCGCAGGCGCTACTATTGCATGTATAGGCTCCATCATGTCACCGAGACTTGAAGAAAACGGATATGAGAAAGGATTTATAGGTTCTCTCATTTCGAGCTGTGCGGTTTTGGGCCTGCTGATACCGCCAAGCATGTCTATGATATTGTATGGCTGGGTAGGAGGGCAATCCGTTTTAGCCTGCTTCCTTGCAACCATAATTCCCGGTATCATTCTTGTAATCTTGTTTAGTACGGTAAATCTTTTTTACGCCGCCAAAAACAAAAATGTTGTAAAGTCTGTCGACAGTAAGCCTGTTGCTTCGACGCAGGAGAAAAAGAAGAGCTCCATCCCCGCATTGCTCATGCCTTTTGTTATTTTGGGCGCTATATATGGGGGCGTCATGACCACCACTGAAGCCGCGGCGCTGTCGGTCATCTATGCGATTCCTGTTGCGATGCTTTATTATAGAGAGATGACCATGGGCGATTTAAGAGATTCTCTTATCAGCGCAGGTAAAACTACCGGCGTTATAATGATGATGCTTTTTTCCGTGATGATACTCAGCAGACTGTATACCATGAACAATGTTCCTCATATGCTTCTGAAAATGCTGACATCTATATCTGATAACCCCGCTGTTATCATGATAATGATAAATTTATTTATGATTCTTTTAGGAATGCTGATGGATGATACAAGCGGCGTGCTTCTTGCTACACCGATACTTCTCCCGATTGTAACTGAACTTGGAGTCAGCCCAATTCAATTTGCTGCGATAGTCGGCGTAAACCTCGGCATGGGCAATATTACCCCTCCGACGGCACCGCTTCTTTATTTGGGTGGTAAAATTTCAGGTGCAGAAGTAAAGGAAATGCTGCCATATACCATGAGACTTATCTTGTTTGCATGGCTGCCGACTCTGATAGTTACTACATATGTGCCCGATTTGAGCCTGTTCCTGCCGAGACTGTTTGGTTACTGTTGATAGAACCGATAGGATAACCGCATGCTGATTTGGAGTGAAGATAGAAATGAAAGTTCAGCAATCATTTTTACAGAAAGCAGAGTTCTTTTCCGTATATATTGAAACAATAAACGGGAAATATAATGCAGCCTGGTCAAGCCATTCTTATTATGAATTTATGCTGGACTTTTCCGGAGAATTTTGCGTAAGTCTCGGAGAAACTACATATTCACTAACAAAAGGTGATGTACTTGTTATCAAACCAAATCAGCCACATAGGGTAGAGCCAAAAGGACCGGAGGAATTTAAGCTGATATCCATTGTTATGTCCGAAAAGTTTTCTGACTATTTACAGTATAGAGATATTAATTGGAATCCTCTTGTCCTTTTCGAAAAAAATCTCTTGATGCCGGTGCTTCATTTCCACGGGAAGCATCTTGAACGGTTAGAACAGATGATGTACATGCTAGTGGCGGAGAGTGAGAATAAGCAGATTTTTCAAGATGTTTTTATTGCTGATATTTCTGAACTGATAGTTCTTGAAATCGGACGATATTGCGGCAGTATTTATCCTGAGATAGTTAGAAATGCAGTATATAATGACGTTTTTAAAGATATCCCTTACATGCTGAAAAATATACTTGAATATATTAATTCAAATTATCAGAACAGTAGCTTAACACTATCCTCTATAGCCGAACGTTTCTGGGTAAATCCATCCTACCTGAGCCGATACTTCAAAACATATATGGGGATTAACATTGTGCAATATATAAGATCCATGCGTATTTTTTATGCAAAATCTCTTCTTCAGAGTTCGGATATGAGCATTGCAGAAGTTGCGGAAAAGGTAGGTGTCAAAAGCGCATCTCATTTTAGCAAAATTTTTGAGAATGAAGTTGGCGAATCTCCAAGTAAGTTCAGAAAAAGTTGTTTTGACAGGAATCATAGCTGATTTTTCAGCTATGAAATTGTAGAGAAGACGATAGATTTGAGGTAGGTCTTAAGATGTAAGACCTACCTCATTTTCTTCTTTTGCTTCACCTGGCTGAAGTCTTTTTTCAAAAATCGATTAGGTGCAATAACTTGCGATAAGGTATAATAAGATAAGCAGCATGCCGCTTTTCCGCCGGGACCTTTCCAAGTGCCCTCTGGAATTCAAGTCTCCTTTTTTATAAAAAAACAGCCCATCCTGACGGACGGACTGCTTTTTGGTGCGAGAGAGGAGACTTGAACTCCCACGTCGGTTGACACACGCCCCTCAAACGTGCCTGTCTACCTGTTCCAGCACTCTCGCGAATTGCTTTTTTTTCAAAGGCAAGAGTTATTATAACAGAGAAAATGAGAATGTCAAGGACTAATTTCAAAATTTCTTGCCTTTCTGACATACACAACCGTATAGGCTATGCACAGCAGCAGCGCGGCAAGCATAAGCTCGCCGCCGATGCGCGGCTGAACAAGGTAATAGCGGTTGAAATACGCATAGTAGCAATGCAATGAAGCAAGCTCCGCGAAAATCGGCACGGGCGCAAAGCGCAGGTCGGACGCCGCGAGCACCAAAGCCAGAACTCCGGGGATGAAGAAATACCGGTCATGCATATGCGGCAGCAGATAGGGTATGCCCATTGCAAGGATAATGGCAAAGCCGAGTATAACGCGGTCGGACAGCTTTTTGCGCAGAAGGATTGCCGCAGCATAAATCGCCGCAACGAGCAGAAATGCGGCAATGATAAGCGCCCTTGCGCTCTGCGTCGTATCTCCCGACCACGAGAACATGCTGGTGAGCGACGGTGCGTTGTAATTCATTGCGTCGCCGACAGTACCGGCCTGCGAAAAATACAGCGTAAGCGTATCCCACAGCGGCGCTCCGGTAATGACGGCGGGCAGCATGAAAACGATATACGCGGCAGGGAAGACGAGCAGCTGCGTCCAGCGTAGCTTTTTGGCAAGCAGCAGAACGAAAAACGCCGGGATAATGAACACGGCCTGCAGCTTGAACGCAAGGCAGGCGGCAAGCGATATCATTGCGCCGACACCTTTTTCGCTGAGTCCGAGATACAGCGCGAATATGCCGAAAAATGCATATATGCTGTCGCACTGAGCCCAGTATGCGCCGTTTGTGACGACCGTCGGAAGATACAGAACGGCAAGAAAAACGCCGAGCTGCTTTGCCTTCGAGCCGGTGTACAGAGACAGAAGCTTCATGCAGCCGTACGCGAGCAAAACGTCAAACAGCACCGACAGCAGCTTTATCAGATACAGCTCCGATACGCCGAAATACGAAAACGCCGCGAGAAAGTACATATACGGCGGATTATAGTTGCCGGGGAAGAAGGCGAGCGCCTTAAAGCCGCCGTTATCGCGGAAAAACTGCGTCCACGGCGCAAGAAAGGTCGTGTAATCATCGCTTTGCACATCAAAATAAAATCCGCGTATGGCCATGGCTGCGGCCGTGAGTACAAGGGCGCACACGAGCAGAGCCTTATCGCGAAAAATTCCCTGCCGGTAAAGCAGCAGCATGGCCACGCCGAAGATCACGGCAAGCGATACAAGGTTGAAAAACTCCATTTTTACTCCGTTTCGTACAAAAAAAGCGGCTGCCAGTTATAGCAGCCGACGAAAAATTCATTTTTCACAAAATATTTCTTGACATAGCTATATATACAATGATAGAATAACTTGCTATGTTATCTTGTGGTGAAACGACTGGCACCCCAGTGTTTACAATCACAATATACCATCAACCAAACGTAAATACAACACCGGAACGAGGAAAATTAACAACTCGCCCGGGCGTTCTCAATTACGATTAAGGAGTGTGTACGAATGCCAAAAGACGTTCTCTACGGCAAAACTCTCAGAAAGAGCTTTGCACGGTACGAAGAGATCCAGGACATGCCCAACCTTTTGGAGATCCAGAAGAAGAGCTACAAATGGTTTCTCGAGACCGGTCTGCGCGAAGTATTCAGGGATACCGATGCGGTGACCGACTATTCCGGCAATCTTGAGCTGAGCTTTGTGGATTATTCCATGGACGAAAAGCCCAAGTACACGGAAGAAGAGTGCAAGGCACGCGATGCAACGTATGCAGCGCCGCTGAAGGTCAGCGTGCGTCTGCGCAATCTCGAAACCGAAGAGATCAAGGAGCAGGAGATCTTCATGGGCGATTTTCCGCTCATGACCGCCGGCGGCACATTTATAATCAACGGCGCCGAGCGCGTTATCGTCTCCCAGATCGTCCGCAGCCCCGGCGTGTACTACGATAAGACCACCGACCGCAGCATGACGAGCATCTACGCGGCGACCGTCATACCGTATCACGGTGCATGGCTCGAGTACGAGACCGACGCAAACAACACCTTCTATGTCCGTATAGATAAAAACCGCAAGCTTCCCATCACATGGTTCCTCAAGGCAATGGGCAAGTATGACGAGACAAAGCCCGAAACATGGCTTTCCTGCACACCCGACCCCATCGTCGGCGCGACCACAAACGAGCGCCTGAAGGAGATCTTCGGCGATGACGAGCGCATAGCGGTCACCGTTGATAAGGACACTACCACCAGCCGTGACGAGTGTCTTATGGAGATCTACCGCAAGCTGCGCCCCGGCGATCCTCCCACTGTTGAAAGCGCCGAGTCCCTGCTCGACGGACTGTTCTTTGACCGCCGCCGCTACGACATTTCCAATGTCGGCCGCTATAAGTTCAACAAGAAGCTGGCTCTGCGCGGCAGAATCAACGGCTTTACGCTGGCAATGCCCGTTGCAGACCCCTCAACCGGCGAGATTATTGCCGACGCAGGCGAGGTCATCTCACGCGACATGGCCGAGAAGATCGACGCTGCCGGCGTTGTTGAGGTCTGGCTCGATGTTGACGGCAAGACCGTCAAGGTCTTCTCCAACGGCATGGTTCCTCTGCAGAGTATGGTCGATATCGACCCCGAGGAGCTTGGCATCAAGGAAAAGGTTCGCGGCATCGTCCTCAAGAGCCTCATGGAGCAGTACTCCGGCGACGCTCTCAAGGAAGCTATCCTTGAAAATATAGATGTACTTATCCCGAAGCACATCGTTGTTGACGATATGTTTGCATCCGTCAACTATCTCAACTGCCTTGCTTACGGCATCGGCGAGAAGGACGATATCGACCACCTCGGCAACCGCCGCGTCCGCTGCGTCGGCGAGCTGCTGCAGAATCAGTTCCGCATCGGCTTCTCCCGTATGGAGCGTGTTATCCGCGAGCGTATGACCCTGCAGGATCTTGACATTGTAACTCCTCAGAGCCTTATCAATATCCGTCCCGTGACCGCGGCGATCAAAGAATTCTTCGGTTCTAGCCCGCTGTCGCAGTTTATGGATCAGACAAACCCCCTGTCCGAGCTTACTCACAAGCGCCGTATGTCGGCACTCGGCCCCGGCGGTCTGAGCCGTGAGAGAGCCTCCTTCGACGTCCGTGACGTTCACTACAGCCACTATGGACGTCTGTGCCCCATAGAGACTCCCGAAGGCCCGAACATCGGACTTATCTCTTACCTTGCTTCCTACGCAAGAGCAAACGAGTACGGCTTCCTCGTTGCACCTTTCCAGAAGGTCGAGAAGGGTACCTGCCGCGTCACAGATCAGGTTGATTACCTGACCGCCGACATGGAGGATAACTACATCGTTGCTCCTGCAACCGAACCGCGCGACGAAAACGGCTGCCTTATCAATAAGCGCATAACCTGCCGCCACCGCGACGAGATTGTCGAGGTCGACCGCGAGAGAGTCGATTACATTGATATAAGCCCCCGTATGATGGTATCCATCGCGACTGCGATGATCCCATTCCTCGAAAACGACGACGCAAACCGCGCACTGATGGGCGCGAACATGCAGCGCCAGGCAGTGCCTCTTATGACAACTCAGGCGCCTATCGTCGCAACCGGCATCGAGCACAAGTGCGCCGTTGACTCCGGCGTTGTCGTCCTCGCGGAAGGCGACGGCGAGGTCGTCCGCGCCGATGCGCAGAACATCTCCATCAAATACGATTCCGGTGATATAAAGAACTATAAGCTTATAAAGTTTGCACGCTCCAACCAGGGCACCTGCGTAAACCAGAGACCAATCGTTTCTCTCGGCGAGCGCGTTCACGAGGGCGACGTCATTGCAGACGGCCCGAGCACCAATGACGGCGAGATATCCCTCGGCAAGAACATCCTCGTCGGCTTCATGACCTGGGAAGGCTACAACTACGAGGACGCTATCCTGCTTAATGAGCGCCTTGTCATGGAGGACGTGTTCACATCTATCCACGTCGAGGAGTACGAGTGCGACGCACGCGATACCAAGCTCGGACCCGAGGAGATCACCCGTGATATTCCCGGTGTGGGTGACGATGCACTCAAGTACCTTGATGAGCGCGGCATAATCACTGTCGGCGCAGAGGTCCGTGCCGGCGATATCCTCGTCGGTAAGGTGACCCCGAAGGGCGAGACAGACCTCACCGCAGAGGAGAGACTGCTTCGTGCCATCTTCGGCGAAAAGGCGAGAGAGGTTCGCGATACCTCGCTGAAGGTTCCCCACGGCGAGAGCGGCATAATCGTTGACGTCAAGGTGTTCACCCGTGAAAACGGCGACGAGATGAGCCCCGGCGTAAATCAGGTCGTGCGTGTTTACATCGCTCAGAAGCGTAAGATCTCCGTCGGCGATAAGATGGCCGGCCGCCACGGCAACAAGGGCGTTGTCTCGCGCATACTTCCGCGTGAGGATATGCCTTATCTGCCCGATGGCACTCCGCTTGATATAGTCCTTAACCCCCTGGGCGTTCCTTCCCGTATGAATATCGGTCAGGTTCTCGAGGTCCACCTCGGCTATGCGGCTCAGGCACTCGGCTGGAAGGTTGCAACGCCTATCTTTAACGGCGCAAACGAAGCCACCATCCGCGATACCCTGCGTCAGGCCGGCCTGCGCGAGGACGGCAAGAGCGTCCTGTACGACGGCCGCACCGGCGAAAAATTTGATAACGACGTAACCGTCGGCTGGGTCTACTTCCTTAAGCTGCACCACCTGGTCGATGATAAGATCCACGCTCGCAGCACAGGCCCCTACAGCCTCGTTACCCAGCAGCCTCTCGGCGGCAAGGCTCAGTTCGGCGGCCAGCGCTTCGGCGAAATGGAAGTTTGGGCCCTTGAGGCTTACGGCGCAGCGTATACCCTGCAGGAGATACTCACTGTCAAGTCCGACGATGTCACAGGCCGTGTGCGCACCTATGAGAGCATCGTAAAGGGCGACAATATTCCGCAGCCCGGCGTTCCCGAATCGTTCAAGGTCCTGGTCAAGGAGCTTCAGTCTCTGTGTCTTGATATCCGCGTTCTGGATAAGGACGGTCAGGAGATCGAGCTCAAGGACGATGATGATGACGATTTCGTTCCCAAGATGAAGGACGAGATGTACGACACCATGTCCGATGACGACGAGATCGAGGCCGAGGGCTACACGATCGAGGACATTCCCGAGACCGACGATGACGATTTCGGCTTCATGTCCGATGATGACTACAGTGAGGAGGATGAATAATAATGAGTTTTACACCGTTTGACGCCATAAAAATAGGCATTGCCTCCCCTGAAATGATCCTTTCCTGGTCCTCCGGCGAGGTCACCAAGCCCGAGACCATCAACTACCGCACCCTTAAGCCCGAGCGCGACGGTCTGTTCTGTGAGCGCATTTTCGGACCGACCAAGGACTGGGAATGCCACTGCGGCAAGTACAAGAAGATCAGCTACAAGGGCAAGATCTGCGACCGCTGCGGCGTTGAAGTCACAAGGAGCAAGGTTCGCCGCGAGCGCATGGGCCACATAGAGCTTGCCGCCCCCGTATCTCATATCTGGTACTTCAAGGGCATACCCAGCCGCATGGGCCTGCTGCTCGACCTCACTCCGAGAGTGCTTGAGAAGGTTCTGTACTTTGCAAACTATATAGTCACCGACCCCGGCTTCACTCCGCTGGAAAAGTGCCAGATACTCACCGAAAAAGAGTATCGCGACATGCGCGAGAAGTACGAGGACGACTTTGACGCCGGTATGGGCGCCGAGGCGATAAAGAAGCTCCTTCAGCAGATCGACTGCGAGCAGCTTTCAGCCCAGCTCAGAGAGGAGCTGGCAAACGCCTCCGGCCAGAAGAAGGCAAAGCTCGTAAAGCGCCTTGAGGTCGTCGAGGCATTCCGCCAGAGCGGCAATAAGCCCGAGTGGATGATAATCGACATTCTGCCGGTCATCCCTCCCGAGATCCGCCCCATGGTTCAGCTCGACGGCGGCCGCTTTGCAACAAGTGACCTCAACGATCTGTACCGCCGCGTTATCAACCGCAATAACCGTCTTAAGAGACTTATCCAGCTCAACGCGCCCGACATTATTGTCCGCAACGAGAAGCGCATGCTTCAGGAAGCCGTTGACGCACTTATCGACAACGGCCGCCGCGGCAGAGCCGTAACCGGTGCAAACTCCCGCGCACTCAAGTCGCTGTCGGATATGCTCAAGGGCAAGCAGGGACGTTTCCGTCAGAACCTGCTGGGCAAGCGTGTTGACTACTCCGGCCGTAGCGTTATCGTTGTCGGCCCTGATCTTAAGATCTATCAGTGCGGCGTTCCCAAGGAAATGGCCATTGAGCTGTTCCGCCCCTTCGTCATGAAGAAGCTTGTTGAGGACGGCGTTGCAAACAACATCAAGTCCGCAAAGAAGATGGTCGATAAGCAGCGCACCGAGGTTTGGGACGCGCTCGAGGTTGTCATCAAGGAGCACCCCGTGCTGCTCAACCGCGCACCTACTCTGCACCGTCTGGGCATTCAGGCGTTCGAGCCTATCCTCGTTGAGGGCCGCGCGCTCAAGCTGCATCCTCTGGTATGTACCGCATACAACGCCGACTTCGACGGCGACCAGATGGCTATCCACGTTCCTCTGTCTGCCGAAGCGCAGGCCGAGGCAAGAATACTCATGCTCTCGGCAAACAACCTCCTGCGTCCGCAGGACGGCCACCCCGTAACCGTTCCTACTCAGGATATGATCCTCGGCTCCTACTACCTGACCATGAAGCGCATAGGTAAGGCCGAAAAGGGCGCAGAGCATGTGTTCGTCACCGACCCCGGCGACACCGATCTGCCTGCAAACGAGATCGTTGACGGCGATGACTTCGTCGCGGCCGAGGAAAAGGCAGCCGCAGAGGGCGGCAAGGCTCCGTCTTACAAGCCCCTGCTTATATACCGTGACCCCAACGAGGCTGTCATGGCGTACAGTCAGGGCGAGGTCGGCCTGCACGCTCCTATCCTCGTTCGTGTGACCAAGAGCTTTGACGGCGTTGAGAAGTCCAAGGTCATAGAGAGCACCGTCGGCAGAATAATCTTCAACGAGAAGATCCCCCAGGATCTCGGCTATGTTGACAGAAGCAATCCGGAGCATGCCTTTGACCATGAGATCGGCTTCCAGGTCGGCAAGAAGCAGCTCGGCGATATCATCGACCGCTGCATCAAGATCCACGATTTCACCATTTCCGCCGAGGTGCTTGACGGCATCAAGGCAATGGGCTATAAGTATTCGACCGTGGGCGCTATCACGATCTCCATCGCCGATATGACCGTCCCCGAAGCGAAAAAGACCCTCATCAGCGAAACTGAGAACAAGGTCCTCGCAATCGAGCGTCAGTTCAAGCGCGGCTTCATCACCGATGATGAGCGCTATCGTCTGGTCGTTTCCGAGTGGGAGCAGACCACCAAGGACGTCACCAGCGCACTGCAGAACTGCCTGGATACCTACAATCCTATCTACATGATGGCAAACTCCGGTGCTCGTGGCTCCATGAACCAGATCCGTCAGCTTGCCGGTATGCGCGGCCTTATGGCTAACACCTCCGGTAAGACCATCGAGATCCCGATCAAGGCAAACTTCCGTGAAGGCCTCAGCGTTCTGGAGTACTTCATCTCCTCCCGAGGCGCCCGTAAAGGCCTTGCCGATACCGCACTTCGTACAGCCGACTCCGGTTACCTTACCCGTCGAATGGTCGATGTCTGCCAGGATGTTATCATCCGCGAGCCCGACTGCGGCACGCATGACGGCGTATGGGCAGCTGCCATCTACGACAAGGGCCAGCTCGTCCAGTCCTTCGGCATCAGCATCCACGGCCGCTTCCCGGCAGTTCCCATCTGCGATCCGCAGACCGGTGAGGTGCTGTTTGACACCGACCATATGCTCATGCCGGCAGATGCCGACGTCCTCGAAGCTCACGGCATCGAGCGAGTGCTCATCCGCAGCGTCCTGTCCTGCGAGGCTCGCACCGGCGTATGCGCAAAGTGCTACGGCATCAACCTTGCGATCGGCCAGCCCGTCAGCTCGGGCGAAGCGGTCGGCGTTATCGCTGCTCAGTCCATCGGCGAACCCGGTACTCAGCTTACCATGCGTACCTTCCACACCGGCGGTATCGCAGGCGACGATATCACTCAGGGTCTTCCCCGTGTTGAAGAGCTGTTCGAGGCGCGCAAGCCCAAGAAGATGGCTGTCCTTGCCGAGGTTTCCGGCACGGTTTCCATCGAGGAGACCAAGAAGGGCGCGTTGTTTGCAATAAGCGTCACCAGCGAGGAAGAGGGCGAAACAAAGGTCTACACCGTTCCTCACTCGGCAGGTATTCTCGTCAAGAACGGCGACCATGTCGATAAGGGTCAGGAGCTGACCAGCGGCGCACTCAGCCCGCACGATGTTCTGCGCATCCGCGGCATCGACGATGATGAGTTCGGCCGTCCCGGCGTTCGCACCTATATCATTCAGGAGGTCCAGAAGGTTTACCGTCAGCAGGGCGTTGATATCAACGATAAGCATATCGAGATCATCGTCCGCCAGATGATGCGCAAGGTCAAGATCGAGGATTCCGGAAGCACCGATCTGCTCTCCGGCTCGACTGTCGATATCGGCGAGCTCAAGGCAGCAAACCGCAAGATCGAAGAGCGCATCGAAGCAGGCGAGGAGGGCCTCAGCAAGGCGACCTACACCCAGCTTCTCATGGGTATCACCAAGGCTTCTCTGGCAACGGAAAGCTTCCTGTCGGCAGCATCCTTCCAGGAGACCACCAAGGTTCTTACCGAGGCGGCTATCAAGGGCAAGGTCGATCACCTTGTCGGCCTGAAGGAAAATGTTATCATCGGCAAGCTCATCCCGGCCGGCACAGGACTTTCCATGTACCGCGACTTCAAGGAGCAGACCGACGATACCGTTACCGACGATCCTGCTCAGTACGTTGACCTTTCTGCACTTGTCGGCAAGACCAACGCACTCTGATAACCCAATAATAGCAAAACCACCCGGCTGAAAAAGTCGGGTGGTTATTTTAATGAAAAATGCGGCGTTTATGAAGCACGCAAAAAGTCACAGAATTTTTTTGACACGCTGAGTGGCGCATTTGCGCCCCTTTACTTTTTGCCCTGTTGGCGTTATCATATTGTCAGCAACAGTTCAGGAGGAGAGCATGAACAAAACAGCACTTATAATGATAGACATGCAGCGAGGATTTATCGACCCATCGTCGCCGATCTGCATAGCCGGGGCTGCCGGAACGGTGCCTGCATGCGCCGAGGCGATACGCTTTTTCCACGAAGCCAAGCTCCCGGTGTTTTACGCCGTGCGGCACTATCGCGCCGACGGCAGCGACGTTGAGAAAGCGCGCGCCAAGGTGTGGGCAGACGGTGGAAAGCCACTGTCGGAGACTTGCGATGAGAGTATGTCCGATGCCTTTCCCGAGGAATTTGAAGTCATTGACAGCGACCGGATTATGATAAAGCCGCGCTTTTCTGCGTTTTTTGCAACGAGCCTTGATCTTGTCCTGCGCCGGCTCGGCGTACAGACGGTCGTGCTTGCCGGAACCACAACGCCAAACTGCATTCGCACGACCTGCTACGATGCTCTGTCGCTCGACTATGACGTTGTTGTGCTCAGCAACTGCACGTCGTCCGTAACGCCGGAGGTGCAGCGCGCAAACCTCGAGGACATGCAGCGCATAGGTGCAGACATAATGACACTTGATGAAATTAAAAACCACGGCTAAAAGCTTTAGCCGTGGTTTCAGCCTGTCGAAAAAGGTCACGCAAGGTGGCCTTTTTCTCGTAAAACAGGGA
>ENA-UOJC01000367-UOJC01000367.1-human-gut-metagenome-genome-assembly--contig:-C104-NODE-367-length-81268-cov-80.658823_pt1 | contig 81268 bp, 48 predicted proteins | sample MGYA00242339_ERZ723886 | MGnify/ENA metagenome assembly ERZ723886 | reverse complement strand
CTCCATTCGCCTTTCCGCCTTTATCTCACTAACCGTGTGGGGGTCCCCCACACGGCCCCCGCAACTGTGAGAAAGAGGAGTTATTCGCGGATGTCGAGCTCGTCGATGACATAGGACGAGCCGCCGAACTTGTCGATGATGAAGAGCACGTAGCGGATGTCCACGTTGATGCACCGCTGCAGGGCGGGGTTGAAGCGGAGGTCGGACGAGAGGCTTTCGATGTTGCCGTCGAAGGCGAGGCCGATGAGTTCGCCGTTGGCGTTGAGCACGCCGCTGCCCGAGTTGCCGCCGGTGATGTCGTTGTTGGAGAGGAAGCAGGTGGGCAGTTTGCCGTCTTCGCGGGCGTAGCGTCCGTAGTCGCCGGCCTGGTAGAGGCCGCGCAGGCGCTCGTTGACGAAGTAGTCGCTCTCGGTCGTGCTCTCCTTCTCGAACATGCCGTCGAGCACGGTGCGCCAGTCGTAGCGCACGGCGTCGCGGGGCTTGAGGTCGTCCACGTGGCCGTAGGTCATGCGCAGGGTGAAGTTGGCGTCGGGCGCTTTGGTCCATCCGTACATCTCGCAGAGGCCGCGCACGTAGATTTTGTCGAGCTCGACGCGCTTTTCGATGTAGCCTTCCATCCCGGCGAAGGTCTGGAGCTCGTAGTCGAACAGGTCGCGGCAGTAGCGGTAGAGCGGGTCGGCGACAAGGAGCTTGAACTTGCCTTTGCGGAGCGCCTCGTCGAGGCGCAGGCTGTCGGCGAAGATGGTGTTGGCGTACATCCGTTCGAAGAAGGCGTCGAGGTCAGGCTCGTTCTTCAGGCAGGCGGGGGCGGCCTCCAGGTGGCGGTTCTTCACGAAGTAGGGCGTGAGCAGCTGCGCCTTGCCCAGGGAGATGGCGCGGCGGGTGGAGTCGAGGTCAAGGTAGCACTGCTTGAAAAGCTGCTTGCGGGCCTCGTCCCAGGCGGCGCTGTCCTTCTTCTTCCGGCCGGCTGCCGCCGCGATGTAGGCGTCGATGGCGTTGGGGTTGACGAGGAAATCCTGGCCGGGCAGGGCGATGCCGGAGAGGTTGCGGTCGTAGACGGTGTCGGCGTAGGCGTGGCAGAGGCCCTCTATGCGTTCTATGATGTCGCTGTATTCGGCCTTGCCGCTCTTGGCGGCGAAGGCACGGAACTGCTCTTCCTCCTGGCGCTTGATGTCCATGAGACCGGTTTTCTCCACGGCCTCGTTCATGCCGCCGAAGTTCTTGATGCTGTTGCCCCACGAGAAGTATTCGTCCTCAAGCAGCAGGCGCAGCTCGTCGCTGCGGTCCATGAGCTTCTTGTAGTAGGCCAGCAGCGGGTTGCCGGCCAGTACGATGGGCGCGTTCTGGCTCTGGCAGCGCAGGCCCACCTCGGCCGAGGTGAGGTAGCGGCTGGTGCGTCCCGGGAAGCCCATGATCATCGTGTAGTCGTCCTTGTTCACGCCGCGCAGCGATATGGGCAGATATTTGCGTACGCGCAGGGGCACGTTGTCGGGCGAGTAGGGGGCGGGCTGCCCGTCCTTGTCGGCGTAGATGCGGAAGAGCGCGAAGTCGGCGTTCTGGCGCGGCCATATCCAGTTGTCGGAGTTGCCGCCGAACTGCCCGATGTTGTAGGGCGGGTTGGCCACGAGGCGGATGTCGCTGTAGGTCTGCTCATAGAAGAGGTAGAAGCGGTTGGCGCCGAAGAAGGGGACGATGCGCGCCCTCATGCCTTTGCGGTCCTTCAGGTCGCCGGCCTTGAGCATCTCTTCGGCCACGGGCTGCAGGAAGGCCTGGCTCTGCGCCGTGTAGGCGTCGGCTCCGGCCGCGGCGGCGCGGGCGTTGATGCTGTCCGTCACATCCGTCACGCGCACCACGAAGGTGAAGGTGAGGTGGTCGGGCGTGCGCAGTTCCTCGCTCCGGTTGTGGGCGAAGTAGCCGTCCTTCATGTAGTCGTGGCCTATGCCGCTCATCTCGTGCACGTAGCTGAAGCCGCAGTGGTGGTTGGTGAGCACGAGGCCGTCGGCCGACACCACCTCGCCCGTGCATCCGCCGCCGAATATGCCGATGCATTCGCGCAGCGAGGGCGCCGTCTCGGAGTAGAGCGTCTCGGGCGGCAGCTGCAGGCCCGCCTTGCGCAGCGAGTCTTCGAGGTGCTGCTGCTTCATCAGTTTCAGAAACCACATGCCCTCGTCGGCACGGGCGAGTGTCGCGGCCGTGAACAGGGCCATACAGATTGTCAGAATTTTCTTCATGATGGGTATGTTTTGAAAGTTGTTGACGCCGTTTTACGTAAATTTTTGCAAAGATACAACTTATTTGCGCCATTTGCAGACTTGCGCTCCCTATAAAATAATGTGTGCCGGCATTTTGCGGCGCCACGCGGCCGGCGTCTTCTGTTAAAGGTTCTGAAACAAGCGCCTTCAGCAGCTCCCTTGCGGCCCGTCTGCCGGACAAGAGGCCGTAGCCGCCGGCCGACGGCGGCTACGGCACTTTAACGTATTTAACCTTCCGCAACATTTTGCGGCGGTCCGTCGGGCAAAAGCATTACTTGCTTTTCAAAATGCAAGTAGTCCGCGCGAAAATGCAAGTAGTGCATTTCCTGAAAGCATTACTTGCATTTTCCGCCCGACGGCCCGTTTTTTGTCGCGGCGCGCCCCGCTTTTCGCCGCGCAAGGCCTGCAAAAAGGGGCAGACCGCCCTGGTCCGCCCCTTTGCACAGGCAAAGATACGAAAAATCGGGGCCGAAAGCAAGTAATGTTAAACGGCCGCCGCCGTGTGTCAGACTGCGGCAACGCCGCGCCCCTTCCCCGTCTGTTTGCAACCGGCTTGCAGGGGCCTTCTCCTATCTTTGCATTCCGAAAAAACAGACAGCATCCATCCATGAAAAGAACCCTTCTTCCCCTCAGCCTCCTCCTGGCCGCCGCGCTTCTGGCCGGCTGCGGCCATCGGCACGACGACGCTTCCGCCGGCGCCTCCGACAGCCACGCCCATGCCGATGCCGACATCCTTGTGCCCGATGCCGTGGTGCGTCAGTCCGGCTTCGCCGTGGAGACGGTGCGCCCCGCCGCTTTTCCCGAAGTGGTGGCGGTGAGCGGCCGCGTGCTGCCCGCCCGCGGCGACGAGGCCACCGTGGCCGCCACCATGGCCGGCATCGTGACGCCCGCCCCGGCGTCGTTGGCCGAAGGCGCCGCCGTGACGCGCGGACAGACCCTCTTCGTGGTGTCGGCCGCCGGGATGGCCGACGGCAACCCCGCCGCCGCGGCCGCCGCCGAACTGGCCGCCGCGCAGGCCGACTACCGGCGCATGGAGCAGCTGGTGGCCGACGGACTGGCCACGGCGCGCGAACTCGACGAGGCCCGCCGCCGCTACGAGACGGCCCGCGCCGCCGCCGCCAGTCTGGGCGACAGCGGCCAGAGGCGCGCCGTGGCGGCCCCTCTGACCGGATATGTCAGGGAACTCCTCGTCAGGAGCGGCGACTACGTGACCGCCGGACAGCCCCTGGCCACCGTCGTGCAGAGCCGCCGCCTGCAGCTGCGCGCCGATGTGCCCCTGCGCCATCAGGGCATCCTGCCGCGCGTGGCCGGCGCCTCCTTCCGCCCCGCCGGTGCGGCCGACGGCCGTGTCTACGACCTCGACGCCCTCGGCGGTCGGCTGCTCTCGCGCGGCCGTGCCGGCGCCTCCGACGACTTCTACGTGCCCGTCGTCTTCGAGTTCGACAACAGCGCCGGCCTCGTGCCCGGCAGCTATGCCGAGGTGTGGCTCCGCGGCGCCCCCCGCGCCGGCGTCCTCAGTCTGCCCGTGTCCGCGCTCACCGAGGAGCAGGGCGTGCTCTACGTGTACGTGCAGACCTCCTCCCACTCCTTCCGCAAGCAGGAGGTGGCCGCCGGTGCCACCGACGGCAGCCGCGTGGAGATAACCGCCGGCCTGCGTCCCGGCGACAAGGTGGTGACGCGCGGCGCCGTACAGGTAAGGCTCGCCGCTGCCGCCGCCCTCGTGCCCGAGGGACACTCGCACGACCACTGAATATGCCGCGCCCGCGGCGCGTCACTCTCTGAAAACACGACCTCATGCTCAACAATATCATATCCTTCTCTCTCCGCAACCGGCTCGTAGTGGTGCTGGCTGCGCTCATAGTGCTCGTAGCCGGCTGCTGGACGGCCTGGCGCATGGAAGTAGATGTCTTTCCCGACCTCAACGCCCCCACCGTCGTCGTCATGACCGAGGCCGGCGGCATGGCGGCCGAGGAGGTGGAACGGCTCGTGACCTTTCCCATCGAGACCGCCGTCAACGGCTCGGCAGGCGTGCGCCGCGTCCGCTCCTCCTCCACCCACGGCTTTTCGGTGGTATGGGTGGAGTTCGACTGGGGCACCGACATCTACCGCGACCGGCAGATAGTGTCGGAGAAGCTCGCCACCGTGGCCGACGCCCTGCCCGACGGCATCGGCCGTCCCACGCTCGGGCCGCAGTCGTCCATCATGGGCGAAGTGCTCTTCGTGGGCCTGACGGCCGACAGCACCTCGGCCGCCGACCTCCGCACCCTGGCCGACTGGACGCTGCGCCCCCGGCTGCTCGCGGCGGGCGGCGTGGCACAGGTGTCGGTGCTCGGCGGCGACGTGCGCGAATATCAGGTGCAGCTCGCTCCCGGGCTGATGCGTCACTACGGCGTGAGCCTCGACCAGGTGCTCGCCGCCACCGCCCGCATGACGCTCAACACCGGCGGAGGCGTCGTCAACGAATACGGCAACGAGTACATCGTGCGCGGCCTGCTCTCGACCACCGATGCCGCCGCCATGGCCGAAGCCGTGGTGAAGGCCGACGCGCAGGGCCGTCCCGTGGTGCTCGCCGATGTGGCCCGCGTGCGGCCCGCCGCCAGGGAGCCCCGCACCGGCGTAGCCTCGGTGGACGGCCGCCACGGCGTGCTGCTCACCGTGACCAAGCAGCCCGGTACGCCGACGCTCGACCTCACGCGGCGGCTCGACAGTGTCGTGGCAAGGACCGCGGCCGCGCTGCCGCCCGACGTGAAGGTGCGCACCGACCTCTACCGCCAGGAGGCGTTCATCAACGCCTCCGTGTCAAACATCCGCAAGTCGCTCGTGGAGGGCGGCATCTTCGTGGCCCTCGTGCTCTTCGTCTTCCTCATGAACGCCCGCACCACGTTCATCTCCTTAGTGAGCATTCCCCTCTCCCTGCTGGTGTCGGTCATTGTGCTGCGCCTGATGGGCCTTACCGTCAACACCATGAGCATAGGCGGTATGGCCATTGCCATCGGCTCGCTGGTGGACGACGCCATCGTCGATGTGGAGAACGTGTTCCGTCACCTGCGCGCCAACCGCCGCCTGCCCGCCGCCCGGCGGCGGCCCGTGGCCGAAGTGGTGCGCGCCGCCTCGTGCGAGGTGCGCCTGCCCATCCTCAACTCCACCCTCATCATCGTGGTCAGTTTCCTGCCCCTCTTCTTCCTCTCCGGTCTGGAGGGCCGTCTGCTCGTGCCCCTCGGCGTGGCGTTCGTAGTGTCGCTCTTCGCCTCGACGCTCGTGGCGCTGACGCTCACCCCCGTGCTGTGCTGCGGTCTGCTGGGCCGCGCCCGCGGCGAACTGAAGAGTCCGCGGTGGGTAGAGCGGTTGAAAGAGGGCTACGGCCGTCTGCTCCGCCGCCTGCTCGGCCACGGACGGGCGGTAGCCGCGGGCGTGGCGGTGCTCGCGCTGCTCACCGTCGGCGGCTTCGTGCTGGCCGGCCGCTCCTTCCTGCCGCCCTTCAACGAGGGTTCGTTCACCGTCAACGTAAGCACGCTGCCCGGCATCTCGCTCGAGGAGAGCGACAGCATAGGCCGCCGCGCCGAGCGCCTGCTGCTCTCCGTGCCGGAGGTGAAGGCCGTGGCACGCAAGACGGGCCGCGCCGAACTCGACGAGCACGCCTTGGGCGTGAACGTAAGCGAGATGGAAGTGCCCTTCGGACTCGACGGCCGCAGCCGTGGGGAAGTGGCGGCGGAAATAAGGCGCAGGCTCGCGGAACTGCCCGGCGTGAACGTGGAGGTAGGCCAGCCCATATCGCACCGTATCGACGCCATGCTCTCGGGTACGCGCGCCAACATCGCCGTCAAGGTGTTCGGGCCCGACCTCAACCGTCTTTTCGCCCTCGGCAACGAGATAAAGGCCGCCGTGGCCGGCGTGGAGGGCGTGGAAGACCTCAATGTGGAACAGCAGGTGGAGCGGCCGCAGATCACCGTAACGCCGCGCCGCACGCTGCTCGCCCGCCTGGGCATCAGCCTGCCCGAGTTTGCCCGCTACGTGCAGGTGGCCACCGGCGGCGAGGTGGTGTCGCAGGTCAACGAGGGCGGCCGGCAGTTCGACCTTACCGTGAAAATGGACGCCGCGGCGCGCGGCAGCATGGAGCGCCTCAGGGAGCTCCCCCTCGTCACCGCCGACGGGCGGTACGTACCCCTCGGCGAAGTGGCCGAGGTGCGTTCGGCCGCCGGGCCCGATGTCATCAACCGTGAGAACGCCGAGCGCAAGGTGGTCGTATCGGCCAATGCCGCCGGCCGTGACCTCCGTTCAGTGGTCGAGGACATGAAGCGCGCGATAGAGGCCCGGGTGACGCTCCCCCGCGACTACCGCGTGGAGTACGGCGGGCAGTTTGAGAGCGAGGCTTCCGCCTCGCGCACCCTCCTGCTCCTTTCGCTCGTCAGCGTAGCCGTCATTCTGCTGTTGCTCTTCATGCAGTTCCGCTCGTGGGGGCAGGCCGTAGTGGTGTTGCTCAACCTGCCGCTCGCCCTGGCCGGCGGCGTGGCGGCCCTCTTCGTGAGCGGCGCCGACCTGAGCATCCCCGCCATCATCGGCTTCATCTCGCTCTTCGGCATAGCCACGCGCGGCGGCATGCTCCTCGTGGACCGCTACAATGAACTGCGGCGCGCCGGTGCCGCGTCCGACGAGAGCGTCGTGACCGGCTCGGCCGACCGTCTCCTGCCCATCGTCATGACGGCCCTCACCTCCGGCCTCGCCCTCATACCGCTGGCGGTGGGGCACGACTTGCCGGGCAACGAGATTCAGAGTCCCATGGCTGTGGTCATGCTTGGCGGACTGCTCACCAGTACGCTGCTCAACCTCGTGGTCATCCCCGTCATATACCACCGCTACTGCCGGCGTGTTCCGGGGCAGGAGAAAGCGGCCGGCGCGGCGTCCGGAGAAAACAGTCCGTTGTGAAGAAAAAATACTGATCTTATGAAAAGACTCCTATATATAATAATGTGTATGATGCCGGCGGCCGCCTTCGCACAGGACGGGCTGGTCCGCCGCTACCGCGCCCTGCTCGACAGCATCGACAGCAACAACACGACGCTCCGCGCCTTGCGGCAGCAGGTGGCGGCCGGCGAGGCCGAAGCGCGCGCAGGCCTGCGGTTGCCCGACCCCGAACTGGGACTGGCCTATCTGTGGGGCTCGCCTTCGGGCGTGCCGCCGCGCAAAAACGTGGAGGTGACGCAGCAGCTCGACTGGGGCGTGCTCTCCGGCCGGCGGCGCCAACTGGCGCGCAGCGTCGGCGCGCAGCTCAGGGGCGACTACCGCGCGCAGCGCCGCGAGGTGATGGCCGAGGCGGAGCGCGTGCTCACCGACCTGACCTACTACAACCGCCTGTGCGGCGAACTGGCGCGGCGCAAGGCCGACGCCGACGAGGTGAGCCGGCTCTACGAGAAGCGCCGGGAGCGCGGCGATGCCAACCGCATGGATGTGAACAAGATGCGCCTCAACGCCTCGATGGCGGCCGCCGAACTGCGCCGCGCCGAAACCGGGCGCACCCGTCTGCGCCTCGACCTGCAGCGCCTCAATGGCGGCAAGGCCGTGCGCTGGGACGACACGGTCTACGTGGACCATGCCCTGCCCGCGCTGGCCGACCTCCGCACCGCCTTGCCGGCCGCACCGGCGCTGGCGGCTGCCGAGGCGGCTGTGGAGCAGGGGCGTGCCCGCCTGCGGCTCAGCCGGGCCGAGGCCTTGCCCGCCCTCACGGTGGGATACGCCGGCGAGTACCTGAAGGGCGACGGCCACAGTGGCGTGAGCGTGGGGCTGAGTCTGCCGCTGTGGGGCGGCACGCGGCGCCGCACGGCGCAAAGCCGCGCCGAACTCGTGCTCGCCGAGCTGCGGCGCGACGACCTGAAGGCGCGTGCCGTGGCCGAGCTGGAGCAGCGCTACGCCGAGGCGCTGGGGCTGCGGACCACGGCCGACCGTCTGGCCGGTGAACTGGCCGAGGCCGACAACGGCGCCCTCCTGCGCCGCGCCCTCGAGACGGGCCGCTTGTCGCTGCTCGAATATCTGCTGGAGCTCTCCTTCTGCTACGACGCGCGTACGCAGTGGATGGAGGCCGAGCGCGACGCCCGACGCGCCGAGGCGGAGGTGTGGCTGCTGACGCTGGAGTGAGCCGCCGGATGTGCGGAAAAATGATTTTGTAAGATATTGTAATACAAAGTAATAGAAGAAGCGAAAAAAGCACTTACTCGTGTTGCGAAAAGCATTACTTGGAATTTTTACACGAGTAAGTGCTTTTCGCAACACGAGTAAGTGCTTTTTCCAGACCTTTCGGACGGTGTGCGCCCGCGGCCTGACCGGAACCGCTGCAGCCGCCCTGTCCGTGGCAGGCGCCGGTGCCGTTCAGCCGCGTCGTCCCCGCCGGCCTATTGCTTCACCTCCTCCCAGCGGGGCGGTTCGCGATGCATGAGATGGCGCACGAAGAAGTCGTAGCGCTTGTGCTCGCCGAAGGCGCCGCCCATGGTGTGCGCTTCGCCGGGCAGTACGACCAGTTCGAAGTCCTTGCCGGCGCGAATCAGCGCGGCGGCCACCTGCATGGTCGAGGCCGGGTCCACGTTGTCGTCCAGTTCGCCCACCACGAGCATGAGGGGGCGCGTCAGCCGGTGGGCGTTGGCCACGTTCGATGCCGCTATGTAGGCGCTGTCCACGGGGTAGCCCATCCACAGTTCGTTCCACCATATCTTGTCCATGCGGTTGTCGTGGCAGCCGCAGGCGGAGTAGGCCGCCTTGTAGAAGTCGGGATGGAAGAGTACGGCCGCCGTCGATTCCTGTCCGCCCGCCGAGGCGCCGAATATGCCCACCCGCGTCGTGTCCATTTCGGGGTAACGCTCGGCGGCCGCCTTTATCCACGCCTTGCGGTCGGGGAAGCCGGCGTCCTGCAGGTTCTTGTAGCAGATGTTCTCGAAGGAGCGTGAGCGGAACGAGGTGCCCATCCCGTCGACCTGCACCACGATGAAACCCAGTTCGGCCAGCGCCGTGGTGTTCCAGTTGTAGGGGAGGAAGGCCTTGGGAACGTACTGGTCGCCCGGGCCGGCGTAGATGTATTCAATCACCGGGTATTTCTTCGCGGGATCGAAGTTCGACGGCCGGTAGATGAGTCCCCACATGTCCGTCTTTCCGTCGCGTCCCGGTGCGGCGAATACCTCCGGCGCGCGCCAGCCCTTGGCGAGCAGCGCCGATATGTCCGCCCGCTCCAGCACCATGCGTTCGCTGCCGTCGGCCACGTTGCGCAGGGTGGCCACGGGCGGTTCCGTCGCCGTGGAGCGTACGTCGACCACATATTTCATGTCGGCGGAGTAGGCAGCCGAGTGCGTGCCCGCGTCGGGCGTGATGCAGGTGAGTCCCTTGCCGTCCATGCCGACGCGGTAGTAGCGTATCCAGTAGGGGTCTTCGCCCTGCTCCATACCGTTGGCTGAGAAGTATATCAGCCCGGCCTCCTCGTCCACGCGCTGCACGCCGCGCACGTACCATTCGCCGCGCGTCAGCTGCCGCTTCACGCGGCCCGTCTGCCGGTCGACGAGGTAGAGGTGGTTCCAGTTGTCGCGCTCGCTCGTCCAGACGATGCTCCGGCCGTCGTCGGTGTAGTGGCGGAAGATGCGCGGATAGTTGACATAGCGGTCGTGGGTCTCCTCCACGAGCGTGCGCACCCGGCCCGTCTCGGCCGAGAGCTCGAGCACGCGGTACACCTTGTGTCCCCGTTCGTTATATTCGAAGGTGATGGCGCGGCTGTCGGCGTTCCACCGCAGCGCCGTGATGTCGTAGGGGCGGGCGAAGAGCGAGGTTTCGGGAATGACGGCCCTGCCGTTCTCCACCTCGTAGATGCACGGATGCTTGAAGCGCAGTTCGTCGCCGGGTTTGGCGTACTCCTGCTTGTGGAGGACGGGCTGCAGCTGGTGGCGGGGCGACGATTCCACGTAGTACACGTAGCGCTTCTCGGCCGCGGGGCGTATGCGCGTGGTGGCCACGTAGCGACTGTCGGGCGACCATTGTATGTAGGAGGAATAATAGTTGCCCGGCGTGCCGTCGCAGCTCAGCCGCCGCACCTTGCCGTTACTGCGGTCGCGCACGCAGAGGTTGCAGTCGTTCACGTAGGCCTCGTAGCGGCCGTCGGGCGAGGCCACGGGGCCGGCGCCCTTTTCGTCGTCCACCTCCATCCAGTGGCGCCCTTTGCCCGGCCGCGCCACCTCGCCCAGCCGGCGCAGTTCGTCGGCCTTCACGGCATAGCGCCAGCGCGCGCCGTCGTAGCGGAAGGTCAGCGTGTCGAGGCCCGCGCTTGCCTCCAGGCGGTCGAGGCGCAGGCGGGCGGCGTCGGCTTTCCGTCCCGTCTGTTCGTCGAGGCGGGCGGCCAGCCGCCGTGTGTCGAACAGCAGCGAGCGCGTCCGGGCGTCTGCGTCCACCACCACGTACTCGTCGCCCTGCGGCGTGTGGTTCCTGTACCAGAAATGGTGGGTCGTGCCCACCCAGTGCGCCTCCACGTTGGAGTGGTAAACCTGGTCGGCGCTGAAGCGTTGCGGGGCGTCGAAGGCGCGGCGGTAGTCCTCTGCCGTGCCCTGTGCTCCGAGGCGTGCGGCCAGACAGACCGCACAGAGCAAGAGGTATCTGTACTTCATGAATGCTTGTAGTGTGTAGATGTTTCTGCAAAGATAGCCATAGTCTTTCTTCTGCCGGCGCTTTTCGGACTGCAAAATGTCTCCGGCCGGCACGCGCTTGCTTTTTTCTGGGAAATAGATCCCGAAAGTTCATCTTCCCATCATTTTCTTTCATTTCATCGCAATGCGCTGTGATTTAGTAAATAGCGCTGAAAGCAAGCTGTGGCGTGGCGATGCGGCGGCGTGCGGCGGATGAGTCCGGTTCTTTCAGTATTTTCGGCTGGAACATAGTGCGATACGCTGAAAGAAACGTTCAAACGGCACGGCAATTACGTGAAAGAACGGCGCATGTAAGTACCTTCAGAAAAAGCACTACTTGCTTTCGTGAAAAGTACTTACCCGTGTAAAAATTCCAAGTAATGCTTTTCGCAAAAGCAAGTAGTGCTTTTCAGCGCACGCCTGCCGCCCGTTTCATGAAGCCTGTTTCCTTCATCCTCGCGACCTGTTTCTTTCAGCGTTACGCACTAATGTACAATGCGTTGTGATGAAATGAAAGAAAAAAGAGAAACTTCACCGTAATAATGCGTGCGCACGCGGGAGCGTGATGCCGGCCGCCGGAGCATTTACGCCTGCCGGCCCATTTCGTAGGCCTCGACCAGTTTGGGGTTGCCCTTTATCTCGCCCACGTGCCATACGCCGCCGCAGAAGACGGTGCCCTTCACCGTCGGGTTCTCCAGACAGTCGAGAAATCCCATGAAGTTGGCCACGATGCGGTTCATAATAGTGTCGTCGTCTTCGGCGGCCGTGGCTATGAAGTAAAACTCCTTGTCCTTCATCTCCGTGTAGGGGCCGCAGCAGCGGTCTATCAGCGCCTTCATCTGGGCGCTCATGGCGTAGAAATACACCGGCGTGGCCATCACGATGGTGTCGGCCGCCAGCATTTTTTCGATAACCGCGGCCGCGTCGTCGTGCTGCGGGCAGGGCTTCTTGTGGACGCTGCATACGCCGCAGCCCAGACAGGGATGGATGTCCTTGTCGCGCAGGAAAATCTTTTCGGCACGGTGGCCCGCCTCCAGGGCGCCGCGCAGAAATTCGTCGCAAAGCGTGTCGGAATTGCCGCCGCGGCGGGGGCTCGACGATAGAATCAGAATGTTTTTCGACATGATGGTATGTGTTTCTTGTAGTGTGTTGTCCTTGATAGTTCGCGATGCAAAGGTAACGATAAATGTCCGCCCGGCGTTTATCCGTATTACAGAAGTTCTTACCCCTATTCCCTGTACCGTGCCGCCGCGGCGCACAGAGGTGCCGCTACCGGAGAGACTTTTTTAACGTAAGTTGGTAAAAGATTATGCAAGAAATCTACTTTTGTCGATGAATCCCAGATTTATGGACGGTTTAGCGGATAGTAATAATTTAATTATAAGGCAATAAATCGTCGTACTACTTTTGAATAATGACCCAATGTCCTGCACTTGTGTTGCCTTCATGTACCAAAATACCCATCTTCTGCATGACTGAAAGGTCACGTTGAACCGTACGATGAACTACTGACAAAACTACAGACATTTCTTGTGCTGATATAAATGGGTTCTCTTTTATAAGAGAGACAATTTTATGCTGTCTGTCAGTTAACTGAACTGGCGACAAACTTACGACATTACTTACGACACCACTTGCGACATTTGTCATTTGCACAAACTTTGTCCGTTCAATTGTAATTCGTACACCGCCACAAAAATTCTCCACCTTAGGCATGGGGATACCTGCCTTTTCAAATCCTTCACGGATTTTTCTGAAGCCACGCCCCCATGTGTCGATGAAGCCAGCCTTGAACATAGTGCCGGCTATGTTTCTGTTTCTCGGCTTAGAGGAATGTTTCCCATATAGCACAGTCTCATCATATCCACCTGGCAGTTCGCCTTCGTTCCAGACTTCAATGTAGTCATTATATACGTGCATTTGAATATCTGCCCCCGTATAGTCCTTATGCGCAATGGCATTATATAGTATCTCACGCATAGCTTCTTTAGGAATCTCCAATGTTTCATAACGCTGCATTCCTTCAAAACGCACTGGCGATACAAGGTATTTTGCCTGCAAAGCCTCCATCACACTGTCTGCCATCTGAATAATATTACCCTCAATGACATCTTGAAACATCAGGTCGGCTTCGTCCTTTCCAAACCTACCAATCTTAAACACAACGCTTGGGAAGTATCTCTGTGGCTTTTTGCCAAATAGGAGGATGGCGGCATTCTTCAAATTGCTATTGTCATCAAGCAATCCAAGACTTTCAAGTATATCTTTGGTTGAAGCATCTCGTTCACTCTCAGGAATACGCTGTGCCTCTATCCCTTTCTTTAGGAAATAGTCTATGGCATTGCGGTCAATATCCTCCAATGTGGCACGCTCATTGGTGATGTCATCCCATGAGCGTCCCATCTTCTTCAATAAAAATTGTTGTAAGGCTATACCATTAAGTTCCTGCATGGTGCTCCCACTGCGGTAATAGTACTTACCTTTATAGCTGATGGCTACATTACTCGGTTCTACGATCAATTCAATATAATCCAAGCCATCCTGTTCATAGAGATTTACATCAACCACAAGCCCCATGTAATTGACTACTTTGTTTGGAATGTCCTCTAATAGTTTCTTGCTATCCTTTAGACCACATACTTCATGATTGTCATCCACGCCGAAATACATGACAGCACCTTGTGCATTTGCAAAACCACAAATCCATTTCAAGTATTCGTCTTTCCAGATTCGTTTAAATTCAACATCTTGACATTCTTTTGGCTTTATCTTGCTCATATATGTTATAATGTATTATTATTCTACTTGTCATCATCATAAAATTAGGATTGTGCATCACTTCCCAAGTTTTAAGGATTTTCAATGGTATAGTGATTCCTTTCCAGTTCTTGATTTTGCAAATATAACCATAATTCACAATACTACAGGGCGTTCAATGAGTTGTCGTTGAGTTTTCTCGATACGAGTATTGCAGTATTAAAGAATTGTGTTATCTTTGCAAATAGGAAGAGTCGTTAGGTGATGAAATAATGCAAATTGTTGAGAATCTTGTTGTTATTAATCTGTCGTCACTTAATCTAAAATACTTTCCTAATGGCTATATCCTTAATAGACTGTGTAAAACCGATGAAAACCTAAAACAATATTCAAATAAAGAAAACCGAAATGAAGACCATGAAAGTACTATGGGCGTGGCTGCTTTTTGCTTCGCTATGTTGTGCCCCGGGTGCGGCTGCGCGGGGCGTAAGAGCGTTTGTCCGCCCCGTGGCGATAGGCGCCAGCACCACCACCATCCATATAGCGAAGGTGGAATTTACCGATACCGCCACCGTCGTCAGTTTCTACGGAAAGAACAAGCCTGGAACGCAGATGACCTTTGCCAAAGGAACGTACCTGCTGGGAGAAAACGGCAGGAAGTACAAGGCACTGCGGGGTGAGGGCATGACCCTGGGCGAGTATTATGCGACACCGCAGAGCGGCGAAAGCAGTTTCAAGGTGCTGTTCGAACCTTTGCCCCGGAAGACCCGCTTCTTCGATCTGATCGAGGGGAATTCCTCGAGGGCTTATTGCTTCTACGGCGTGCATGAGGCGGGCAAGGCTCCCAAAATGCCCAAGGAGCGCGACCGCTTCGTGATGACTCCCGAACTGGAACGCGAGTTTTTCAAGGCCGACACCGCCTGTGTCAAAGGGCGGATTGAGGGCTATTCGCGCAGTCAGGGCTATTCGACCCTGCAGTTTGCTCGTGAAAACGCGATGACTTCCGAGAGGGCACCTCTTACGGTGGATATTCAGGAGAACGGCACCTTCGAATTACGTTTCCCGGCCTGGCATCCGGTGGAGGGCGTACTGTTCGCACATGCAAAGAATGTTTACAAGGCGCTGGATTTCTATGCCGTTCCGGGACAGACTTCCGAGCTGGTCATTAAGGCGGACGGTTCGACCGTCTATACGGCGTGTCCTTCCGGGCCGTTCGGCCGTAAAGGCTCTCTGGAACATAACGCTTCGAATATTTGCACTTATCCTTACGGCGAGTTTTCCGCCGATGCCGGCAAGTTCGGCTTCAAGGACTTTATCGACAATGCCATGCAGAGGATGCGCGGATGTTTGTCGCTGGTGGACTATATGGCCTGGCGCTTCGGCTATTCGCCGTGGGAGCGTCATTTGGCCGAATGCTATGCGCGGCTGGAACATGGGCAGAGGATCTACGACTATGAGATGGACAAGAAGTTTGAAGTCTTTGAAGTCATGGAAGGCATGACCCAGAAGGAATATGACGAGAAGATGAAGCCGCTGCGCGACCCCTCTTCTTACCTCTTCATGCGCGAAATGCCCTGCAATGATGTTTCCTGTCTGGCTCTTGATGACTTTGATACCTTCATGAACCGTTATGAATTTTCTCCGGTTATCAGAGCGTTTGACGGACAGGTGCTTCATCTGTTAGCGGATAGTATAGCCAAGGATGATGCCCGCAGTATGGCCGGGGATGTTGCGGTTCTGGGCGCGGACGGCCCCTCTTTCTTCGGGCGTCTGACGGTGCTGCGTGAGATGTCCAACCACCTGAAAAGCTTTTACGCCGAATATCCGGCCCTGTTCGACAGCGTCTATGATAACCGTCTGGCATATATGGACCGCGAGGCCCTGCGCGTCCAGGCCGGACGATTGCTGGAGAAGGCGCGCCGGCAGTCTTCGCTCACTTACAAGCTGCCCGACACCGAAGGCGGGAGATTGCTGCGTCGCCTCACGGAGAAATATAAGGGCAAATATCTGCTGATAGATTTCTGGGGTATGTATTGCGGCCCTTGCCGGTCGGGCATCGAGCATTCGAAGAAGATGCGCGAGGCTCTGCGTAACCATCCCGATGTGGACTTCCTGTTTATCAGTAAAGAGGGTGAGGGGCCGGAGGCATCTTACCGGAAGTACGTGGAGGAACAACTGGACGGCGAAGATGTGATACAGGTGAGCGGCGACGACTATCATCGCCTGATGGAACTGTTCAACTTCCTGGGCATCCCGCACTACGAGACGCTCGACCCCGAAGGGAAAGTGGTGAGAAAAGGCCTGCAATATGACTCCGAAGAACAGTTCCTGCATCAATTGAACAACCTGAAGTCGAAACTTGAAAACTGATTGTAATAACACTATATTGCTATAAATAATGTATCCCGATGTCGTACTTTCTTCTTGAGTTCCTCCTGAAGACCGTGTGACAAGAAGATTATGACCATGAAGAAGTATGTAATGCTCCTTGCCTTTCTGGCGATGTTTCCGGCGCTGCTGAAGGCGCAGTACCGGCAGAGTGAGATGGACTTCGACGACGACTGGTTGTTTGCCCGTTACGGATTGCAGGCCGACGGCTCACGCGCCGACGAACCGGCAGCCCTCGAGGCGCCGGCTCTCGACGACTCGGGCTGGCGCTCCCTCGACCTGCCGCACGACTGGGCCATCGAGGGCCCCTTCCGCGCCGACCTTGACGGATATACCGGCAAACTGCCCTGGAAAGGCATCGGCTGGTACCGGAAGCACTTCAAGGTGTCGGCCAAAGACCGCGGCCAGTGCTTCTATCTGGACTTCGACGGGGCGATGGCCAACGCCGAAGTGTGGCTCAACGGAGAGAAAGTGGGCGCGTGGCCCTACGGCTACACCTCGTTCCGCGTGGAACTTACCCCGTATCTCCGCTTCGGTGAGGAGAACGTGGTGGCCGTACGCCTCGACACCGAACATTTCGGTTCGCGCTGGTACCCCGGCGCCGGCATCTATCGCCATGTGCGGCTGGTCAGAACACATCCCGTCCATGTGGATCATTGGGGCGTGTTCGTCACCACTCCCGTCGTCACCGACCGGGAGGGAGTGGCCGCAGTGAGCGTGAAACTGCGGAACAGTCTGGCACGCGAGGCGGCATGCCGCTACGAGGTAGACCTCTTTGAACTCGGACAGGACGACAAACCTGGGCGCATGGTGGCTTCGGCCCGAGGCCCCGAACTCACCCTGCCCGCGAACGGCGGACAGACCGGCGAGGTGCGTCTCAACGTGAAGGAGCCCCGGCGGTGGAGCCTCGAGGAGACAAACCGTTATCTGGCCCGTGTCACGGTATATGAGGGCGGGCGGAAGACCGATGTCTACGATACGCCCTTCGGCTTCCGTACGATTCAGTTCACACACGACAACGGTTTTCTGCTCAACGGCCAGCGCGTGAATATCAACGGTACGTGTAACCACCACGACCTCGGCGCACTGGGCACCGCCATCAACACTGCCGCCCTGACGCGTCAGCTGACCATTCTGAAAAGTTTCGGTTGCAACGCCCTGCGCACATCGCACAATCCGCCTGCGCCGGAACTGCTGACGCTGGCCGACAAGATGGGCTTCCTCGTGATGGACGAGACCTTCGACTGCTGGGAGCACGGCAAGCAGCCGTACGACTATGCCTCACTCTTCAAGGAATGGCATGAGCGTGACATCGAGGCGCTGATCTGCCGCGACCGCAACCATCCGTCCGTCATTCTGTGGAGTACCGGCAACGAAGTGCATGAACAGTATTATCCCGAAACGGGCATGGCACGCCACCTGACCGAGGTGGTGCACCGTTTCGACCCGACGCGACCGGCCACGTTCGGTGCCTCCTATCCCGCCAAATCGGCCATGAACGGTACCGAACTGCAGGTGGATGTGCATGGCATGAACTATGCCGCCGGCGTCTATGGCGGCCCCCATTTCTACGGCGATTTCCTCAATAAGAAAGGACATGAGCAGCTGTCGGGCTATTCGAGCGAAAGCAGTTCGACACTGAGTTCGCGCGGCGAATACTTCCCCCGCCGTTTCCATGTATCGTCGTACGACCTGCAGGAGCCCGGCTGGGGCGGACTGCCCGACTGGGAGTTTGCCGCTTTGGACCGCTATCCCGCCATCTGCGGCGAGTTCGTATGGACGGGATTCGACTATCTGGGCGAACCTACGCCCTATAACAGCGACAAGACCGTATTGCTGAACCACGCGGCCGCCATGACCGCCGAAGAACTGGCCCGCCAGAAGGAAGAGCTGGAAAAGATAGAGAAAGACCGTCCCACCTCGCGGAGCAGTTATTTCGGCATCGTCGATTTGGCCGGTTTCCCAAAGGACCGCTATTATCTCTACCAGTCGCGCTGGTTGCCCGACAAGCCGATGATACACATTCTGCCGCACTGGAACTTCCCCGACCGCGTGGGGCAGGTGACGCCGGTATACATCTATACTTCAGGCGATGAGGCCGAACTGTTCCTTAACGGAGAGTCTTTGGGTCGGAAACGAAAGCAACCTTACGAGTATCGTCTGAAATGGGAGGATGTGGTGTACCGGCCCGGAACATTGAAGGCCGTAGCCTATAAGAACGGAGAAAAATGGGCCGAGACCGAGGTACGCACCACCGGTAAGGCGCTACGACTGAAACTGACGCCCGACAAGCAGACAGTCAAAGGCGATGGCCGTGACTTAGTATTTGTGCGCGTATCGTTTGTCGACGAGGAGGGCAACGAAGTCCCGACGGCCGAGAATATCGTGTCGTGTTCGCTGAGCGGTCAGGGAAAAATCGTCGCTACCGACAACGGTGACCCGACTTGCCTGATTACTTTCTCCGAAACGACCCGTCCGGCTTTCAACGGCCTGTATCTGGCCATAGTCAAGGCCGACAAGCGCGGCAAAGGCACGCTTACCTTCACAGCCGAGGCTGAGGGTATGGAGAAGGCCGTGTTGAAAATAAAGATAAAGAGATAAGGATCGGCTGCAACGCTGCCTCCGCAGAAAGTAAAAAATGCGACGACGCGACCGGGAATGTCTTTCCCGTCGCGTCGTCGCATTTTATGCGTTTTACCACTTGTAAGGTAAAAACGACCGCTTGTGCGTCCTTCGCGACCATTTGTGCAGAAAATACGGTCGTAGCCTGTCACAATGGGGCGAAGAATGTTTTTAAGAATAAATAAAAGTACAAAGATTAATAAATAAAAAATTCTTATATTTGCAGCGTATGTATTATCCGGGCGTTACGCCTGAAAGTTTTTTGATAAACGACCAATCATGGAACATCTCATCGCCAATACCGGCATCCATTTCGTGACGAAAGAAGTGGAATTCAACCCATCCGAGCCGCTCACGCTGCGTAACGGGCGAATGCTGAAATACTCGTTCTGCGAGATGTCGGACCTGTTGACCGGCGACATCATTTTCGACCTTCTCTGTCACGACGCGGCCGGCGTATATGTGCCGCTCTCCGAACTGCAGCAGCAGGGCGGGGCGCTGGAACTTACATCTGCCGGCACTGTGAAACTCGACGATTCGGGCGTGCCGGTGATGAGCGAAGGACTCTCGACCGTCCTCTTCACCACGCTGAAAGACGGCGACGCCGAACTCTTCGGCATTGCCTCGCTTGAGGCGGTGCGTGTGCCCGGTCCCGACAATCCGCACGAGCGCCTTCCGCTGCTCGATCTGGTGCTTGGTCGCTGGCTTCCCATGCCTATGTTCGAGACCGGAGCCGACGGTTCTACTACGGGTTATCCTGCTGGATGGTGCCGCGTGAAGATAACCTGCACGGGTGAAGGGCTGAAGCGTGGCAGCAAGCGTTACCGGCTGACTTGGGCGTTCGACACCACGACCTCCGACGATCCTCTTTCCGTGCTTCGTCCCTGCTTCTATGATGAAGGCGAAAAATCCAAGAATTTCAGTCTCTGTAATAAGGCCGAAGAATTGATGTCCTTCCTGTCCGTGGCGGAGGGGCAGGATGCCTTTTCTTCCTATTTGCTCGAGCTATTCGGCGTACACCTTTCCGGTAAAGTAGGCGAGACGACACCTGCTTTCCGTTGTCTGGCCTGGTACTTGTATTTTGTCAACTTCCTGCGGCTTTCCGGAGCGGCCCCCGAGGTGCAGCTCTTCAGCGGCACGGAGCGCGAGATGGGCGTAGACCTTGTGCTTGACATCGGCAACTCACGCACTTGCGGCGTGCTCTTCGAGGAAGGCGACTTCACGAAAGCCATGATGCTCGAGTTGCGGGATCTTACCGATCCGGCGCATGCCTATGGTGGTCCGTTCGATATGCGCGTCGTCTTTCGCAAGGCCGACTTCGGCGGTGCCATCAGTCTGCCCGGAGATCTCTTTTCCTGGAAGAGTTTTGTGCGTGTGGGAGAGGAAGCCCGCCGGCTTGTCTACCGCTCGCGGCAGGAATCAGGTCTTCACGAGTTGCATACCAACTATTCCAGTCCGAAGCGCTATCTTTGGGACCACAAACCTTTCGCCGGCCAGTGGCAGAACCTTGTATCGGTGGACGACCCCGCCAATGTAGGTATTGATGACAACATCTACGTAGAAGGCCTCTCACAGCAGTTTGATCCCGACGGAAGTTTCACCGGCGGCGAAAACCATCAGTTGAGCAACCGTTACTCCCGTGGATCTCTCATTACCTTTGTCATGATAGAAATCATGCAGCAGGCCTTGGTACAGATCAACAGTACCCGATTTCGCGACAAACACGGCGATATCAACTGCCGGCGCTTCTTGCGCAATGTCATCCTGACCTGTCCCACAGCTATGCCTGTAGCCGAACAGGTGGCCTTGCGACGCGCCGCCGAAAACGCCTGGAAGGCGTTGATGAAACTCAACGTTTCGCTGCGGCCTATCAACGTGGAACCCGCTCCTGCGGCATTGTGCGTGAAGGATGCCTACGACGACTCGCAGCGCGTGTGGACTTATGATGAGGCCTCTTGCTGCCAGCTCGTATACCTTTATGCCGAAATGGCGCATCGCTACGCCGGAGAGATAAAGAACTTCTTTGAACTGAAAGGTCATGTGCGCCCCGAACTTGCCGAGGAAGGATATGAGAAAAAGGCTCTTACAATAGGGTCGATAGACATTGGCGCCGGCACGACCGATCTTATGATATGCGCCTACGAGTACGAAGGAGAGCAGGGAACGCGTATCGTCTCCATTCCCAAATACTGGGACAGCTTTTATCTTGCCGGCGACGACATACTGCGCAAGCTAATACAGACTTTTGTCATAGAAGGCGACATGCACGATTCGCCGCTGCTCGGTTGCGTGGCGAGCGCCTTGGAATACCGTCTGCTGGCCATGACCGACGAGGAGTTGCGCCGGCAACCTTTCCTGCAGGGAAACGGATTGCCTTATGAAGTGTACCGCATGAGGGCTGACGATATTTTCAATGCACCCGATTCCGACTCACGCCGGCAGGCAGTGACGCGTCTGGCTTCCAATCTGCTGCACGATTTCTTCGGTGCAGACACAAACCTGCAGGATGCCGCCGCGCGGCGTAACCGCAACGACTTCAATACACAGGTATCCGTGCCCATAGCGCAGAGGCTGCTCGAGCTGTTGCGCTGCAACCGGCCTTCGCGCATTTATGGTTTCGACGAGCTTTTCGCAGATGTAAAACCTGCGGCTTATCTGCTCGACAGTTTTGAACGGCACTTCGGATTCCGCTTTGAGGAGTTGGAGTGGCGTTACGACCCCGATCATGTAGCTGCAGATGTGAAATCGGTGCTCGAACCGCTCATGAAGCAACTCTCCGTAGTGCTCTACGCCTATCATGTGGATGTGCTGATACTTGCCGGGCGGCCGACCTCGCTCGACACCGTCACCGAACTTTTCATCAAGTATTATCCTCTGTCGCCCGACCGTCTTATCCGTCTCAACGAATACCGTGTCGGCACGTGGTATCCCTTTGCCGACGGACAGGGCTACTTCTTCGACCAGAAGAGTGTGGTGGCCGTGGGCGCCATGGTGGGCTATATAGCCTCGCACACCGGCTTCAACGGACTGGTTGTAGATCTTTCGCGCATGGCTCGCGACATGAAGCCGACCTCCAACTATCTGGGCCTCTACAACCCGCGCACCCAGCAGGTGAAGGAGTCACTCCTTTCGCCGGAACGCTCGTCGACGATGCTTGATGTACACGTGTTTCCGGCCTTCATCGGCTGCAAGCAGCTTGACGACAGCGCCTATCAGGCACGCCCCCTGTACGCCATCTATAACAACAGTTCGCGCACCATGCTCCGTCTGTGTCTGACGCGTAACTTCGTGGAGGACCGCGAAGCGCTTGCCGTCGACGAAGTGACAGACGCTATGGGTAACACCATGCCGGCAGATGCCGTGGAAGTCGTGCAGCAGTCGTTGGCCGACGACGGTAAGTATTGGCTCGACAAGGGCGAGTTCGAGTTGTCGCTCTGATAAGTCCGTTCCATCCAACTCCTTCCATATAAATAAAAATACCACACATGCTTCTCCAAGATATACGACAGCAGATAGAGACCATCGACCGGTCGCTCGAATGGCTTCGCGCCAATGTGCCCGAACAGTATGAGCAGCGTTTCCTGCAGCTGGTGCGTCAGCGTGGCAAACTGCGCCGCCTCGCCGCCGCCGAGGAGGAAAATCCCGGCATTGCGGCCTATGGCGAGAGCCAGAAAGGCAAGTCATACATCACCAGCAACCTGCTGCAAAGGAACGGCGAGCCCTTCATGGTGAAGGCCAACGGCCGTGAATATGACTTTATAGAAAGAATAAATCCGCCTACCATCAATACCGAGGCTACCGGCGTGGTGACGCGCTTCTCTGCATTCCGTCGTCACCCCGAGCGTTACAAGGCCGATTATCCCGTATATGTCAAGTTGCTGTCGCCCACCGAACTGGCAGCTGTGCTCTGCGACGGTTACTTCAACGATGTACACAATTACCAGACTCTGGAGAAGGAACAGCTGGAGGATCTCGGGCAGCAACTGAGACAGGAATACGGCCGGCGCGAGGAGGTGCAGGACATACTTATAGAAGACGATGTGCTGGAACTTCAGGCTTATATGCAACGGCACATAGGCGCCAAGGCAAAAGTATTGTGGAGCTCCGATTATTTCATGCAGGTGGCTCTTCTCGTCCGTAAGGTTCCTGCACAGGAGTGGACGCGTCTTTTTGCCCCACTGTGGTATAATGAACCCGCCATCAGTTCGCTTTTCGAGCGTCTGCTGTCCTGTCTGTCCCGCATGGACTACCGTTCTGAGGTATATCTGCCCATAGAGGCCGTGCTCAACAACGACAACACCATCATGGGTGTAGAGTGTCTCAAGGGACTCGTCGAGCCGCCCGCCATTGGTTCCGTCGTGACCGATGTGTACTATCAGGGCCGCAACGGCGAGTGGACCTGCGCCAAAGCCCTGTGCAAGGCCGAACTCAGCGCCGTATGTAAGGAGACACTTTTCAAGATAGAGGAGGAATACCTCAGTACGACCTCTGAATATTGCATAGACATGGTCGCTCCCGAGGTGCGCGGCAAACTCACGCAAGGCTCCATCGTCAAGGACATCCTGCGCGACAACGACCTCGTGGACTTCCCCGGTGCCCGTCCCCGCCTCTCCATACAGGCAGCCAGCATAGCCACTCAGATACACGACATCGTGAAGCGCGGCAAGGTGGCCTTCCTCTTCAACAAATACAGCGAGGCCTATATCGTCAACATACTGATATATTGCCACGACTATATGAACAACACCGTGACGCAGATGTGGTACACCCTCGACGAGTGGATAAAGGAATACGTAGGGGCCACACCCGAGAAGCGCGCCGAGAACATCCGCAAGATGAGCGTGTCGCCCTTCTTCGTCGTAGCCACGAAGTTCAACACCGACATGGCGCACATGACCAACAGCGCCCTCAACGACAAGGCCATGCTCCGCAAACGCTGGGACGACCGTTTCATGAAAATACTCTACAGCGAATGTTTCCAGGCCAAGCCCGAAACCTGGTTCAACAACTGGGACGCCGCAGGCTCCACCTTTAAGAATACCTACCTGCTGCGCGACTATAAATATTCGAGCGAGACGGGTAACGGCAACCATCTCTTCGCTGGCTTCACCGACGGGCACAAGCGCGAGGAGCGCTGCCTGCTCAAGGAACATACCGTGAGCGACGGCGGCCGCGACACCGATTTCTACTCCCTGCTGCGGCAGTCGTTCGTGGAGAACGAGAATGTGAAGAAGTTTTTCGCCGACCCCGCGAAATCCTGGGATGTGGCGGCCACGCTCAACAACGACGGCTCCCTTTATCTTGTAGAGCAGCTCTCCGTCGTGGCCAAGCGCATGGGCGAGGCCCGCACCGCGCTGTTCAGCGAGAAGCTGACCGAGGTGAAGCGTGCCGTGCGCGGCGCTCTGCAGGAGTATTATCATGATCCCGACGCCGAAAAGCGTTTCGACGAGAACCTGCGCAAGGCCAACCGCGTGGCCCGCGAGCTCGATTTCACCTGCAACGACGACAACTATTACTTCGGACATCTCATACAGGCTTTGCAGATCACCGAGAAAGATGTGTATTGCGAGGTGCACCGCATCATCGCCAGCGGCGAACTCACGCAGGAGGTGCACGGCTACCACAATTATGAAATCATAGAGCGTACCTGCGGCCCGCGGCTGGCGGCTTGTGCCAACGACGAAGACCGCTGGCGTCTGCTCATGCAGGTCTACGGTTTTGTAGACAGGGCCGAGGCGGAGGATTACCTCGTGCGTCGCGGTGTGGACTATCACAAACTTTTCGCACCGGTGCGCCAACGGAAGATCAACTCGGTGTACATTGCCGAGGCGGTGTTCCGCATCTGGCAGGAGCACCTTGCCTCGCCCCGTATCATCGGCGAGCTGGCGGGCGAAGGATCGTTCGACAGCCTCGTGATGACAAGCCTTCTGGACAACATCGCGCTCACGGCGCGCGAACTGCAACTGCCCGAACGGCTGGAGCAGCTCATCGCGGGCTATGTCAACGTTGTGAACCTATCGACGGTCAACGTGAGCTTCGTCTCAGACCTTATGGCCAGCGAAATCAACAACTTTGTCAACGATCTGGGCTACCATTGCCTTCCCGAAGAGAAGAAACTGCAGCTCAAGACCATGGCCGAGGACCGCTTCCTGCCCATATACAACTATATCGACAAGCCCCGCAAGGCCACCTATGACGAGAAGGAACTCACCGCTCTCTTCCGTTCGCTCAACGACAATCCGCAGGCCATTACCCCCGCCGTGGAGCAGGGCTACTACCAATGGAAGGAATACATGACCATCTCCTTCATCGGCCGCGGCGAGGCCGTCGATTACGACCGTGAGGCCAATTCCCGTCTCAAGGTCATTCTCGACAGTCTGCAATAGGTTTTTTCCCGAGTCTCCTAACCGGTTCCGTTTTTCCGATATGTCAATAGAAAAGATATGAGAAAGTTCAAACTCAGAGAACAACTTCGCGGCGCCTCGCCGATAGGCCTCGGCGGTCTGTTGTGGCGTTTCCTTGTGTTTCTCGTAGCGCTTACGGCGCTGTGTCTGCTGCTGAGTGCCCTCGTCGAGGGGTGCGAACGGCAGGAGGATAAAGAAAAGTACGGCGAGGATATTGTCAGTCCCGACGACAAGTATACGCCGGAGGAAGAGCCCGTAACGGCGCGCGACACCTCCGCGTGGAATGCCGACTATCCCGCACCTGTGCCCAATCTGCCCGCTCCCGAGGACAACGTGATAGCTCCGCCCGACGAGGACGACATTGTGGAAGATCCCCGCGACGGCCGCCGCTACGTGGCCAACGTAGTCAACATCATCCTTGAGAAGAAGGACGAGAACACGATGGCCGCTTTCGCGCGGCGCTTCAAGGAGGAATATCCCGGCGAGGAGTATCAGATCGTCCGCTACAACCGCCTCACCTATCTTCTGCAGGTAGCCCTTCCCGCGAGCGAGCACGACCGCTTCATACAGGAAGCGCCGCAGAAGCTCTCCGACTTCTCCTTCATTATTTTCGACGAGGAGATCTTTGAGGCCACCGCACGCCCCTCCGACCCGCAGTTCTCCAACGAAAACTGCTCGTGGTACTTCGGCGCCGTGCAGGCCTACGACGCCTGGGACATCACCACCGGCAGCGCCGATGTGACCATAGCCGTTGTCGACGGTTTCTTCGATGTGACGCATCCCGAGTTCCGCGGCAAAGTGACCAATCCCTACAACGTGGTGCGCCGCAACAACGATGTGTCGCCTCCGCGCGGCGAGATGGGGCAGATATCGCACGGCTCGCACGTAGCCTCTCTGGCCGCCGGCAATGCCGGCAACGGTTCGGGAGTATGCGGCATAGCCCCCGGTTGCAAACTTATGCCCGTCAGCGTCTTCTTTGACAGTCCCCAGCCCAATAACTGCATTATCACTTCGAGCATGGCGCAGGCCGAGGGCATACTCTATGCCATCTACAAGGGCGCCGATGTAATCAATCTCTCCATCGGCATCAATCCGCCCGATGCCATCCGCAACCTTTCGCCTGCCGACCAAATGGAACTCATCCGCCGGAGCCCCAAGTACGCTGAGGCCGTATGGGAATATATCTTTCGCATAGCCGCCGAGCGCAACTGTGTCATCGTGTGGGCCGCCGGCAACGAAAATGTGGTGGCCGGTCTCGATTCCTCGAAGCGCAACAAGCATACCATCCGTGTGTCGGGCGTGGACCGCACGCTTCACAAGTGGACTGAAGGCTCGGCCGGCGGCAGCAACATAGGCTACGAGGCCGACGGCGAGAACGGCGCCCGCGACTTTTCCTCCGTGTCGGCTCCCGGCAAGGACATCTTCAGTGCCGCGCAGGGCGGGCAGTACATGGTGATGAGCGGCACGAGCATGGCCGCGCCCATCGTTACCGGCGCCGTGGCGCTGATGAAGAGCATCGACCGCAGCCTGACGGCCGACGCCGTCATCAAGATACTCCAGAAGACCGGCAAGCCTGTGGGCGACGGCTGCGGCCCGCTCATTCAGATAGCCGACGCCCTGAAGATGCTCAAGGGCGAGATGCTCAACTACGACGAAGTGGTGAAGCGGCCCGAGGCCATCGTCGGTCTGTGGGAGAGCACTACGCCGCTGCAGGAGACCAATACCGGTGCGCCGATCAAGTACTTCTTCCGCTTCACCTCCACTACGAGCGGCCAGCTGATAGTGCGCAACGAGCGGACGCGACAGGAATATTCGGCGCCGCTCAACGTTAAGATAGGCAGCGGCAGCATAAGCATAGTGCAGCCGTCGGTAGCCGTCAGCGGCAACGGTGACCGGTTTGCCCGCTATACCTACGAGTGCAAGCCCGATCAGAGCCGTAATCTGCAGGTTTCGGCGCAAAACATCGACGAGGCCAGCAACGTGTTCTCCTGCAATATGCGCCGCGTGGAGTGACGGCGCCTCTCCGGCGGAGCAGGGCAGGGCGGGCCGTCCCGACGCGCCGCCTTGCAGCCTTTCCGCCGGAGTGTGCCGTAATAGTGGCACTGCTTCCCACTTTTGTGGCACTGCTTCCCACTTTTGTGGCAAGGCGTCCCACTTTTCCGGCCCGTAGTCCGGCCGCATGGCGGAGCGGTGGCCGATAAAAAGTAATAAACCGACAAAATATAGACCAAAATGAGAGAAAAATCCAGCGGCGTCAGTTTCGCCAATTTCGTTGCCGTCATAGGCCTTGTGCTCTTCGGCGTGTTCACCTACTTCGGCCAGATGTTCCTCAGTAGCGGCCAGCTCGGCGTGAGCTTGCTCTGGGCCGCCGGGTTCACCGTCGTGGCGGCTTCGCTGCTCGTGTTCATGATACGCGCCAAGGGCGCCGACAACAACTTCGGCCTGTGGCGTACCGTGGAATACATCACCCTCGGCGTCTACCTGCTCTTTGCCGCCCTCACCTTCCGCGCGCCCGTGTTGTTCGTAGGTCTGATGACCGACCGCAGCGAGGCGCAGCGGGCCGGACTGGACGACATCGAGCGCATCGAGGGACTTTATGCCGACTATGAGGAGTTCGAGAGCAATGCCCTCACCACGACCAACACCGGCCTGCTCGCCGCCGTCAATAATCCCTCCAACACGGCGCAGCTCAAGGCTTTCTGCGCCCAGAAGCAGATAGCCGACAGCGAGACGAGCGTCAACAGCTACTGCCAGGCGCAGCGCCGTCTGTTGCTCGGCGATGTGTACGAGGGCAACAAGGCCAACACGGAGAAGGAACTGGCCGCCTACCGCAGCATCATACAGGGCTGGAATGTGTTCAGCATGCCGCTCGTCGACCGTAAACTCGCCGAACTCGGCGAGAAGGTGGCCGCCGAACTCACCGAGGTCTCCGCACAGGCCGCCCTGCCCGTCGTGACCGGCGGATATATCGAGAAGGAAAACCAGAAGAAAATGTTCGAGGCGCCTCGCGTGGAACTCGCCGACAAGCTGCAGGGCGGCACCGGCAACGTATTCGCGTGGATAGGTCTCGTACTCATCCATCTTCTCATCCTCTTCAACTACATAGCCGCCGGCCGTTCCGACAAACCCCGTAAGCAGGTGCGTCAGGTTGACAGCGGTTTTGTGCTCGGCGACGATTTCGACCGTTTCGAGCAAGACAAGCCTGCCGGTGCTCCGCAGCCTGCGTCGCGCCCTGCCGCCGCCCCGGTTCAGCCGGCCTCGCCTGCCGGCGGTCTGGTGCTTGGCGATATTCCCACGCCGCCGCCCGCTCCCGCTCCCGCGCCGGCCGCAGTGCCTCCGGTTCCCCCTGTTCCGCCTGTGCCCGGTGCGGCTGTTCCGCCTCCGGTTCCTCCCGTTCCGCCTGTGCCCGGCGCAGCTGTTCCGCCTCCTGTTCCCCCCGTTCCGCCTGTGCCCGGTGCGGCCGTTCCCCCTCCTGTACCGCCCGTTCCGCCCGTTGCGCCCGCCGACGGCCCTTCGCTCATATTGGGCGAATGACCGTGGCGCCGAACCGTGAAACGATATAATAATCATAGCAACTATTCGTAAAATCTCATGCTGAATCCCGAACAAATAGCGGCCCTCAAGCAGCGTTGCAATCAAGTGAAGCTCGACTTCATCGCGCAGGTCGTGGCCGCCGGCGATGTGCGGCTCGAAGAACTGCCTCTGCTGCCCGAGCGCCGCGCTTACATAGAGAATGTAATAAAGAATATGCCCAATCCGGCCGAGCAGGCCGACTGGCAGGCCATCGCGGCCTTGCGCGACAACGCTTCGGCGCAGGGCCGCCTTGAGGAACTGCTCAACGAATACGTGCGGAAATATGACGGGGTGCGCCCGCCGCAGAACCATGTCGACGAGGCCTCCGCATTGCTCTTCAACCTCATGTCGAGACGCGAACAGGCCGAGTGGCAGCAGGTGAATACGGCCGACTACGACGCCCTGCGCACCTATCTGCACGGACACCCCAATTCCGTCTTCACCACTCAGGCGCACGAGCATCTGTGGACACTCATGCAGAGCAATCCGCCGCTCATGCAGCGTTATCTCAACGACTTTCCCGACGGGCCGTATGCCGCACAGGCGCAGCAGGCCATGAGCGAGCTCGAGGAGTGGGACCGCGTTAGAATGGAGGGCAATGTGCGCGCCCTTGTCGATTTCCTGAGGCGTCGCCCGCAGTCTGTCTACGCCCCGATGGCACGACAGATGCTCGCACAGAAGAAGCAGGAAGTGCTCGACGAGATGCGCGCCAATCCCGGCAAGTTCAAGGCCGCCGATATCAAGGGATACATCAACTACGGCCTCTTCTCCGAGCAAGACCTCCTGAGCCAGGGCATCGCCTCGCCGCAGGTGTTGCAGCGCATCCTGCATTTCGTGGAACTCCCTCCCATCAGCCAGCAGGAGAACCCCGGCCTGCAGAGCTTGCCCGATTCGACGGATGTCTATCTCTTCGGCGTGCCCAGCTCCGGCAAGACCTGCGTGCTCTCCGGTCTGCTCGGCTCGCAGCGCTGGAGCGACATCGACATGGTGGCCTATGGGTCCGGCAGCTATATCAGCGCGCTCGACATATACCGTCGGCAGGGCATGACGCCCGACCGCACGAACGGCAATTTCGTCACCCTCATCAAGGGCGAGATACCCGACAGCAACGACCGGCGCCGCGTGCATCGCGTGAACCTCGTGGAGATGTCCGGCGAGGAATTTGCCAACAAAATAGTCCATAACCCCAACCAAATCGTCAACTTCGAGGATATGGGCACCGGGGCTACCGATCTTTTGAGTAATGAGAACCCTAAGGTTTTCTTTATAGTGATTGATCCCTCGGCCGACGGCCTGCTCTACATCTCGCGCTACGATCATGACGGCAATCCCGTCATCGGTCCCGACGGCCGTCAGATGTGCGATGTGACCAGTCAGGATCTCGTGCTGCGCCGCCTCATCAGTATGATAATGGCCGATGAGAACGCCGCCCTGCTGAAGCGCGTCGATACCATCCACTTTATCATGACTAAGGCCGACACACTCGGCAACGGCGCCGAACGCGGTCAGCGGGCGCTGGATATATGCAATCGTTACTATGGTCGCACGCTCAGTTCGCTCCGCGACAAGTGCAACCGTCATGGCATCAACGCCGCGACGAAGGGTGCGCCCATGCTCCACACCTTCAGTCTCGGGCAGTTCCACCTCGGCGGCATCTACGAGTACAATCCTGCCGACTCCGACAAACTCGTCGGCGTGATAGAGAGCGTCACCCGTTCCGTCAAGACGGACAAAAGTCTGCACGACAAGATTTTCGGTAACTGAGGCCCGTCGCGGCCTATTCATCTTCCCGCTTCGGGAGGTCTAAAATAAACAGCGTAATGAACATTTCACTCAACATATACGGCAACAAGGAAGCCAACATAGGGTTCAGCCAGATTCTGACCGTCGGCGACATCCGTCCGTTGCCCGACGAGAGCCAGCCAGGCTTCGAGGGCAATCAAGAATACTACATCATACAGAACGAGGCGACGGGCACGACCTTCTCGGTAGTGCCCACGCGCGTGCATAGCCGCGACAGTCTGCGTCTGGGCAGTCTGCGCATCGCCATCACCCTGCCTGCGGGCACGGCCATCGAGGGCGATGTGAGTCCCTTCACGGTGCTCGACGAAGTGTACCGCCTCTACGTGTCGACATGTATGAAGCAAGGATTCGACAGTCTTGAGTACAACGGCCTCGACGCCGACCGCAACGCCTTTGCCGCCGTCCTTGCCAAATATCCCCTTGTGAACAAACCGCGGCCCTGTCGCCCCATGACCGGGCAGACCGCCGCCTGCGTAGTGGCCGACGCCGCTTCGGTCAGCCAGTTGTTCGCCGACACGCAGTACGCCGAGTTCGTGCCCTATTCCCGCATTTACGTGGCTGCCCTCAACGGTTCGACGCTGCCGGTTCTGAATGTGGCGATACCGCGCCAGCCGCTCTACACCGTCTACCTCAACGACCGCCAGCTGGGCGTGGTCAATCCGCAGCAGAACCCCACATTCCGCCTGACGGAACCGGCCGGCAAGTACGACGAGGGCATTGATGTGAACGTGAACTTCGCCGACGCGCAGAGCGGTCTGCAACCTGGCGTCGTGGTGTCGCCCGCCGACGAGACAATCCGTTGCAAATTCCAGCCCGCGCCTATTCGGCGGGCCTGCCGCATAGCCGTCGTGCCGCAAAGCGTTGATGGTGCAGAGCCGTTGCAGGTATCGCCGGGCAATTTCTACCTTAGGGTCGGGCGCGTCAACAAGTCCGTGGACGCCGAAGGCCGGTTTGAACTCGTAGGTGATGAGGTGGATCGCAGATGGGAAGTGAAGTGCATCGACCTCAGTATGGAGGTACGTTCCGTGCCTCGCGGATTGCAGGCGGACGGCACCTATCTTTGGGAGGTCTCCGCGCGGCCGCGTCGTCAGACCGGAGTGCCTCCCGCAGGCAGGGGTACGACTCCGCGCCCCGGCGCTACCGCCTCCCGCACCGCCGCTACGAAGGGCGGCAACTCGCCTATGACGAAGCGGCAGCGCGATACTTACATCGCCTTGGGCGGTCTGGGCGCCTTGCTGGTGGTCGTAATCGTCGGCCTATTCCTGTTCTGGCCCAAGGATGACAAACCGGCCGACGGTTTCCCTAAAGATGACAAAAAGGCTCAGCACGATTCGTTTTTTGGCAAAGATACCCAGCCGGACAGTGACGAAAATGGTAAAGATTCGGCACAGCAGATGCAGAGGGTCTACGACCGTATGCTTGCGCGTCTTGATTCCGTCAATCTTAATTTTTCCGAGTTGGCGGAGTTCAAGAAGCAGTTGAACGACGACAAGAACCTGAAGCAATACGATGCAGATAATGAGAATAAATTAAGTAAGGGTATAGCTGTTTATGAATCGCTTAAGAATAAACTGGACAATCTTGATTTGCCTACCATTAAGAGTAATTGCAGCGCCGGTAAGTATTCGCCCGAGCAAGCCGCTCTGCTGAGTAAATTCTGCGACTATCATTCCGGAAAAACACAATCCGTAATCGTCGCCAGTAAGGGAAAGATGAATGGTTTCCCCGATATACAAGGAGTAATCGATGAATGTGAGAAGAAATTGGCGGCGCCTGCTACGCCGCGGCATACTAATCCGTCGAGGCCTGCGCCGGGTAAAAAACGGAAGAGTACTCCCAGTGGTCCTGCGGACATAGGCATATAAAAATAGAATAGGACTAATAGTTATAAAAATGAAGATACTTAAATTAGCTATTTTAGTTATTGTTGTTTTAGGCATCGTTATCGGAGCTTTCTTCCTGACCTCTTCGTCTGTAGACATTCCCGATAAGAAAGTCGTCTCCATGGCGGCCCAGAAACGCTCGGAGCAGATTTCGAAAGATTTCTCCGAGGCTACGGGCTGGAACCAAGAGTATTATGAGCGACAGGCCAACGAGATAGATCAGGACGAGGCCAGCAAACTTATATCGGAGACCGACCGGAAACTCCTGCACGAGCAGCTTGACAATGCGGCCACTAACCGGTTGTATGCCTTGATGACCGAAGAATTTGCGAAGGCCGATTGCAGTGCCACTACCATCGGGCAGTTGCACGAGGGCGTCGTGTTCCTGAAACAGAGGGCTACGGCGGACAAGCGTCTCGCTACCCTTGAACAATGTTACCGTACGTATCAGGAAATCCGCAGCTATATCGGCCGCAATGTCTCCTTTGCTACCGGTTTCAATGGTAGTTCGTGGAAATCGCTCAGCGACCACCGGAGCACCGTTACGAACAAAGTGAGCGGTTATCGCAATAATTCCGTCTACAAGCAGTACCTTTCCAATATCGCCGAACTTAAATCCGGTCTGTCAGGGATGGAGGCGAAGGCCAATAAGGCCGCTGCCGGCTATTACAGTCGTCTGGCCAACGAGATATACGAGTACTATTATTCTTCTCCCGAATCGGGTTCGGACAACAGCCAGTTCGCGTCGGTGCTCGAGCGCTACTCTCGCGAAGCCGGACAGAACGGTGATTATCGCAAACTTTATACCCTCTATCGCCGTAAGTATGAGTAAATTACCGAAATATCTGTTCGCCGGTTTGCTCCTTGCCTTGGTTTCAGGCGTGGAGTTTGTCTCGGCGTCGTGCGGCGCCGCCCGTCCCGCCGACCCTCCGTCGGATTGCGATACCTGTTGGGCCGCGCGCGACAGCAGCGTAACGGATTCCTTGCGGCGTTACTCCCGCGAGGCACTTGTCGATAGCCTTGCCCGATTGCAGGTGTGTCACGACGCCTTGGCCGCCGAGGCTGGGCAACTGCAGCGGGAGATTGCTGAAGCCGAGCAGGGATTGAAGAAGAAAAGCGCCGCCTGCGTTGAAATGATCCGCACCATGTCACCGTTGGCCTTACTCCAGGTCTCTGCCGTCGATAGTCTTTTGTCCCGGCCCTTCTCCGAGTTCAATCTCGACATGCTCCGGCAGGTAATAGCCGTAGGTTCGCGTGTCGCACCGTTGCGTCCTTGTGCTGTCAGGGCACGTGCCTTGATGCCCTTGAAGAAGTATATGGACGAGGGCGAACGGATGAAAACCGAAAAACTATCGCAGACAATGTATAATACATGGGTCGAGCATGTGCGCGCGGCTGTTAATGGGTTCAATAAGAACTATTTGCCGAAAGTTGCTGATGCCGTACCTCTTAGCGAAAAGCAAGAGGAGGAACTGTTGGATATGAATAAAGCTTTATGGAAGTTAGCACAATGAAGATGACCATGATGAGAATAACCGGTTTGCTTGCCCTTGTGCTGTGCGTGGCCGTAGCGGTCTGCGCCCGCGGCCTGTCGCTGCGGCCCGTCGGCGGCCCGGTCTGCGTGGCGGATACCGTCGCGCCCGAAGACAGGCAGGCCGATGGGGAAAAGAAGAAGCCCAAGAAAAAAGAAAAGGTGCCTGAGGCCGCTCCCGAACTCACCAAAGAACAGAAGGCCCACAAGAAATCTTATGAGAAGAACCACAAACTTCTTTTTGAAGCGCTCCGGAAAAGCGAAGCCGTACTCGGCAAGATAGATACCCTGCACGGGCAGACCGACGCCTTATCGGCCCAGCTCCCCGAACTGCGTGCGCGGCGCGACAGTGTGACCGCCGCTCTCGCGCGGCAGGACACCGTGCTCAGCGACCTCATCCGTCGTCATAAATACGTAATCGACGAACTCACCGACGCCTGCCGTCCGCTGCTGCGTACTCCACTCGAGGCCCTTGACGCCGATTCCGTGGCTGAAGCTTTGCTCGCTGCTGAAACGGTCGAAGCCAAGGATTTACAGGACGACCTCCTCGCGCTCCGGCGCCTTGTAGACTGGAACGCCCACTGTCTCACCGTCCTCGGCGACCTTGTTCCGGCTGACACCCTCGCCGTTGTCGAGGCCGAAGGGCGGCGCCTGTTGGAATCGCCCCGCCTCGCCGAGGTACATCAGGAACTGCTGCGCCAACGCCTTGCCGCCTTGTCCGACTATCGGGAAGACCTTGTCACCCTGCGCGCCGCAGTCGTGGCTGTCGTGACAGAGGAGAAGTTCCGCGAAAAGCGGGCCGCCGCCAACGATCAGTTCAGCTGGAATAATCTGAAGATGCGCTTCGAGGACGACGGCTATGAAACCAGATTCAAAGAGCAGCAGTCGAAACTCCGCACGGCTGCCCTGCGCCGCGTCGCCGACGAGTTCCGCACCGAAGTAGTGAAGCGGCACGACACCCGTCTGGAGAGCTTTTTCCAGCTCGTTCCGGCCCATCCGGCCGCCGCATCGCAGCCGCAGCCATAAGTAATAAATTCCCCCAACCTATATATCAATAGAATATATGAAACTGATAAGCGTAGACCTTTCGGCGGTGCATTGCACGCTCAAGGATGTTTCCTATGAGGCCGTATACGCCATGCTTCGCAAGTCGCTTCCCGCCTGCGGCGTCCACTTCGCCGAGCGCAAGGTAGGCGTCAAGAGCAGTCTTGTGTGGCAGGCCGAAGGCGAAGACTGGATGCCCCTGTCCTCCGCTCCCGCAGAACTCCGGCAGGGTCTTATGGACCGGATAGGAACCTTACGCCCGCAGATCGTGAGTCTGCTGGCCGGCTATCCGTATCCCGAGGCACAGACCGACCACATACTGGCCACCCCCCACGAGGACTTCCTCTTTTTCCGCTATGCCTCCGACGGCAGCGCAGAAGTAGCTTTGGCCGGTTGGGGGTACAAGTCGTCGCTCCGTCCCGGTTTTGCCTCGGGCTGGAACATACTCGCCGCCCGTTCGGCCATGCAGAATGTCATCGTGGGCTTCACCCGCGGAGGTCAGCCTTTGGCCGGTTGTGAGTTCCGCGTAGGCGACGGCCGCCATCCGCTCGTGACCGGCCCCGACGGTCGCACCGGCCTTCGCGAGCTGCCCATCGGCAGTGTGCTCCGCCTGTGCTGCGGCGACAGCGACTACACCCTCGAAGTGCAGCAGGGCAAGGAAGAATACTGGTTCGAGCTGCCGCAAGCAGAGGAAAAGCCCGAGGAAGAAATCCTGCCGCCCCCGCCGCCGCCTCCTCCCGCCGCTCCGGCACGCCTTCTTGTGGTCGGTGCCGACGGCCAGTTCCGTGCCGGCTATTCCCTCACGCTCTCCTGGCGCGGCACCAGCTGTCCGCTCGTGAGCGATGCCGCCGGTGCCGTCCAACTGCCCGCCGAGTTCGAGGAAGGCGAGCAGTTCGTCGTGGCCGACGGACAGAATCCCGCCCACGCCTTCAGCTATGTCCATCTGGCGTCGCAGCGCGATTACTACTTCCAGCTGGCGGCTCCCGACCTCCTCTTTACGGTCGTCGAGGCCGACGGCCGTCCCTTGGCCGGCGTGGAAGTGACCTGTTCGCAGTCCGGCCGGCCCGATGCCCGCTTCGTGACCGACGCCGGCGGGCGTTTCAGCCTTCCGGCCGGTACCTTCGGCTGCGAACATCCGCTCCTCTGCACCGTCGTGGCGGCCGGCCGCACGCTCGAACCCGCCTCGGTGACGCTCGACCCTGCCGAGACCGACTATGTGCTTGAGGTGGAGACACTCGCCACCGCCGGCAATCCCCGCCGCGCCATGTGGCTCGCCGGCGTTCTCGGCGTGTTGGCCGCCCTCTGCTGTTACGCCCTCGTGTGCATGGCCGGCGGCTATGTGCGCTAAGCCTTTTAGAGCCTCCATCCGTTTCCTGTAAAAAAACAATAAAGCAATGATAACCTTAACCGTGATATTCTGGATGAGTGTCGTAGCCTTCATCCTCTTCATGAGCGACAAGTGCCGCGCCCGCCTGGGGTGGCGCCGCGTGCCCGAGGCCGTGTTGCTCGGCGTGTCGTTTCTCGGCGGCGCTTTCGGCGGACTGATGGGCATGCTCCTCTTCCGCCACAAGACGCGCAAGCCCCTCTTCTGCATCCTTCTGCCCCTGTTTGCCGTGCTGCAGGTGGTGGGCGCCTTCTTCCTGTTGCTTCACGTAGACCGCGGCACCGTGATCGTGCTCTGAGACCGCGTGCCGAATATCTGAAGCGGCTTTCGCATTCCTCCGCACAGGTCTTTGTCTGACTGTTGCCTGTGTGAGGAATGCGAAAGCCGCTGTTGTTTTGTCTGTAATTTCTGCGGTGTTTCTATGATACAGTCCCGTCTGTATCCGCCGTGCCGCCGTCGGGCAGCAGCCCCATGGCCACGGCCGCCGTGACCGCCTCCACCGAGTTGCCCACGCTGAGCTTTTCGAGAATGTTCTGCCGGTGGCGGCTGACGGTATGTATGCTGATGTTCAGCCGGTCGGCTATCTGCTTGCTGGGCTTGCCCTTCCGGATGAGGCGGAGTATTTCCTTTTCGCGCGGCGTGAGGATGTGCGCCCTGCGCTCCTGCGTGCGGACGGCGAGCGTAAGTCCTGTGGCGTTGCAGACGATGCGCGGCTCGATGTCGCCCGCCCGGGCGGGACCGGGCGAGAGGTCGTAGGTGCAAAGTATCAGCCATATTCTTCCGTTGGGCCGCGACGGCACCAGCACCTGCGTCGTGTTCTTCACGGACAGGTAGTCGCCGGCGCGGTTCCTTATGCGGATGGTGCAGGCGGCCTTGTACTGCGTCTTCTCCTCCGCCGGCAGCGGATCCACATACTTGAAGAATTCATACTCCAGCATCCGTTTCTCCACCAGGTCTTCGGGATGCAGGCGCGCGTATATGGCGTCCTCGTCGCTCGAGTCGACCTTTTCCCTGAGCGTGTCGGCCTCCGTGATGCCGAGCAGACGGGCGAAGCGGCCGCCGAACAGGTGGCACGTGTCCGCCGAGGCGTCCGTGACGACGCAGCAGCCCTGCGTGATGGCGGCAAACCTCTCGACGGCCTTCAGGGTCGCTTCGAGGAGGCCGGCGTCGAGCGCCTCGTCCGCCAGGCGCTGACCGGCGTAGATGGCGTTGAGCTCCTTTCTGAGAATGTCCATAATGGTTATTTTTCAGTATTCCGCAGCAGGGGAATACTCCCTACCTTTGCAAAGGTAATCATTAATAGTCAACCCATAACACAGTAATGGAAAAAAGAATCGAGTTTCTGGATTATGTGCGCGTCGCGGCCTGCTTCATGGTTATTGTCGTGCATTCTTGTGAATTTTACTTCATCGACGGCTCCGACATCGGCATCCGCAACCTCACCGACGGCTTCTGGGTGAGCGTGTTCGACAGCGCTTTCCGCTGCTCCGTCCCCCTCTTCGTCATGATCTCGGGCTATCTGCTCGTGCCGTTGCGCGAGGATGCCGCCTCTTTCCTCCGCAAGCGCTTCCGGCGCGTGGTCGTGCCCTTTGCCCTGTGGTCGGTGCTCTACGCCACGCTGCCCTGGCTGTGGCAGGGCATGAGCGGCAGCGAGGTGGGGGCGTCGCTCGTGCGGCTCGCCACCAACTTCAACGACGCGAGCGGCCATCTGTGGTTCGTCTATATGCTGCTGGGACTCTACCTCTTCATGCCCGTACTCTCCCCCTGGCTCGCGCAGGCCGGCCGCCGCGCCGAGCAGGCCTTCCTCGCGCTGTGGTTCGCCGCATCCTTCTTTCCCTACCTGCGCGAGCGGGTGGGCGATGTCTTCGGCGAGTGCTACTGGAACGAGTTCAACGCCCTGTGGTACTTCTCCGGCTTCATAGGCTACGTGGTCCTTGCCCACTATGTGCGCCACCATCTGCGCCTGTCGCGGCGGTGCGCGGTAGTGGCCGGCGCGTGCCTCTATGCGGCCGGCTACCTCGTGACCGCCGTCGTCTGGTACGGCCGCATCCCCACCGCCGCGTCGCTTCAGCAGCTGGAACTGAGCTGGCGCTTCTGTACGCCCAATGTCATTGCCATGAGTCTCGGTGCCTTCATCCTCATCAGGGCGCTCGCCGGCGACAGGAACGCTCCGCGGGCGGTGCGCGGCATCTCCGTCCGCAGCTACGGCATATATCTCATGCACATCTTCGTGCTGGGCTTCGTGCACCGTCTCTTCGCCGGTCTGCTGCCCACCGGCGTGACGATACCGCTCGTGGGCATCGTCACCTTCGCGGCGTGTTGCGCCATCGCCAAGGGTCTGTCGTATCTGCCCTTCAGCCGGTATGTTATCGGGTAGGTTCGGAGGTCTGAAAAAAGCACTTACTCGTGTTGCGAAAAGTACTTACTCGTGTAAAAATTCCAAGTAATGCTTTTCGCAACACGAGTAAGTGCTTTTTTCAGGTCAATGCGTGCTCTGTTTATTGTGTTGATTGCCAGTGATATAATGCTGTCGTGATTTTGCCCGGATTCTACTGCTGCGACAGATGTCTTACCGACGGCCGTTCGTTCTGACGGAAGGTGCCTCAAAGGCTTGCTCCAGGTGGTTTATAATGCCTTTTGCTGCTGTGTCTTCTGAATATGGTAGAATTAATACTTTGTAAAGACAGATTTTTTTTGTAAATTTGCAAGATGATAATGGTTCTTGCCGTTCAGCGGCAAGGAATGTATAAGTAATCAACACTAAAGAATGTACCATGAAGATTAAAACACTTCTGTTCGGGCTGACAATCCCTTTGGCGGGGTTGGCCCAGGAGTTTCAGGTGATACCTCAGGATTTGTCCAATCCGGACAACGTGCCTGCGCCGTGTCACCCGGTGCCTCACCAACGGCAGATACTCTGGAACGAAACGGAGTTCTACGCTTTTTTCCACTACGGAATGAATACCTTTACCGGAAGAGAATGGGGCAACGGAGACGAGGAGGAAAGTATCTATGCTCCTAAGGCCATGCCGAATCCGGAGCAGTGGATAACGGCCGTGAAGGCGGCGGGCATGAACGGCGGCATTGCCGTTGTCAAGCACCACGACGGCTTCTGTCTGTGGCCTACTGCCACCACCACGCATAACATCACGCGGAGCGGCAGCGAGTACGGCCGCGCCGCCAATATACCGGAGCTGTATGCAGAGGCCAGCCGCAAGCACAACATGAAGTACGGTTTCTACATATCGCCGTGGGACCGCAACTCGGCCCACTACGGCAAGGACACCTACGTGACCGAGGTTTTTCTCAAACAATGTGAGGAACTGGCGCAGTATGGCAGCGACCAGTTCGAAATGTGGTTCGACGGCGCCAATGGCGGCAACGGCTACTACGGCGGCGAGGGCGGTACGCGCCAGGTGGACGCTGACATCTACTACGATACCCCCAACCTTCGCGCCCGCGTGCACCAAATAGCTCCCAACTGCGTTTTGTGGGGCGTCGGCGGTGAGGCCCGCTGGATAGGCAACGAGTCGGGCTATGCCGGCGAGACGGACTGGGCCATGACCGACTACGGCGGCAGCGGCGTGCGCGAGGAAGGCGACATCAACGGCTGGTTCTGGAACCCCGGCGAGAGCGATGCCAAGGCCACCAACCAGGGCTGGTTCTGGCACCAGGGCGAGACGATGAAAAGTGCCGACCGTCTCTTCCAGATGTATCTGGAAACCGTAGGCCGCAACGCCACGCTCATACTCAACTGCCCGCCCGACCAGTATGGCGTATTGCCCGCCAATACCGTCAACGAACTGGTGAAGCTGGGCAAGCTGCTGCATGAACGCCTGGCCGTGCCGGTGCACGGACAGGACGAGAGTACGGCGGCAACGGACCTGGCAAGGTCGGCCGCCATCGAGGTGAGCGAAACCCGCACCGGCGGCAAGTATGAGGCCGCTAACATGACCGACGGCGACAAGGAAACCTACTGGGGCGTCAACGACGGACATCTCACCGCCACCATCACCCTCTCGTGGGACGAACCGCAGACCTTGCGCTATCTGCTGATGCAGGAACCCATCAAACTGGGACAGCGCATCAAGGACTTCAGCATCGAGTACAGTGCCGACGGAAACAGCTGGCGCGAACTCTGCACCAACATGGAGACCACTACCGTGGGCTACAAGAGAATTATTCCGCTTAACGGCAGCACCTCCGAGAGCTTCGGCGAGGGATTCCGCGCAAAGAAGTTGCGCATAAGCATCCTTGACAGCAGAGCCTGCCCGTTATTGTCAAACCTGAGTGTTTATTGATAGTGCAACAATGATGAAAAAGAAACATATATTTCTGGCGGCCATGCTGGCTATGGGCATGACTGCTACAGCGCAGACCGTCATCGGCTTCGATACCGACGACTACAAGAGCATCGGCGTGTATGACCAGTGGACGGAAAGCCCCTTCCGCACAGGTACGCTGCAGGGGCACGCCGGCGTTGCCGACAACCCGGACACGGCGGTAGACCAGGTGCTGGGAGTGGCCCCTAACCCCTCGGACAAGGTGGTGGCTGTTCAGAGAAGCCGCCACGCCGGCAACGCCTTCGGAGTGAGAATAGACCTGAAGGAGCCGATACGTGTGACCAAGCAGTTGCAGTATATTCACGTAATGGCCTATCTCAAGGACAAGCCAGCCGATTCGCGCATGATGGTGATAGGTCTCGGCAAACGCCTGGAGAGCAGTTGGAACTGGCAGACCGGCGAGGAAGAACAATTCTGGGCGATGACCAACGCGCCGGTCAAGGCCAAGGATGGGTGGCAGGACATCGTGGTCAGCTTCAAGGGATTCTCCTATTCCAAGGAAGAGAATGCCGGCAGCGGCATCGACATATATTCGCTGGTCATCGTACCCGACCTGCGCTCGCCGCACGCCGACGAGAGCGACTGGGTGGCGTATTTCGATGAGATTGTCGTGGACAACAACCCCGAAAAGCGTTTCACCACCGACAAATATGCAGTGAACTTCGACAAGGAGGCAACGCCCACGCGCACCGACCGCAGCCTGACGGGCGTAGGTCTCACGGTAGACGGAACGGCGCAGACTGTGACCGGCAAGGGCCGCCTTGTCTACAGTGAGGATGTGGTCACCGATGTGTTCTCGGCAAAGGCCGGGCAGCAGCTGCAGCCCACGTTCGCGTACACGGGCGGTTGGATGAGTGCCTATGTTTATGCCGACTGGGGCCGCGATGGTGTGTTCTCCTATGATGTGGAGGCCAACGGCGTTCCCGCTCCGGGCAGCGATATCGTGAGCTATAGTGCCGCCCAGATTGACGGGACATGGTACAAGAGCGACGGTACGACAACGGGCAACGGCAACACCATAGGTGGCGGCGTTCCGGCTTTCACCGTGCCCGGAAATATCGGGAACGGCTTTTACCGTATGCGCTATAAGGTAGACTGGAACAATTTGAATCCTGCCGGTTCCGCAACCATTATTTCCGACGGCGGCGGCATCGTGGATGTCACCCTTGACATACATGGCGATGTGGTCAGCGTAAGTGCCTCGCAGCTGAACGGCGATATAGTTCTGGCGGAAGACCAGAGAGCCTTGCAGAATTATCAGGCCGCGTACAACCGGTCGCTGAAGGTGAAGATCATTCCCGAGAAGGGGTTTGTGCAGAACGGCTTCATGCTGAAGTACGGTTACAATGTCAATGCGGCCGAGCAGCTGGATGAGAACGGCAATCCCAACTGGGTGCTCGTCAAGGTACCGGTCACCGCTATCAGTGCGGACAATACATACATCATTCCGGCTGAATATATCCGTGGCGGATATGTCAGCATAACGGGCGATATGCAGCAGGTCTGCAGCTTTTCCGTAACAGTTGTCGGCGCTCCCGAGGGACAGGGCGGTGTCGTCTATGTCGGAAAGGAGTATGGCGACAACTCCACGATAGACGCTTCCCAGTATTTCTCTGTGGATGATGTCACCGTAATTCCTTTGGAGGGATATGTCGGTACTGCGAAGTTGGACGCTGATAATCATGTTCTTACTATAACTTACAAGGCAGTGTTGGCGTACCGTAATGTCAACAGTCTCTCGGAACTGCGTAATGATATGGCATACCACATCAAGGCCAAGAGCGGTGAGGGATATTTGGCTTGGAACAGTGGCATTACCGATACTTATGTCAGCCTTCGCGGCGTTACCAGCGCTACGCATCAGGGCTTTCCGTCTAATGAGAACATCGCCAATATTTATAAGGAGGAAGTCACCCCTTTTGACACTACCGTCATCTGGCAGATACTGAAGGAAGGAGATGCTTATTATCTTTATCAGCCCGCCAATCAGTGCTATGTAACCCGCAAGGATCGCGACTATGTCTTTACGCCGAACAAGACGGCGTTGGATGCCATCCGCGACAATGGCGACGGCACTTTCGGTATCCATGCCGGCGGCGGTTATAGTGACGGTTCTAATTTTTTTGCCTGCATTTGTACTAAAGATAGCCCGAATGCCGTGCGTAACTGGTCATGGAGCGACCATGGTTCTGTTATGTATATCGTAGAGAATCCTAATATCGAAGTCGAGGATATCGTTACTTCCATACAGAATGCGACATCCGGTACCGGGGTTACTGCACCGCGCGGCATATATAATCTTCAAGGCCAGAAACTTCAGACGATGCCTAAGACGGGTATAGTAATAGTGGACGGCAAGAAGAAGAGAGTTTCCGCATACTGATATATGTATTCGGAATAGTTTGAAAGAAACTCGGTCAAGGCTCCAGAAGTCTTGACCGAGTTTCTTTTGTTGATGGTATTATAGCGATACTTGTGCTTATCTGAGTTTGTTTCTTTGGTAATCCTTTCGCACGTAAGTCCAGAAGAAGGTCACGCCGGCGGCGTTTACGGCGAAGGCCGCCCAGAAGGCGGAGGCGTAGCCGAAGTGCTCGGCCAGCAGTCCGCCCACTATGATGCCGAGTCCCATGCCCACATCCCAGGTGACGAGTTGGGTGCTGTTGGCCGTTCCGCGGCGGTTGTGATGGACAAGGTTTATGAACATGGTCTGCAGGGCGGGAAACATGTGGCCGTTGCCGAGGCCTATGATGAGCGCGGCGCCGTAGTAGCCCCAGGTGTCGGGACGGGCCACGAAGAGCAGGTAGCCGAACAGAGAGAGGAGCATGCCCCATTGGGCGTTCTCTACCACGCGCCCCTTGCGCAGGCTGCGGCTGCCTACCAGACGCGAGGCGATGAGGCCGAGGGCGAGGAGGGCGAAGAAAGTGCCCGTGCCGCCCGAGAGATGCATGATGTCGCGGCTGTAGATGGCCAGATAGGTGGATATGACGCCGTAGCCGAACGAGAGGAGCATCATGACCACGCCCTCGCTCCAGCCTTTGACAAGAAAGAAACGGTCGAGCGAGAGACGCTGCTTCGGCTGCACGGTGGCGGGGCGGCGCTCGCGAGGGTGCAGGGTGGCGACGATGGCCACGCCGGTCAGAGCCGTGACGAGCGAGATGGCGAAAAGAAGGTTGAAGTCGTGCGTGGTGGTGTAGAGGAAGTAACCGACTGACGGGCCGATGGCCGTGGCGATGTTGTTGCTCAGACCGTAGTAGCCGATACCCTCGGCGCGGCGTTCGGGATGCAGCACGTCGATGGCCACGGTGCTGTTGGCTACGGTGGTGGCGCCGAAGGGGGCACCGTGGAGGGTGCGCACGAGGGCGAAGAGCAGTAACGACCAGGTGACGAAGTAGCCTGCGAAGAAGAGGGCGAAGAGCAGCAGACTGACGAGGAGCACCTTCTGGCGCGGAAAGCTGTCGACGAGGAAACCGCCGAGAGGGCGGGTGAGCAGGGCGGTGAAGGTGTAGCCGCTCAATACGAGACCGGTCATGTCCTTGCCGGCGTGGAACGTGTCGCGCAGGTAGAGCGGCAGGAGGGGAGTGAGCAGGTAGAAGGAGAAGAATATCGTGAAGTTGGCCGTCCACACTTTTGTGTAGTTGCTGTTCCACAGTCGTGGACGGGAGCCGTCGGTAACGGTAGTCATGTCAGTGCGTGTTGTCGGTGGAATAAGAAGTTTTTTTTTCTTAGAAGGGATAGCCTATGGCGAAGTGGAAGGCAAATCCGTCGCGGAAGCGCTCGATGTTGTAGAAGCCCGGGCGCGAGGTCTTGTAGGGGGCATGGAGTCCTATGCCGAAGTCCAGGCGCAGCACGAGGAAGTCGAGGTCGTAGCGCAGGCCGGCGCCGGTGCCGAGGGCGATGTTGCGCAGGGTGCGCATCGAGAATTTGCCGTCGGGACGCGCGGGGTCGTCGCGCAGTAGCCATACGTTGCCGGCGTCAAGGAAGACGGCGCCGTGAAGACTGCCGAAGAGACGCGCGCGGAGTTCCACATTGGCCTCGAGTTTGAGGTCGCCCGTCTGGTCGATGTAGGCATATTTGGAATTTTCGCTGCGATAGGCGCCGGGACCGATGGTGCGCACCGTAAAGGCACGTATGCTGTTGGCGCCGCCGGCATAGAACTGGTCGGCGTAAGGCGCCCGCAGGCTGTTGCCGTAGCTGTAGATGACGCCGGCGAAGAGGCGTGTGGCCAGCTTGAAGCGGTTGCCCGGCAGGCGGAAAGTCTCATGAGCTTCGGCGGTGAACTTTACGAACTGCGCAAAGGGGCTGCCGAAGAGGTCCTTGTCGCGCGTGCCGAAGCGCCGGCCGGTGGCGGCGTAGATGCCCGACACTACGTTGCCGGCCTCCTTGGCGGTGAATTGCAGCCACAGGGGGTTGCGGTGTGAGGCGGCGGCAGTGTAGGTGAAACTGTAGGAGAGTGACGGGACGAACTGGTCGCGCATGGAGGTGTAGAGGGCCGGGTTCGCCGTCATGATGGAGTCGAAGGTGCCCGTCTTGTGTAGCATCTTGTCGAACTCTAAGCTGAAGAAGGTGAGTTCATGGCGCGTGGTGGCGTTCTTGTGCCACTTGTAGGTGGCGTCAAGACCGAAGGTCACTATCTGGAAAAATCCTGCACGGTTCTTCCAGTCTGCGTTGAGCGTGAAGGCAGTCGAGGCCGGAAAACGCAATCGGCGTTGTTGTACGAAAGGCATCAGCAGGCGCGGAAACTCCAGTGAGAGTTCGGTGCCCAGCTCGTAGGAGTTGAGCAGCGAGTTCTTCTCGCCCGAAGTGCGGGTCTGCCATTCGTATGACCCGAATATCTTGAAGGCTACTTTCTCACCGCCGCCGAAAGCATTGCGCTTGGCGATGCTGTAGGCCACGCCCGGGCCCACCTGCTGATTGCTCTTCATCGTGGCGTTCATCTCGAAACTGCTGTCGTAGAGTTTGTCCATGAGTGCCGTCACGTAGATGTCGAGCGTGTCGCCGGTGGCGGTGGTGTCATGCGGCATGTAGTTGACGTCGAACTGGCTGAATATGCCCATATTTCCCAACTTCTCAAGCGTGCTGCGGCTGTCGCTTTCCTTGAAAAGTTCACCTTTGCGGTGACTGACGGCTCTGCGCCACATAGGGGCGCGCAGGGGTAGCTTACGCCCGGAGTATCTGTAGATGTAGTTGCGGAGGACGAGCGACTGGTCGAGTACATCGCGTTCGGAGCGGCGTACGGTGATGAATGTGTTGCCGATGTACCACTGTCGCTTGGCCTGTTCGGACAGTCCGGCCACGGGCGACACCTCGAGCTGCACCTTGCCCTTGTGCATGACGGTATCGGCGCGATAGGTCGTGTTGGCCGCCGAGTAATAGTAGTAGCCGTTCTCACGCAGCAGCTTTTCTATGCGCGTCTGCTCGCCCGACAGGTTCACCACGCTGAAGGCTTCGCCCTTCTTGAGCAGCCGTTGCCGTTCGGTGGCGCGCAGCAGGCTGTCGGCGCGGGTGGGGAACCCCTTGTAGACAATGGAGTCGAGGCGATGCACCGGTCCGGCGTAGATGCCGTATGACACTTTGGCTTTGCGAGGATTCTTCTGCGATAAAACCTCATAGTTTACGCGGCCGCTGAAGTAGCCGTAGTTGTGCAGGATGTTAGTGGCTACGCGGCTGCGTGTTTCGGGCACTACGGTGCTTATGAGTACCGGTGTGGCGGCAAAGTTCTTGAGTATCCACTTGCCCAGTTTCTTCTTGCTGTTGGCGAAGCTGTTGTACACCCACAGGCCGAAGGGGAAAGGCGAGCGTAGTGACGATGAGCCGAATATCGCGTAGTTGGGAGCGTAGGCCAATACGGCCTCGACCTCGGTCTTAGCCGTCTCGAAGGCCTTCATGTCTTCCTTTTCCTTTTCTTTGATGGCCTTGCGTTCTTCCTTGGTGAGCTGTTGCGGCATGTTCGGCGCCAATGCCTCTTCGAGGGCGGCCGTTCCTCCTCCGTTCAGCAGTTCGCTCACGGCCTTTACCCCTTCGCCGATAGAGGTTATGACGCCAGTCGAGTCGTTGGCAGCCGTTTTCTTCTTGGCGCGTTCGGGAGTGCCGGAATAGTTGATGTCCTTGATGCCGATGTAGAGTTGCTCGCCTTCGGGCAGGTTCCTGGTGGTGGAGCAGGCGGCGAGCAGCACCGCGGCTACGAGTACGGTGTAAACGGACAGGCGCCGTCCGGCGGGTCTTAAGCGGATGAGGAATGCCATGAGCGACATATGTTGCATGATACGTGTACTTGTAAAAGGTTTATAAAGTGCCTTGCAGCGGCGGTTACTTGTCTTTCCGGTTACGGAAGATGAAGAGTTCGCCCAACCGGTCGGTTTTCCGGCGCAGTATGAGTCCGGCACCTGTCTTGGTGAGCTGTCCTTCGAGCGGATCCTGCGTGCCGCGGTCGTAGAAAACCTTGACATAGCGCGTCGAACTCTTGTCGAGACGGTATTCTACGGCAATGTTGTCGATGAAGCTCTCGGCCGAGTTGCGCGCTTCCTCGCCTGTGCTCACCTTGCCGCCGATGATGACGCTGATGCGGTTGTTCCAGAAACGTTTGGCAAACTGGAAGGAGTAGTCTGTCGTCTCCGTTCCCGTGCTGCTGGTTCCGCTTTCCATGCCCACCGTCACATCTATGGTCTTGAGCGCACTGCCTGCAATGCTCTGTATTTCGCTTTGCAGGAAGGCGTTGAGCGCATTGCTGGCCTTGAAGCCGCTTCCGCCGGCAGTGAGCAGGTCGTCCGTCATGTACATACCTGTGGCGAGCATCGTCACCGCCGTCTTGCCGCGTTGGGCCGGCGTCATGGCTGCGAGCTGGTTCTGCATACTCAGATCTTCGGGCGCCTCGATGATAAATTCCAGCCCCATGTCGTTGAGCGGCTTGGTGATGGCCACTCCCACATCGAAGGCTACGGAGCGCGGCGCGTCGTTTTCGGTGACGGTCGCCTTCACGCGCTCTTTGGCCGTGATGTTGAGCGTGGGGTTGAGCACGTCGCCCGTGAAGTCTACGTAGCTGCCCTGCACGATGCTGAAGGTTTTGAGCGGAATGACGGGCAGCGAGTATTTCATCTCGCCGCTGTTGGCGGTGAAGCGTCCCGTCAGGCGCATGTCGCCCTGCTGCGTGAGCCGCAGGGTCAGGTCGCCGCCGCCTTCAAGCTCCACGTAGTTTTGTCCGTCCTCACTGAGGTTGCAGCGGAACTGCGCGGCGTCGCTCACCGATATGCCCAGCGTGATGTCGAGCGAGCTGGCCGGTTCGGGCACTGCTTCCTCTACGGTCGTGGTGTCTGCGAAACTGACGAACTGTACGAGGTTGCTGAGGCGGTCGTCCACGGTCAGCGGCGAATCCTTGAGTATGTAGGTCATGTCCGTGCGTTCCAGCACATCGAGCTTTCCGCGTAGCGTGAGCGCGTTGATGTTGCCGCGCAGTGTGCCGGCATAGTTGGCGTAGACCTTGCCGAATACCGTCGACGACTTCTTCTGTTTAGTGTTGACGAGTTCGTAGTTTCTGGCCTGCATTGTCAGGTCGAGGTCGAGGTTCATCAGGTCCACGCTGCCGTTGATGACGAGCGGGTTGCCGTTTTGCCGCGAGTAGAGGCCGTAGTCCTTGAAACGTATCCGGCCGTTGTCTATAGGCACAGGCTGCTCGTCGAGCAGAAAGTCCACTCCGTACACCTCCGAGAAGAAGTGGGCCGTGTCGAAGTCGAGCGCACCGTCGATGCGCGGTGCGTCGAGATTGCCGGCGATGCTTATCTCGCCCTTCGTCGTGCCCCTCATGCCGAAGTCCGTGCCGGCGAGGAATCCGCCCAGCATTTCGAGCGGGAAATCCTGGAGCGTGGCTTTGCCTTCAATGTATCCGTCGAGACTGTCGCGGTAGTAGCCTTCGAATTTCATTACCTCCCGTTCCTGCGCGCTGATATAGACATCTGCGTGGTGCTTGCCCTCCGTGTCGGGCAGGTAGAAAGCCTCTATGCCGAGGTCACCCAGTGCCGCCCCTTCCAGTTCGAAGTCCCGTGTGGTGAAGAGCGTCGAGGCCGACAGCGTGTTCTCGTTGCCAACCACGTGTATGTCGCCGCTCAGCATACCCTTCATCTGTGGCAGGAAAGCCAGTACGTTCGACAGTTCCTCGAGATTGATGTCCGTGAGGCTGAGCGTTATGTCGTTGGTCGCCGAGTCCGCTTCCGTCGTGTATATGTCCATGCCCGTTCCGTCGTCGGCCAGCAGGCGCATGTCGGCCCGTATGCTTTTGTCGCGTCCCAGGAAGATAAAGTTGTTGCTGTTTACGCTGAAGTTGCGGTAGGCTATGACGGGATGTTCCGGGTAGAGCGAGAGCCGTATGCCCCCTTCGGCCAGGGCTGCCTGCAGTCCTAGGTCCATGCTTTTCCGCCCTTTCTCGTCGAGCAGTGTTACTTTGGCGCCGGCTCCTGTGCGGTGCAGGAAGGCGTCGAGCTGCGCTTCGAACTTGTGCGGGTTCTGCTTGCGGTAGTTGCGGGCATATCCGCCCAGTTTCAGTCCCGTCGTGTCCTGATAGATGTTCAGGTCCACCGTGTCGACGAGCAATGACCCGTTCTTCAGGGCGCCTATTCCCAGACGCCCGTCTATACCGTCCTGTGGGTCACTTTCGAGGCGCACGTGCAGAGCGTCGTAGCTGATGCCCTTCAGGTAGAGAATCTTGCTCAGCGGGTTGTTGTGTCCCGCGTCGAGCCTCAGTGCCACTACGGGCAGTGCGCTGCGCATCTTTTCGCGGTCTATTATCTTCTCTTTCGTCTGCCGTTCCATCTCGGCCAGACATTTGTCGAGTGCGGCCGTGAAATGTTCCAGGTTACCTTTTGTGCCGAGGTTCAGATACAGGTCACCGGACGATATGAGCGCTGTCGTCGTGTCGCGGCCGGTGGCAAAGGCAAAGTCAAGGTTTTTGCTCGGTACGCTCCTTTCGGGCGTGAGGAAGCGTACGTTGCGCAGGCCGCCCTCGGCACTGTAGGCCGACAGGTCGCGCCGGGCATTGAATCCGATGTCTACGGAAGTTCCCAGATGCAGCGTGTCCTTCAGTCCGGCCAGTTGCTGCACGTTGATGAGCGGCAGTTCGGCTGTGAGGCGGCCCTGCAGGATGTCGCCGAGCGTCGTTTCCAGATGCCCCGTCCCTTCCGCCAGCGGATTGTTCGCCTCGAAGTCGGCCTTCAGTACGCTGCCGCCCAGCGCCGCCGTGAATTTCAGTCCGCCCAGGTCGTAGCCTGCGGCCGTGAAAGCGTCGACGGTCGCCGCGGCCTTCAGCCGTGCGTGCCGGGCGAAGGGGTCGAATCCTGCGCCGTGCGCCTCAAGCCGCCCGCTGAAGCGTCCCAGTCCGCTGCCCGGCAGGAAACCGCCCACCGGGAACCCCTGTGCGCGGGCTTTCAGCTCGTAGGTCTCCCGCGCCGTGTTGAGCGCGGCGCTGGCCGTGAGGCGTCCGCCCGGCAGGCCCACCTGCGCCTCGGCCGTGTAGCGGTCGCCGTGCAGGGTCGCCTTGCCTTTTGCCGTCAGGTGGCGGGGCAGGGCGAATCCCGCCTGCGCTCCGCCGAGCATAGCCTGGGCGAACGAGAGGTCGGGCGCCTTCAGAAGGAACGATACGGCGCCTTCCGTTTCCGGCCGCGAGGGGTAGAAGCGGCCCCGGGCGTCGAGCGTTGCGGCCCCCGGTATCTCGAGGGTGAGGGCGTCCAGTGCGAGGGCGTCCATGTTGCCGCTTGCCGCGAGCTTTACGCGCAGCGCCTTTCGGGGCCATGCGCGCAGCAGCGCCTCGTCTGCCAGTCCCCGCATCAGGGTGCGTATGTCCGCGTCGCCCACCGTTCCGTCGAGCCGCAGCCGCATGTTGCCGCCGCGGCCGCTTTCCAGCGCGGCGAAGTCGAGTTCGGCCGCCGCGTCCAGCTGCGACGTCGCCGTCTGCAGGCCGATGCCGCTCACCGACAGGTGGCGGGCGTCCATGCTGACGCGGGCCGACATATCCTTCACTTCCAGTCCGCTGTGCTCGCGGAAGGCCAGCCGGTGCAGGCGGGCGCCGATGCGGCCGTCGGCGGAGTAGGAGAGCGAGTCGAGTTGCAGGTGCAGATCCGCCAGATTGATGTAGTCGGCCGACAGTCCGGCGGGCACCTTCATGCCGGGCCATAGCAAATCGTCAGTAGTGTGAAAAGCCTCGTTGGGCAGCTGTCGCGGCCCTGCGCCGTCGCCGCGGCGCGTGGCGTAGGTCACGCCTCCCTCGCGCAGCGCGAGCCGGCGCAGGGTGTAGTTGCCGGCTCCCGTGTCGAAGCGGCCGTCCTCCAGATGCGCCTCGCCCATGGCCAGCGCCAGCCGCATGGAGTCGCCGGGCAGCGACAGCCGCACGGCCGAGCGCGTGATGTCCAGGCGGTCCACCGCGATGTTCCACGGTGCGGCGGCCGTAGTGTCTTTCTCCGTAGTCGTGTCGCTCAGGGCCACGTAGAGGTCGGCGCCGTCCAGGCGCGCCCTGTCCAGACGCATCCGTCCGGAGTCCCACTCCACACCATGCGACCGGGCCGTCAGTTCGCGTATGCTGCCGCGCACGTAGGTGTCGGCGATGAGCGCCTTGGTATTGAGCCGCGTGTTGTAGAGTTCGAAGCCGTCGATGTCGGCCCGTCCCTCGAGCAGCGGCATCATCCTCACGTTGAGGCGCAGCGCGCGCACCGCCAGCAGCGTGTCGCCGCGCTCCACCGCCTCCACGCCCCTCACGCTGAGGTCGAGCGGAAAAGCCAGGCGCACGTTGTCCACGCGCAGGGCGATGCCCGTCGTCGCCGACAGGCGTTCGGTCACCTTGCCCACTATGAAATTCTGCACGGCGGGAATGTATATGACAATGGCCAGCAGCAGGAACAGTACGACGGGCGACACTGCCGCGATGGCCAGCCATTTGAGCAATCTTTTTGCCTTCTTCTTTTTCATATCCTGCAAAGTTAATGCAAATAGGTGAGGAAATCAAGCTGAATGTGCGGGCAAATTCGGCGTTCCGTGTGGTGTCGTGGCGCCGCTGCCCTCTCCGGGATAACCTCGGAGAGGGCAGTATGATTTGTGTAACTGTCTGTATGATAAATGGAAACGAAGGATGAAAACCGCCCGACGCTTTGCGTGACCAGCCGTTCTTTCAGCTTTGTGTCACCCCCTTCGGAAAGTATCTTTTAGCGTATTTTTTTGATTGTTGTGCGTTTTCGGGAGAGTGGTACGGCCCTTTTTGTGCCTTCTCTGTGAGCGCGGCCTTTTCCCCTCGGCTTCTATAGTTCTGTTCGGACCAAGCCTTATGCCTCCGCGCGTACGCCCGGTTTGCAGCAAGTCCTCCGTTTTTTTAGGGGTATCAGGTGCTGCGGCGCCCCGAGAGGCGTCCGGCCGTTGCCGGCGCTTATCCCTTCTGCATGAGCCGGTATTCCTTGGGCGAGACGCCCATGATTTTTGTGAAGACGCGGGTGAAGTAGTAGCAGTCGGGTATGCCGCTCTTGTGGCACACCTGGTTGATGTTCATGTTGGTAAAGTCGAGCAGGTGGCACGCGTGCTGTATTTTCAGCCGGTTGTAGTAGTCGATGGGAGGGTAGCCCGTGGCCTTGCGGAAGATACCCGTGAAGTGGGACACGGAGTAGCCTACGTGGGCGGCCAGTTCCTGCACGGTGAGTTTCTTCTCGATGTTTTCCTTCATGAAGTGCAGGGTGGTTTCCACGATGTTGTCCGGCCGTGGCGCGCCTTTTACCTGGCGGTAGGCCTGCACGTAGCACACGGTGCCGAGAAAGTGGTGCAGGGCCGTGCAGGCGTAGAGCAGGTTGTCCTTGCTGTAGCCCGTTTCGAGTATGCGGTATATCTCTTCGAAGAGTTCCAGCCGTTCGCTGATGCGCGAGTCTTCCGACGGGGCTATGCGGGTGGGCACCGGCAGCCGTTCGGCGTAGCTTTGCGCGAGCGTGCCCTTGAAGTGTATCCAGTAGATGCTCCACGGTTCGGCTTCGTCGGCGCCGTAGCGGTGGGGCACGCCGGCGGGCAGCACGAAGCACTGGTCGTGTTCCACGGCGTGGCGCCGGCCGTCTGTCTCGAACCATCCGCGGCCGGCCGTGCAGTAGATTAATATGTTTTGGGTGATAGGCTCGCGGCGTTCGCGGTAGTGATGGAGTGCCTGCGGGTAGTATCCCATGTCGGTGATGTGCAGGGCCGCGGACAGCGGATGCCGTTCCATGTCGCGCACCACGGAGTCGGGCAGTACGATGGCCCTTTCGCCCGAAAAACCTTCTTTGAGTTTTATCATATTGGAAATGTGCTACTAAGGTTACAAATATAGCGGTTTGTTGTCACTTATCCAAGAAATCGGCCGTCTGATGTCGCTTTTTAACACTTCTTGCTTTCGGCCGGAAAATTTCGTATCTTTGCAACAGCAGAGGGGCGGGCCGCGGTGGCCTGCCCCTTAATATTGGTACTTTCGGGCCTGTTTTTCGGAAAAATGCAAGTAGTGGAAGTGGAAAATGTACTACTTGCATTTTTTCCGGCACTACTTGCATTTTAAAATAAGTTACTTCCATTTCGAAATACATTACTTGCATTTCGGAAATGGCCGGCTCCGAATGTTGCTGAAAGTTAAAGATGTTAATCTTCCACGCCTTCCGCCTACCGGTTGAGCAGCTGCCGCACGGCGGCGCCGGCACCGTCGGTTCCGTTCTCCCCGCCGGCGGGTGCGAAGAGGGCGTCGAGTTCGTGCATCTGCAGCGTGGCGGCAGGCTTGAAGCGCCCGGAGGCCACATATTGCCTTACCGAGCGGATGAGCTGGCCCATGGCCGGAAGACCTTCGGTGGCGGACAGGTCGTTGACCGACAGCACGAACAGCCGCCCCTTGCCCACATTGGCCTCGAAGGCTATGCCGAGCTTCCGGTTGTGCTCGTAGGTGTCGATGCTCTGTATGACCGGTGTCACGTTGCGCAGTTCTGTCATCTCCATGGCCGTGGCGTGGTTGAGAATGTCCCACCACTGCCAGTCGGCATAGGTGTCCGTGGGAAAATCGGCGAGGGCCGGATGCCCGGCGTCGATGAGCGTGCCGACAATCATCGGGGCCCAGTCGAACATGACGGGGTTCCAGAAGTGGCTGGCGAAGTGCGTGGTGCGTCCCACAGGCTTCTCGGGGATGAGCAGAACGCTTTGCCCGGCCTGTAGCGCGGCCTTGGTCTGTGCGTCCCACGCCCGGGCGCAGACAAAGCCCGCCGGCTTGCCGGCCGGCTGCGGGTACACCCAGATGTCCCATTCGTTCTTCACATCGCCCAGCCGTGCCTTCAGCGTCAGGCGGCTGGCCTTCGTCACGGCGGCAAGCGGACAGCTGATGCGGCCGAGCGAGTCGACGGACGAAGGCGCCACGGCCGCCGGTTTCAGAACGCCGCCGTCCACCTCGCGGCCGGCCTCGTCGGTCAGGCTCCAGTGTACGCGGCCCTTCTGCGTCGCGGGGCCGAAATTGTAGAGGCCCAGTTTGATATCGAGGGTCTCTTCGGGGCGGAACGTGCGCTTGGGCAGGCGCGCCAGCAGTACGACCGGGGCGCACGACTCGCGGAACTTTTCGGGGCTGACCAGCCCCTTGTCCTCCCAGAAGGCGTCGAGCACACCCACGAAGGCGCTGCCTTGTCCGGGAAAGTCAGCCAGTCCCAGCAACTGGAAGCCGCCAGAGCGGGAGGAGCGCAGGAGCGACTCGTTGACCTCCTTGTATTGCAGCACCGTGTGCGCGCCGGTGGCGCGGAAGAAGTCATCGGCCTGATGCAGCATGCCGTTGCGGGCCAGCCGCTCGCGGAAGACCTCGAAGTTGCGCGGCTCGAGTACGCCGGTGTATTTCTCCATTTCGGCAAAATTGGGGTACATACAGCGCTGGCCGGTCTCGTGGGCTATGACCGGCACGTCGATGTCCGACTCCGCGTTCTTGTCCCAGTCGGTGCCGGGCACGCCCTCGTAGACGGTGATGCCGCCTTTCGCCGTCACGTGCGACACGTAAAACTGGTCGGACGCCGTGTGCGTGCGCGCCGTCGAGGCCGCATACAGATGGCGGTCGTCGTGGGCGCGGCCCTTCCTGACCAGGTCTTCGAGCACTCCGAAGTCGCCTTCGTTCTCGTTGCCGTTGCACATCAGTATGAACGAGGGATGGTGCCCGTAGGCGTCGAGCACGGCATACATCTCGCGTTCGAAAAAGTCGCGGCGCGCGGGATGCTGTCCCGCGTCCTTTATCCACATGGGCAGCTCTACCTGCAGGTAAAGTCCCAGCTCGTCGGCCGCGGCGAAGGCGGCCTCGGGCGGGCACCAGGAGTGGAAGCGCACGTGGTTCATGCCGTAGCTGCGGACTGTATGGAAGATGCGCCGCCAGTCGTCGGCCGAGGTCGAGGGGTAACCCGTGAGGGGAAACACCGCGCAGTCGAGCACGCCGCGCAGGTGTATGTCGCGGCCGTTGAGGCGGATGTGGTGCTTGCCCTGCTCCACCTGTCGCATGCCGAAGCGCAGGACGGTGCGGTCGGTCTTGCCGTCGACCTGCAGCTTGGCTTCGAGCGTATATAAATAAGGAGTGAATTCGTCCCAAAGGTTTACCTTATGTCCCATGCCTACCGTGGCCTCTATGCCGGCGGCCGCCTCCAGACTGTCCACCGGCATGAGGCGCGTCGCCACCGTCCGGCCCCCGGCGTCGCGCACCGTTAGCTCGAGCGTGCCGCGGCTGCCGGCCGGCAACGGTGTCATCTCTGCCTTCACGCGCACTGCCTTCGCCGCCACATCGGGGTAGGCGTCTATCCGCCGCAAGTGCACCTTTTCGCGGGCCGCGAGTATCATTTCGCCCACAATGCCGTTCCAGTTGGTCTGCGTGTATTCGGTAGTGCCGTGCGTCCACTGGTCCATCGGATACTTCAGCCGGTTGTCCACACAGACGGTAAGCGTGTGTACGCCGGGAGTGGCCCAGGGCGTGAGGTCGAATACATCGGGGGTGCTCAGACGCTCTTCGCTGCCCACATGGCGGCCGTCGACATACACGGTCGTCTCCCAGTGGCAGCGCTCGAGCTTCAGGCTGACGGATTTGCCGGCCCAGCCGGCGGGCACCACGAACTCGCGCTGGTACCACGCCATGCCCATATACTCGAACTTGCGGCTCAGGCGGTCGATGTAGCGGGCGGTGTTCCGGATGCCCTTGCCGCCCTGGTCGGTGGAACCGGGCAGCATGATATTCTCGGCAAGTCTGTCGAGAAAAAGTTCGGAGCCGGGCGTCTTTCCGAAGCCCATCGGGTCGAGCTGGAAGCGCCACATGCCCGAAAGGTCTAAGGTGTCGCCGCCGGCCGCCTGCAGACGGAGCGCGGCCATGCACAGCAATATCAGTGTCCAGGTATGTTTCTTCATAGTTCGTTTATCGTTTTTCCGGTGAATACTCTTTTCTGTTTCTTCAAATGGCGGTGTCGTCTGCGGGCGGAAGCGTTCCGGCTGCACGTTGCGTGCCAGGATGTCTCTTTTGTTATAGGTGGTGCAAAGGAAGCACTTCTCCGGAGAATACCCAATAGATTTTTAGAGAAAGAAAATGGATTTTTCCACGATTGCGCATCCGTTGCCGTCGGCATGCGGACTAAAAAAACATTAAAAGTGACCGGCGGAAGGTGCTGACGCCCTGCAATGGTAACTGCGGGGTTACTTGCTGCCGGCGCGGTGCGTTCTTGTGTGGCAACGGCGAAGGCCGTAACTTTGCAGCGTATTAATTCACAGAAAGTTTCAACCTTATAAATGTAAGAAAATGGACAAGATTGAATTACAGAAGAAGTGCGCCGCCTATGGCGTGGGTACGGCCGGCAATCCGGCCGAGTTTGCGGGCAAGGCCTTTGCCGGCGAACTGTTGGGCATGACCTCGATGGAGCTGTCGCTCGGCACGCTGGCCGAAGGGCAGTCCGTACCCTTCTTCCACCGCCACCTGCAGAACGAGGAAGTCTACGTGGTGCTCGCCGGCCGGGGCGTTTTCGTGCTCGACGGCGAAGAGGTGGCCGTGGCGCCCGGCAGCATCGTGCGCGTGGCGCCGGCCGTCAGCCGCTGCTGCCGCAATGCCGGCACGGAGCCTTTCGTCTACCTCTGCGCGCAGGCCAGGGAGGGTTCGCTGGAGCAGAGCGTGGCCGCCGACGCCGTGATAGGCGACTGAGGCGCGCCGGCATATTTTCGCGGAGAGGGCAACAATCGGCGGCCCTCTCCGTTGTATGGATAAAAACACTCTGCCATGCTGAAAGATATCGACACCCGCGACGTGATGTTTCCCGACTGCCCCGTGCGCAATGTTCTCGCTCGCGTCGGCGACAAATGGTCGCTGCTTGTGCTGCACACCTTGACGGCGACCGGTGCGCCGGTGCGTTTCTCGGCCCTGCGGCGGGCAGTGCCCGACATATCGCAGAAGATGCTGGCCGCCACGCTCCGCCGCCTTGAGGAAGACGGCTTCGTGGTGCGCACCGTCTACGCCGAGGTGCCGCCCCGTGTGGAGTATGAGGCGACGGCGCGGGCCCGTTCTTTCATGCAGGCCTGCCGCCCCATGCTGGAGTGGGCTGTCGACAATCTGGCCACCATTATCCGCTCGCGCGAGGCGGGGCAGGCCGGGCGGTAGCCGGTGCGGCCTTCGCGATGAGGGCCGCCGCCGTGCGGACGGAGCGTCCCGTCGCCTTGCGAGGCGGCGGGACGCTTTGTCAAAATATATCGCACGGCGCGGTTGCTCCGCTACGCCGTGTGCGAAAACCAAGTAGTGGAATATGAAAAAGCATTACTTGGAATTCGTACACGAGTAAGTACTTTTTGCAATTCCAAGTAATGCTTTTTGAAGAATCCGTAACGCTCTGTCTTTCAGAGTCTGCGGAAAACCGCTTTTGAACGGTGCGGCGAACCGCCTGCGCATGGGCGTGTCAATATTTTTCATACTCCCGCGCCGGCGTCGCGGCGTCGGCCTTATCCGTCGTACCACTCTCCGCCGTCGTCGTCGTTGTCGTCGTCCTTGTCGCCGCCTTCGTTGATGCGCTGGAGCTCCTCGGGCGTGTATTCGTCCTCGTAGTGCTGTTCGATCGGTTCCTCGCGGATGTCGAGGGGCAGCTGCGGGTTGATTTTCAGCGGCGCGAAGTTCTTCTCGTAGAAGTCGGCGTAGTCGTTGAAACTGTAGGTGGTGCCGAGGAGTTCGAGGTTTTCGGCCGAGATGAGCACGACGCGCGTGAGGCGCAGGCGGGCGGCCATCTCCGGCGTGGCGAAGAGCTGCTGGGCATAGGCGTGCGCCTCGTCGTAGGAGTTGAAGCCGGCGATGCGCAGCTGCGTGATGTCGGCGCCGCGCTCCTGCAGTATGTCGAAGTTGCGCAGCATGAAGCCGGTGAAGTTGAAGTGGGCGAGGTCGTAGAGCATCTGTCCGTCGCTGAGCGAGTCGGTGGGGTAGGCTATGACGCAGACGAAGGGCACGTCGCGTGCGGCCGACAGGGCCCGCTTCTTGCCGGCGGCGTCGACGGCCTCGTTGGCCGATGCGCTACGGCGTTCCCACAGTGAACCTACATCGAATCCGCCGCTGCCGAGCCGGCGCCCGCTCTCCAGCCCCTTCACTATCATGCCCGCCGCCTCGCTGACATCGCTCTGCGGGTGGCGTGTGACAAGTTCGCGCAGCTCGCGGGCAATGTCGTCGTCGGGGTCGCGCCCGATGCGGCTCAGGGCGTGTATGAATATGAACTTCGGCCGGTTGGCCCCCGTGGGATATTTCTCGGACGAGTGGGCGAAGTTACGCTCCACGGTGGCGTGGTCGTGGCGGCTGTAGGCCTCGTAGGTGGCGGTGTAGAGCGAGTCTTCCAGCTGCGGACCGAAGCGGGCGTTGTACTCGAAGTCGGGCGCCGTGATGAGGCGCGTGGTGTCGTTGTCGGGATATTGCTGCGCGAGGAGCCGGCGGAACTCGTCGGCGCGGGCGGGCTGCTGCCAGCGGGAGTAGAGCAGGAAAAGCTGGTAGTACACGTCGGCCATCCGGTCGAAGTCGGGATACTGCCGCACGAGGCGCTCCAGCGTGCGCGACGCCAGGGGGAAATCCTCGAGCTTGTCCTTCTCTATGATGCCGGCGTTGTAGAGGCCGTCGGTGATGATGGCGTCGCTTTCGGCCTTAGCCTCGGGCGTGAAGGGGATGTCCTTGAGATAATATTCGCGGCGGTGCGGGTCGGCGGCCGCCGAGTCGGCCTGCTCCGCGACGGCGCCGGACGCGTCGGCAAGGGCGGCGGAGTCTTCGGCGGCGGCGATGGAGTCTTCGGCCGCGTAGTCGTAGCTGTCGTCGGAGGCGTCGGCGAGCACGGTGCGGTTGGAGCGCCGCCAGTCGTCCTCGTTCTTGCGCCGGCCCCACTGCTTCTGGAACTCGAGCTTGCCCTGGTTCACCGTCATCTGGTCGTAGAAATACCACGACTTGTTCTGCGCGCCCTGCGCCGGCCGGTTGTTGCCCTGCGCCGTAGTGGCGGCGTTGTTTTCCCCGCCTTCCTGCTTGCGGGCTTCGGCCAGCGAGTCGGCACGGGCGCGGGCCTCGGCCTTTTCGCGCTGGCGCAGTGCTTCGATGACGCGGTCGATGGCCGCGTTGCGGTCGCTTTCGCTCATGGCGGCCAGCGTCTGCAGGCTGTCTTGCAGGTAGACGGCGGAGGTGAAGGGTACGAGTTCGTCGAGCACCTTCGAGCGCCGTGTCGTTTCCTCGTATTCGCGGTGCGTCTTGTCTATCAGCCCTATGGCTTCGGCGTAGCACGACTGCGCCTTGTCGTACCGTCCCATGTCCCAGTAGAGCTCGCCGAGGCGTAGCAGCAGCACGCCCTTCTCCACACCGCCGCGTGTGCTTTTGGCGCGGCCGGTCTCGTAGGCGTCGACGGCCTGTGCCGTGTCGGCCTGCGAGAGGTGGATGTTGCCCATGGCGTAGTACACCTGGTCGAGGTAGTCCTTGTTGTTGGCCGAACGGGCCATGCGGCGCAGACGCGCTATCATCTTTTTGGCACCTTGACTGCCCGACAGGACTTCGGTCTGCCGTATGCGTGCGTTGAAGGCCAGTTCGTAGGCCGGCTGCTGCCTGATACATTTCGCGTAGGCACGGTATGAGGCGTCGGTATGGCCAAGTGCATTTTCCACTTGTCCCAGCAGGAAATAAAGGCGCGCGCGCTGCGCTTTGCGCGGCTCGCGTCGGGCGGTGCGCTGCAGGTAGGGCACGGCGTCGGCCAGCTGGCCCTGGCGCAGCAGGAGGTCGGCCATGGTGGCGTCGGTCTCACGGTCGAGGCCGCGCGGTACGGAGTCGCGCCGCAGCTTGGCAAGCGCGTCCTCGGCGTCGTAGTACCATTCGAGCTGCGCGTAGCTCCGTGCCAGCCACACGCGGGCCTCGGCCACTACGGGCGGTTCGGCGGCGTAGTGGCGCGTGATGTAGGCGAAGGTGGAGGCGGCTTCGAGAAAATCGCCCTTCTGGAATTGTGCCTTGCCCATGAGCAGCCAGGCGTTCTTCAGGAAGGGGTTGAACTCCTTGCGCTTCAGGTAGGCGCGGGCTTTGGCCGACTGTCTGCGGCCCGCCGTCACGGCCGGACGGCGCTTGATGGAATGAAGCTGGATGGCCTTCTCGCATTTCGTGATGGCGGTCTCGTAGTCGCCCGACCCTATGGTGCGCGATTTCTCGTTACCCACCATGAAAAGCGGCAGCAGCTCCGTGTAATTGTCCTTATTGCCCTCCTCCTTGCTCAGATTGCCGGCCTTATAGGCTTCGTGTCCGTTGTAATAAGTGTTGTAGCGCGCCGTGAAGGAATGCCAGAAGCGCGTTCCGGCCGTATTCTTCTTGGTGGAACAGGCAGCCAGCAGCAGGCACACGCAGGCGACCGACAGGGAGGCGAGGAGGTGGAATGGTTTCACGGCGGTTGGTTTTAGAGACTCGGAGTGGTGCCGGCCGCGCGGCAATAGGCCCTGTTGCGCCGACACCTATATTTATTTATAAACGAAGGGACTTTTTCTTTATTATTCTACACAGAAAATAAATGCTGACCGACGCCAGGATGATGCTCGCGCCGCCGGGAACGTTGGCGTAGTAGGAGAGGGTGAGGCCCGCCAGGCAGCCGGCGTAGCCGAAGAGCGCCGAGAGGCCTATCATGCCGCGGAAGGTACGGGCGAAGAGAGCGGCTGTCATCTGCGGTACGGACAGCAGCGATATGACCATGACGATGCCTACCATGCGCAGGCAGCATACGATGGTCAGTGCGGTGAGGGCTGTCATGGCGGACTCGAGGAAACGCACGGGCAGGCCCTGTGTAAGCGCGAAGTCGCGGTCGTAAGCCACGGTGACGATGGCGGGCAACGCCGCGGCGAACAGCAGGCCCGTCGCGAGCGTCAGGAGGCCTATGAGCAGGAGGTCGGAGCGCGTGATGGCCAGCACATCGCCGAAGAGATAGGCCGGGAGGTCGGTGGCGAAGCCCGGTGTGAGAAAGGAGAAGAGTATGCCGACGCTCATGCCTAAGGTCCACAGCATGGCCACGGCGGAGTCTTCGCGCACTGTCTGCCGGCGTGTCAGCGCCTCTACGCCGAAGCCCGACAGCAGGGCGAAGACGGCGGCGCCGAGCAGGGGCGGGAAGCCAAGGTAGGCGCCGAGTCCCACGCCGCCCAGCGAGGCGTGGGCCATGCCGCCGCCGGTGATGACCATGCGCCTGGTCACGATGTATGTTCCGACCATCGCGCAGAGCAGACAGGCCATGAAACTGCCCAGAAGGGCGTATTGGAAAAAGGTGTAGGAGAGTATCATTGTCGGGTTGGTTATTTAGCGGCCGATGGCAGACTGCCTGCCGGCGCTGCCGGACGGTCGGGCGGCGCTGTCGGACGGGCCGTTGCCGTTGCCGGCCGGGCCTCCGTGTCCGCCGGCCCTTTCGCGGCGTTCGCCGATGATCATGAATACCTCGTCCTTCAGTTCGTCGGGCAGCGCCACGCCGCGCAGCTGGAGCGAGCGTACCCATCCGGCCACTTCGTCGTCGCGCATGGTGTAGAGCACCTCCTGAAAGCGCTCTATCTCGTTGTCGTCGTAGGCGTCGGACGGGCGGCCGCGGAAGGCGTCGAGTTCCTCGTCTTCGTAATACTCCACCTGCCGGCTGACGGCGGCGAGCAGGCTGTCTTTCTCGCACACCTCGTGCTGGCCGCAGCAGCCGTCGGGCCGCGGCATCCTGACGGCCGGCAGTTCGCGCCTGTTGCGCTGATACCACCACTGGCGTATAAGGCCCGCGATAAGGGCCACGACAAACAGCAGGAGCAGGGAGAGGATCAATATCTTCATGTCGGACGGATGATGTTCATAGGGTGATGGTCACGCCGACGGCGCGCAGGTCGTCCCAGAAGGAGGGGTAGGACTTGCTGACTACTTCGGGGCAGGCTATGGCTACGTTCTGCCGTCGCAGGGCGCAGGGGGCGAACGACATGGCCATGCGGTGGTCTTCGTAGGTGCTGACGGCGGCTGCCGCGGGGCTGTCGGCTGCCGTGGCGGCGCATCGGTCGAGCCACATGGCGCCGTCGTCGCCGCCCACGGCTACGTTCATTTTCAGCAGCTCGGCGCGCAGGGCCTCAATGCGGTCGGTCTCTTTGATTTTCAGGCTCTGAAGGCCCGTGAAGCGGAACGGCCGGCGCAGCATGGCGCAGGTGACCACGAGCGTCTGGGCCAGGTCCGGGCAGGCCGCGAAGTCCTCGACGAGCACGCCGGTCTCTTCGGCCGGCTGCTTGAAGAGCCGTGCGCCCTCGGCCGTGAACTCCGTGCCGACGCCGAGCCGGCTGAAGAGGCGCCGCACTACGCTGTCGCCCTGCAGGCTCTCCTGCGCGAGGCCTTCCAGCAGAATCTCGGCCGAAGGGTCGTGCGAGAGCGCCACCATCTCGTACCAGTAGGACGCCGCGCTCCAGTCCGGTTCCACGGCGAAGCTCACGCCGGCGGCGTAGGGGCGGGGGGCTACGTTCAGGGTCGCCTCGTCGGCCCAGCCGGCCTCGGCGCCGAAGCGGCGCATCACGCCCAGCGTCATGTCGATGTAGGGGCGCGACATCACCGGGCCGTCGAGCCGGAGCGTCAGTCCTTCCTCCATGTCCGGCGCTACGAGCAGCAGGGCCGAGATGTACTGCGAACTCACGGTGGCGGGCAGACTTATCGTGCCGCCCTTCAGCCGCCGGCCCGTCACGCGTAGCGGCGGATATTCCCCGGTCCGCAGATATTCGATGTCGGCGCCCAGTTGGCGCAACGCCTCTACGAGGATGCCGATGGGGCGGTGCTGCATGCGCTCCGTGCCCGTCAGCACGCGCCGTTCCCCCTGACGGGTGGCGAAGTAGGCCGTGGCGAAGCGCATGGCCGTGCCGGCGGCCATGATGTCCACTACCTCGCCGGGCCCCTCGAGGGCACGGCGCAACACGCGCGTGTCGTCGCAGTCGGACAGACCGCTGAGGCGGCTGCCGCCGGCCAGTGCGCCGGCTATCAGGGCGCGGGCTGACAGACTCTTCGAGGCGGGCAGGCGCACCGTGCCGCGCAGCTGTGGGGGAAACTCCAGGTGGTATGTGTTCATCGTCGTGGCAGATAAGAAGGACTTCGGGCGGAGGCCGCCGTCGGTCCGTTGGTATTATTATATAATAGGTATGGCCGCGCGTCGGAAGGCGTTCCGGCCGGACCGGTGTCTACAGAAGCTGCTCCACCGCCTGCCGCAGTGCTGCGGGCAGGCCGAGGCGCGCATCGCCGGCCGGGGCCGTGACGGCCTCGATGAAGTGCGGCCATTCGCGGCGGTACACCTCGCGCATGCGGCTGTTGCCGGCGTTGGCGGCCGGGGCGCTGTGTTTCATGTTGGCGTAGCGGTCGCAAAGTTTCACGAAGGGCGCGTAAGGCGTCTGCCTGATACCGGCGTAATAATGTTCGCCGGCGCGTTCGGCCCGCGTGCGGCCCTTGTCGTTGGTCAGCGCGTAGACGATTTCGGCCGCCGTCGTGGCGCCGCGTTCGTCGGTGAAGTCGAGCGCGCGCTTCTTCACGTCGTTGTAGGTGAGGCGCGCGTCCTCTATGCTGTCGTGGAAATAGGCGCCGAACACCAGCGGCACGATGTCGGCCTCGTCGTCCACCACTTCGTGGCCGTACTCCATGGCCGCCTCGGCCACCATGGAGAGATGATAGCCGTAGGGCAGCGTGCCGTCGTAGGTCTGGTTCACATCGGCGTGCAGCCGGTGGGCGGCGTCGCGTATGGCCTCGATGGTGGCGGAGGCTTTTTCGAGCGCCTTCCTGAAAGTCGTTTTCTCCATAATGCAGTGTTGTTGTCGGCGGGTGTCCGTCCGCAGTTCCTGAAACGCTGCCCTTCTGCGGTGGCAACGCTCTTTTTGAAATAGCAAAATTACACAAAAATACTGACAATAGTGCCCGTAGTGCTTCAAAACCCGCCGCGAAGGCATAGCCGGGAAAGTGTTTTTAGAAAAATATTGCAGAAAAAGCCCCGAAAAGTTTGTCTGTAATGGAAAAAACATTACCTTTGCACTCGCAATAACGAAATGGTGCGTTAGTTCAGTCGGTTAGAATACATGCCTGTCACGCATGGGGTCACGGGTTCGAGTCCCGTACGCACCGCAAGGAGTGGGATTTCAAGCAATTCCCTCTCTTTTTTTGTATCCTTATCAAATGGCGGCGGCCGGCGGGGAGGCTGCCGGCCGCCGGAGCCGCTTCGTGACTGCGGCGAGCCTGTCCGCGCGGTTCCGCGGGGCGGAGGAGGAGCACTGCGGCGGCGCCCGACTTTAACGTATTTAACCTTCTGCAACTTTTCGGACGGATGGTTTTCCGAATGCAAGTAGTGCTTTTCGTAGGGGAAGTAACGTATTTTAAAATGCAATACGTGCATTTTTTATTGGAAGTAGTGCATTTTGCAGAAGCATTACTTGCATTTTCCCGAAAAACAGGCCCGAAAGTACCAATAATTAGGGGCGGACCGCTGCGGCCTGCCCCTCTGCAAGTGCAAATATACGAAATTTTCCGCCCGAAAGCAAGAAATGTTAAAATCGTCCGCCCGCCGCGCCATGGCACTCGTCGCCCGTCTGCCGCAAATAACCGCAAAATGCCCGCAACGACGCGTGGTGTTGCGGGCATTAGGTCTGTAAACTATTGATTTACAAGTGATCCCGTTGGGATTCAAACCCAAGACCTTCAGAACCGGAATCTGACGCTCTATTCAGCTAAGCTACGGGACCGTTCGAATAATCGGCGCAAAGATATACATTTCCGCGGACATACGCAACTACTCCGCGCGGCTTTTTATTTTATCATCCGGAAAAATAAAATGCGAAAAGTTTCAAAAAGTTTTATTGAAATGTGGTTTTTATATAAAAAAGTTGTACTTTTGCGCAGAAATCAAACAAAATGCAAGTATTATGAGCTATCTGATAAAACCTGAGAACTATCGTCCGATACTCGGAAAGTTCGAAACGGAGCAAGGTATCAAGGTCATCAAGGACTTCTTTCAGGACAACCTGTCGACGGGATTGCGGCTGCGCCGCGTGACGGGCCCGCTCTTCGTGATGCGCGGCCTCGGCATCAACGACGACCTGAGCGGAACGGAGCGTCCGGTGACATTCCCCATAAAGGACCTCGGCGACGCCCGCGCGGAGGTGGTGCACTCGCTGGCCAAGTGGAAACGCCTGACGCTGGCGGACTATGAGGTGCCGGCCGGCTACGGCATATACACCGACATGAACGCCATACGCGCCGACGAGGAGCTGGGCAACCTGCACTCGCTCTACGTGGACCAGTGGGACTGGGAGCGCACCATTACGGCGGCCGACCGCACGCTGGCCTACCTGAAGCGCACGGTGAAGTGCATTTACGCCGCGCTGCAGCGCACGGAGTTCCTGGTGTGCGAACGCTTCCCGCAGCTCACGCCGGCCTTGCCCGAGGAGGTATTCTTCATCCACGCCGAGGAGCTGCGCCGGCTCTATCCCGGCCTCTCGCCCAAAGAGCGCGAGAACCGCGTGACGCGGGAGCACGGCGCGGTGTTCGTCATCGGCATCGGCGGCCCGTTGGGCGACGGACAGCCGCACGACCTGCGCGCCCCCGACTACGACGACTACTCCACCGTGGCCGAAAACGGGCTGCCGGGTCTCAACGGCGACCTGCTGGTGTGGAACGAAGTGCTGGGCCGGGCCTTCGAGCTTTCGTCGATGGGCATCCGCGTGGACAAGACCGCCCTGCTGCGCCAGCTCGCGGAGAGCGGACAGGAGGAGCGCCTGCAGTTCTACTTCCACCGCCGTCTCATGGAGGGCACGCTGCCCCTGAGCGTAGGCGGCGGCATCGGGCAGTCGCGCCTCTGTATGTTCTACCTGAAGAAGGCCCACATCGGCGAGATACAGGCCAGCATCTGGCCCGACGAGATGCGCCGCGAATGCGCCGCGCTGGGCATTCCGCTCATCTGACGCCCGTCGCTGCCGGTCCGCCGCGACCGACGGCTACGACAACCGCCCGCGCCGTCTGCCTTAGGGCAGACGGCGCGGGCGGCGTCTTTGCGTATGGCCCTGCGGTGCGCCGCGGGCTATACGAGGTCGAGCAACTGCGTCTCCATCGTGCGCAGATCCACCGTCCAAAGGCGGCCGGCGAGCGGGCGGCCGTAGCCGCAGACGAGCTTGAGCACCTCGTGGGCCATGACATTGCCCACCACGCCGGGCGTCATGCCCGCCACGGCCTTGCTTGGCGCGGCGGCCGGAGCGGCGGGAAAGAGGTCGCGGTAGCGGCAGGGGGCGGCGGGAGCGTTGAACACCGCCGCCTGGCCCTCGAAGCCGCAGACGGCGCCGTAGACATAGGGGCGCGACAGGCGGAAGCACACCTCGTCGAGGAGGTAGCGCGTGGCGTAGTTGTCGCTGCCGTCCACCACGAGGTCGTAGCGGCTCACGAGCGCCTCGGCGTTGTCGGCCGTGAGGCGCAGGGCGTGGGGCTCCACGCGCACCTCGCCGTTGAGGCGGTGCAGGCGCTCGGCGGCGGCATGCACTTTGGGCTGCCCCACGAGCGTTTCGTCGTAGAGCAGTTGGCGGTGTAGGTTGCTGAGGCTCACGGTGTCATCGTCGGCGATGCCGAGGCAGCCTATGCCCGCACCGGCGAGCGAGAGTGCCACCGGAGCGCCCAGTCCGCCCGCTCCCACGAGCAGCACGCGTGCCGCCCGCAGCCGGGCCTGCCCTTCCGGACCTATCTCGGGCAGGAGCAGCTGGCGGTCGTAGCGGCCGCCGGCCGGTGAGGATGGTTGTTGCATGATTTTCTTCTTTTAGGAAAATGAAATGCTACCGTTGCGCGGAGAGTGGCATGCCTTGCCACTTTTGTGGGACTGCTTGCCGTTTTTGTGGCATGCCCTCCCACTTTCCGCCGGCGGTGGCGGAATTTCCGGCATGCGGCGTGGTGCCCTCACATGGCGGTGCGGTCGAAGCAGGCGTCCCAGTCCTTCCACACCGGTTCGCGTCCGAGCGCCCTGAGGGCCGCCTCCACTTCACGCGCCGTGCGCTCGTCGCTCACGTGGAACTGCTCGAGCGCCTGCGGGTATGAGTAGTATCCGCCGGGTTCGGTCTTGCTTTCGGCCGACATGGTGGTCACGCCGAGCGTGGCCATGTGGTTGCGGAAGGCGGCTGGCTCGCGGGTGGAGTAGGATATGTCGACATCGTGGTCGAAGATGCGCATGGCGAAGGTGACTTGCGCCAGTTCGCGGTCGGTCATGACGCAGTTGGGCTGGAAACCGCCGTTTTCCGACGGCCGCATGCGAGGGAAGTTCACGCTGTAGCGCGTGCGCCAGTAGCGGCGGCTCAGATAGCGCAGGTGGCGGGCCATCATCGTGATGTCGGTGCGCCACTCTTTCTCCAGCCCTATGAGCACGCCCATGCCTATGCTGTGGACGCCGGCCATGCCCATGCGGTCGAAACCGTCGACCCTCCACTCGAACTTCGACTTCATGCCGCGCGGATGATACAGGTTGTAGTTGGCGCGGTTGTAGGTCTCCTGAAAACATATCACGCCGTTCATGCCGTGGCGGCGCAGTTCGGCGTACTCCTCCGCGGCGAGCGGCATCACCTCGATCTTGAGGTTCGAGAAGTAGGGCTTGGCCAGGTCGAGCGCGCGGGCTATGTAGGGCACGCCGGCCTTGGCGGGGTTCTCGCCCGTTACGAGCAGCAGGTTCTCGAAGGGCGCGAGGCGCTTGATGGCGCGGTATTCGTTTTCTATCTCCTCCTCGGTGAGGATGGTGCGCTTCATCTTGTTGGCCACGTGAAAGCCGCAGTACACGCACGAGTTGGTGCACGAGTTGGTGATGTAGAGCGGTATGAACATCGACACCGTGCGCCCGAAGCGCTCTTCGGTGTAGCGCCGGCTCAGACGCGCCATCGTTTCGAGATAGGGCGCGGCGGCGGGCGAAATCAGCGCCATGAAGTCGTCCACATCGAGGCGTCGGCCGGGCATGAGGGCACGGCGCACATCGGCGTCGGTCTTGGCGTAGATGCACGCCGTGGTGTCGTCCCAGTCATATTTCTTCAGTTCTTCTGAAAACATCTTGTCGTTCTTTCTTTTTGAGCCGTCGGGGCTCGTCGTTCAATAAGCGGCGCCGCCCGTCGGCAGGGCGTCGGGCGGCGTCAGTGTCATTCGTCGAGAAAAGCCGTGAGGGGCGAACTGGCCTCGGCCTGCAGGGGCGTTCCCTGCGCGGGCAGTCCGGCCTCGTAGGCCTCGCGTCCGGCCTCGACGGCGGCGCGGAAGGCGGCGGCCATGCGCACGGGGTCTCCGGCCACGGCCACGGCGGTGTTCACCAGGCAGGCCGAGGCGCCCAGCTCCATGGCCTCGGCGGCGTGGCTCGGCGCACCGATGCCGGCGTCTACCACCACGGGCACGCCGGCCTGCTCCACGATGATCTGCAGAAAGTCGCGCGTGCGCAGACCGAGGTTGGTGCCGATGGGGGCGCCGAGGGGCATCACCGCGGCGGCGCCGGCCTCTTCAAGATGCCGGCAGAGCGTGGGGTCGGCCTGGCAGTAGGGCAACACCACGAAGCCCAGCTTCACCAGACGCTCCGTGGCGCGCAGCGTCTCCACCGAGTCGGGGAGCAGATGACGCGGGTCGGGATGAATCTCGAGCTTGAGCCAGTTGGTGCCGAAGGCCTCGCGTGCCATCTGCGCGGCGAAGACGGCCTCCTCGGCGTCGCGCACGCCGCTCGTGTTGGGCAGCAGCTGCAGGCCGGGGCGGCGCACGTGGGCCAGCAGGTCGTCGTCGGCGTCGTCGAGCTCCACGCGCTTCATCGCCACGGTGACCATCTCCGTGCCCGAGGCCTCTATGGCCTGCGCCATAAGGCCGTTGTCGTTGAACTTTCCCGTTCCGAGAAAAAGGCGCGAACTGAAGGTGCGCCCTGCAATAATGAGTTTTTCAGACATTTGCTGTGTTTTTTGTGCTTCTTTATTTAATGGATGCTATAGCTATTATAGCCGTCATAGCTATAATAGCCATTATAACTATTATGGCTGTTGGGGCTGTTGCAGCCCTTCTCCTTATCCGCCGCAGGCCGCCTTTACCACTACTAACTTCTGCCCTTCGGCCAGCGCGAAGGTGCCCCACTCGGCGCGGGGCACGATGCGGCCGTCGGCGCCTACGGCAATGCCGTCGGCGGGCAGGGCCAGTTCGTCAAGGAGTACGGAGAGAGTCGGGGCGGAAGTTTCCACCGTCTTGTTGTTTACGCTTACTTTCATGCCTGTATATATAAATAATGAGTGCGAGAGGGGGCGTCGGAAAAAAGATGAGGCCGACCGGCCGCCGCATAAAAGGCACGGGGCAGAAAGCATACCGGAGAAGCGCGCGCCGGCGGCCGGCGGGCCGCGCGGGCAAGCACAATCCCTACGGCAGCATGGTCTGCATCAGGTCGGAGGGTATAATCTCAGTCCGCGGCCGCTATGCGCCGGCCGGTCGGACACCCCTTTGTCTTTGCTTCACGCCGCAAAAGTAATCATTTTCTTCGGTTTGTGCCCCTTTGGCCTGTCCTTTTTTACAGGCGGTGCGGCAGATTCGGACGAAGCGGCCGACCGGCATTTGCGACTGAAAAGTATAAAAAATGCGGAGAAACTGCATTTTACCCCCCCGAATACGTTTTCTTAAGAATATTGCTTACCTTTGTCTCCATAGCCTTATTGCTCCGTAAATAAAACGTTGTGCGCCATGAAGAAATGCTGTTTCTTATTCTTCTCCTTGTCCCTGATTGCAGTTTCCGCCTTTAGCCAGACCGTAAGGATTACGGGCGATGTGAGCCATGTGCTGACGCGCGAGGGAATACGCCGGGCCGTAGTGACACTTTGGGATGCCGGCGGTAAAACAATACTTGCCACCGACACGACCCGCTACCGGATGATACGGGAAGAGCGCGACGGCAATGTCAGCACTTACCCGGACAAGACGCGGGGCGCCGTGTTCTCCCTGAGCGCGGACTCGGGAACGGTATTCCTGCTACAGGTAGAGGCCGACGGCTTCGAGACCTGGCGCAAGGGCATAGCCCTCGATCCGTCGGACCGGCGGAAGCGCATCGACGCCGGTAGCATCTACCTGATGCCGCAGGCCCGGGAGTACAGTCTGGGCGAGGCCACGGTGACGGCCACGAAGATCAAGATGTTCTACAACGGCGACACGCTCGTCTACAACGCCGACGCCTTCAACGTGGCGCAGCACGAGTCGTTGCGCAAACTCGTGGAGCAGTTGCCCGGCGCGGAGATGAAGGACGGCGTGATATCGGTCAACGGCCGGCGCGTGGACAACCTCCTGCTCAGCGGCAAGGATTTCTTCAACGGCAACATACAGGCGGCGCTCGACAACTTGCCGGCCTACATCGTGAGCAAGATAAAGGTATATGACAAGGCGGGCGAACTGAGCGAACTGACCGGGCGCGACATGCACGACCAGAGCTACGTGATGGATGTGCGCCTGAAGCGGGAGTACATCGGCACCTGGATGGCCAAGGTAGCGGCCGACGGGGCGACGGAAGAGCTGTGGGGCGGACAGGGATTCCTGATGCGGATGGACGACCGGCAGATGCTGAACGTAAGCGCTGACATCAACAATTTCAACGAGCGGCGGCAGATGTCCGACATGGGCGATACGAGCGACCGTATGCCCAGCGGCCGGGAGACCAACAAGACTGCACGGCTGGACTACTACATCGAGCCGTCCGCCACCTGGCGCTTCCGGGCCAACGCCTCCGTGAGGCGCACGGATACCGAGATGACTTCGTGGACGAATACGGAAACATTTCTTACGCCCTCGAACATGATGACGCGCAGCGCCCGGCGCAGCGACGACGCCGATATGCACGCCGACGCCTCTCTCGCGCTCCGCATGCGCAAGGCCGGGAACTGGCAGCACGAGCTGAGTTACGGCTTCCGCTACGACCGTACCCGGGCGTGGCGCGATGCCATCAGCCTTTCCTACTTCATGCCGGGCAAGGACGCGTGGACGGGTCTGTCCGTCGACAGCATCTACCGGTTGGAAACATCGGCCCCGGACAACGCCCTTCTGTACAGCCTGCTGGAGCCGCAACTTCAGCGGCGTCGTTCCTTCAGCCATAATCCCGAATGGAATTCCGCCTTTACGTTGGGCGGCGATGTGCTTAATATCAAGGCCTACATGGAACATCACACGGCCGATACCCGCCGCTTCGACAACTACAATCTGACTTATTACGAGAAAGATGAGACCGACCGGCGCCGCCGCTTCGGCCTGGACGACGACTATGGACTGAAGGCCGGCGCCGGCCTCGAATACACCCGCCGCTACGAGGATGCCGGCCGGCACGAAGGGCTGTTCACCCCCTATCTGCGCTTCGATCACGACTACGGCACCCTCTCGCGTCCCGAATACCGCCTTGAGCGCGCCGGCGAGTGGTCCGACCGTCTGGCGTGGGGCGCCGGCAGCCTCGGCCTGCTGCCCGAGGGAGACTGGCGGTCGCTCTGCCTCGACCTGCAGAACAGTTACGACAGCCGTTCCCGTGGCGAGAAGGCCACGGCCGGCGTGCGCTTCTCGCACAAGGCGTTCAGTTCCCGCGGCACTTATGTCCTCGTCGAGGGCGACGGTAATGTTCTGTACGACAGGCAGAAACTATACTACACCCGCGAAGTCCGCGACTACCGGGTGAGCCGCGACGGCTTTTTCTTCGCCCCGGCGCTGTCGGTGAAGTGGGCTTTCAACAAGAGCGCCGGCCGGAAGTGGGTGCCCGAGCTCTCGGCCGGTTACCGCGGGCAGTCGCAGATGCCCGGACTGGTCAACCTGCTTCCCATACGCGACGCCGCCGACCCGCTCAACATCTTTACGGGCAACGCAAACCTGAAGAATCTGTTCACCCACCGGGTGGAGGGCCGCTATGCCGTGCGTCATGCCAAGTCCGGACAGGCGTTCAACGTGCAGGCCGCCTACCGCCGCGTACACAACGACCTCTCCACCTTCTCCGTCTACGATGCCGGGAGCGGCGTGCGCACCTATCGGCCGGTGAACACCGCGCGCACCCATGGGGTGAAAACCGCCGCTGGCTACACGCTGCCCCTCGGTCCGAAGCGTACCTTCTACCTTTCGGCTTCCTTCGATGCCGACTACCTGCAGACGACCCATCTCTCCTACATGCGCGACGGGCTTTCCGTCCCCGGCCTGCTCCGCCGGCGCTCGCTGACGCCCGGCCTGTCGGTGCGCGGCACCGTGCGCGGCAACTTCCGCGTGTCGGCCCGTTGGGACACCCACTTCCACGCCGTGGAGCAATCCGTCTTCACGAGCGACTACCGCGAGACCGTGCTGTACGCCTACCTCGACTGGACGCTGCCTCTCGGCTTCCAGTTGGGCACCAATGTCAAGACGCGCATCTTTGCCGGCAACAGCGACCGCACGCTCGACGAGACGGTCACCCGCTGGGACATCTCCTTGCGGAAATACTTCCTCGACGACCGCCTCGGCCTGTGCCTTTCCGTGAACGATGTCCTCGCGCAGGCCAGCACCTTCCGCAGCACGGTCGACGCCATGGCCCGGACAGAGACCTATACCGACATCATCCCGCGGTACATCATGCTCCGTGTCAGCTATAGGATGGAGTGGAGCTCGAAGCGGAAGAAATGAGCAGGCACTCAGGCGGCAGAAGCTGAAGGAAATGGGATGTTGTACCCGAAAAAATGTTTCTTCGGAATTTTCCTTCATTTCATTGTAAGATCTTGTGAGTTAGATTATTCTGCTGAATGATATTGGACGTGGCACCGAGACAGCGCCCTGTGAGTGGGGCATAGTGCCGTGCCGCGAAAAGCACTTACTCGTGTGCGGAAAAGCACTACTTGCATTTTTTACACGAGTAAGTGCTTTTCCGCACACGGGTAAGTGCTTTCTGACCGTCGCTTTTCGGCGGTGACCGGCGGGCTCCTTGTCTTCGCACTGAAACAGTCCTTGTATAGACTCCGGACAAGTATCTTTCAGCAGAATGTATTGAAAGATAGAAATATATGATGAAATGAAGGAATTTTGAATATAGATGATTTTTTGGCGGATTATGGGGGGATTTTGGAATTGGCAGGGCTGTTTTTTTCATGGAACGAAGATTTGTCTCTTCGGGTGGTTGGAGATGTTGTCTTCTTGTCGCAATTTTTGATGTGGAAAGTGTGAAAAACGGATTTTAAGGGGCAAAATCAAGGAAATTTTACGTAAATTTTTCATTTTAACAATTTTTACCCCCGATTTGTCTGAAAGAGGTTTAACGATTACTTTTGTGCGCTAATTGGTTATTAATACTTTTCAAATTCCTTATATTTATGAAGAAAATCAACTATTTGATGGCGCTGTGCCTCTCCGCTTTGGGAGGTTTCAGTATGGCGCAGGCGCAGACTACCGTACAGGTGCATTACACCTATACGCATGATGGTGTGGAGATCGGTGGACGCACCGTGGAGGAGACCGTTGGCGCGGCTCCGGCCGACCAGGCTTCCTTGCCGCCTTACGTGACTGCTACGGGCTATCCCGAGACGATAGGCGAGAATGACACGGAATTTCCTATCACTACGACTTATAACGATGAGATGCCTTTCCGACCGACAGCCGCAGGAGAGGCTCCTACTTATTATCGTGTTAACTTTTATTTCAGAAATAATGCTGATTGCCATTATTATTGGTATGGTGACACCTCTAATAACGGCAAAGAGGATACAAAAGATTGCGATAAGTTGACCCTTGAAAGTGAGGCACGGTATAAGTGGCAATTCATAGGCGATTGGCTGAATGGTTTTCTTATCAAATCACAAAGTGGAAAGTATTTGACAGTTAGTGCAGCTTCAAATTCAAGCGCTACGAGTTTGAAAGATGCTCCTGAGAACTTGTCGTACTTTATGCTTGATAAATTTGTTGCCGAAAATCAGAATTCCTGGCGTTTCAAATTGAAAGAAAATACCAATTTTAGTTTGGCACATACCAGGCATGCTGGTGACTATACCAGTAATATTAGTGTATGGCAAACCTCAGCAAATTATATAGGTGCGAAAACCTATTTCGAAGAAATGGGTGACTTCGGAGAAATGATAGACGAGCTGAAGGCTAAGGCCGAAGTAGTGACTCGGGCCGGCGTAGGCTTCCCCAAGAGCGATTCGCAAGTACGTGCAGATTTGCAAGCACAAAGTGATCTTGTCAATGTCATTGCTAACTATAAAGAATATGCTGCGCGCGTGGAACCTTTGCAGACTGCTTATGATGCCTTTATCGGCAGCCAGGATGTGCAGCTGCTTGAGAACGGTAAGGCATATACTATCACTTTCCGGCCTACCGATGCGGAGACCGGTACGTACAGATACATCAATTTCAATGGGACGACGCTGCAGACCGTCGCTATGACAAGCAAAGACGACGCTATTCCCGAGTCAGGCGTATTCGTATGTCGCAGCCGGGATGATAATGGCACGACCAAATACTCCCTCGTACCGGCTTATGGCTCTACCTATGGCAAGTATCTCGCTTATAAAGGGGTTACTCCCCAATATGCTGATGGCTCCAGCAATACCCTTGTTGCCGGTGGCAATGACTTTACTGTTGCGTCGATGAACAGTAGCAACAGTAGTGTGATAGCCGACAAGAGTCCTGAAAATCTTTTTGGCTATGTGTATTTCTTATTTGTTAAAAGATCAGATGATTCAAGAAGAGGCAGTGCGTATGTGATGAGAGAGGACAACGGTGAGTTTGATGCTTCGACTGCCCCTTTCCTCGGGACGAATGGTACTCGTGATTACACCTCCGCCCTCATCGTTAAAGAAGTGCCCTATCCCTCAAATGTACACCTCAACGCCGCCGACGGCATTGACGACATCGAAGGTATCGGTACCTTCAGCGCACCCTACAATGCCGTGGTGCCCGAGGGCGTGACGGCCTATTATATAGAGAATGTGGACGGTGCCAACGGCGAGAAGTGGGCGCATACCGTGTCCTTGACGGCCGGCGAGGCTGTTCCTGCCGGACAGGGCGTGTTGCTCACCGGCGAGGCGGGCACCGATGTGGTGATGGCTCCCGCAGCCGGTGAAACGGTGGCGACTGTCGGAAACAACCTTCTGGGCGCTTCGGCTGGTGAGGCTAAGGAAATTCCGGCCGCCGAGAACGCCTATATTCTCACAAAGAAAAACGATGTGGTAGGTTTCTACAACCTCAACGCCACCGACCGTACGCTCGCCGTGAACAAGGCCTATCTCGTGATGCCGGCCGACGCTGCGGCACAGCAGATCAAGCTGGACTTCGGCCACGGCACTACCGGTATCGGCGCTGTTGAGCCCGCCGCCGGCGCGGCCGACAATGCTCCGGTCTATGACCTCAGCGGCCGCCGTGTGGCCCAGCCCGTCAGGGGAGGCATCTATTTCAAGGCCGGACGGAAGTTCATCGTGAAGTAAATCAGAGAATCATCGTAACTACTTTTATTCCTAATCTCTCAAAAATATCCGAATAATGAAAAAGCAATATATCCAACCCGCCTCCATGGCGGTGTCACTACATACCGAGCAGATGTTGGCCGGTTCGATAGGCGTTTATGACGACGCCGAGGGCGTCGGCGCAGGCTCCAGCTTCAGCAACCGACGCGAGCCTTTCGGACCCGATTCGCCTTGGAACGAGACAGAAGAACAGTAATTTTTTTTCATTTCATTAAAATGTCACCGCCCGGCGGTGACAGAGGGGGGAGACCTGTTCGTGAGAATAAGTCTCCCTCCTTTTTGGGTGTGTGCTTCAGTTGGTTGTGTATTGCGTCAGAAATTTCCAGCAGTGTTCTTTGCGCTGTCAGAGGGTTCCTCGCGGGCGGCGGCGAGTTCGCGCAGGGCCTGGCGCTCGCCCACCAGCCATATCAGGTCGCGGTGGAGCAGCCGCCGGCCGGCGTTGGGCAGGTCGAGCGTGCCGTCGTCGGTCTCGAAACCTACGAGCATGCAGTGGAAACGCTCGCGCAGTCCGCTCTCCGACAGCGTGCGGCCACACAGCGGCGAATCTTCGGCTATGCGCAGGCGGCGCAGCACCAGCCGGTGCGAGGGGTCGTCGGGCGTGAGGGGCTGCACTTCGGCCTCCATGCGCCGGGCCAGCTGTTCGAGGCTGCTGTCGTCGCCGATGACCTCGAGGCGGTCGCCGGGGAAGAGGCACGTGTGGCCGTCGGGTATGTTGATGCGCTGCCGGCCGCGCACGAGGGCCGCTATCATCACGCCGCTGTCGTGGCCGAAGTTGAGCTGGCGCAGCGTGCGGCCGCCCCAGGCCGAGTTGTCCGGCAGGTGCAGCTGCGCGATGTGCATGTCGCGGCTCAGCAGCCGGCCCGCGTAGGACGGCCCGCCGGCGCCTTCGCCGCGCGCCTTGATTTCACGCGAGCGCAGGTTGAGCAGGAACTTGCGCTCCAGGCAGATGCTCACCATCTTGACGCGGCGTGAGGCTATCATGAGGCCCACCAGCAGCGCGGCGGCGGCCACGTGCACCGGCAGCCGCCAGGGCGAAGGTAGGGGCGAGAGGAAGTTGATGACATACCATGCCACGGCCGCGGCCACGGCGTAGCGTGTGGCGAAGGTGAGCCACAGGCCGAGGCGGTCGGGCAGGCTGCGGCGCTGCAGCAGTTTCCACTCCTCCGAGCGGTTCTTGCGCATGACGATGGCCCGGAGGAAGGGCGATACGGCCAGCAGTACGAGCGTTCCGCATACGGCGTTGCCCGGCCAGTGGCCCAGCGTCGAGCGGCAGAGTGGCAGCAGCGAGGCAAAGGCGATGGTGACGGCCGCCACGCTCAACGTGGCGTAGGCGCCCACCTGCCCCACAAGGGCGCGGAGCAGTGTGCGCCAGGGGGCTTCGCCTACTGCCGTGTGGCCCGCGCCGCCGCCCCGTCCGTCGAGACGCTGGCGCATGGTGGCGGGAATAAGTGCCGACACGCGCTCATAGGCCGGAACGGCCGCACGGATCATATAGGGCGTCAGGAAGGTGGTGATGATGGACACCGCCACTACCACCGGATAGAGGAAACTGCTCGTCACGCCGAGCGAGATGCCGAGCGAGGCGATGATGAAGGCGAACTCGCCTATCTGGGCCATCGAGAAGCCGCACTGCATGGCCACCTTGAGCGGCTGGCCCGAGATGATGAAACTGCTCGTGCCGAGGAAGACCTGTCCGAGCAGGATGGCGGCCGTTATGACGCAGATGGGGAGCCAGTGGGCTACGAGCACGGCGGGGTCGACCAGCATGCCGACGGATACGAAGAAGATGGCGCCGAAGAGGTCCTTGACGGGATTGACCACGCGCTCGATGTCTTCGGCCTCGACCGTTTCGGCGAGGATGCTGCCCATCATGAATGCGCCGAAGGCCGAACTGTAGCCTGCGCGCGAGGCCGTGACCACGAGCACGAAGCAGAGCCCGACGGAGACGACGAGCAGCGTCTCGCGGTTGAGCCAGCGCGCCGACCGCCGCAGCAGGGTGGGCACGGCGTAGACGCCGACAATGAACCACAGGATGAGGAAGAAGGCCAGCTTGAGCAGGCTGCCGGCGAGCGCCATCCCTTCGAAGTGGCGTGACACGGCGAGTGCCGAGAGCACCACCATGAGCAGGATGCCGAGGATGTCTTCGAGAATGAGCACGCTGAGCACCTCGCCTGTGAACTTCTGACGCCGCAGTCCCAGATCGTCGTAGGCTTTGTAGATGATGGTGGTGGACGACATCGCCAGCATGCCGCCGAGAAACAGGCTGTCCATGCTCGACCACCCGAACAGGTGCCCTACGCCGCTGCCCACGCTGATCATGAAGAACATTACCAGGCAGGCCGCCACCACGGGTTTCGAGCCCATGGCCACTATCTTCTTGAAGCTGAACTCCAGACCGAGGGTGAACATGAGGAAGATGACGCCTATGTCGGCCCAGGTCTGTATGCTGCCCGTGTCTTCCACGGTGGGCGTGAGGGCGAGGTGCGGGCCCGCCAGGAAGCCGGCCACGATGTAGCCCAGCACGAGCGGTTGGCCCAGGCGCTTGAAGATGATGGTCACTAAGCCCGCCGAGATGAGTATGAGGGCGAGGTCGGAGATGAGGTCGGGAAGGTGCGACATGACTTGATGCGGGTGAGCCGCCGGCGGGTCACGGGCACAGGGGGCGTGCTGCATTTCCGCGCACGCCCCCTGTCGTCCCTGTGTGTCCTGCCGCGGCAGGTTGGGTGCTTATTGGTATTTTTCGGCGGTGAGGGCGCAGATGTTCACCACCACTTCGCTGGCTTTCAGCAGCGAGGGCACGGGCAGGAACTCGTGCGGCCCGTGGAAGTTGAGGCCGCCGGCGAAGATGTTGGGGCAGGGCAGTCCCTTGAACGACAGCTGCGCGCCGTCCGTGCCGCCGCGTATGGCGCGCACGGCGGGCGTCACGCCGGCGCGGCGCATGGCCTCGAGGGCGATGTCCACTACGTGCATGACGGGCTCCACCTGCTGGCGCATATTATAATATTGGTCGTTGAGGCTGACGCGTACCGTGCCGTCGCCGTACTTGGCGTTGAGCCACTCGGCGGCCTTCTGCACGAAGGCCTTGCGCTCCTCGAAGCGGTTGCGGTCGTGGTCGCGTATGATGTAGGTGAGCGCGGCGCGCTCCACGTTGCCCTCGATGCCCAGCAGATGGTAGAAGCCTTCGTAGCCGGTGGTGCACTCCGGCGTCTGGGCGGCGGGCATCAGTGCGGCGAACTCGGCCGCCACGCGTGCGGCGTTGACCATCTTGTCCTTGGCGTAGCCTGGGTGGACGCTCACGCCTGTCACCTCGACCTTGGCCGAGGCGGCGTTGAAGTTCTCGAACTCCAGTTCGCCCACTTCGCCGCCGTCCATCGTGTAGGCCCACTCGCAGCCGAACTTCTCCACGTCGAACTTGTGCGCTCCCAGACCTATTTCCTCGTCGGGGTTGAAGCCTACGCGCACTTTGCCGTGCTTTATTTCGGGATGTTCGCGCAGGTAGACCATGGCCTGCATGATTTCGGCGATACCCGCCTTGTCGTCGGCGCCGAGCAGGGTGTGTCCGTCCGTCACGATGAGGTCTTCGCCCACGTGGGCGAGCAGTTCGGGAAACTTCTGCGGCGAGGTCACGATGCCCGCCTCGGCGTCGAGTACCACGTCGCCGCCGTCGTAGTTCTTCACGATGCGCGGCTTCACGCCCTCGCCCGAGCAGTCGGGGCTCGTGTCCATGTGTGCGATGAATCCGATGACGGGCACCGGCGCGTCGGTGTTGGCCGGCAGCGTGGCATAGAGGTATCCGTTCCCGTCGAGTTCTATCTCCTCGAGCCCTGTTTCCTCGAGTTCCCGGCGGAGGTGTTCGGCCAGCTTGAGCTGTTTGGCCGTGCTGGGCGTCTGGCCGGCATCTTCGGCCGACTGCGTGTCGAACTGCGTGTAGTTCAAGAATCTTTCTACGATATCCATGATTTTATGCGTTAGGTTCGTCTGTGTGCGCTCCGTGGCGGAGCTACTGCAAATATACGTTTTTTTCTCCGTCCGGCAATGTCCCGCCCTGCTTTGCGCCGCGGCGGCGGGGCTTCGCTTACGGTCCGGCGGCAGGTGGCAGGAGGAAGACTGGCGGGCCGTAGCGGAGACCGGCCGGCGAACGGCTTATTTCATCACTTCCGTAATGACATTTTCCAGAAGGAAGGGGATGACGCCCACATAAGTCACGCCCTCTTCGTCGGTCCATAGTTTGCGGCTGCCGTCCAGCACGACTATTTTCCGGAAGAAGTCTCCGGTGTTTTTCAGGGAGAAGGTCTCCTGCGCCTTCTTCTCGGGCGTGTCCACATTCAGAGCCGACTGTATGTACACCTTGTTGCTGCCGGCATTTACCACGAAGTCAATCTCATATTGACATAGCTTGCGTTTGCCTTCGATGGCGCGTGACATTTCCACGACCCCTACATCTACGGAATATCCTTTGCGTATGAGTTCGTTGTAAATAAGGTTCTCCATCAGGTGGGAACGTTCCTGCTGCCGGAAGTTCAGGACGGCGTTTCTGAGTCCGAGGTCCATGGCATAGTATTTCTGTATCTGGTCGAAATATTTGCGTCCCTTTACGTTCCATCGCTGCGCGCTCTGAAAGAGGAAGGCGTCCTCCACGTAGTTCAGATAGTTGCGGATGGTATTGTGCGAGGGTTTCTGTCCCATGAGCGAGCCCGCCGTGTTGGCCAGTTTGCTGGGATTTGTCAGCGAGCCCACCGACGAAGACAGAACATCGACCAAGGTTCTCAATATGTTATCTTCTTTCAGCTTGTAACGCTCGGTTATATCCTTGATATATACGTTGTTGAATAGTCCCTGCAGGTATCTGCGCTTTTCCGCCTCGTCGTCTTCCAGAACGGCCAGGGGCATGCCGCCGTACATGAGATATTCTTCCAGAGCGTCGGCCCTCTCCAAGCGGGTGGCCGAGAGGTATTCGGCGAAAGAGAGCGGGTAGACTCTTATTTCCGAACCGCGGTCGCGAAAGTTCGTCACGATGTCCTTCGAGAGCATCTTTGAGTTGGACCCCGTCACGTATATGTCGAGATTGGGGCGTACCATCAGGTCGTTCAGTATGTCGTAGAAGGTCGTGTACAGCATCTCGCGGTCCTCCTCGGGCACTAAAGCCTCGTCCACATCAGCGTTCTTTATCTTGTACGACAGTTGTATCTCGTCTATGAATACGTAGAATTTCCGGCCGGTGTCCGCCGTGCGTTCCATGATGTGCTCATACAGAAGATTCGGGTTGCGGTATTTTATGTCCGACTTCCGGTCGAGGGCCACCTCGATGAAGTCTTCTTCGCGCGCTCCCTCTTCCTTCAGCCGGTTCTTGTAGAGTGTGGACAGCAGGAAGGATTTGCCCGAGCGGCGTATGCCCGTCACAATCTTGACTTTCCCGTTCCATCGTTTGGCCAGCAACTGCTCTATGTATTCTTCTCTGTGTATTATCATAAAATGGTGCCTTTCGTTTTTCGTACTGACAAATCGGTTGCATTGTGCGACCGATTTGTCAGTGCGAAATTATGCTTTTTCTTTTGCATGGCCAAAGGTGCGGCGTAAAATCTCTGATATTTTTTCGTTTACGGCTCTGCTGGGCGGAATCCGGAGGCAGGCCGGGCGTTTCTCGCGCGGCGTGCGATTTTAACGTATTTAACTTTCGGCAACTTTTGGTGAATTCAACACTCAAGTGCAAATTTATGCAAGTGTTCGT